>ERZ772764.1685-NODE-1685-length-13656-cov-6.076318_pt1 | contig 13656 bp, 9 predicted proteins | sample MGYA00512163_ERZ772764 | MGnify/ENA primary metagenome ERZ772764 (study PRJEB29015, sample SAMEA2737903) | human oral metagenome | biome: human oral; feature: human-associated habitat; material: dental | place: China | collected 2094 ... | reverse complement strand
CGCCGACCCCGGTCACCGGCTTCATGGCCGCCGGGGTCAAGGCCACCGCCTTCCTGGCGCTCGTGCGCTTCTACTACCTGGTCGGCGGCGCGTTCGGGTGGGACATGGCCCCGTTCCTGTGGACCGTCGCGATCCTGACCATGGTGGTGGGCACCGTCGTCGGCGTCGTTCAGAGCGATATCAAGCGCATGCTCGCCTACTCGGCCATCGCCCACGCCGGCTACATGCTCATGGGCATCATCGCCCTCAACGGGACGGGCATCAGCGCCCTGCTGCTCTACGCGCTCGCCTACGGCGTGGCCACCGTCGGGGCCTTCGGCATCGTCGCCCTGGTGCGCACGGGGCACGGTGGTGCGGCGGGCGCCGAGGCCACCGACCTGGGGTCCTTCGCGGGCCTGGGGCGGCGCAACCCGTGGCTCGCCGCCGCCATGGCGGTGTTCCTGCTGTCCTTCGCCGGCGTGCCGCTGACGGCGGGCTTCGTCGCCAAGTTCGAGCTGTTCATCGCCGCCGTCGGCGGCGGGGCCATGTGGCTGGTGATCGCCGCGGTCATCTCCTCCGCCATCACGGCCTTCTTCTACATGCGGCTGATCGTCCTCATGTTCTTCCGCGAGCCCGAGGGGAGCGGGGTCGTCGTCGTGGAGTCGATGGGTCCATCGGGTGCCGCCATCGTCGTGGCGGTCTTCGTCACGGTGGCGCTCGGAGTGCTGCCGCAGGCCGTTATCGCGCTCCTGGGCCGCGCCGCTATGCTCCTACCGTGATCGGATCGCTGCCCTTGAACGCCCCTCCGCAGCTCGAGGGACGGATCATCCCGGCTCTCGAAGCCGTCGAGGCGCGTCTGCTCGACGTCGTCAGCAATGCCGATGAGACCATCAACCCGCCCACCTCCCATCTGGCCGAGGCCGGGGGGAAGCGGCTGCGACCGGTTCTCACGCTCCTGACCGCCCAGCTCGGGGATACCGGCCTGGCCGTGGGGGAGCAGGTGCTCGACGCCGGCGTCGCCGTCGAGCTGACGCACATCGCTACGCTCTACCACGACGACGTCATGGACGAGGCGCCTCTGCGCCGCGGTGCGCCCAGCGCCCAGACGGTGTGGGGCAACTCCGCCGCGATCCTCACCGGCGACGTGCTGGTGGCGCGCGCCTCCCAACTCGTCGCGGCGCTCGGTCCACGGGCCGTGCTCGCCCATGCCAAGACCTTCGAGCGCCTGTGCATGGGGCAGCTCCACGAGACCCTGCCCCGTCCGGCCGGCACCGATCCCGTCGACCACTACATCCGGGTCCTGGCGGACAAGACCGGCTCCCTGATCGCCATGTCCGCTCGCTACGGCGCCATGCTGGCCCGCGCCGGCGACGCCACAGAGCGCATCGTGGAGGAGTTCGGCGAGAAGATCGGGGTCGCCTTCCAGCTGGCCGACGACGTCATCGACCTGGCGAGCGACTCCGAGACCACCGGCAAGACCCCGGGGACGGATCTGCGGGAGGGTGTGGACACCATGCCGGTGCTCCTGCTGCGCAAGGCCCTGGCGGCGGGCGAGCTCGACGCGGCCGGACAGTCGATCCTCTCGAGGCTGTCGACCGGGAACCTCGACGACGACGCGGTGCTGGCCGACGTCGTCGCCCGGCTGCGCCTGCACCCGGTGCTGGCGCGCACGCGGGAGATGGCCATGACCTGGGCCCGGGAGGCCGTGGGCGTGCTCGCAGGGCTGGAGGACGCCGTCCGCGCCGGGACGCGCCGGCGCCTGGATGCGACGGGCGCCGACGAGGTCGAGCGGCGGGCTGCTCTGGCCGACGCGGAGCAGCGCGTCGAGCTCGTGCGGGAGGGCATGGAGGAGTTCGCGCGGCTGCTCGTGGACAGGGCGGCCTGAGGCGTCCGGGACGGGCCGCGCTCCTCTCACCGACCGATCCCGCACTCGCCGGGTCTCCCCATGGAGTGATGGGGAGTGATGGGGAGTGCCCGGGGATGAGCGGGTACCTGCCCATCGCGAGCGGCGGCCTGGGGTGCATAGCGTGTCGGGCACATGCTCCCGATGCGCTGAAAGGTCCCCGACATGATTTCCTCCGCGACGTCGTTCGCCGATCGCAGCTCCCGACCGACTCGCCGCAGTGTCCTGGCACTGTCCGCCCTGGCCGGGGCGGGGGCCGTCCTGGCCGGTTGCGGGATGCTCGGGAAGAGCGGTGCGGCGTCCGGGAAGGACTCAGGCTCTGCTGCCTCTGCTCGTGCTGCGGTGGCGGCGTCGACCGGGCCTCATGGTGGGGTGGTGTTCGACACGGAGTACAAGGGTGCGCCGCTGACGGTGGAGGTCGGTCCGGTTGCGGTGAAGGACAAGTACTCGGTGGCGAGGTTTCACATTTCCTCCGACTCTGAGGAAGCCGTGTACCTCAGTCAGGCCTTCGCCATTGGGACGAATGTCTCCACAACGGCTGATGTCCGCATGATGTCGTTGGAGCGAAGCGTGGTCTACCCCGAGCTGGCGAGGAACAATAAGGACCTCGGTGGTGCGGTTTCAAAGGGTAAGCCGGTTGAGGCGTTTCCCGTCTTCGCGGCTCTGAGTGATGAAGTCCGGTCGGTGGAGATGCTTCTCCCCAATATGGGTGTTGTGATCGGCATTCCGGTGGTTGCGGCGTCGGATGTGGATTTTGACATCGCTGACGTGATCGCCAAGGCGAAGCTCGATGAATCCGATCCCGGTCCCTTCGAGCTCGAGCGGACGGCCGTGTCGATGGACGGCTCATCGGATACGAAGCAGGATGAGACGTCGACGACGGTGACGGTGGCCGGGGACGTCACCTTCGCGACTGACTCCGATCAGCTCTCGGCACAGGCCGATGCTGTGTTGGCCGGTGCGGTGGAGCAGATCGAGAAGTACCCTTCGGGTGGGGAGCTGACGATTACTGGGCACACCGACGACGTGGCTGACGACGCGCATAACCAGGATCTGTCGGAGCGGCGTGCCGAGGCGGTATCGGAGCGGCTCAAGGAACTGACGGACTTGTCCAAGTGGAATCAGTCCGTCTCGGGTGAAGGGGAGTCCTCGCCGCGAGTGCCGAACGACACCGACGAGCGCAGACAGGCCAACCGCCGAGTGGAGATCACGCTGACGCCGTCGAAGCCCGCCGAAGCCGGTGCGTCGCCGAGCGCGAGTGCGGCTCCGCCATCAGCCGCCACGCCCGATCCGGCCGGCCCGGTGGGTAAGGGGCCGGAGGGTGTCGATGTGACGGTCGAGGGGAAGACCGTGCACATGTCGATCGACCATGTGGTTCGAGTGGGGGAGTACGTGACCGGAAAGGTGGTGCTCACCTCTGACGAAAAGGTCTATGTGCCGGTCTCTTCCTTCGCGTTGCCGGGAAAACTCATGGAATTGCGCGGACTGTCCGGAGTTTATGGTGTGAGTAGTTTGACCATCCTCAGTGGCGGATTAAGGCATCTGGAGGCGGATTATGCGTACTCTGATGGCAGACGATTTCCTTTGGCCAATAACTTTGTGTACGATCTTGAGCCCGGGGCCTCCCAGTCTTTTCCGGTTGTCTGGCCGGACGTCGGTGAGGACAGCATTATGATTGATATTCCCGCAGGTAAGTACCGTTATGCGAGGGAGCGAATCATCGCCCGCCTCACCGACGTCCCTGTAATTGATGCGTAGTGTCTCGGCTGCTCAGAAGGGTGGGGCCTCGTCGATGAGTGGTGCGAGTCCCAGGATGTGGGTGGCCCGGGGGTAGGGAGTGGTCTCGTAGTCTCCGGCCCGTCCGCCGGGGCGGGGGCCGCGGGTCGCGAGGCGGACGCGGCCACCGCCGCAGGTGCTGGTGCCGGGGACGGCGTGGTCGTGGGCCTGTTCGTCGAGGGCGGTGTTGAGCCGGTCGATGAGGTCCGGGGTGATCGCTTGCTTACGTTCGCTGGTACGACGGCGCCGGGGACGTCGTGCTGGTGGGGGCCGACCTTTCGGGGCAGGCGGTCGATGGCGCCGTCCGGGTGGCGCTGGTAGACGGTCTTGTCGGGGGTGCGCCAGGACAGGTCGCCGGTGGACTCGTCTCTGGTGAGCTCCCATCCGGGGGTGTGCTTGAGGCGGTGGTGGGCCTGGCACAGGGTGACGAGGTTGTCCAGGCTGGTGGTGCCGCCCCGGCTCCAGGGGGTGAGGTGGTCGATGTCGCAGCGCTGGGCGGGGATCTGGCAGGTGGGGAAAACGCAGGACCGGTCGCGGGCGCGTACCAGGTCGGCCAGGCCGGCCGGGGGCCGGTAACGGGTCCGGCCCACATCCAGGACGACTCCGCTGATCGGGTCGGTGACCAGGCGCCTCCACGTCCCGCCCGTGGCCAGGGCCCAGGCGGTCAGCGCCGGCACCGCCACGCTCCGGGACCCGATCCTCACCTTGGCAACCTCAGTGGCCTGTGCGAGTGCGGCGGGGTTCTGAGCCGTCGAGATGGAGCCGGCGGCGAGTTCGGCGGCAGTGATGGTCTCAGCCGCTGTGGTGCTCTGAGAAGCGGGAACGTCCTGTCCGCAAGCAGGCAGACTCCTCCCACCAGCGGAGGGCGGACTGCTGCCACTGGTCGCGGTCGGACTTCTCCCGCTGGAACCGGGCGGACTCGTCCCAGCGGGATCAGTGCGCGCAGCATCCCCGGAATCCTTGGCGAGGTCCTGGTTCCGCTCGCCGTCTCCAGAATCATCGCCTCCAGAATCACCGCCTCCAGGGCCGCCGCCGGGGCCGCGACCAGCGAGGTCCGCCGGCGGGGCCAGACCCGCCGGATCGGCCGGATTGTCCAGACCGGCTGGGCTGGCCAGGCTGGTGATGGGGACGGTGACCTGGACGTCGATGCGGATGTTCTCGGGCAGGGGCGGGCGACCGGTGGCCGAGGGCGTCCACCACGGACTGGTAGACCCCACCAGGCCGCTCAAGGCGCCCAGGAGTCCTTCCAGGGGTATCCCGTCAGGCAGCAGCCGCCCCGGGCTCGCGCCAGCCGTGGCGCCACGCTCGTCATCGGCTGCCGTCTCTGCTCTGCTGCCGCCAGCGCCACGGCGGTCACCGAGACCACCGACTCGTGAGCCGACGGATTCAGGGTCGATTGTGCCTGATGCGGCCCAGGAATCCCGAGCAGTCGGCGAACCCGCCGGTGCCGCGGGCGAAGACGCCGCTGCCTCCGAACCGCACTCGCCGGTCCGCCTCTCGGTCCGATCACTGGAAGCGTCCTGGGCGGGCCGGCTGAAGGCTGCCCGCTGACCGGTGCGCAGCGTGGACAGGGTCATGGCGGTGATGGCGTCGGCTCGCAGCTGGGCCAGAGTGCGTTGCTCGCCGGCGGCCCGGGCGCTGGCGGCGATCGCGTCCAGGGTCGCGTCCAGCAGGACGGCGTCCATGGTGGGCAGCAGCAGACGGATCTGGGAGACGCCCTCACCCGCCGATCTCGGGCGCGACACGCACCGCCGCTCCACGTCGGCCCGAGCCCGCTCGGCATGCCCCTCGGGGTCGACCTGCATGAGGGCCCGCTCGATGTCCCGCCCCACCTGCGACACGCTTCGCCTCGGCGCCTGAGGCAGGACCTTCTTCTGAACCGCCAGCGCCACCGGGGTGGGCACCCCCTCCAGGCGACGAGTCACCAGACAGGCCTTCGCCGCATCCAGCGCCCCGCAGCGCTCCATCGCCTCCGTGGGACCGAAGCCAACGTCCATCAGCGCGCTGCCGTGGTCCACGATCCGCCCGGCCCGAGTCCGCGAGATCCCCAGACGGGCCGAGAGCAGGCAGGTGGTGTTGAACCTGCGCTCCTCATAGCCCACCACCGGCGAGACCGTGCCGCCCGGCCCCCACTGATCCGGATGAGCCGACAGCTCGCCGCAGCCGGTCAGGCAGGCTGCGGCGAGCGACTCGCCCCAGGTGGCCCAGGCCGCCAGACGGTGGCAGGCCGCCGCCAGCTCCCCCAACCCCGCAGCCCCCAAACCAAGCAGCCCCGCCGCGGCGGACTCCTCCACGCCCACGACTTCGCGCCCCTCGGCCGTGGCCACCAGGGCCGCGTCACCACCCGGCTCGTCGGCGAACAGGTCCCCGTCGTCAGCACCAACGCCGTCGTCGGGGCCCTCGGCGCTATCGCCGTCATCGTCGTCCTGGACTCTCACCAGCAGTCGGGCCAGCAATTCCTCCACCACGCCGGCCAGCTCACCACCGGCCACCAGAGAAGCCAACAGCTCCGTCGCCTCCTCCGCGGATATCGGCGGCACCGCCGCTGATATCCCGACGGGCGCACCCGCTCCGCCGGGCGCCACGTCGGTGCCCGGGTCACGAGAAAGCGCGCCTCTTTCGAACATATGTACAGTATAGTCGGATTCTCCGGCGTTCGCACGGTGATGTGGAGGCTTATTCATGGGGGTGTTTGGGGCCCGGGCGCTGGGACTGTTCCTGTGCGTGCGCCTGACCCTGACCTATCTGAGGCACAACCTGCCCCAGGAGCTGCTCGCCGAGGTCCACGGCGTCCGGCGGGCCACCGCCTCCCGGGTCGTCGCCGCCTGCACGCCCCTGATCGCCTCCGCCCTCCGTGAGCACGTGCCGACCGTGGAGGACCTCGACGGCCCAGCTGATCATCGACGGCGCCCTTCTTCAGTGCTGGTCCTGGAAGGACCACCCCGAGTTTGGCCCAAGGCGAGCACGGGACCATCGGGCTGAACGTCCAGGTCGCCTGCGCCCCCTCGGGCCACCTGGCGTGGGTCTCCGACCCCCAGGACGGCGGGGTCCACGACGCCGAGCCCCTGCGCCGCTCCGGCCTGCTCGACGTCACATACACCCCATGAATAAGCCTCAGGAGCCGCGGTGGGGCTCTCTGATATGAGGACCCGGACGGCAGGAGAGCTCGCGCGCGGAAAGGGCGAAGCCGTTCCCGTCATGTTGCTGTTGCCGTTGCCGTGGCGGTCTCCTCGGGGGCGTCAGAGGGTGTCGAGTGCTCCGGGTGGTCCATCCATCCGTTTGCCGGATAGAAGGCGCCTTGTAGCGCGAGGCCCCATGCGGAGACCGCGATAGGCCCGTTGTCGGTGTCGATCGGAACCTGCCCGATATCCTGACCGGACGATAGGGACGTCAGTTGAAGAGTTGCGTTTCCTTTATATTCTGGACGGTCCGGCGTGGTCGTATAGGCGATATCGCCGAATACGCAGGCCGCACGGGGAACGGCTCGTTCATCGGAGGCCCAGGACAGCATCGGCGTCGTCGCCCCGGGCTGGCGCACAGAGAATGTGGGTTTTGTGTATGTGCCGTAAAGGATGACCTCGTGCTGGCCCGTGTAGATATCGAATGTATACATGTTGTGAAAATATTCGCGCTGGCGGCTCAGTGCGACGCTGTCCCCCGTCGTGAGGTTTCGCATGTGCGAGCTGTCGCTATCGCCGGCCCCCGGAGTGGCGCGAGTCGTGTAGTAGTAGATCCAGTCGTCCTGGACTCTTTCGATCCGCCACTCGTCTTCCGTGGTCTCTGTGGTGCCGTTGGTGAGGTAAACGAATACCGCCTTCGAGCTCTCGTCCATTGCGGTCAATGCTTCCCCTTTTTCGTCCATGTCCTGATAGCTGCCGGTGAGAACGGTGCTCGCGTCGAACTGCGTCGACAGATCAGCGGTGCTCAGGCGGAATCCAAAGCCTCTGGCGCTTGCGGTGTCAGGGTCCTTGCTTCCGGCCACGAGCAGAGCGCTGCGGTCGGCATTGAAGTTCAAGGACACCCGATCGAGCAGGTATCCGCTGAACTTGTACTCCTCGACCAGCCGCGCCGATGCTGCGATCGCGTAGTCGGACGTGGAAACCTTGACCACGTCGATCGCGCACGTCACCGACTTTCTATACGAATAGTCCACCCGCGAGTCGTCGTAGTAAACGCCGGCCACAAGATAGGCGTGGGTGTCATCCATGACCGCGGGACCGGTCGCGACGCTGATCTCCGGGAGGGCCGGGGTCGCTGTCGTGGTGGGGCTGGCACTCGCTTCTGCTTCCGGGGTGGAACTCGCCGCCAGGTCAACCAACGCCGCGCTCCAGTTCCCCTTGCTGTCCGGCGTCAATGCCCAGGTGGTCGGGCCCTTCAAGTCGACGACGACGGGGCAGTAAGCTCCGAAGACGGTCTCCTGCAACTCGGGGATCGGGATCATCCCGCACAGATGCTGTCCGTGCAGAGCGGTGATCGTTGCGTTCGTCTGAACTCTGGTGTTCGGCCACACGGCCTGGTCGGAGAAATACGAGGGGACTGCGGTATCGGTCGGCGGCGATGGCCGCGGTGTCCTGCTCGGGGTCGGCATCGGGGCGATCGACGGGGTTGGCCCCGGAGCGGACTTGCCGAACGTGCCCGAGCAGGCCTTGAGTCCGGCCAGTGCGCCGATGGCCGTGGCCGTGGCGAGGAGCGTGCGACGACGCATAGTGGATTCCTTTCCTCCAGGAGGAATATCAAGAGGCAGTGGACGTGGCGGACGCATCCGGGCTCTCCGGTTCTGCTGTGATCGAAGAATCGAGCCAGGCGGTTGCCGAGTAGAAAGCTTTCTGAGTGGCGAGTCCCCATGGTGTGACGACGTTACCGCCTCCTACGGCCAGCCCCGTCTCGCCTTCGGCCTGAGTGATCTCCTCGCCTGTGCTGATCGACGTGAGATCGAGATGATCGATCGTGCTGCTCCCGGAGTCATCGAGGTGGTAGGATGAATACAGGATATTGCCGACGACGCACGCGCCGTCCGGTACTCTTCGTTCGTTCTCAGTCCATTTCAGCGCCGGTGCGGCGGCTCCCGGCAGGCGCACGGACAAAGAGGGATCGGAACCGTACTGATGATTGAACGCAAGGCTCGCCTGCTGATCGGAGGAGATGGACGGCCACCACCTGACCTCGTTCTCCCAGTCGTCCTTCAGGACAACGGTCTGACCGGAGGAGACGTTTCTCGTCAGGCCTTGTCTCGTCAAGCCTTGCTCGTCGGTGGTGTCGGCCCTGTAGTAGTACCAGTCGTCCCTCACGATGATCGGGAGGGCTCCTCCAATGCTTTCGTGCTCGCCGTTGCCTAGAAACATGATGATCGAGGTCGATGCGGTTGCGGGCTTATAGCCGATGGCCTGACCGTAGAAGCTGATATGGGTGATATATTGATCCTCCAGGATGGAGCGCGCGTCGAGCTCGACCGACAGATCCGCAGCGCTGAGGCGGAGGGCGATGTAATTCTCGGGGGGCTGAGTCGCCGACGATTCGTCTCCTTCTCCCTCTCCCGTCATGATGAGGGAGCTCCGATCGGCGGAAAAAGATAATCTGATGCTCTCGACGTTCTCGGCCGAATAGTTCTCGGCAACTGTTGCGACGTTCGTGATGGAGGCGTCGGAAAGGCGGACCTTGGCCACAACAACCGGGCAGGTCGCGCCCTCGGGAGAATGATCGTACGATGAAGGGTCCTCGGTGCTCGGGGAGGATAGGATGAGGGCGCCTATGGTGAGATAAGCGTATTCGTCGTCGAGAAGCGCGGGACCCATCATGATCGTGGTGAGCGCGGTTCGCGGGTCCTTGCCCATGCTGTAGCGACTAACCGTTTCCGCCTCCTTGGTCGTCCAGGACCCGTTCTCATCTAGAAGGACTGCGTGGGTCGTGAGGCCTCCTACGTCGACGACGACGGGGCACCACCCGCCGGTGATGACGTCGAGTGCCTCCTTGATCCTGGCACCGCCGCACAGATAGCGGTCGCGGGCGGCGGTGATGACGGCGTCGGTGTCCGTTGTCTGCGCTGTCGGCCATGTGGGCCGATCTGCGAATGACGTGGGAGCCGAGTCGGGTCCTGGGGGTGGTGCCGGAGCGGAGCGGTTGGGCCGTCGAGTCTGATGAGTGCAGGCGGCCAGGACGGGCAGGGCCGCGGTGACCGCGGTGGTGGCTGCGGCGGTGGCGAGGAAGGTGCGACGACGCATGACGTTTCTATGGTTTCCTGGAACGGGGGCGGGCTTCTCGATGCTCGGCATCAAGATTCGGCTGCGGGGACGTGGACTTCTTCTGATCCGGGAGCATCTCCCAGAGCCGTGAGGCGAGGTCTGACCAGTCATGATGCTCCTGTTGAGGAGGGTGCGGGGTCTTCCGCCCATTCGCTTGCGGGGTAGAAGCAGTATCCGTTGCTGATCCCATAGGGGGTGACTGCGTTGATGCCCCCTCCTGCTCGGGCCTTGTCGAGCTGGAGGTTCTTGATGTTGTTTCCTGACTCCAGGTCGGTGACGCTGATCCTGCCGGATGCGGAGCGTGTGTAGAGGTTGGCTCCGTACACGAGTCCCGACGCGGGCACTGTCCGTTCTGCCGTGGTCCAGGTCAGCGTTGCTGTGGTCGAACCCGGCGGGCGCACGTCGATCTGATCCGATGCGCAGGTAATGATGTATCCTCCGTCTGCCGTCGTGGTCCCGGGGGAGGAGTAAGTGCCGGGGTATCCGGTGAGGACACCTTCCTCGCCGGTGCCCAAGTCGGTCATGACCATTGTATGGCCCCCAGGTTCGTATCGACTCGAGTAGAGCCATCGTTCGCACACGAATCCAGGGGTATCCCCTTTGGGGACCTCGTGGGGAGCGCCGTCGGTCAGAGTGACTATCGTGGTGCCTGATGTGATATTATTGTCTTTATCCGTGCAGACGGCCTCGTCCCCCAGGTCCCCCCGGCAGGTTCCCGTCAGAACAGAATGCGCATCGAATTGGACTGATAGATCTGCGATGGATAACCGGAGGGCCAGATAAGGGTCACTACCGGTCGTGAGCATGAGGGCGCTTCCGTCGGAGGTGGGGGCGATGCCCCCGCTCGGCCCATTCCGAGTGGTGAGCGAATAGATGGGAAAGCCGGTCGAGAGCTGGGCGCTGGAGACCACGTCGGCGTCGGACAACCGGATCTTGAGCAGGGTCAAGGGGCCGTTCAGATTCGTCGGGCCGTCGGTTGCCCTCGCTCCTTCACTCCTGCCAACGATGACGTAGGCGTGATCGTCGTCGAGAGCGGAGGGCCCGGCGGTGAGCACCGTGACGGCCCCGGGGCTCGGCGTGGCCGTCTCCTCCGGTGGTTCTATCAACGTGACAACGGACGTGCGGTAACTGGTCCCGGAGTCGTCGGGGAGCACGGCGTAGACGTCGGGACCGCTGAGGTCCACGATGACCGGGCACATTCCCCGGAGGTCCGTTCGATCCGGGAGGTAACGGGCATTGATGCTGCCGGTGAGGCAGTGGCCGCGGGCGCACATGACGCGGCACTCGTCCTCCCGGACCGGGGTGTCCTCCTCGACTACTCCTGGTGGTGGCCAGAGCGGCTCCGTGCCGAAGTCGGTGGGCGCTGCCGTGGGGCTTGGTGGCGTCGGCACCGGCGCGCTCGGGTTCGCCGTGCTTGAGGGTGAGCTGTGAGAGCGCGTGGCGGTGCACCCGCCGGGGAGGGAGAGGCCGGCGCCCGCTGCGGCGCCGAGGGCGGTGGTGAGAAATGTGCGGCGGCGCATGCTGCTCCTGTGGCGTACTGGAACGGGGCCGGCCATTGCGACGGCCCCTTGATGGTCGGCCCGCTCCCGACTCGGGGCAATGGGGAGTTGTCCCGAACCCATCGACCGGGATCGCGCCGACGTGACGCGCCTCAAAGCGACGATGTCGTCCGCGCCCTGGGTGAGGCGGGCCTTCCTCCATAGACTGTGGCGCGGTGCCCCGCCGCCGTCCCCCGCCCGGGTCCGCCGGTCCCGGTGCCGCATCCACGCCCCCTCTGCCAGGAACGAAGAACAGTGAACGCACGTCCCCTCAATGTCGCCGTCATCGGAGCCGGTCCTGCGGGCATCTACGCCTCGGACATCCTCTCGAAGTCGGGCATGGAGGTCCGTATCGACCTGTTCGAGCAGCTGCCCGCGCCGTACGGCCTCGTGCGCTACGGGGTGGCCCCCGACCACCCGCGCATCAAGCAGATCATCGTCGCCCTCTACAAGATCCTCCAGCGCGGCGACATCCGCCTCATCGGCAACGTGGAGGTGGGCCGCGACATCTCCGTGGCCGAGCTCCACGAGCACTACGACGCCATCATCTTCTCCACCGGCGCCGACACCGACGCCCCCCTGGACATCCCCGGCGTCGATGCCCCCGAGTGCTACGGGGGCGCCGACTTCGTCTCCTGGTACGACGGCCACCCCGATCACCCGCGCACGTGGGATCTCAGTGCCAGGGAGGTCGCGGTCATCGGCGTGGGCAACGTGGCTCTGGACATCTCGCGCGTCCTGGCCAAGCACGCCGACGACCTCATGACCACCGAGATCCCGGCCAACGTCGCCGCCACCCTCAAGGACTCCCCGGTCACCGACGTGCACGTCTTCGGCCGCCGCGGCCCCGCCCAGGTCAAGTTCACCCCTCTGGAGCTGCGCGAGCTCGGCAAGCAGGCCGACGTCGACGTCCTCGTCGACGAGGAGGACTTCGAGTACGACGCCGGCAGCGAGGCGGCGCTCAAGGCCTCCAACCAGCAGCGCCAGGTGGTCAAGGCCCTGGAGGGCTACGCCATGCAGGACCCCGAGGACCTTACCGCCTCCCACCGCATCCACATCCACCTCTTCCAGGCGCCCGCGGCCGTCCTCACCGACGACGACGGGCACGTGCGGGCCCTGCGCACCGAGCGCACGCGCCTGACCGGGGACGGCAGCGTCACCGGCACCGGCGAGTTCCACGACTGGCCGGTCCAGGCCGTCTACCGGGCCGTCGGCTACGCCTCCAGCAGCATCGAGGGCCTGCCCTTCGACGCCGAGCGCCACGTCGTGCCCAACGAGGGCGGGCGCGTGCTCGGCGCGGATGGCGAGCCCCTGACCGGCCTGTACGCCACGGGCTGGATCCGGCGCGGCCCGGTGGGGCTGATCGGCTCGACCAAGTCCGACGCCCAGGAGACCATTGCCAGCCTCGTGGCCGACGCGAAGGCCGGCCTCCTGCACGCCGAGACCCAGGACGAGGAGCAGGTCGGCCACGACGCCCTCGTCTCCCTCCTGGAGTCCCGCGGCGTGCCGTTCACAAACTGGGAGGGCTGGGAGCTGCTGGACGCCTACGAGCGCGAGCTCGGCGAGAGCTACGGCGAGGTCGTCGTCACCGGCGGCGCGTCCAAGCCGCGCGAGCGCGTCAAGGTCGTCTCCCGCGACGCCATGACCGCCATCTCCCGCTCTGCCGAGGTCCCCGAGGACCTCATCGGCCAGCCCGAGGCCGACCGCGTCCCCGAGCGCGTCGCCGGCCGCCTGAAGGGCTGAGCGGGCCCTCGCGCCGGTTCTGGTCGGGGCGCACCAGGTCCGTTCTCGGCCCATGCCACGTCCACCACGGAGGAGGAATCATGCGAGTCGGTGTTCCCACCGAGATCAAGGACAACGAGTTCCGCGTCGCCATCACCCCGGCCGGCGTCCACGCGCTCACCCGGCGCGGGCACGCCGTGACCGTCCAGGCGGGGGCGGGGGAGGGCGCCGCCATCCCCGACGACGAGTACGTCGCCGCCGGCGCCGCTGTCGCCGACGACGCCCCGGCGCTGTGGGCCGACTCCGAGATGGTTCTCAAGGTCAAGGAGCCGATCGCCGAGGAGTACCCCTTCCTGCGGCCCGACCTGGTCCTGTTCACCTACCTGCACCTGGCCGCGGACCGGTCCCTGACCGAGGCCCTCCTCGCCAGCAGGGTCACCTCCATCGCCTACGAGACCGTGGCGACGGCCTCCGGCGCCCTGCCCCTGCTGGCGCCCAT
>ERZ772764.1684-NODE-1684-length-13656-cov-16.687229_pt1 | contig 13656 bp, 10 predicted proteins | sample MGYA00512163_ERZ772764 | MGnify/ENA primary metagenome ERZ772764 (study PRJEB29015, sample SAMEA2737903) | human oral metagenome | biome: human oral; feature: human-associated habitat; material: dental | place: China | collected 2094 ... | reverse complement strand
GGGCGCAGCTGGCCTACTCGAACAGTGCCCTGTCCTGGATCCCGCTGGCCATCGCTGCAGCCGGACTCATCGGCTCGCTGCTGGCCGGTCGCACCGCCGGTGAGGGACGGGGAGAGGGACGGGCCTTCGCCCTGCACTTCGTGGGGATCGCCTTCGCCGCCGTCTTCATCTTCGCGGCCATGGCACCCAATGTCATGCGCTCCTCGGTGGACCCGGCCTACTCGCTGACGATCCAGCAGGCCGCGAGCGCCAACACGACGCTGCTCATCATGACCGTCGCTGCGGCCGTATTCGTCCCCGGGGTCCTGGCCTACACCGTTTGGAGCTACAAGGTGTTCGCCTCACGCATCAGCGTGGAGGGCATCAACCCCGATCAGGGCGGGCTTCACCCGACGCTGGTGCGTGACTCCACCCAGCCCGAGGCGCACTTCGGGTACTGAGCTGTCACAGGCCCCGGATGAACGCATGGGCCGAGGGCATCGGGTCTTTGGACCTACTCCCCTATCCTTGGACGGGTGAAGCCTCTCGACCCTCGGCTGATGCGTTACGCCCGTTCGGCCCGGAGATACATCGCCGCGACGGCCGTGACCGGAATGGCGACCGCCGCGTTGGTGGTGGCACAGGCCTTCCTCGTCTCGGGCGCGGTCGGCGCAGTCATCTCCAACGGCGCCGGCCCCGCGGCGGTACGAGGGCTGTTGATGGCTCTGGGAGGTGTCGTGGTGGCTCGGGCCCTGGTGGTCCTCCTGCAGGAGGTCCATGCCCATCGCTCTGCGGCGGGGACGATCATCGAGCTGCGCCGTCTGGTCCTGGAGCACGCCGCCCGGCTGGGCCCTCGATGGCAGGCGGTGCACGGGACCGAGGCCGCCACGCTGCTGACCCGAGGTCTGGATGACCTGGAACCCTACTTCACCCGCTACCTGCCCCAGCTGGTACTGGCCGCCACGGTCACTCCTGCGACAGTGCTGGTTCTCATCACCCAGGACTGGCCGGCCGCTGTCGCTGTGGTGTGCACCCTGCCCCTCATCCCGGTCTTCATGATCCTTATCGGCAGGATGACCCAGTCCGTCTCCCAGGAGCGGTTGGAGGCCATGCAGGTCCTGGGCGACCAGGTGCTCGACCTCATCTCGGGACTGCCCACCCTCAAGGCCCTGGGGCGTGAGCAGAAGCCGGCCGAGCGGGTGCGAGCCCTGGGGCGCTCCTACCGACGCACCACCATGTCGACCTTGCGGATCGCCTTCCTGTCGGGGGCGGTCCTGGAGTTCATCACGACCCTGTCGGTGGCGATCATCGCCGTCGAGATCGGGTTCCGGCTGGTGGCCGGTCGCATGGACCTGTTCACCGGTCTGCTCGTGCTCATGGTGGCCCCGGAGGTCTACCAGCCGCTGCGACAGGTGGGATTTCAGTTCCATGCCTCGACCAACGGGGTGGCCGCCGCCGAGTCCGTCTTCGAGATTCTTGAGACGCCCGTCCCCGAGCACGGCAGCCTACCGGCCCCCGATCTGCGCACCGCGACCATCAGGCTCGACGCCGTGTCCGTGGCGGCCCGAGGAGCATGGGCGCCGGCGGGCCTGAGCACCACGATCCGTCCCGGCAGCCTCGTGGCCCTGACCGGGGCATCGGGCGCGGGAAAGACCACGACGACGCAGGTCCTCCTCGGCCTGCTGCCCGCGGACCGGGGACGGGTGAGGGTCGTGCCCGCCCCCGAGGGGGACGGACTGGACGGCGCCGTCGACCTCAGCGAGATCGATCCGGGTACCTGGTGGAAGCAGATCGTCTGGGTCCCCCAGCGTCCCACCATCACCCCGGGAACGGTGCTGGAGAACGTGCTGAGCAACGCACCGGGCGATACCGCAGGCAACGCTGCCGACGCCGCCTGCAGTGCCTCGCCGACCGCAGACGGGACCGGGCCCGTGCCCGCAGAGCTGGTGGAGGCCGCCCGGGCCACCGGCTTCGATGAGGTGGTGGCGGGGCTGCCGCAGGGATGGGACACACTCGTGGGCAGTGGGGGCGTGGGGCTGTCCGTGGGTCAGCGCCAGCGCCTGGCGCTGACGCGGGCACTGTGCTCGACGGCGCCCCTGGTGGTCATGGACGAGCCGACCGCGCACCTCGATGCCGCCAGCGAGGCGCACGTACTCACTGCGGTCCGCGCGCTGCACGCCTCGGGGCGCACGGTTGTCATCATCGCGCACCGTCCGGCGCTCATCGCCCTGGCCGAGCAGACCGTCGCCGTGACAAGCGAGCCGATACCGCCGGGACCTCAGGCAGAGGTCTCAACCGACGGGTCTGCCGCGCATGAGGCTGCGCGAGCGCAGGAGGAGGCCCTGTGAAAGCGATGTCCAGCATCCTCCTCTCCCCTGCCCTGTCCGCCCGTGAGCGCCGGGCACTGCGCCGGGCCGTGGGGCTGCTGCACCTGAACCGCTCGCGCTTCGCCCTGGCCGCGCTGGCCGGCACTGCCGGAATGGCCTCAGCGGTGGCCCTGTCCGGGGTGGCGGCCTGGCTCATTGCGAGGGCCTCCCAGATGCCCGACGTCGTCGCTCTGGGGGTGGCGCCGGTGGCGGTGCGGCTCTTCGGCATCTCCCGTTCGGTGCTGCGCTACTGCGAGCGGCTCGTCTCCCACGACACCGCCTTGAGGGGCATGGGAGCCCTGCGTACGCGCCTCTACGAGTCGCTGGCCTCGGCGCGCACCGACACGGTCGCCGGGCTGCGTCGCGGCGACGTCCTGGCGCGAGTGGGGAGCGACATCGACGCGGTCGGTGACCTCGTCGTGCGCGCCTACCTGCCCGCGGTAGTCGCGGCCGTCCTGGGTGCGGCCACCGCCGTCGGGATCGGGCTCGTCTACTGGCCGGCCGGCCTCATCCTGGCGACCTGTCTGCTTCTGTCCGGGCTGGGGGCACCGCTGGCAACGATCCGCTCGGCCCGGATCGCCGAGCAGGCCCGCCAGCAGCAGGCCTCCGAGCTATCCGCCGATGTGCTCGCGGTGCTGGAGGGCGCCCCGGAGCTGACTGTCTCCGGACGCCTGACGGACTTCATACGCCAGGTCGCTTCCCGGGAGACGAGCCTGGTCCGTCTGCGAGACCGGGCCGCCGTCCCCGCGGCGATCGCGGCGGCCCTGGACACAGCAGCCATGGGTATTGCGGTCGTGGGCAACCTGGTGGTCGGGGTGGGGGCCGTGGCCGCCGGACAGCTGGGCCCGGTGTGGCTGGCGGTCATCGTCCTGGTTCCGCTGGCGGCCTTCGAGGCCACCTCCGCGCTCGGCCCTGCCAGCGTGCAGCTGGTGAGATCCGCCGGCGCCGCCTGCCGTATCGTGGAGCTCATTGAGACCGCTGAGGCCAGCGCTCAGCGATCATCGGTCACCCGGGAGCTACCGGCCCCCTCGCAGCGGGGGCCGTGGCTTCGGGCCAGGAACCTGGCGGTGGGCTGGCCGGGTGGGCCGGTCGTGGCCGACGGCATCGACCTGGACCTTCAGGTCGGCAGCAGGGTGGCGATCGTGGGCCCCTCGGGGATCGGGAAATCGACCCTGCTGGCCACTCTGGCGGGGCTGTTGGAGCCCCGGGGCGGCAGCCTGACGCTCGACGGCGTCCCGCCGTGGGAGGTTGCCCGTGCCGAGGCGGCGGCCCGAGTCTGTCTGACCGCGGAGGACGCGCATGTCTTCCACACGAGTGTTCTGGAGAACCTGCGTGTGGCGCGTGGGGACGTCACTCCCGCCGAGGCGAGTGAGCTGCTGGTGCGGGCCGGACTGGGCGACTGGCTCGAGGCGCTGCCCGATGGCGTCGACACGATCATCGGGACGGACGCCGCAACGCTATCGGGCGGGGAGCGACGTCGGCTTCTGCTGGCCCGGGCGCTGGCGGCTCCTGCCCCACTCATGCTCCTGGATGAACCCGGCGAGCACCTCGACGCCACCACCGCGGACCGGCTCGTAGCCGACCTGTTGACGGTGGGAGCCTCTCAAGGCCGCGGCACGCTCCTGGTCACCCACCGCCTGAGCGCTCTGGCGCACGCCGACGAGGTCCTGGTCATGGGACGCCCCCCGCAGGCAACCACGGAGCAGGCGCCGGCGACTATCCTGCACAGGGGCAGCCACGACAGCCTCCAGAACGTCTCCGATGCCTACCGGTGGGCGCTCTCCCAGGAGGACCAGGACAGACAACAGGACGACACGTCCCACGTGAGCCGGACGAGCTGAGCACGATGACGACACACGAGACGAGACACGCAGCAGACACGCCCCCGCAGGGCCCCCGATTTCCCGGTGTGCCCGAGGACGATCCGCAGGAGTCCGACGGCCCCGCTCTCCAGGACCGGGAACCGGCGGCGCCGCCGTCGGAGGAGACCACCCCGGCAGGGCGTCTGGCCTACGCCGTCCACGCCGACCAGCTCGTGTCCACCCGAGGCCCACGGGCGGCGGTCGTCCACCCGAGCCTGGACCAGGCGACCGTCGCCCTCATCCAGGCGGCCCTGAGGCTCACCAGCTCCCTGCGGGTGCCTGACGCGCTGCGCCGCCTGGTGGAGTCGGCCTGCTCCATCACAGGTGCCTCCTGGGGCACTATCGCCGTGCTCAGCCACGCGGACATGGATGTTGAGGCCGTCGAGGCCGGATCCGCCCCTGGAGGGACCGGAACCGGCCTGAGCAGCGGCGTGCCCACGGCGACCCTTGATGAGCTCGCCCAGATGGCCGGTGCCACGAGCTCCGCCACTGATCCGAGCAGAGCCGCGGACGCCCTGCTCAGTGGGCTCGAGGGGACCGGCCTGGTCATCGACAACGACCTGGGTCCGGCCTCGGCCTTCACCGGCGCCATCGAGGACGAGGACACCGGCAGCCTGCTCTCCGCCCCGCTGCGGCTGCACGGGCAGGTCTACGGCCACCTCTACCTGTGCGACAAGCCCGGGGGCTTCACCCGATCCGACGCCGACGCCGTCCTGACCCTCGCCCAGGCCGCGGCCGTGGCAGTGGAGAACGCCCGCCTGTACCGAGAGGCCCGCGATCGCGAGCAGTGGATGGTCGTCTCCCAGGAGCTGACGACGCTGCTGCTCTCCGGGGCCGAGGAGGACGACGCCCTGACCCTCATCGCCCACCGGGTCCGCCAGGTCGCCCATGCCGACACCGCCGCCCTCATCCTGCCCAGCATCGGGGATCGCTGGATCTGCGAGATCGCCGACGGCGAGCACGCCCGGGAGCTGGTGGGCACCTTCTTCCCGTCCGAGGGCCGGGCCCTGACCACCCTGGCCCACCAGACCGGCCTGGTCGTGGCCTCCCTGGAGGACGCCTGGCAGGACGGCGACCTCCTAGTACCCCAGCTGGCCCGGTTCGGGCCGGCCCTCTACGCCCCGATGATCCACCGGGGGCGGGGTGTGGGCGTCATGCTGCTGCTGCGCTCCCCCGGCGCGGCCCCGTTCACCGCCCAGGACCTGGAGATCGCCGAGCTCGTGGCGGGCCAGGCCACGATGGCCTTCGAGCTGGCCGACGCCCAGCACGCCGAGGAGATGGCCACGCTCCTGGACGAGCGGGCCAGAATCGGCCGGGACCTGCACGACCTGGCCATCCAGCAGCTCTTCGCCACCGGCATGCAGATATCGGCGGTCCGGGAGCGGCTGGCCAGAGCCCGGGACAACGATGAGAGCGCCGGCACCGAGGTGGACCTGGACGTGGTGTGCTCCGTGCTGAGCACCGCTCTGGAGGCGGTAGACGACTCAGTGGGGCAGATCCGTTCCATCGTGCGCTCCCTGCGTGACCGCGACGAGGAGGTCGGTGTGGTCGAGCGCCTGCGACGGGAGGCCTCCCTTGCCCGTAACGCCCTGGGCTACGCCCCCTCGCTGCTGCTGAGCGTCGACGGCCGGGGCCTGGCCCAGGTGGACCGCGACGAGGAGGACCGGCTCATCACCTCGGTCGACGCCGTCGTGGGCCCGGACATCGCCGATGACATGGTGGCCGTGGTGCGCGAGGGCCTGAGCAACGTGGCCCGCCACGCCCATGCCTCCTCGGTGACGGTGGACGTCAAGATCGAAGGCGTGCTCCCGGGCTCGGAGCTGTGCTGCGGGCCAGGGGACGACGAGGGCCACGCCTCGGGCGACGCCGAGCCCTTCCGGGGCAGGCCGGTGGTGGAGATCGTCTGCCGCGACGACGGCGTCGGGGTGAACCCGTCGGTGAAGCGACGTTCGGGGACGGCCAATATGGCCGAGCGGGCCCGCCGCCACGGCGGAGGCTTCGTCATCGGCCCCAGGGCCCGCTCCGACGGCGAGCGCCGCGGTACCTGCTTCACCTGGCGGGTGCCGCTGGACGTGGGCGGCGCGCTGCGCTGACTGCGCCGCAGCCCGCGGTGGGTCCTCTGCGGGACGCTCCGGTCAGCCGTTGCGCCAGCCCGAGGCGCGCTGCCCGGCGACCCAGGCGGCGACCTGGGTGCGCCGCTGCAGGCCCATCTTGGCCAGCAGGGAGGTGATGTGGTTCTTGACCGTCTTCTCGGCGACACCGAGGCGCTCACCGATCTCCCGGTTGGACAGGCCGTCGCCGATGAGGTCGAGCACCTTGCGCTCGGCATTGGTCAGGTCGGCGGTGGGGTCGTCGTGGTCGGCCCGCCGGCGCGTGACGGTGCGCTCGTCGAGCAGGACCCGACCGGAGGCGACCGCCCGCACGACATCGCTGATCTCGGCGCCGTGGACGGTCTTGAGCAGATAGGCCCTGGCCCCGGCGGCCAGCGCCTCGGCCAGGGCGTCATCGTCGTCGAAGGAGGTCAGCACGATCGGCAGGGCCTGGGGCACGGAGTCGCGCAGCTCCTGCATGAGCTCGATGCCCGTGCCGTCGGGCAGCTGGAGGTCCACGAGGATGACGTCGGGACGGACCAGCTCGGCCCGGCGCACCGCCTCCGCCCGGGAGCCCGCCTCGGCAACAACATCGAGCCCGTCGGCACGGTCAATGATCTCGGCGATGCCGCGACGGACGATCTCGTGGTCGTCCACGATCATGACGCGGACGATCTCCGAGGAGGGGGTGTGTGACATGCTCATGACATTACCAGGGCCGGGGACCTACGTCACATGAACTGCCGCATCATGGCACCGTTCCCGCAGGGTGGGCACGGGCTCGCTCAACGTGTCTCGGCACATCTCGGTGCCGGCCTCAGCCCACCCTGCTCGATCACTGCGGTCGGCCGGGCCGTCGTGGCCGGGTCTGACAGCTGGGACAGTAGGTGTGAGAGCGCCCTCCCAGGACCTCGCGGAGCATGGTGGCCCCGCAGCGGCGGCACTCCAGTCCCTGGCGCCCATAGGCCCCGAGCTCGCGGGCGAAGAAGCCGGCGGCGCCCTCGACGTCGACGTAGAGGGCGTCGAAGCTCGTGCCGCCGACCTCAAGGGCCTTCGTCATGACCTCCGCCGTGGACTCAAGGATCCGGGCCACGACCCTGGGTCCCAGCGCGGCCCCGGGACGCAGCCCATGCACTCCTGATTCCCACAAGCCCTCGTCGGCGTAGATGTTGCCGATGCCCGAGACGAGCCCCTGGTCGAGCAGGAGGGTCTTGATGGCGCGCCTCGAGGCACGCATCCGGGAGATGACCCCGTCGGGACCGGTGCGCTGCAGGGCGGGGTCGAGCAGGTCGCGGGCGATATGGGTGGCGTCGGCAGGCAGTAACGGTTCCGGGCTGCCCGCGCCTCCGGGGGCGCCGTCGGCAGTGGGGATGAGGTCGATGACGTGGAGGCCTCCGAGCATGCGCTGGTCGACCAGGTCAAGGGCTGCTCCGTCCCCACCGTCACCGTCATCGGTGCTCGGCTCCGTACTCAGGTCAGTGCTGAGATGGATGCGCACGCGCAGGTGACGCAGCGAGGTCGAGATGTCCCGTACGTAGCGGGGCTGCTCGGTGGCGCTCAGGTCCACCGGGCGTCCGTTGGGCTGAGTATCCGGGTCGACCAGGAAGGGGGCGGCGCTCACTGGTCCGGGGGCGGCCTCTGCTCCGGCTGGGGCGGCGGTGCCGCGCACGAGCAGCTGGCCGCTCATGCCCAGGTGGGCCGACAGAGCACGACCGTCGTCCAGGGTCAGCCACAGGAACTTCCCCCGCCGCACCGCCGCGGTGAGGGTGCGCCCGGTGAGCTGGTCGACGAAGGCCTGGGCACCACCGTCCTGGCGGCGCAGCGGGCGCGGGTCGAGAACGTCGACGCCCGTGACGGTGCGTCCGACCACGTGCCGGGCGAGCCCGGCGCGCACCACCTCGACCTCGGGGAGCTCGGGCATCAGCTCTTCTGGGTGGTCTGCTGGGTGAGCAGGTCGGCGCGCAGGGCCTCGTTGACACCGGGCAGGTCCAGCCCGCCGTCGCCCCGGGCGGCGAGGATGGCGGCGTAGGCGGCCTCGGCGGCGTCGTGCTCGGCGACCTTCTTCGAGCTTCCCGTCCCCTGTCCCAGCACCTCGCCGTCGACGATGGCGCTGGCGGTGAAGACCCGCTGGTGGTCGGGGCCGGTGCCGGCCACCTCGTATGCGGGGTTGCCGAGCTGGTGGGCGGCGGTGAGCTCCTGGAGGCTCGTCTTCCAGTCCAGACCCGCACCGCGGGTGCGGGCCGAGTCCAGGAAGCGTGAGACGAGGCGGGTGACGACCGTGCGGGTCGCCTCCAGCCCGTGGGTGAGGTAGGTGGCGCCGATGAGGGCCTCGACCGTGTCGGACAGGATGGAGTCCTTGTCCCGTCCACCCGAGAGCGCCTCACCCTTGCCGAGCTTGATGAACTCCCCCAGTCCCAGGTCGCGAGCGACGGCGGCCAGCGCCGGCTCGGAGACCGTGGCGGCGCGCATCTTGGCGAGCTGGCCCTCGGGGACGTCCGGGTGGGTGCGATAGAGATGCTCGGTGACGATGATCCCCAGGACGGAGTCTCCCAGGAACTCCAGACGCTCGTTGGTGGGCAGGCCACCGTTCTCGTGGGCGTAGGAGCGGTGGGTCAGGGCCAGGTCGAGGAGCTCACCGTCAATGCTGGGACCCCAGCGGTAGACGAGTGCCTCGGTGTCAGTGCGTGCGGGCGGGGCGCTGCGGCGCTTGGCCATCAGGACCGGCCCTCCTCGGGGGCCTCGCCCTGCGGGTCGGGCTCGGTCTCCAGCAGGCCGGCCAGCGCGGACCAGCGCGGATCAAGGACCTCATGGTGGTGGTCGGCGGGCAGGTCCTCGAGCCGCCTGCCGCAGTCGGGGCACAGCCCGGGACAGTCGGGGCGGCACAAGGGCTGGAACGGCAGCGTGGGCACCAGGGCATCGCGCAGGGCGGGCTCGAGGTCCAGCGTGGTGTCTCCCAGGGCGAGGAGATCGTCGGCCTCCTCATCGCCCTGGGCCCGCTGAGCCTCAATGGCCTCGGGAAAGAGGTAGAGCTCGTCGATCCTCACGGTACGGTCCTCGTCGAGGTCGCGCAGGCAGCGCACGCACTCGCCGTGAACATGGAGGTCAGCGTCGGCGTGGGCCAGGACGCCGTCGTCCATGGAGGTCAGGGTGACATCGAGGACGAGGTCGCTGCCCTCGGGCACACCGATGACCTCTGTGCCCAGGTCGGCGGGGGCGGGGGTTCGGATCTGCAGGTTCTTGACCGAGCCGGTGGCACGGGGCAGGTCGACGATGTCGACGACGAGTCCTGACATGGGTTCCTCCACAGCTGGTTGACCGCGCCGTCTGAGACGATGACCGCCGTCGGCGAGGTGATGAACGAGGTGTCTGGCGCGAGCGTACCCCGCAGTCCCGGCAGCACCGACTCAGCGGACAGAGGGGTCCACGGACCAGCCGGAGCGGCGACGAACGGGCTCCTGGACCTCCACCGACTGGTCCGTGCCGTCGCCCAGGCGCCCGGCCAGGACCTCCCGGCCGGCGCGGATCTGCTCGGCGACCTTGGCGACCTCGGCCTCCAGGGAGGCCAGGGCCCGGTCGGAGTACTCATCCGCCCCGTGGCGAAGAGATGCGGCCTTGTCCTCCGCGGCGGCCACGATGCTGTCGGCCCGGTCGTTGGCCATGCGCACGATGTTCTCGCCGGCCACCAGGCGCTCGGACTCCTCCTGGGCGTACTGCACGAGCCGCTCGGACTCGGCGCGTCCCTCCGCCAGGACGGCGTCGGCGTCGGCGACGATCTTCTCGGCGCGGTGAACGGCGGTGGGGACCGCGTCACGGGCCCGGTCGATGAGGTTCTGTGCGGCCTCCCGGTTGACGATCGCGGAGGCGCTCATCGGCATCGAGCGGGCATGGGTGATGAGATCATCGAGCTCATCGAGGATGTGCAGCAGGTCGTCTCCGGCATCGCGGCTGGTCGTCACGGTAGGTCCTCTCGTGTGTGGTCGGCGCCGACGATGCGGCCTGGCTGGGTCTTGGTGGGGAGGGTCCCTGAAGCACGGCCCTGCTGAGCCACCGGTTGGGTGGGCTGGGTTCCGGCGGAGGCGAGGCGGGCTTCCAGGGCGCGGGCGACGGTGGGCGGGACGAGGGCGGAGACATCGTGGCCGTAGCCGGCGACGTCCTTGACGAGGGAGGAGGAGATGTGCGCGTAGGCGGGTGAGGCGGTCAGGAAGACCGTCTCCGGGGCGCCCAGGTCCCGGTTGAGCAGCGCCATGGGCAGCTCGGCGTCCAGATCGCTGCCGTTGCGCAGTCCCTTGATGATGGCATTTGCACCGCGCCCGCGGCAGTAGTCGGCCAGGAGCCCGGGGACGAGAGCCACCTCGATGCCGGGCAAGTGGGAGGTGGAGTCCCTGGCCAGGGACAACCGCTCGTCGGCATCGAGCAGATGACGTCCGGCCTTGGCGGCGTTGTGGGCGATCCCGATGACGACGACGTCGAAGAGCGTGGTCGCGCGCGCGGCGATGTCGACGTGCCCCAGGGTGAGGGGGTCGAAGCTTCCGGGGTAGACGGCCAGGCTCATGCGGCCACGCTAATGGCTGGGCATGTTGCCGTGCGGGACGCGCGCCGCAGCAGCCCGTCAGTCCTCACCCCACTGCCTGCCGGCACCCGGATATCCCGGAACGTCAAGGAGGCGCTGCTATATTTCCCCTGTGTCCACACGCGTGACTCTCAGTGACGTGGCTGACGCAGTCGGAGTCTCGCCTCAGACCGTCTCCCGCGTGCTCAACAACCACCCGTCAGTCCGCCCTGAGACGCGGCAGAAGGTACTGGCCGCCGTCCGAGCGCTGGGTTACGAGCCGAATCTCGCCGCCCGTTCACTGGCCTCGGGATCCTCCGGAGCTGTGGGGATTCTGCTGACCGCCGGGCTGTCGCACGGCATGGCCTCCACCTTCTCCGCGATCGCCCGGGCTGTTCGCGAGCGGGGAGACACATTCGTCCTCGCCACCGCTGATGGCGACGCACCGGAATCGGTCAGGGAGGCTCTGGCTCACCTGCACGGCCATCGCGTCGCCGCCATCGTCGTCCTCGCCCAGCGAGCCGACGTCCTCGCCGTCCTGTCGTCCCAACGCCACAGGGGCCCCGTCGTTGCCATCATCTCTGGTCAGCACGAGTTCTCCACGCTGTCGACTGTCTCCATCGATCAGGCTCTGGGGGCCCGCCTGGCCACCAAGCACCTTCTAACTCAGGGACGCACCCGCCTGCTGCATGTGACCGGGGACATGTCCTGGCAGGACGCCTCGGAGCGGCTTGCTGCCTACCAGTCGGTCTGCGCGGAGGCCGGGATTCCTGCCCGCTGGGTGGGAACAGACGCCTGGACAGGAGAGGCCGGAGCCAGAGTCGCCCGACGCCTGCTCGAAAACGGCCTGCCCGATGCCATCTTCGCCGGTAACGACGATATCGCCCTGGGACTGTGCCATGAGCTGCTCGCCGCCGGCGTCCGGATCCCTGATGACGTCGCCGTCATCGGCTTCGACGACATCCCCTTGGCACGTTGGGCGACCCCGTCCCTGTCCAGCATCACACAGGACTTCGACGCCCTGGGGCGAGCCTCGCTGAGCCTGTCCGACGAGCTCGTCGGAGGAGAACCTCCCCACAGCGTCTCCCTGGAGCCTCGACTAGTCGTCAGGTCGTCAACGGCCAAGTCCTAGAGACCTGTTAGGAACAGGCTGTCAGATTCGGGGGCGTCTGCGACGAGCCGAGTACTTCGCCGAGCGGACTCACTGAATCCTTCATCGTTCTCTTCCTCCCACGTGATACGTGGGAGGAAGAGAACGATGACAACGGAGTCCTCCAGAGTGCCGTCAGGCCGCGCTGATGGGCCTGGGCGCGCGCAGTGTGTAGAGCCCGTAGGCAGCCACCACCAGGAAGCACCCCGCAACCGTGACGTAGGACACCGCAGGAGATGTGTGGTCCATGATGGCGCTTTGCACCAGGGGCATGGTGGCTCCGCCGATGATGGCCATGACCAGGCCTGCGGCCCCGTACTTGGTGTCCTCCCCCAGCCCCATCAGGGCCTCGCCGTAGATGGTGGGGAACAGCAGGGAGATGCACGCGGACAGGGAGATGATGGCCAGCACCCCAAGAATGTTCACACTCACCATGGCGAACAGGGAGAGTGCGACCCCGAGGGAACACATGAGCAGAAGCAGCTTGCGTGCGTCATACCGCCCCATGAGACCCACCATGAGGAAACGGAAGACCAGGAAGACGATCAGGCTGGCCTGAAGCCAGTAGCCGGCTACCTCATCCGAGACGCCCAAGGCACTGGTGACGTAGTGCAGGGTGTAGGTCCAGATGCAGGTCTGGGCGGACACGTTGAAGTACTGCGCCACCACTCCGAAGCTGTAGCGCTTGTTTCGCAGCAGGCGCATGAGCCTGCCCGGCCCACCGCTCTCACCCGCCGCAGACTCCACCGGCCGCTCCGTGACCTTGACCCGGCCGATCATGACGGCCAGCAGGATGTAGAGGAGTCCGAGGGCGACATAGGGGCCCATCACGGCCTTGAGCTCAGCGCTCTGGGTGGCCAGCAGAGCCTCATGGCTCATAGCCGCACGCTGCTCGGCGGTGGCCGGGCTCACCTTGGGCAGGATCAACAGGGCGGCCAGCAGCACCCCGAGGTTGGAACCGATGGGGTTGAAGGCCTGCGCGAAGTTGAGACGCCGCGTGGCGTTGTGCTCCGGCCCCATGGACATCACGAACGGGTTGGCGCTGGTCTCCAGAATGGACAGGCCTGCGGCCAGGGTGAACAGGGCGGTCAGGAATACCGAGTAGGTCATGACATACGCCGCGGGGATGAACAGAAGCCCACCGGTACCCGCCAGTACCAGCCCGATCAGGACGCCGCCCTTGTAACCCAGGCGACTGTTGATGAAGGCCGCAGGGATCGCCAGACAGAAGTAGGCTCCGTAGTAGGCTGACTGCACCAGTGAGGACTGCAGGTTTGTCATGGAGAACACGGAGCGGAACACCTTGACCAAGGGATCCGTCATGTTTCCGGCAAGCCCCCAGGCGGCGAAGCAGGAGACCAGCAGGCAGAAGGGCAGCACCATGCCGGGGTACAGGAACCCTCGGTTGGACTGAGTCCTCTGGACAAGGTCCGCCTCAGCCACGGAGTCTTGGATAGCAGTCATCACAGAACGCCCTTCTTGAGGATGAGGTTGCCGTACAGGGCGGTCTCCCCGGTGAGGACGACGGCGTAGACGCTCGGGGTGTAGTCGTAGAAGGCCATGCGCTCAATCGTCTTAACGTTCACGGGACCGGCATTCTTCTCCGCCTCGTTCCAGATCTGCTCGTAGACGTCCCACACCGGAGGCCGAGGGTCGTCGC
>ERZ772764.1681-NODE-1681-length-13669-cov-5.426913_pt1 | contig 13669 bp, 8 predicted proteins | sample MGYA00512163_ERZ772764 | MGnify/ENA primary metagenome ERZ772764 (study PRJEB29015, sample SAMEA2737903) | human oral metagenome | biome: human oral; feature: human-associated habitat; material: dental | place: China | collected 2094 ... | reverse complement strand
CGGCCGGGCAGGGCCAGGCGGCTGACCTCGCGCACGGGCGGGGCCGGGCGGCCGGAACAGACGGGCAGGGCCGGGCGGACGGGGCAGGCCCCGGGCCCACCGCGACCGCCCTCCACCCGGGGCCGTCCCGCACGGCGACGTCGGCCCTGAGGCACGGCGCGGTCCTGGCGGTGGTGGCCGTGTTCCTGGGCAGCGGCGCCCTGTTCGGCGCCAATGACGTCACCGCAGTGGCCTTCGCCACCGAGCAGGGGCGTCCCTCCTCCTCCGGCCTGGTGCTGGCGGCCTGGGCGCTGGGCTCCCTGAGCGCCGCGCTCGTCTACGGCTCACGGACCTGGGCCTGGCCCATGTGGAGGCAGTTCCTCGTGGGCGTCCTCGCCCTGGCGCTGGGTGCCTCCACCTTCATCCTGGCCGGCTCGGTCCCGGTGCTCATGGTCCTCATGCTGGTCACGGGCATGTCCATCGCCCCGACCGTTACCGTGGGCAACCACATCGTCCAGGCGGTCACCCCCCGTGACCAGCTCACCGAGGGCCTGACCTGGGTGGGTACCGCCATGAACGTGGGCGTCTCCCTGGGCTCGCTGCTGGCCGGCCGCCTGGTGGACACCCACGGCTCCCGCGGCGGGTACGTGCTCGTGACCGTCTTCGCCTGGCTGTCGGTGCTCGTGGCCCTGGCCACCATTGGCGTCGTACGCCGGGCCCGGGTCCACCACCACCTGCCGGAGGCGTAGAGATGCCCGGAACACCCTCCCGGCGGCCCAGGGCCACCCGCCCGGACCCGACGGCGTCGGACCCAGCGGCCGCCCCGGCAGAGGGCGCGGCGCACGCACCGGCACTGAGCCTGGGGGCAGCCCCGGCAGCGGACTCGGCACTGGCGCCCATCTCGGCGCCCGCCCTGACACCGCCGTCCGCACCGGCACTGAGCCCGGCGGCCGCCCCGGCGTCGGGCCTTATCCGCCTGCTGGCCACGACCCTGGGGTGGGTGGGGCTGCTGGCGTCGGCCTACCGGTGGGCGTGGAACACCGACGGCTCACCACGTTTTATGCTGGACGCCTGGATCTACCGCCACGCCGTGGAGCAGTGGCACGCCGGCGGCAGCCTGTACGACTGGTACGCCAACCCCGCCGACCACCTGTGGCCCTTTACCTACCCTCCCTTTGCCGCGTGGGCCCTGACGCCCCTGACCACGGTGACGCAGGACCGCGCCTTCCAGGTGGTCATGCTGCTGGCCACGCCCGTGTGCATGGCCGTGACGGCCTGGGCCTGCCTGCGGGCCCTGGGAGTGCGGCGGTGGGCCGGGGCGGCGGCGCCCTGGCTGGGCCTGGTCGGCGTGCTCACCCTGGAACCGGTCTACAAGACCATGGAGTACGCCCAGGTCAACGCCGTCCTGGCGGCCCTGGTGGCGGTGGACCTGCTGGCCGTGCCCGCCAGCTCACGCTGGCGCGGGGTCCTGTGCGGCCTGGCGGCCGCCTTCAAGCTGACCCCGGCCATCGCGATCGTGGTGCTCCTGGTGCGCAGGCAGTGGCGGGCGGCCGCGACCATGGTCGCGACGGCGTCGGGCGTGACCCTGGCGTGCTGGGCCCTCAGTCCCCGGGAGTCCGCCCGGTTCTTCCTCCAGGCGGCCTGGGATCCCACGCGCGCGGGCTTTGCCGAGTACGCGGGCAACCAGAACCTCAAGGGGATGGTGGCCCGAGCCCTGGTGGGCGACGAGAGGCTGTGGACGCCCCTGTGGGCGGTGTCGGTCGTGGCGGTCACGGTACTGGCGGTGCTCCTGGCTGTCAGGACGAACGCCCTGCGGCCGTCGCGCCAGACGGTGCTGGTCCCGGGTGGTGCGGCGGCGGTTTCCGACACGCCAGCTCCGGGCAGTACGGCGCCAGCACCGGGCAGTATGCCGCTGACACCGGCACTGGGCACCGCGGCTCCAGCACCTGACACGCCAGCCCCAGGCAGTGCGGCGCCGGCACCGGGCAGTGCTGCGCCAGCCTCGGGCAGTGCGGCGCTGGCACCGGGTGACCCCTGTGCGCGTACCGGGCGTGAGCACCACCCCGCCCCGGGTGGTCCCCGACTGCCCGACGCCGAGGGCACGGTCCTGCTGCTCCAGGTAGGGGTGGTCATGGGCCTGGGGCTGCTGGTCTCCCCCATCTCCTGGTCCCACCACTGGGTGTGGTGCCTGCCCATGGTCATGGGCCTGGCGGCGGCGGCCTGGCGCTGGCGCAGCGGCGTGCTGGGCCTGTGCGCGGCCACGGGCTGGGCGGTGTTCGCCCTGGCAATGCAGTGGTGGTTCCCCAACCAGAACCACCTGGAGGCGGGCTGGACCGCCCTCCAGCGCTGGGCCGGGTCCTCCTACACCCTGTGGGCCCTGGTGACCGGGGTCGCCCTGGCCTGGGAGGTGAGGCGTCGGGCTGCGGCGGACCCCGGTGCCTGCCCTGTCCCGACCCGGCCGGACCGCAGTACACACCCTGCCCCGACCCAGCCGGACCGCGGTACCCGCCCTGTCCCGACCTGCCCAGACCCCGGCGAGGCAGACCCGGTACCACCTCGGGAGCCCTTGTGCGGGCGTCCCCAGGACACGCCCTGAACTGCGTGGTCACCGCGCCTCAGGGGCGTCGTCGGCAAGCCCCCTAGACTTGACGGCGTGCCGATCTCCGACATCCCCCGCGCCGTAGAGAACCGCTTCCGCCGGGACATTATCCCCGTGCTACGGCGTCATGGCTGGCGGCCCCGCATTGTGCCCTACGACGGCTACGGCTCCTCGGTCCACCCCCTGGAGGACGGGCCGCAGGCCGCGGACGGCGCTCGGCACGGCCCCGCCCCCGGCATCACCCCCGAGGACCCCGGCATCACCCCCGAGGACCCCGGGCGACGGAGCACAGGCACGCCGCCGTCGGACATGGCCCGGGTCCTGGCCCGGGTCGTCATGCGCGACCCCGGGGCCCCGGCCGAGGGCCCGCTCTTCCGCTCCCTGCCCGGGAACATGGCGGAGGCTCGCGACCTGGCACTGACCAGCCTGCTGGAGGTCCAGCGCGGGTGGCGGCTCTTTATCGACCTGCCGGTCCCCTTTATCCCGGTGACCGTCACGCTGGGGGCAGCGAGCGTGCGCACCCGGGCCGACCGCTCGGGCTGCGTGGACGTCGTCCTACGGGGCCACGGCCTGCCCCCGGGATGGCACCAGGCCACCATCCGGGCGGCGGGCAGCACGGTGACCGCCGCCGTGCTCGTGGTGGCGCCGGGGCCGCGCCTGGGCGTTATCGCCGACGTGGACGACACCGTCATGATCACCCACATCCCCCGCGCCCTGCTGGCCACGTGGAACTCCATGGTCAAGTACACCTCGGCCCGCCAGCCGGTTCCCGGGATGGCGCGGATGCTCACCGACGTGCAGACCGCCCACCCGGGCGCGCCGGTCTTCTACGTCTCCACCGGTGCCTGGAACGTGCTGCCCACGCTGCGGGCGTTCTTCGAGCGCCACGGCTTCCCCGCCGGCCCCAAGCTCCTGACCGCCTGGGGGCCGACCAACACGGGCTGGTTCCGCAGCGGGATCGAGCACAAGCGCACCCAGTTCCGGCGCCTGCTCATTGACTTGCCGGAGGTGGTCTGGCTGCTCGTGGGCGACGACGGCCAGCACGACCTCCTGCTCTACGGGGAGCTGGCGCGCGAGCACCGCAACCGGGTCGCCGCCATCGCCATCCGCCAGCTCACCCCCGCCCAGCAGGTGCTCGCGGGCTCCCTGTCCGCCCACCCCCTGGGCCAGGGCCCGGAGGCGCAGATCCTTGACGAGGCCGAGGTCCCGGTGGTCTTCGGGGACAACGGCTACGAGCTGGCGTGCCTCCTGCCCCCCGAGATCCTGCCGGGGTGAGGCGCAGGGGCGAGTTGCACATTCTTCTTACGTTCCACGATCATAAAGTGGCGGGATCACGCGGAATCGCGAGCCGGGGCGGGGGCTGGGAACAGGATGAATGTGCAACTCTGACGCCGTTGCACATTCATCCCGGATCCTGGAGCCCGTGGCACACTACGGATCCGCATGATCCTGCCGTTCTATGATCGCTGATTGTAAAAAGAATGTGCAGGCGCTCAGGAGGTGGTGCGGATGGTGGCGGGAACGCTGACCGGCTCCGAGGCCGCGGGCTGCGCCGGGCGGGAGGAGAACAGGCGCTCCTTGACCGCGTCGGCGACCTTGTCGGTGACCGCCTCGCCCTGGGAGCGCACGGCATTGACGATCCTGGTGCTGACGGCGTCCACGCGGGAGCGGACGAAGGGCTGCTCCATGACCCGGACGGCCCTGGCCTTCATGCGCTCGTACCGGGCACGGCCCGCACGGGTGCCCAGGACGTAGCCGGTACCGAGCCCGAGGGCGAAGATGAGTTTTCCAGCCATGAGGCCTCCTGGTGGTTGGTCGCCCACTGCGGCGGGGCGGCGGGACTGCCCAGCGTAGTCGGCCTGAGGTCGCTAGCCACCCCACGGCCTGGCGGGTGGTGTTCGCCTCCCGCGTGGCCCCAGGCGGCGGGTACCCGCCGGACGCTGGGGCCTGGGGCTGTTGGTTGCCTCGTCGCCTGGGGCTGCTGGCTGCCACTGGCTGCCGCTGGTCGCTGCGCCGGGCCCTGGGGCTGCTAGCCGTCGTCGTAAAACGCCACCTCAGGGAGGTAAACGCCGTCTCGGGCAGATGAACGCTATTTTGGGCGGGTAAACGCCATTTTGAGGAGGTGAACGCACACCTAGACGGCGTTCACCTCTCTGAAACAGCGTTCACAACCCCAAGATAGCGTTCACCTCACCTGAAGGGCGTTAACCTACCTGAGGTAGCGTTCATCGACGGCCCGGCGACGGGAGTCCTCCCCGCGACCACCGGCTCGGTGGCCTGCTCCGCGGAACCGGTGGGCGGGGCCACGGCGCCAAGACAGACAGGAACGAGGGGCAGAAGCCGCGGAACCGGTGGGCGGAGCCACAGAGCCTCCCCGCGACCACCGACAGGGTCTAGTGTGCGCGTCAAGGTGTGTTTGGAGTGCCGGGTCCTCGCAACCACCGGCTCGGTGGCGGCCGAAGGGGCCTATCGTGCGGTACGGGCCCTGGGACGTCGGCAGCCCCCTGAGGCGGGCTGGGACATTATTGGCCCCTGGGGCGGGCTGGGCGCTGACAATGAGCAACGGTGCGCCGCTCATTATCCGGCAGCTCCTGAGGCGGGCTGGGCGGAGCCTACCGTGCGGTACGGGCCGCCTCGTAGGCGGCGCCGACAATGCCCGCGGTGTTGAGCAGCCTGGCGGGCACAATGGGGGTGCGCAGGTCGAGCAGGGGCAGGAACTTCTCGTGCTTCCTCGACACGCCCCCGCCGACGACGAACAGATCCGGGCTGAAGAGCATCTCCACGTGGCTGTAGTAACGCTGGAGGCGCTTGGCCCACTTCTTCCAGCTCAGGTCCAGGATCTCCTTGCAGTGGGTGGAGGCGCGGCTCTCGGCGTCGTGGCCGTCGATCTCCAGGTGGCCGAGCTCGGTGTTGGGCACCAGGGTGCCGTCGACAATGACGGCCGAGCCGATACCCGTGCCCAGGGTGGTGACGATAGTGGTGCCGGGCACGTCCTTGGCGGCACCGTAGGCGACCTCGGCCAGCCCGGCGGCGTCGGCGTCGTTGAGGGCGTGGGAGGGGCGCCCCAGGACCCGGGTCATGAGCTCGTCCACGTTGACCCCCTCCCAGGACTTGTCGAGGTTGGCCATGAACACGACGGTGCCGCGCACGATCGGGGCGGGGAAGGTGATTCCCACGGGCACGTCCGGCCCGACGCCGAGCCTGTCGATAATCGCGCGGCAGACCTGGGCGACCGCCTCGGGCGTGGACGGCTGGGGGGTCTCAATGCGTACGCGCTCACCGATGAACTCACCGGTCCCGAGGTCGACCAGGGCGCCCTTGACGCCTGATCCGCCAATGTCGATCCCGCATGCCACTTGGGTCATCGCCCGTCTCCTGAGACTCGTCGGTCGGTACGGGTCGAGGATATCGGAGATCGACGCCGTCGGGGCGCGACTTTGTGGAACCGCAAAGGCTCAGGCCGACCAGCCCCCCGGGCCGCCTGCCGCGGACGACCGCACCAGGGCCACTGTGCCAGCCGGCGGGCGCTGGCCGCCCTGGAGGCCCTGCCAGCGCCGGGGGCCGCTGGCCACTGCCAGCCGGCAGGCACCAGCCGCACCTTACGGGGCGGTGACGAACACCGTGGGGGGCACCCCGTAGCGGGCGTAGGTCTCCTCGCAGGCGTGGCAGGGGCCAATGGGCCTGCCCTCGGGTGAGTGGGTCCTCACCCTGGTCACGGTCTCGGGCAGACGGTCGACACCCTTCTCCTGCGCGGCGTTGACGAGCAGCTTGTAGACGGAGTCGACCCGGTACTCCCAGCGGCCGAAGGGGCCGCCCTGGCGGACCGCGTTGTCCAGCCAGGCCTCGTACCAGGCCAGGAAGCCGGGGGCCACGAGCTGGAAGCCGTCGTCGCAGGCGACCGAGTCCAGCCACACGGTGCCGTCGGCGAGCTTGAGCACCCACCGGGCCCCGCACCCGGCGTCGGCCAGCTGCCACCACCTGTCAGAGAGGGGCCGGGGTGCCAGGCCGTAGCCGGGGCCCGCCCCGCTGGCGGCGATCGTGCCCAGGAACCAGGACATGTCCCCCGGCAGCCCGGGGACGACGCCGCCAGGAGCCCCCAGGCGCATGCCGTGGTGGCGGGCACCGCACCAGCCGGCCTCGCTGCGCGGGTTGTCGGCGCAGGCACGCAGTATATTGAGCGTGTGCTGCAGGCCGTCACGGGTGAGGACGGGCGCTGGCTCAAGCGGCTCCAGGACCGCCCACTCGCGCAGCATGCGCATGCCCGAGCCCCCGGCGTGCCTCCGGGCCAGGGCCTCCAGCACGGCGGCCGCGGCCGGCCAGTCGCCCATGCCGAACTTGCTCTCGCTCGTCGTCGACCGCCCGGTGCCCATGAAGCAGCCCAGGGCGACGAGGTCGTCCGAGCGTGTGGCCGGGACCGTCCCGCTCTCCAGCACGGCCCGGGTCAGCGCCGAGTACCCGCCGAGGGCCCGCCGCAGGCCCTCCACCTCCTCCATGCCCACGCCCATGCTGCGGTCGAGCCGACTCACGGTCACCCGGTAGCGGCGAGCGCCCACGCGGGCCTCGAACTGCTCGACCTCGGGGTCCTGCGTCCTGATCAGGTCGGGACGGCCGACAGCGGTCAGCAGGACGGGGCCGAAGGCGCAGGCCCAGTTGCAGCCCGCGGTGACCACGGACCCCTGCGCGCCGGGACCGTACCCGCTGGCGGTCACCAGGGCGCCCGTCTCCCCCAACCGCCCGCCCTTGACCTCCAGGAAGATGAACGCGCCGTAGGGCGGGTCCGGGCGCATGTCGTCGACGACGCACTGGATGCTGGGCATCCCCTCCCCCAGCTCGACGACCTGCGCGCCGTCGGTCTCCACCACGCGCGCGCCGTGGAAGTGGCTCGCAATCACCTCGGCGAGCAGGTGGTTGGGCTCGAAGGACTGCTGGTCGTTACCGCTCATGCGCCCCATCCCATCATGTTTCCGAGCGCGACAGGCCGTGTCTGCCCGGTCCTGACGCCACCTGCTCGCAGGTCCTCGGGGTGGGGGCCGGTGTGGCCGTTGCCGAGGCCGACCCGGGGGCGAGTCACAGGTCCTCGGGGTCAAGGGGCCGGTACCGGCGTCGTCTCGTCTCCTGCCGCCCCGCCCCAGGCCGTCTGCCCCACCGGCTGGGCTCGCCGTACGGACGGCGCATGAGGGCCCGGCGCCACCCGGAGCCGGGGCCACCCCCGCGGGGCGGCGGGCCGCCGACCTCCCCGGTGCGACGTCGGGCCAGGCGGCGCTCCCGGTCCCCGGCCACCGGCAGCTGCCAGGAACGCCAGTAGGCCATGAGACAGGTACCGGCTCCCACCACGGTAGCCACCAGCATGGCGTAGGCGTCGGGCAGGCCCGCGGCCACCAGGGCCACCATGGTGGCGGCCGAGCACAGGGCCGGGACGGCGTAGAGCCGGTTGCCGCCGAAGACGCTGGGGGTCTCACCCACCGAGACGTCGCGGACCATGGAGCCGCCCACCGCCGTCAGGGAGCCCAGGAGGAGGGCGGGCATCACCCCCAGGCCGTTGGACAGGGCCTTGGAGGCCCCGGTGGCCGCCCAGGTGCCCAGGACGACGGCGTCGGCCACCACCAGGAAGCGGCGGGCGAGCCGGGAGGTGAAGGGGACGAACCAGGCCACCAGGGCCCCGGCGCAGGCGGTGTAGAGGTAGTAGGGGTCCGTCAGGGCGAAGGGCGGGCCGGCCTGGATCATGACGTCGCGCAGGATGCCGCCGCCGGTGGCCGTCAGGATGGCCAGGACCACGAAGCCCACCAGGTCGAAGTTCTTGCGTCGGGCAATGAGCCCGCCCAGGATGCCGTTGAGCAGGACGCCGCACAGGTCCAGGAGGCGGAAGGTCTCCGGGAGGGTGTCGGGGACGGGCAGGGCCAGCGGGCCGGGAAAGGCTGGCAGGGACAGGGCCGGCAGGGTCGACGGCGTGGCGGGCAGGGCCGTAGAGGAGGCGTGGGTGAGCGCGGCGGGCAGGAGGTCCAGCACGACCCACACCCTATAGCGCGGGCGGGAGCCAGGGCACCCCCGGCCTACTCCCCCTGCCGGACCCACACCCAAGCCGTCGGCGACGTACCTAAGCCACCGGCGACGTACCTTAGTCATACGTCCCCGCCGACTAAGGTACGTCCCAGATCCCTAGATGATTGATTCCAGGGGGTGTGGTGCGGCGTGGGAGCAGGGTGGTAGGGGTAAGGGCCTCGCAGTATCGGTGCTGATAGAACCCGGTTGGCCGACTCCACACCCGTCGAGTGCGCCCGTTCCCGACCCGCCGTCAGGCGCTCGGGCCTGGCCGGGTGGGCGCAGTACGGGTACCGCGCCCCCCACTCACGCTACTTCTGGAAGCCCGCCCCGGTACCCGACGGGCAGCCGAAACCTTGATTCGCCGTCGCCCCGCCCTGAGTAGAGCATAGTGGCTGTGACCCGCGTAACTCCTGCCGCCGTCCGCCCGGCCCCGTGCCCCTCCAGGCGCTACCCCCCGCCCACCGACCTCTCCCGCTACGCCTGGCTGTCCATTGGCGCCGCCCTGACGACCATCGCGCTCAAGGGCACGGCAGCCTGGGTGACCGGCTCGGTGGGCCTGCTCTCGGACGCGGCGGAGTCGGTGGTCAACCTCGTGGCCGCCGTCGTGGCCCTCATCGTCCTGAGGATCTCCATCAGGCCCGCCGACGAGGACCACCAGTTCGGCCACTCCAAAGCCGAGTACTTCTCCGCGGTGACCGAGGGCGTCATGATCTTCGTGGCGGCCACCTTCATTATCGTCTCCGCGGTGGACCGCATGATCACCCCGGTCATGCCCGAGCAGCTGGGGATCGGCCTGGTGGTGTCGGTGGTCGCCTCCCTCGTCAACGGCGCCGTGGCGTGGGTGCTCTACCGCGTCGGCCGCCAGGCGCACTCGACCACGCTGGTGGCCGACGCCAAGCACCTGGCCACCGACGTCATCACCTCCGCGGCGGTCCTGGTCGGGGTGGGGCTCGTGGTGGTCTTCGACTCCCCCGTGCTCGACGCCGTCGTGGCCCTGGGGGCCGGGCTGAACATTATGTGGACGGGCTACCGGCTCATCCACGAGTCGGTCGCCGGCCTCATGGACGCGGCCCCTGACGCCGAGCTGCTGGCCCGGGTGGAGTCCGTCCTCGAGCAGCACCGCAGCCCCGGGGTCATCGACTTCCACGCCGTGCGGGTGCGCGAGGCGGGAAACCGTCGTTTCATGGACCTGCACGTCCTGGTCCCGGGGGCGTGGAACGTCAAGGAGGGCCACGACTTCACCGAGTCCCTCATTGACGACCTCGTGGCCGCCGACCCCGACCTGCGCGTCTCGGCCCACCTGGAGCCGATCGAGGATCCCAAGAGCTACGAGGACGTGGCGGACGTCTGACCGCGCCCCTCACCTGACCTCGCGCGCCCTACCTAACCGCGCCTACCCCCACCTGGCCTCGCGCCCCTCGCCTGACCTCACCTACCCCCACCTGACACCTGCATCCCCATCTGGCCTCGCCCCCGCCTGACCTTGCGCCCCCCCCCGCCTGACCTCGCACCGACCGGGCCGACGTGCTTTACCACACGTCCCGCCCCGGCGCATGTTGACCGGGTGCGCCCCGGCAGCCCGACCGGGTGTGCGCCCCGACCGCGGGTCCGCACCCGACCAGCCCGACGGCACCTAGCCCCGCCCCCCTCTCCCGACCCGGGCTAACCGGCTCTGACCAGCGCAGTCACGCTTACAGACGCACCAGGTAAGGGGGTATCAACCCCGCGTCGCCGTCATGAACCCCACACGCGACACGGCCGCGACCTTCCGCGTGCCGCCCCCGGAAGCGTGCTCATGCGTGACACAATTCACCCATGAACGCGACGAGGCTCCCCAGGATGCTGCCCTTACGCCACCCCTCCCCCGCACCCTGGCGCGCACCTGACCACGTGGTCGTCGAGACCTGCGTGGAGAACATTGACGGCGTGCGCGTCTCGGCCCAGGCCGGGGCGGACCGTGCCGAGCTGTGCGACAACGTCGCCGTCGGGGGCACGACGCCGTCGATCGGCGTGGTCGAGGCCGCCATTATCGCGGCCGCGGAGGTCAAGGCCGAGCGCCGGGCCCGGGCCGGCGCGCACTGGGCGGACACCCCGGAGGCCGAGCCCTTCGGCCTGCGCGTCATGGTCCGCCCACGGGGCGGCTCCTACGTGTTCGACGCCGACGAGGGCCGGGCCATGATCGCCGACGTACGCCGGATCGCCTCCCTGGCCGCCCAGCTGGCCGAGCACACCCGCCCCCAGGCCACCGGGGTGGTGGGCCGCACCCTGCCCCCCGCCGTCGAGCTCGGCTTCGTCACCGGGGCCCTGACCGAGGACGGGGAGCTGGACCGCGGGCTGGTGCGCCTCCTGGTGGACATGGGCGACGGCGCCCCCGTCACCCTCAACCGCGCCATTGACCACGCCGCGGACCTGGAGCGGGCCTACCGCTCCGCCGCCCGCCTCGGGCTGACCCACGTCCTGACTGACGACGTCCGGGGGCGCCGAGGGCACCGGCCTGGCCCGGCTCACGGCCCTGGAGCGCCGGGCGGCCCGGGCGGGCGAGCCGGCGCCCCGGGTCATTGCCGCGGGCGGCGTACGGCCCCAGACCATGGCGGCACTGATCGCGGCCAGCGGCGTGCGCGAGCTGCACCTGTGCTGTCCGGCACCGGCGGACGGCCGACCAGGACCGCACCGCACGGAGCAGGCCCAGGTGCGTGCCGCCGTCGAGGCCGCCCGGGCCCTCCCCCTGCCTGACTGACCCCGTCCGCCTCACCCCACCCCACGATCCCCGCGCGGGGGCGTCTTGCGTACCACCGGCGAGCAGCCCCCACGGCCACGACACCTTGTCAGGGTCACGCTGCCAGCGCAATGGGATCCACGACCCTATGACCCGTTCTTTGACCTCACCTAGGTTGGATCTCATGACTGACATCCGCATGGACACTGCTCGAGGGGTTACCCTGGCGGGCACGCTCATGCTGCCCAAGGACGCCGTCCCCCTGGACCTGGAGCTGCTGGAGGCCGACCTCGAAGCCGGTCGGCCCGCCCCCAGACGCCAGGAGGGCGTGGTCGTCCTGGCCCACGACTTCCTGACCGACCGGCACGGCCTGGACCACCGCCTGGACCGCATGGCGGCGGCCTACCGGGAAGCGGGCCTGGCCACGCTCGCTTTCGACTTCTCCGGGCAGGGCGAGTCGGACGACGACGTCGTCACCCTGTCCAGCGAGACCGAGGACCTCCAGGCGGTGGTCGGCTGGCTGTCCCTGCGGGGGTTCCGACGCATTGCCATCCACGCCAACGGCTTCGGGGCCACGGCCACGCTCCTGGCACGCCCGGACCTGGTGCGCACGGCGGTAGCGGTGGGGGCGATCACCGGGCCGCAGTCGATCCTGTGGGACCAGGTCTTCTCCTCCGTCCAGCTCGACGAGCTGGAAAGACACGGCCTGACGCGGCTGCGTGACGACAACCCCAACAGCCGCCAGTGGAACCTGCTCAGCAAGGAGACCCTGGCCGACGTCTCCCTCCAGACCCCGGAGCGCACCATGGGCGACCTGCCCTGGCCCGTGCTCATGCTCCACGGCGCCCTGACCGACGAGTTCCCGGACACGGCCGACACCGCCGCCGCAGGCTTCTCCCTGCTCCCCGACGGCAGCCAGCTGGTGCAGGTCCACGCCGGGAACGTCAACGAGGCCCAGGAGGAGGTCGCACGCCTGGGGGTGGAGTGGGTCCAGCGCCGCCTGCGCTAGCCCCTCGCCGCACTGACCCGCACTCGCACCGGGCCTGGCCGCACCGGGCTGGCCGTGCTGGGCCTGTCAGCACCGGCACGTGCCCGGCCCGCCGCACCGGTCCTGGCCGCATCAATCCGCCCACCAGGGGCAGCCGCCGCACCGGGGAGGGCAGGACCTACACGACAGCACCTGAGCGCCGGTGCGGGCCCCGCACAACCGCACCGGGCCCGCAGCCGCCGCATCGGGGGCGTTAGGGCGCGTACTTAAGCAGGTGAGTCCCCGGCCTCGGCGAGCTGCTCCATGCCGGTCTTGCGCGACAGGGGCTTCTCCTTGAGGAGCAGCGCCACCAGGCTCGTGGTCACGAACAGCGGGATCATCCAGGCGAAGATCGGGCTGAGCGCCTGGGCGTAGGAGCTCGCGACGGCGTCGTGCAGCACCTGAGGCAGGGACTCCACCAGGGCCGGGGTCAGGGAGGACGTGTCGGCGCCTCCGCCCTGGAAGCGGGCCAGGGCACCGGCCACCGCCGGGTCGGAGCCGGCGACCAGCGCCCCGATCCGATCGGCGAGCCCGGAGGTCAGGTTCGAGGAGAAGGCCGCTCCGATGAGCGAGACGCCCAACGAGACCGCCACCTCGCGGAAGAAGTTGTTACCGCTGGTGGCCGTGCCCAGGTGGCGGGCGGGGACGGCGTTCTGGACGACGGTGACCAGCAGCTGGAAGAACAGGCCGATGCCCGCGCCCATGACGAAGATGGCGGCCGAGGCCTGCCACGCGGGCGACGCCGTCGTGAGCCGGAAGAGCCAGAAGACGCCCGCGGCCGCAATGAGCGCGCCGAGCACGGGGTAGACCCTGTAGCGGTCGTTGCGGGCCACCAGGACGCCCGACAGGATCGAGGCGGCGAGCATGCCGATGGTCATGGGCACCAGCAGCAGCCCGGAGACGGTGGCCGAGTACCCGTAGACCATCTGCAGGTAGGTGGGCAGGTAGCCCATGACGCCGATCATCCCGCCCATGGCGAGCATGCCCACGACCGTGGCCACGACGAAGGTGCGGTTGGTCAGGATCGACCAGGGCAGGATCGGGTCGGCGGCGCGCTTCTGCGCGAGGGCGAACAGGCCCCAGCACACGACGCCGGCGGCCCCCAGGCCGATGATGACCGGGCTGGTCCACGCGTACTGGTTGCCGCCCCAGGTGGCCATCATGACGATGGCCACGGCGCCGGCGTCCATGAGGACCAGGCCCCACCAGTCGATGGAGCCGGTCAGGCGGCGGCTGGGCAGGCGCAGCACCACGGCGATGGCGGCGAAGGCCAGGACCCCCAGCGGCAGGTTGATCCAGAAGGTCC
>ERZ772764.1675-NODE-1675-length-13702-cov-3.342713_pt1 | contig 13702 bp, 12 predicted proteins | sample MGYA00512163_ERZ772764 | MGnify/ENA primary metagenome ERZ772764 (study PRJEB29015, sample SAMEA2737903) | human oral metagenome | biome: human oral; feature: human-associated habitat; material: dental | place: China | collected 2094 ... | reverse complement strand
TTAGCGTACTGCATTGAAGTCGCATTTGAGCACCGCATTGAAGTCTCATTACGGATTAGGGCGCGCCTAAGAATTGAAAAGCCTCTTTTAAAAGAGGCTTTAGGTTTGAAGTTGCGGTCGGCTCTGTCTATTTTTGGTTTTTCATATTGGCGAAAATATTCGCTAAAATTGGGCCGGAGACGTTATGCCAGAAGCTGAATAAGGCGCTCGGTACGGCAGCAATCGGATTGAAATGTGCGGCGGCAAGGGCGGCGCCTAAGCCGGAGTTCTGCATACCCACTTCAATAGCGATAGCTTTGCTGTCGGCGGTGTTTAGTCTGAATAATTTCGCTGCGAGGAAACCGACAAAATAACCCAGGCAGTTATGCAATACGACGACGCTGAAGATTAGTAAACCGGACTCTACGATTTTATCTTTGCTTACCGCCACGACAGCCGCCAAGATTAATACGATGGAGAGTACGGATATCAGTGGGGTGATTTGACTGACTTGCACGATGGTTTTTTTGAATAAGGCGCGCACGACTAAACCCAAGAAAATCGGAAATAACACCATTTTTAAGACGGACATAAACATGGCGGAAGCGTTGATATCAAGCCATTGACTGGCTAACAGATAGAAAATCGCCGGGGTTAAGAGCGGGGAAAGTAACGTTGAGATGGTGGTGCAGGCGACGGATAATGCGGTGTTACCTTTGGCCAAATAAGTCATCACATTTGATGAGGTTCCGCCCGGGCAAGAACCGACCAAAATTACTCCGACAGCCAAATCAGGCGGTAAATCAAAGGCTTTGGCGAGAATAAAAGCGAGGCCGGGCATAATAATGAATTGTCCGGCAACACCGATAATTACCGCTTGGGGGTGTTTTGCTACTTCGCCAAAATCATTGAAAGTGAGGGTGATTCCCATACCGAACATGACAAGGCCTAGTAAATAAGGGATGTAAGGTGCGAAAATTTTAAATTCCGCGGGAAATAAGAATGCGAGAACAGCGAAAACGATTGCCCATAAAGCAAAAGTTTTGCTAACGAATTGTGTAAATTTAAGCAAGGCTTGCATGGTTTTTCCTATGTGGTTTAAAAGAGCTGCCGATTCTAAAGAGGTTTTTCCGACAAATCAATCGTCGATATCGGCGCGCATCCAAGCGCGTTTGTCTAATAGGCCGCCAAAATGACTTTCTACCAGACGCTTGGTAACGGTGGTTTGCGGATTACTGAAGAGATCGCGTGGCGTGCCGTATTCGATCATTTTGCCTTCGTCCATTACCAGTACGTAATCCGCTATATGTTTTACCAAACCGAGATCTTGCCCGACATAAATATAAGATACGCCGAGGTGCGATTGTAAATCTAAAGTCAGATTGAGTAGTTGTATGCGTACGGAGGAATCAAGCGAATCAAGAGCATCGTCCACAATAATGATTTCCGGCTCTAAAATGAATGCGCGAGCTAAAGCGACCCGTTGTTTTTGGCTGACGGAAAGATTTTTGATTTTTAGATTGGTGTAGTCGGGATAAAGTCCGACCATGGTGAGGGTTTCAAAAATTTTTTGGTTGCGCGTTTCTTCGTCCCAATCAGTCGTGAGTCGAAGCGGCGTATCCAGTGCTTCGCCGATATTCTGACGCGGATTGAATGCGGAATTTGCGTCTTGGAATACCATACGAATATGCTGGGTTCGGTAACGGGAGTTTTCGAAATTCAGCGTTTCGCCGTTAAATTTTATTTCTCCGGAGGTGGGTTTAATCATTCCGGCGATCATTTTTACCAAGGTCGATTTGCCGGAACCGTTCTTACCGATAATGGACAAGGTTTGTTTACGCTCCAGATTGAAAGTCACATTCTCCACCGCATTGAAGGCTTTTGAACCAAACCAACGCGCCGGGCCATCAAATGTTTTACAGAGATCAATCACTTGTAACAACGGCATGTTTTATTCCTTATTGTTGGGCTCGGCGGATAGCGTGAGCGGTGAAGTTGCAACGTTTTCTTTCGTGCGTCTTTCGCGTAAGTTAATCGGAAAATGGCAGGAAAATTCGTGTTGTTTAATGCGTTGACGCGCCGGTTTTTGAATGCATTGTTTTTGCGCAAACGGACAACGCGGGCCTAATCGGCAGCCCACCGGCATTTGTTCTAAAATTGGTACGGTGCCTTCTAGCGCTCCTAGTTTGCTTTTAAAGGCGAGTGCTTGGGTGAAATCCGGTACTGAATGAATTAATGCCTGAGTATAAGGGTGGTGCGGTGAGTCTAATAAAGTTTGAGTCGGCGCCGATTCCGTGTTTTGACCACAATAGAGTACTGAAATCCCATCGCAAAGTTCGCAGATACTGCGGATATCATTACTTGCTAATAAAATGCTGGTACCTTGGTTTTGGTTCATGCTGGCAAGCAGGCGGTAAACTTGGCGCGCAGTGATGGATTCCAACGTATTGGTTGGTTCGTCAGCAATCAATAAACGCGGTTGATTTGCCACCGCAATGGCGATCATCACTTTTTGGCCTTCGCCTTCAGTAAGTTCGTTCGGGTAGCTTGCCATAATATCTTTGTGTTCTTTTATTCCTACCCGATGCAACAGTTCGATGGCACGACGTTTTTTCCAGCCGAACCAATGCCACCATTTACCGCGAAATGTCCAATTTGGAATACTTTGTATTAATTGTTTACCGATTCTTCGGCTCGGGTCTAAACAGGTAAGTGGATCTTGGAAGATCATAGAAATTTCTTTGCCCACTAATTTACGTCGTTTCGCCGGTGGGAGTTTGAGTAATTCCACATCATCAAAACGAAAGCGATCGGCGGTGATAATCCAGTCTTCTTTGATCGCGTTACCGATGACTTTGGCGATTAAACTTTTACCGGAGCCGGATTCGCCCACAAGACCCAAGATTTCGCCTTCGTTGAGGGTTAAATTTACACCGTCTACGATTTTAATGCGGCCGTTTGACGTTTTAATTTCGATATTGAGATTGCGGATGTCTAGAAGTGCCATAGTTTGTTTGTGTTATTCGTAATATTGGTTAATGGCTTTGCATAACCCGTTGGTGAATATAATGCTCACTAAAATGGTGAGGATAATGGCAAAACCCGGCAGCAATACTGCCCAAGGCGCGAGATAAATCAGTTCTAAGGAATCTTTAATCATCGCCCCCCATTCAGGCATCGGACGTTGCGCCCCGAGGGAAATAAAACTTAAGGCGCTGATATCAAGAATAGCGATGACAAAGGCGCGTGAAATTTCTTGGATATAAGTCACTGTAATGTTGGGTAAAATTGTGCCGCTCAATAGTTCTCTATCAGAGATGCCATCAAGTTTTAACATTACCACGTATTCTTTTTTGAGTTCCTGTTGTATCGCACGATAAATCGCATGAATAAAATAGGGCAGAATCGCCAATAAGGTGGAAATAATCGCGTTCATCAAACTTGGTTCCATGAACGTGGAAATAATAATGGCGATTAATAAAATGGGCAGCGATAAGAAGGCATCGAAAATATGTCCGAGAAAACGCGCTTTAAAACCGTCCGACATTCCCGCCACAATGCCTAGCGCTCCGCCGATAATTGCAACTAAAAATACGACGATAAGCGAAGAACCGAGGGTATAGCGTGCGCCCATAATCAGGCGGCTTAATACGTCGCGGGCTAAATCGTCGGTGCCGAAGAAAAAGGCGATTTTTCCTTTTTCCCCCCAAGAGGGTTGCATTAGTTCTTGTCCGACAAATTCCATACTATCGCTATAAGGCGCGATGAACGGAGCGAAGAGTGCGGTTAAAATGAGTAAGAAAAATAAGTAAAAGCTGAATAGAGCAACACGGTTTTTACGAAACTGTAGCCAAATTTGATAGAGCGACGTGCTTTCACGAAATTCATCTGGTTCTTTATCTTGCATACCAACCTTTCTTATTAAACGGATCAAGCATAAACATAAGCGTTTTGGCAAGAGAGTCGATGACAATAATGCAAATGCCCAACACAATTACGCCGGCGGAAATGCTGTTGTAATCTTGATTGGTCACCGCATTGATAAGCCAGCGCCCGATGCCGGGCCAGCCCAATGCGGTCTCCACCAGCATACATTGGGTGAGTACTAAAGTGAATACGCGGGTAATTTGCGGAATTAATAGCGGAAACGTATTGCGAAAGACGTAACGTTGCAAAATTGTCCATTTCGACCAGCCGCGCGTAATGGCGACTTTAGTGTAATTTTGTTGCAGAATGATCTCCGCGCGTTGTTGAATGATGCGAATTATTTCCATAGTCGGCAAAATACCTAAGACTAAGGTTGGTAATGCAAGATGTTGCAACACGCTTTGCACAATTTTAGTGCGGTAAGGCACGTCCGTAAACCACACGTCAATCACCGGAAAACCGCTGATCGGTTTGATTTCATAAAGCAAATTATATTGCCCGCTGGCAGAAATTTCCCAACCGTAAATTGCTGCCGCATAAAGCAAAATTGGCGCCAGCCAGAAAATAGGAATAGATAACCCCACATAAGAAAGGGCTTGCAGACTTTTCGAAAAAATGCCTTGATTATTGAGCGCACTTAAAATCCCCAAAGGAATACTTAAAATTACTGCAAGCAGAAGTGCGCTAAAACAAAGTTCTAAAGTCGGCGGTAACACCGTAAAAATTAGCGATTTTAGGGATTGTCCGCCGTTATAGGTGATGCCTAAATCACCCTCTAATAAGGCGCAGAGATAATGAAAATAACTGCTGTAAATATTATTTGTAATAAGGGCTGCATTGAGTGGATCACGCATTAAGATGGCGAAGCTAAGCAGCGTTAAAATCAACAATAACAAGGCCGCCCAAAGCAGATGGCGTAATGCGGACCACAACATTATTCTTTTTTCTCCTTGGTAAAGTAAAGCGTCGAGAAGTTCATGCTGCCGAACGGAGTTATTTGTACGCCTTTCACTTTGCTGCTTGCTACTAAAAAACGCTTGACGTTCGCAATCGGTATGATCGGTAATTCATTTAACACTAAATCCTGTGCCGCATTGTAATCTTTGGCGCGGTCGCTCAATGCGGTGCTGGTGAGCGCGTTATCCATCAGCTCATTAAACTTCGGATTGCACCAGTTGGATAAATTAGCCACTTCATTTTTCGTATCGCAACTTAAAATTGGACGCATAAAACCGTCCGGATCAAGGTTTCCGGCTAACCAGCCGGTAAGGATCATATCGTAATCTTCCGTCGCGTGATTGAGTTGTTCTAACAGAAATGTGCGAGTAACCGAGCGAACTTTTACTTCCACACCCGTTTGCGCTAAATCCCATTTAATCAATTCAGCCGTTTTAAGCGGCGATGGGTTATACATTTGCTCTTCATTGAGTACCCACATAGTTAAATGCAATTTTTTATCTTGCAATATTTTTTTTGCTTGTTTCGGCGAGTAATCAAAATCAAATTCCGGCGTGTTTACACTGGACGCCCAAGAGACGTTCGGAATGATGTTATTAGCCACCGTTGCAGTGTTGTGATAAATGTTACGTACAATACGTGCGCGGTTAATGCTTCGGGAAATTGCTTGACGAATCTGTGCGTCTTGCATCAATGGTTTATTAAAGTTAAACGCCAAATAAGACAAATTCATACCGTCCGCCGATTGTAGATAATAGCGTTCGTCATTATCGTGCAACAGGCCAAGTTGACTCACTTCCGGATAAGCGGCGATTTGGCATTCATTATTGAAAAATTTAACGAGGCGTCCGGTTCTATCAGAGGAAAGATCCACTACGATATGCTGGATTTTTGCGTCTTTGTTCCAGTAATTGTCGTTGCGTAATAAACGCACATATTGGTTATAAACATAATCCTGTACTTGATACGGCCCCGTGCCGACGGGATGTGTATCTAATTGGGCAAGATTATCATCGGCGCTTAATTGATAGGTATATTCTTGTGAAAAAATAATGGCGTATTGGCTGGCAAGATGGGACAAAATTGAGGAATCCGGCTCAAATAATTCAATCTTGACTAAGTAAGGATTCACTGCACTGACAGATTTAATTTTTTGGTTTAATTTGATGCTGTCGAAATACGGAAAACGGACTTTTTTCGCTTGTTCGTGGAATACGCGATATTGCGGATTTTTATCATGCGTCGGATTATCTTGATTCAAAATTGGCAGATAAGTGTCGTGCCCGAGTACACGATTAATAGAAAACACCACGTCTTCCGCATTAAAATCACGCGTCGGCGTAAACCATGGGGTGTGGTGAAATTTCACGCCTTTGCGTAAATTAATTAAAATCGTTTTGCCATCGTCGGAAATCGAATAGGACGTCGCTAAAGAAGGTGTCACCGTCGCACTATGATTTTTAATTTCAAATAGTTTGTTATAAATTTGCTCCGTCACCACATTCATACTGGTGCCGGCATCCGCCGTTTGTGGATTAAAAGAAAAACCCGACGCATTGGTGCAATAAATCAGTCCGTTTTCCGTTAAACTTTGCGGCACGCGCGGCGCCGCTTGAACTTGCGATAACAAGCTTGTATTTAACAGGAAACAAAGAAATGTCAGGTTTAGACGCAACATAATGAGTGGGTTATGATAAATTATGCCGCAAATTGTAAGGTATATTAGTAAAAATGGCTAGGTTATTGAATGCTTAACACCCTCCAAAAAGAACTCAATCAAATCATTAACCGCGGGTTTGACCGCAACTTACGCTTGGCGGTAACCGGTTTAAGCCGTAGCGGAAAAACCGCATTTATTACCAGCTTGATCAATCAACTGTTATCCGTTAATCAAACTTCACCAAATCATTTGCCATTATTCGAAGCGGCGCGCAACGGTTCGATTTTGGCGGTAAAACGTGTGCCGCAGAATGATTTGAGCGTACCGCGTTTTGATTATGATGCTAATTTAAACGATCTGCTCCAACGGCCACCGCATTGGTGCCGCTCCACACGAGGCGTGAGTGAAACCCGTTTAGCAATCCGTTTTCAGCGTCAATCCGGTTTGCTGCGTCATGTGAAAGAGCGCGGCACGCTTTATTTGGATATTTTTGATTATCCGGGCGAATGGTTGTTGGATTTGCCGTTGCTTAATTTGGATTTCCAACAATGGTCGCTGGAACAGCATCAAATTACGCAGGGCGTACGGGCGGAATTAGCGCAACCTTGGTTGGCGGCGCTCAAAAAACTGGATCTCAATGCGGTTGCGAATGAAGATGTTTTAGCCAAACTCGCCAAAAGTTATACCGATTACCTCCATCAATGCAAAGTGCAAGGCATGCAATTTATTCAGCCGGGACGTTTTGTTTTGCCGGGAGAATTGGAAGGCGCGCCGGCGTTGCAATTTTTCCCATTGGTACATGTGTCGGAAGCTGACTGGAAAAGATTGAAAAAAGATGCCAAATCAAACAGTTATTTTGCGCTCTTGACTAAACGTTACGATTATTATCGCAATAAAGTCGTGAAAGGCTTCTATGAGCAGTATTTTTCCACGTTTGATCGCCAAGTGATTTTGGCGGATTGCTTAACGCCGTTGAATCACGGCCGACAAGCATTTTTAGATATGCAAGCCGGGCTGAACGGGCTGTTTAAAAATTTCCATTACGGCAGCCGCAATTTTTTGACTCGTTTATTTTCTCCGCGCATTGATAAATTGATGTTTATCGCCACTAAAGCGGATCATATCACGAGCGATCAAATGCCGAATTTAGTCAGTTTGATGCGCCAATTAGTGCAAGAGGGCGGTCGCCATGCGGAATTTGCAGGCATTGATACGGAATATGTCGCCATCGCTGCCATTCGTGCCACCAAACAAGTCATTGTGAATCAAAACGGCAAACAAATTAAGGCGATTCAAGGTGTACGTTCGAAAGATAAGCAGCTCATTACTCTTTATCCGGGCAGCGTGCCGAGCAAATTGCCAAATAAAGAATTTTGGCAAAAACGTGCAAATTTTGGCGGTGAAAACGGGACGGGCGTGCATTTTGAATTTGATCATTTTGAGCCGCAACCGCTTGAACAAGGCGACGTAATTCCACATCTACGGATGGATGCGGTGTTGCAGTTTTTGCTAGGAGATCGATTTGAGTAAGCGATGATAATTTTGGCAAGTTCGTCATTGCCTTGCTCCAAGTATAGAGCAAGGCGCCGAACAACGGGGTTTCAATGCGGTGCTAATTTGATCGTGTAATTTTGCCTTATCGCAACGATGGCAATGCTTGTAAACGGAAGAGGCGGGAATTAGCTTAGACGTTGCCGAATATCGTTCGCTAAGGAATCCAGCATTTCATAACGTTTGCGATACATGGAACGTTTTTTGCTGACGATATCTTCGAGCGGTTTGCGTTCGATTTCCAGTGGCAGTCGCCAATAAGGCGCGTGGTAAACGCCTTGATTTTCTTGCCAGAATTCGTCGTAATCAAACAAAATCTTACTGCGTGCGGAAAGCCGATATTTGCCTTGCGATTTATGCGGAATACCGACTAACTCGCATTGCCAATGTTTTGCCAGTTCGCGAAATACATTCATTAGCATAAACATTGGGCGCACGCCGTGTAAATCTTTGGTGGCTTGTTTCACCAATTCTTGCGTATTGCCGTGGCGCGGGCCTTGCATGGATGCAATAAGTAATTGATTCGGCGCCAAGAAAGTAAAAGAGGCATCATAAATGCGCTCGTCTTTTTGATTTCGAATGTTGATGGCGAAGTAGCCCTCGAAAGGATCGATTTCATTAATGCTTAAATTCAGCGTAAGATCGTTACTTAATCGGCTGATTAAAATTACTTGTTCTTTAAGCAATCGCTCGCATAAGCTCAAACCCAATTTTTGCTCTGCAATATTCAGATTTTGCGTAATCGCCTCGAATCGTTGCTGAGCAGAAAAACGTTTGTCGCAATAAGTGCTCAATAAGGGATTGAAACGATAATAATCTCGCGTAAAAAGTAACTGCCATTGATTTTTTTGATTTAAAAATTCAATCAGTTGATCACATTGTTTTTGGTGAAGAAAGCGGTACGCATAGTAACGAAGCTTTTCGCGCAATTGTTTCGCTAAAGGGCGGTCTTTGGAATAAGGATACATTTGCGCGTAAGTCGGAAAGGAAATGTTAGTCATTGGGGTATTTTAGTTTGATTGGTTATCGCATAGTGCGAACAGAAATAAAAAACAGGGCGTATTTTATAATGGAAAAGCAAATTTTCAATCAGAATAATGAAATCGAGGCGGAAACCTTTCGCCCGAAACAACAATTTACTCATGTGGAAATTATTCCCGATGAAACGTTAGAAGCCGACTCGCTTGACGACCAATTCGAGCGTTCAATAACGCCGCAATCCGGCATTTGGAAAACCTTGCTGAAACTGACCGCGCTTTTGTTCGGTACGGCGACATTGGCGCAATCGGTGCAGTGGATTTGGAACAGTTGGCAAAATCAGCAATGGATTTATTTGGCATTTTCGGTGGTAAGTCTTGTCATCGTGTTATTCGCTATCAAAGAAATCTTCGGCGAATGGCGTCGTTTAGTACGCCTGAAAAAACGCGAACGGTTGCAACAACAAAGCCGCTTACTATGGCGCTCTGATGCCGATATAGCGGGCTTCAATGCGGTGCCGGATCGCCCCTTCGAATATCAAGACGGCGAACAAGGTAAAGCACTTTGTTTAGCGATGGTGGAAGCGTTGCAGTTAGATAATCAATCGCCCACCGTTGTGCAATGGCAAAATCAGCTTGATGACGCCTATACCGCACAAGAAGTGGCGCAACTGTTTAGCCGAAATGTGCTTAAACCGTTTGATGCTAAAGCGAAAAAATTGATTGGCAAAATGGCGGCAGAATCTGCCGTGGTGGTGGCGATTAGCCCGTTAGCCTTGGTGGATATATTTTTTGTGGCGTGGCGCAATTTGCGTTTGATCAATAACATCGCCGAGATTTATGGCATCGAACTTGGCTATTGGAACCGCATTCGCTTGTTGCGTATGGTGTTGCTGAATATCGCTTTTGCAGGTGTAACCGAAATGGTGCAGGATGTCGGACTGGATTGGCTTTCACAAGATCTCACTGCCAAACTTTCAGCACGTGCAGCGCAGGGAATTGGCGTCGGTCTATTAACTGCGCGGCTTGGCGTGAAAGCCATGGAATTTTGTCGTCCGCTTGCTTTTCAACAAAATGAAAAACCAAAACTTTCTCATATTCAAAAAGAATTGCTCACCACGGTTAAAGATGCAGTGCTAAATAAGAAAGTGAAGGAAAAAGAAGTGGTGTAAAAGAAAATGCGCGTTAGATAACGCGCATTTTTGTTATTACAACAACGGACTGAACAAAAAGAACAAGCGTTCGATAATGCGATAATAAAACGGTCGGACGAACCATTTTTGTTTGTCGAGCAATTCCGAATTGGCAATGTAACTTTCGTGCAAAATCGCTACTTCGTTAGCAAACGCGCGATCTTCAACTGCAAGGGCCAGTTCGAAATTTAAGAAGAAACTGCGCAAATCCATGTTCATGGTGCCGATGAGTGAGAGCTTGTTGTCGATTAACACGCTTTTGGTGTGCAACAATCCTGCTTCAAATTCGTAGATTTCTACGCCGGCGGAAAGTAAATCGTCAAAAAACGTACGACTTGCCCAGCCGACCATTAAGGAATCGTTTTTCTTTGGCAATACCAAGGAAACTTTTACGCCGCGTAACGCTGCGATACGTAAGGCTTCGGCGATGCTGTGGCTTGGCACGAAATAAGGTGATGTAATTGTGATGCTTTCGCGTGCGGCATAAATTGCCAGCGCTAAACTTTGCGGCGCGAGATCGTCCGGAAACGCAGGGCCGGTGGCGATGACTTGCACTGAATGGGTGTCATTGTCGTCAATCGACACAAGTGGGCAATTCGGCAACTGCAGCGGCAATTCTACACCCGTTTCGATTTCCCAGTCCCACGCATGCAAACTGTTTAACACGGCAGACACCGCGCCGTTTACGCGCACCATCACATCCACCCAATTTCCCACGTGGCGGTCTTGCTTGAAAAACGCCGGATCGACCATATTCATGCTGCCGGTGTAGGAAATTTGATTATCAATAACGATAATTTTGCGATGTTGACGCAAGTCGATGCGGCTAAAAAACATTCGAAACGGATTAACGTGCAAGGTTTCCACAATTTCGATGCCTTGTGTGCGCAGTTCACGACAGGCTTTGCTTTTCAAAAACGGACGACTGCCGACAGAATCAAGTAAAATACGAATGTTCACTCCTCGCTGTTGCGCTTCAAGCAAGGTTTGCGCGACATTTTCCACCATGCCTTGATTCGACCAAATATAAAATACCATATTGATAGAATGTCGCGCTTGCCGAATATCCTCGATAATGCTCCGCATGATGTTTTCTGCCGTGTCGAGAATATGTAGCTCGTTGCCGCGAATACAAGGAATGCCCAAACGACGATAATTAAGATCGAAGAGCGGTCGATATCGCAGGTTTTTCGGCATACTGATTAAATCGGTTTGCTCGGATAAATGCGCCAGCCAGGCGCGATATTTCGGATGCAAGCGACGAAAAGCGTCGGCGCGTTTGCTGCCGAGTTTTATTTCGCCGAAAATTAAATAGGCTAACACGCCGATCACCGGCACAAGATAAATCAGCATCAGCCAAGAAAGGGTGGCGGAGGAAGACTGTTTTTTCACTAAGAGACGCAGGGTGACCGAGATAATGGTTAGCCACGCCAACATGGGGATGATATAAACCAGTATAATATGTTCAAGATTCATTAAAATTTAGCTTATGACATTTGAAATTCTTTTAAAACGACGCGATTTTATCATCATTTACAAGCCTTGTGGCATGAGCGTGCATAAAGACGGGGCTGAGGTCGGACTCACCGAGCTTATTGCGCGGCAGCTGGGGGTCGCGCAGGTATGGTTGGTGCACCGTTTGGATAAAGTGACATCGGGCTTGTTGCTCCTCGCCCTAAATGCCGAAAGTGCGGCGGCACTTTCCCGACTGTTCGCAGAGCACCGCATTGAAAAAACTTACCTCGCCTTAAGTGGGCAAAAGCCGAAAAAGAAGCAAGGTCTAATTATCGGTGATATGCGAAAAGTCAGAAATGGCGCATGGAAATTGTGCCAAAGTCGCGAAAACCCGGCGATTACGCGATTTCAGTCGGTCAGTTGTGAAGCAAATTTGCGTTTATTTGTTTTGCAACCGAAAACCGGTAAAACTCATCAATTACGCGTCGCTATGAAAAGTCTCGGCAGCCCGATTTTAGGTGATGTGCTTTACGGTAAAAATGCTTCGGCGTTTGATCGGACTTATTTGCACGCGGCTCGTCTGCAATTCGAATTTAACGGCGAAACATTTGATGTGTTTGCTGCGCCGCAAGAGGGAGCATGGTGGCGGAAAGCAAGTGTTCTGGCCAAAATGGCCGAAAAGCTGTTTTTAGGAAACGAGCAAATCTCTGTATAATAGCCAAAATTTTTTTCTTAATAGGAACACCAATGAAATTTATTTCTTTTAATATTAATGGCTTACGAGCTCGCCCGCATCAACTTGAAGCGATTATTGAAAAATACCGACCGGATGTTATCGGTTTGCAGGAAATTAAAGTGGCGGACGAACAATTTCCTTATGACATCACGGAAAACTTGGGATATCACGTGTTCCATCACGGTCAAAAAGGCCATTACGGCGTAGCGTTGCTGACCAAACAAGCGCCGGAATCAGTACGTCGAGGTTTCCCGACAGACGGCGAAGACGCCCAAAAACGTATCATTATGGCTGATTTTGAAACGAAATTCGGATTGCTTACGGTGATTAACGGCTATTTCCCACAGGGCGAAAGTCGGGCACATGAAACGAAATTTCCGGCAAAAGAAAAATTTTACGCCGATCTTCAACGTTATTTAGAGAAAGATCACGATAAATCAAATCCAATTCTTATTATGGGCGATATGAATATCAGCCCGAGCGATTTGGATATCGGCATCGGCGAAGAAAATCGCAAACGTTGGTTACGTACCGGCAAATGTTCGTTCTTACCGGAAGAACGAGAATGGTATCAGCGTTTGTACGATTACGGTTTGGAAGACAGTTTTCGCAAACTCAATCCGACATCAAGCGACAAATTTTCGTGGTTCGATTACCGCTCAAAAGGTTTTGACGACAACCGCGGCTTACGTATCGACCACATTTTAGTGAACCATCAATTAGCGCAACATTGCGTGGACGCAGGCATTGCGTTAGACATTCGCGCATTGGAGAAACCTTCCGATCACGCACCGATTTGGGCGGAATTTAAATAGGAAAATCAAATGGATATGGCTAATTGGCAGAATTATCGTTCGAGCGTGAACGGTATGCCTGCCGTGTTTACCGCAAATATTGAAAACGTTGAACAATTTCGCGACAACAATTGTAATAAAATCGTACAGTTTGCGCTTTTTTATGAACGCGATGAAACAGGGATGCCGTCGGCAAGGGAATATGATCTGTTGATTCATCGCATATTTAAATTGCTTGCGCAATTGAGTGCGCTTCCGCAGGTATTTTTTGCCGGGCATTTTATTTGTAACGGCCAGGTCAAAATGCATTTTTACTGCGAACGGCCGGAAATTGTGCTGGAAACTTTGTCGCAAATCGATTTTGTGGAAGAAATAAACGTACAAGATGATCCGAATTGGGACATTTATTTCGATTTTCTGTTGGCCTCGCCGTTAGAAGTGAAAATAAACGCCACCGAGGAGTTATTGGGGCT
>ERZ772764.1672-NODE-1672-length-13713-cov-34.068971_pt1 | contig 13713 bp, 12 predicted proteins | sample MGYA00512163_ERZ772764 | MGnify/ENA primary metagenome ERZ772764 (study PRJEB29015, sample SAMEA2737903) | human oral metagenome | biome: human oral; feature: human-associated habitat; material: dental | place: China | collected 2094 ... | reverse complement strand
AGGGACAAAGTTGATGGGCATATAGAAGTAGAAAATGTCCAACCCCCTGTTGGTGTGTTGCAGGATTTCCTCCTTGACATTCATAGTTCCTCAAATGGGATTTGCGAGTCGCCCATATAGCCTTTCAGGATGCCGTCTTTATAAGCATTAAGACGTTGTAGGGCCTCGACACGTCGGAAGCCTTTGAAAGAAGCCCGTCCTGTCTTGATGGCAATGTATAGTCCTTTGAAAGGATAGACCACATGGTTACTCGAGACATAACGGAAGGGGACTGCACGGGCATCACGCCAACGGGCCAGCGAAGCACGCGAGATGCCAAGCAGACGCATAACATCGACAGAGTTCAACTCGATCTTCTCGTCCAACACTGAGTAATCCCGCTTCATCTCAAGTATGAAGTCCGCAATCCGGTTCATACTTTCCTTCAGCGAGCGAAGCTCTGCCAGCAAGTGTTCGTCGGAATAAACCTCAGCATCCATCATTGCTCGCCATGAAGTGAATAAATTCTGAAAGGCCTAACTGGTGAATAAGTCTGCGTTGGATATCAGGATACTTTCTCAAGAACTGAAAAAAGGAATAGGCATCCCAAAACATCTCCATGATGTTTTCTATATCCGGTTTAAACAACAAGGGAATAAGATGTTTTTCTTCGATTGTAGCATAACGTCTGTTTTTATGATAGACAGGTTTCACAACATCGATCAGTCCTTTGGGAAGGTAAAACATGACAATATCCATGTCGAACGCAGCAGCACATCGAGCACATGTTCCGAGCCTTATATCTGCTTGCATTTTGCACTGCTTTAGAAAGTTGGAAAGATCCATATCTACCCCATAGGCAACCTCTTTGAGATTGTCACAATTGGCACACTTCATTTCGAGGGTATCTCCTGCGATATATACGCGCCATACTTCTCCTGTTCTATTGTGATTGTTCATATTATAATACTATAAATCGGCTGCAAAGTTCCGACAAGAGAATCCTGCTTTTGGAATATCTAACTACCAATATTGGTATGATAATACCACTTGCTTTTTTTTAGTTCATGCTCTTGTTATGCCACTGACTACCTTAGGGACAATCAGTGCACGGTGCAAGACCCCTTATATATATAGGGGCTTGCACCGTGCACTGAAAATGTAGCCAAGGGTATCTATATCTATTGTAGGATCAAGGGATTTGGCGATCGTTCGTTTTTGGAGTACTTTTGAACCCGAAACAACACAAGCGAGTGTTGTCGAAGCAGTATCTATGAGTGCTCTCAAAATACTCTCTTTTGGCTACAATCTGGCTACAGAAAAAAAGAGAGCTGCATATATAGTTGTGGTATAATGCGTTACAAAGATTGGTTCACAACCCGTCCATACCGCAGCAAACGTTGATAATCAACAACTTGCACAGTTTACACCCGGTTTTACACCCAAAAAGGTAAAGTCGGGTGTTTTGTTGTTATACGCTCGGAATAAGCAGCCAGAAGAGGGGGGGGGATTTTCACCGCCTCACCCCGCGATCTTGCTTGCGGGTGAGGCCCGTATCCTCATGCAACCGCCCCATGCGTTGCCTGAACCATCGGACGAAATCCACGCCGTCGAGAAGCAGCGTGAAGTGCTCGTCGGTATCCTTTTCATGGCCGAAAGCGACAGATGTGTTTTCCGCCGGGAACTTATGGTCGAACTTATCTGAATAGAGCATTCCGGACACTTTGAGCGGTTTCAGTCCGCACAGTTTCCGACATAGCTCTTCGGAGAAGTGCATCGTCTTGCGACAGAAATCAACGAGGGGCAGCAGCTTCTCCACCTGAGGGAAATAGCGCTTCACCTTTTCGATGTAATCGAGCAACCGATTGCGTTCCGCCCGATGCACTTCTTCCATCTGACGAATGTGTTGCTCTCGCTGCTCGGCCTGACTTTCGAGGGCTTCAATCTGCTTTTTCAACGCTTCGTTCTCCTTTTTGAGAGCCTTGGTTTTGTTGCCGCCAAAAATTGAACCGATGTTGTCGGTGATCTGAGTAGCGGCGGCCGCGGCTGAATCCTTCAGGCGTTCGACGCGGACTTCTCGTTGTGTCTGTCGGAGCGCTTCGTCTGCGACGGCCTTATCGGCTTGCTATCGATCGAGGTCTTTTTGCAACTCATGGCTTTGCTTCTTCAGGTCGCGATAGTGTTGTCGGGTGGAGATGTGCCGCGCCTCCGATCCGTCGATGCCTCGCTGCAGTCCGTAGCGGAGCATGGCTTTGGCGTATCCGTCTTGGTAGGATTTGAGCTTTCCGCGGGTCATGATATTGTCGGCACACAGCCGGGGCGCATCGGCCGACTTCTTCCGATAGTGCTTCTTGACCTGCTCTTCCTTTTTTCGGCGTATGCGCGCCTCTCGAACAATGGGGATGAGGGTGGTGTGGATATGCGGCGTCTTTTTGTCTTTGACATTGTGTCAATAGAAATATTTGTCGTATGCCTCCTTAGAAAACAGCCGGCTCTCGTCAAACATATCTACCTTGAACATGCTTCGGAAGAAATCTTTGGTCGAGACTGTCAATGACTAACTGAAAAATGTTTGTCAGACAAGAAGAGTATACCTGCCATCGATGCTTCCCAAAGTTTACCATCAACTATTATTTATTTTAGCAACTTTTAAAAAATGACTAAAATCAACACTATCGAGGAGATTGTTTGCTTTTTTATTCCATCGTGTTAAACTCCTCCGTGTGAAAGTATTTTTTCTTAATGTGTTTCAATGATTCGCGCACTATTTTTTTGTCAGAATCTTTGAGCTCTGATATTTCCTCATTTGACAATTTAGAATGACTGGATAAGTTGATTATTCTTGAGTAATAGCGCTGTTGTTTATCCACAGACTCTCCGAAAGAGTCACTGGGCAACAATTTTGACCAACGAGGGCACCCTAAGAAATTCGCCGTTTTTTCACATAGGTTTCGTAATAGGGTGAAATGATATCTCCGAATGCTATTTGATTGAATAGCCTCATCTATAGTTTGCATTAAGAAAAGATGATATGAAAAAGACGTATCAGAGTCATGTCGCACACTCGTTGTTTCAAATGTTTCATCTTCGTTTTTTCTTAACAAATAACCAGCCAGAGTGATTTTGTCATCTCTGCGATTAATATCGACATTTTTATTGGATCGCATCTTTGCACACAGTTCGTTATAAATCACATTGTAGAATAGTGGATTGTGTGTTGTTATTATGAATTTCAGAGTGTGTGGGCTTAAATAAATCAAATCTGCTAGATCCACGGCTATCTGTATTAAATTATTCTCATCGAGCGAACTCACTGGATCGTCGATAAAAATATATTTTAAATCACTGAATCTTGTTGTGTGGCATTCATCGGATTTAGTGTTTAGTATCTCTATGATTTCTTTGATTAATACGTAGAAAATGCACCAAATAAAACAGCTCTCTTCACCACGAGATATTTTGATATTCTTGGCGGTATTTCCATTGCTTTCTTTTACAGAAAAGAATATTTCGTAGATTTCAAGGTGGCTGTTTTTTGCGTTTTCTAGACCTGTATTGCTTGGCCTGTTGATACTAAACTTTAATTTGCTGTTTGTGTAATATTTGAAAAGATTTATCACATCTTTTTCTTTTCCCTCTTCTTCAAAAATCCAATTTATAAAATCATTGGGGTGGATCTTTAATCTTCTGTTTATACCTTCTTTCAAGTCGTTGTCCCAATGAAACAGATCTTCAATATATGCATTGTAGCAAATGGTTGCTTCATTGACGTTTTTATTCATTTGTTTTTGCTTGAAAGTTGTTGCTTCGTCAAACTCATAGGACAGTCGAGTTTTTCCCACTCCGTTAAACGCATAAATAAGTAGCACTTTTTCCTTTTGTTCATTCAACCATTCAGATAGATGCTTTAGCGAATCGTGCTTTGTTTTTTTAGGCTTTTTCTTTTTTCTCGAATCCATTTTGTTTTATTGTATGGTTTTGTTTCTGCGGATCGCCACCTATTGGAAGAGATAAATGTATGAGACTTTTTGAGAAGTGACGATCCTTTTTTGAACGGATGGGAGATCGAAGATACTATCATCTTTCAGTCTTCCTCTGTCTACACAGAAAAACTACCGGCCAATATTCTCACATCATTCATCTGTGTTATCGATAGTGATTATCTCTTTCTTTTGATTGAATGTTTTTTTAGAATCACCTCCACTTTTCCTGATTTCTTGAAGCAATAGATTACGGTAGTAGGCATACTGCTGCCTGCGGTAATCCAATTCTCTTTCTAGATTCGTCTCCAGCTCCGTGAATTTGTCGAGCATGGAGACGATCTTTTCCTGCACGGAGAGGGGAAAAACTGGAATGCGGATTTTTAACAGGTTTTCCTTAGTTAGCCTGATCAGTATTTCACCAGTAAGAAACGGCGCAAAATTCACGGTTCGTAAATAATGGAATAAGAATCGGTTATTAACACGATTAATTCCTCTCAAGACATGTACATGATTATTTGCCCAAAACTTACCCGTAGCCCATTGGACGGAATAGTTTTCGACATTTGTAATACCATCTTCTGCAACAAGAATATAGGAACCATCATGGGTATAGTCATCTATGTAGCCTTGGATATTATTTGCTCCGTAGTAGGGAATCTTGCCTGATTTGTATTTTGAGGTCTTAGGTGGGCGCCGAGAAGTATTTGATATTTCGATAAATTCCGCATTCCCTAAAGTAACCCATTCCACTTCTGTTTCTGCTTCTTGCAAGAGTTTCTCTATGTTTTTCATCTCTCTATCTCCTTGATCTACGTTAATACCTTTATGAAGTTCATTTATGCGTTGGATTGTTTGATCCACTTCCTTGTTGAGTTTTGCAATGTCGATCTTTGGGCGCATGTCTTTTGCCTTTACATAGGTGTTTACCGAGAGGTTGAAGTCGTTCTCCGCGATGACGCTCTTATCGACCGACAGGGCCACATGCTCCACTGCGTCACGGCTGTCGAAGAGAGTGACGATGCGATCAATATGCTCCTCACTGAGGACATTGTTGTTCGTCTCCTTGCGGAAGAAGTCCTCGCCACTGGCATCGATGAAGCGCGTCGTGGTGTCGGCCTTGTGCTTGGAGAGGACGAGGACACAGACGGCGATCGAGGTGCCAAAGAAGAGCTTGGGCGGCAGGGCGATCACGCTCTCCACGTAGTTCTTCTCCACTAAGTAGCGCCTGATCTTCTGCTCCGCTCCGCCGCGATAGAAGATGCCGGGGAAGCAGATGATGGCCGCGCGCCCCTTGGTCGAGAGGTAGCTGAGGGCATGGAGCACGAAGGCAAAGTCAGCCTTCGAGGCAGGCGGCAAGACACCGGCCGGGGCAAAGCGCGGATCGTTGATGAGCGTCGGATCGGCGTTGCCCACCCACTTCACGGAGTAGGGCGGATTGGAAACGATAGCATCGAAAGGCTTCTCATTGTCGTGCTGTGGGTCGATGAGGGTGTCGCCCAAGGCGATGCTGAACTTGTCGTAGTTGATGCCGTGCAGGAACATGTTCATGCGGGCCAGGTTGTAGGTGGTGCGATTGATCTCCTGCCCGTAGAAGCCCTCTTCGATCAGGTGCTCGTCAAACTGTTTCTTAGCCTGCAGCAAGAGGGATCCCGATCCGCAAGCCGGATCGTAGATCTTGTTGACCGACTTTTGCCCCAGCAGGGCTAGATGTGCGATTAGCTTCGACACGCTTTGTGGGGTAAAAAATTCACCGCCCAATATGCCCTCATTTTCAGCATAGTTAGAGATGAGGAACTCGTAGGCGTCGCCGAAGAGGTCGATCTGATGGCCGGCAAAGTCGCCAAAGTCAAGGCTCTCGACGCCCCGGATGACGGCCGCCAGGCGGCGGTTCCTCTCGGCCACGGTCGTGCCCAGTCGGTTGCTGGTGGTGTCGAAGTCGGCAAAGAGTCCGCGGATGTCATTCTCCGAATCGTAGCCCTCGGCCGATCCCTCGATGGCGCTAAAGATGTCGGCCAGCTGCGTGTTGAGCGCCGAGTTGTTGCCGGCCGTGCGGGCCACGTTCACAAACAGTTGACTGGGATAGATGAAGTATCCTTTGGCGCGGGTGATATCGTCTTTGATTTTGGGCGTGATCTCGTCGTCACGCCTGCCGGCATAGTTTACGCTCTTATTGCCGGCTTCGACGTAGTCAGTGAAATGCTCGCTGATGAAGCGATAGAAAAGGGTACCCAGGACATACTGCTTGAAGTCCCACCCGTCCACAGCACCGCGCACGTCGTTGGCTATCTTCCAGATGGCAGCGTGCAGCTCTTCTCGTTGCTTTATACTTGTCATACCTGCTTTGTGTAGTTTATTTATGCTGCAAAAATCACGCATTTGTGGCGAGAAAAAAAGCAAGGCGGGAAATATTAGGCAAACCAAGCGCAATACCTCGGTGTGCTTACAGGGATCCTTTACCGCCTCACCCCGCGATCTTGCTTGCGGGTGAGGCCCGTATCCTCATGCAACCGCCCCATGCGTTGCCTGAACCATCGGACGAAATCCACGCCGTCGAGAAGCAGCGTGAAGTGCTCGTCGGTATCCTTTTCATGGCCGAAAGCGACAGATGTGTTTTCCGCCGGAAACTTGCAGTCGAACTCATCGGAATAGAGCGACCCGAACACTTTGAGTGGTTTCAGTCCACACAGCTTCCGACATAACTCTTCGGAGAAGTGCATCGTTTTGCGACAGAAATCAACGAGGGGCAGCAGCATTTCCACTTGAGGGAAATAGCGCTTCACCTTTTCGATGTAATCGAGCAGTCGGTTGCGTTCCGTCTGATGCGTTTCTTCTATCTGTCGAATGTGTTGCTCTCGCTGCGCGGCCTGACTTTCGAGGGCTTCAATCTGCTTTTTCAACGCCTCGTTCTCCTTCTCGAGAGCCTTGACTTTGCCGCCGCCGAAGAGTGAACCGATGCTGTCGGTGATTTGAGTTGCGGCGGCCGCAGCCGAATCTTTTAGGCGTTCGACGCGGACTTCTCGTTGTGTCTGTCGGAGCGCTTCGCCTGCGACGGCCTTATCGGCTTGCAGGCGATCGATGTCTTCTTGCAACTCGTGGCTCTGCTTTTTCAGGTCGCGATAGTATTGTCGGGTGGAGATGTGCCGCGCCTCTGAGCCGTCGATGCCTCGCTGTAGCCCGTAGCGGATCATGGCTTTGGCGTATCCGTCTTGGTAGGACTTGAGCTTTCCGCGGGTCATGATGTCGTCGGCACACAGCCGGGGCGCATCGGCCGACTTCTTTCGATAGTGCCTTTTGACCTGCTCTTCCTTTTTTCGGCGTGTGCGCGCCTCCCGGACAATGGGTACGAGGGTGGCGTGGATATGCGGCGTTTTCTCGTCCATATGCAGGTGGGCCGCGACGATGTTTTCCCGTCCGAAGGTGTCGAAGAGATATTGGAGGCTGTCGGCACACCAAGCCTCGAGTTGCCCATTGGCTTCGATGCGCGCCATATCCTCGGGCGATCCCGAGAGGTTGATGCGGATGGCCCGCACCTGATTGCTGCCGATTTTTCGTTTTAGTCCGGCGTGATCCAAGCGATGCTGGATGGCGGCCGTGCGATCTTTCACTCCCTCGGGGTATTCGATGAGTGTCCGATTGAGGTGCGTGCGACTTTCGTCAGCATTCTTCGGATGCGACGTTCGCTCGATGTGTGCGGTCATGGCGCTGTCCGAGCCGCGTGCTTTTTCCATGTGAAAAACTACGTAACCCATGATCTTGGGGGGCTTATTCTTTCATGATAATCTTTGAAGTGATGGGGGAGCGGGGAGTCCGGAGGGGTGCAATCCCTCCGGCTTATTGGGTGATTTTTAGCGGAAACGAAGTGCAGCGTGAAGAAAATCCCCTAATAAGCTACGGCCTTTTCCTCCTTCAGGAAAACGTCCGTCTTAGTCGCTGCGCTGTTTCGTGTTCCGATTTGTGCAGAGGTCTTTTTGTCTGCATTTGTGCAGGCTTGCTTCGCTTTGATATACACAGCGACGGGCCGATACAGGTTTAACCCAAAACACACAGCGACGGACTGTAGCAGGTTTTCCTCGATGGCATCCCGTCAGATTCTTCGTGACCTTATCGGTCGATCTGGTGTCCGAAATTTCTGTGCGGCCTCCGTATTCCGGTTGATCAAGTAGTCATTCAGATCCTTGCATCCTCGGTAGAGCTGCGACGCATCGCAGATCCGTCGGCCCAATGCTTGCTTGAGTTGTTGCAAGGCATCGATCCCTGCACGGTCGTTGTCGAGGTAGCAGCGGATGTCGGCGTAGCTGGCTAACAGCGGCAGTGCCTTGGAGAGATGGGAGACAGAGTTGAGGATCAGGCAATCGGGGTGATCCGGCTCGATAAAGTCAGGTAGCCTTTGTTGCCGCAGGGTAAGGAAGGAGAGATAGTCCATAAACCCCTCGAACAGGCAGCATGCGCCGCCGGGTGATTCCGCCCTCCGGATATGGGAGATGTCTTTCGGGGCGATCGATCCTTTGAAGTACTTGTTTCGCACCTCCCAACCTCCTGAGCGGTTGGGGAAAGCGATGGCAAAGTACGATCGGCCGTTGTGCGTGAATCGCACTTCTCGGCAGATGCTTTTCGCCAACGAAAGGTCAATACCCCTTTCGCTGAGATAGCTGAATAGGGCGGGGGAGGTGAGCGGTATGATCTCTGTTGGCCTCTTGCCGGATTCGTCGGAAGAGGATGACCGGCCAAAAGAGAAAGACGTGGGGCGCACATGCGGCGCCTGCTCCGCGATGCGTCTCAGGAGATAGGACACGTCGCTCGAGGCGTAGAGTTTGCCGGCCAACGCAATGAGATTTCCTCCTTCACCAAGACCGAAATCGTACCAGAGATTGCGATCGATATTCACCTTAAAAGAAGACACTTGTTCGTCTCGAAAGGGCGACTTGTACCAGAGGTTATGTCCTTGTTGCCTTACGGGATCATGTCCCAGGCTGTGCAGATAGTCCGCGATGCGTATCTGCTTAGCTGCGTCGATATTCATAGTGCGTAAAGTATGTCGTCCGATTGTTTTTTTCTTTTCGCCAGCACCACTCTCTTAACGGTGCGTCATGTATCCACTTTACTTTACAACCGTATATATAGGGTACGGAAGCAAAGTAAAGCGAATGCCGGGGTGCTTCCGAATCACTTTGCTTTACTCCTTATATATAGGCACCCTGGAGTAAAGTAAAGCGGTCGCGAAGTTCGGATTTCAATAGTGGAAGTCGGGCAGGAAGCTGTATTTCTTGCCCTGTTTCTGTTCGATCATTCGTTTATTCTTCAGTGTGGTGATCAGGCTGACCACCTTGTTCCCGCTAAGCGAAACACCGGCCGAGGCGTAGGCCTCCCGCAGAGCGTTTGCCAATTCTTGATAACCGTATGCTTCCTTCTGCGCGAAGGCTGTTTCTAATGCTTTGCGATGCTGTGCTTCGGTGATGTCTCGATAAGCGTCGAACTTTTCCCGCTTCGGCCGGCCTACCTCCTTTTTCTTGACGCTGTAATCATCCAATAGTTCGGGCAGCGCCTCCTCGTTGATGCGGAAGGCAAAGGCTTCGAAGTCCATTGCCCGGATATGAGCAGCTCGTACTGTACTGATGTCCGTGTCTGTCTCGTCCTTTTCTACTAACAACACCGTTTCCGCCTTGTTGCTCAGTTCGGTACCGATGTGCCCCCGCGCATTCTCGTCCCCCTTGTTCTGGTGCAGGATGGTGTGAATGTGTATCTGCCTCTCGTCCGTCCACGTCATCAGCAGAGAGATGACATGCGTCGATTCGCCGGGGCTATTGATGTCGTAGACCATATCCCGGATACCATCGATGACAACCAGGCCGATATGCTCCGTGCGATAGATGGCTTGTCTGACGATCTCGATACGTTCCTCAGGGGTGTATTTGCGAAGGGCAAGGAACTCGAGATTTTCATGGTTTCTGTCGGTCGGTAAACCGGCCATACGCAAAATGCGTCGTGCGACCTTCAGGCAGTGGTAAGGGCTTTGCTCGGTGTCCACGTAAAGGATCTTTCGCTTGTCCGGAGGGAGTTCGGCGGCATATCGCAGCACCGTCCCATTCTTCAATGCCGCTGCCACAATGGCCGAAACATTGAAAGTCTTTTTGCTCTTGGCCTTACCGATCGAGGCACTGAAATTGCCGAGTGTTCCGATGACAGAACCTTGCACTTTCAACATTTCGGGCGCTTTCTCATAGGTAGCCGAAAGATCGAGGCGCGAAGACTGCCAAAGAATAACAGCCTTTTCGGGTGAAAGGCCTTTTCTATCTCTGTATTCCATAGTGCATTCCGTCGCCTTATCGACGGCCTCCAGTCTTTCGTCCGGCCAATTCGATCGCTAAGTCTGCATCGACAATGATCTTACGTCCTATCTGCGTGATGGCCCGATCTATCTTCCCACTCTTCTTGATACGGTGTGCTGTCGGCATACTACACCCGAAGAGTCGGGCGATGCCGGCTATGCCATAGACATAGCGTCTCGGTTCTTTGGCGGTTGTTACCTCTGTGTTCGTATTGCTGGGCTGGGAACTGTGATGTGCAAGGAAGAGCAACTCCTCGCCGGTCATCTGCCACACAGGCTTGCCCAGAAGTTCTTCTAAAATCATACTGTTTGCGGTTTAGGAATGAATGACTTTACCCTTTTGCGCATAGGGCTTTTGCTCAGTACTGATGCCGCAAATGTGTAGGCGGATGCGCCGTCTATGAATGGTCGAACATAGGGCGGGAACCTCCGGGATATATCGGGAAATCATAGCCTGCCATCGTGTCGGAAAACACTTTCTTTTTTATGCAAGAAGAGCCTCTTGGGCTATCATCGTCCAAGAGACTCACGCTTTTTCCCGTTACCCAAAACCGAGGTAAACGGCATTGTATGTCGTTTAGTAGAGGATCCTTTTTGTTCCCCCGCCCGGTTACAATTGATTGAATCGGCTCATCGCGTCAGCCTTGATATTATCAGCAATGTCGATGTAGGGTTTCATGGCCTTGTAGTCGTTGTGCCCCGTCCATTTCATCACCACCTGTGCCGGGATACCGAGTGCCAGCGCATTACAGATAAATGTGCGTCTTCCGGCATGGGTGCCGAGCAGCGCATACTTGGGTGTGACGATGTCGATACGCTTGTTCCCTTTGTAGAAAGTCTCTCTTACCGGGTCGTTGATTTCCGCCAGCTCTCCCAGCTCTTTCAAATACACATTCATCTTTTGGTTACTGATCACTGGCAGTGCCTTGTGATCTTCAAAATGTACCTCCTTATACTTTTCGAGTATCGCCTTGCTGTGATTATTCAGCTCGATAATCAAGCTGTCGTCCGTCTTCACGGTGGTGATTTCTATATGGTCAGGTTTGACATCGCTCCGTTTCAGGTTATACACGTCAGAATAGCGTAGGCCACTGAAGCAGCAGAAGAGAAAGACATCGCGCACACGTTCCAAATACTGCTTATTGTGCGGTATTTCTACCGTTTTCAGCTTGTTGAGCTCGTCGTTTGTGAGGAAGATGACCTTCTTGGGCGTACTTTTCAGCTTGGGATTGAAATCTTCATAGGCTGTGTTATGGCAATATCCCTTCTTGGTACACCAGCGCAGGAACCATTTGAGATAATCCATCTGCTTATTTATTGTGCTATTACGCATATCCTTTTTATGAAGGAAATCCATATAGTCATTCAAGCAGCTCTCGGTGAAAGACTCAAAGGATACTTCTTCGTCAAACTCTCGCAAATGATTCTTGACAGCATTGAACTTCTCATAAGTCGCATGAGTCCAATTGTTCAGCTTTCCACATTCCGCGACGAACCTCTCGAATGCTTCCCAAAAACCGAGAGTTGGTTCTTCTTTTTCTGTTTCCTTCACTTCGTTGGATGACCTCTTTATTCTTTCATTAAAGGCATATTTTATCTGTTCGACAGTTGGCATAAGATCATGCACTTCGTACTCCTTGAAGATGTTCTGTATTTCCGTGTACTGTCTTAGAAGATCTGTGTTGATCTCGCCGGCACTTTGCTTTAGCTTGTTGGTGCATCCGTTCTTTACCTTTTTCTTGTCTGCGTCCCATTTGGCCGTATCGATGCGATAGCCTGTTGTAAATTCTATCCGTTGGCCTCCAAACACTACGCGCATACGAATGGGGACATTGTCCACGACTGGTATTCCGTTTTTCTTACGGCCTTCCAAAGCGAAAATGATATTTCTCTTGATATTCATAGTTCAGCAAGCATTTGAAATTGCACCCAAAACTACACCCAAAAATCGAGATAGCATGAGACAGCCTATGATATCGACTGATTATATAAGTCTCTGATTTCCCATTGTTTGACATGATTCTGATGTGAAATGAAACGTTATGAAGTCGGACCTCAAAGTCCCGTCCATACCGCCATAAGTACTCTGAAAAGGTCATTCAGAGACCCTTTAGGAAAAACGTAAGTGCCATAACTTGAATGAGTTATGGCACTTTTCTTTTGTGCCTACTTATCATTTCAGAGCACGTATTGAAGCGGCCGAAACGCTCAAAATACTCCCCAACAGCTACAATTTGGCTACAACTTTTTCGGCCAAATGAAAATTGTAGCCAAGAGTCCGTAGAGAGTACGTAGGGATCACTCATATACAGCTGTTGTTCAGTCATCTATGTGGAACTTTGCAAGCGTGATCGAAGAGAAGAAGTTTGCGCCAAAACACCTGTATCCGGCTACAATCGGCAGAGGTCTTGGCTACACTTCTTTTTCGAAGATCATGGCTGCAGCCAAAAACAGTCATGTGTATGAAAACCATATTCAGAACCGCTTTCTATCTCAGAAGCAACTACGTGAACAAAGACGGGAAGGTACCCGTCATGCTGAGAATTTATCTCAACAACGAGCGCCTCTCGCTCGGCTCTACCGGTATAGCCATCCTTCGATCTCAATGGGATGGCAAGAAGGAACGTGTGAAAGGAAGAAGCACGGAAGTGCTCAGACTCAATCTCGAATTGGATAACATCCAAAACGGATTGCTAAACATCTTTCGGAGGATGGAGTTCAACGAGAGTCTATCCTTGGAACGCATCAAAATGGAGTTCCTCGGGAAGAAAGAAGACATCGGTACGATCATGGAGCTTTTCGACAGGCATATTACCGATGTCAAGAAGCAGGTCGGTGTGTCGGTCTCTGCCGCGACATGGCAGAAGTATAATCTGTGCAAAAAACATTTCACGGCCTTCCTGAAAAGCAAATATAGCCGCACCGACTTGAAGCTCTCCGAACTGACCTACGTCGTGCTCCATGATTTCGACCTATACCTTCGGACAACCGTCGGGCAAGCGCACAACACAGCTACCAAGACACTGAAAACCTTCAAGACCATTACAATCTTCGGAGGGAAGCTCGGCGTTCTCCACCATGACCCCTTCATCAACCTCCATTTCCATATGGAACCGGTAGATCGAGGCTTCTTGACCGACGAGGAGATTCTTCGGATAGCCAACAAAGATTTGGGTATCCAGCGACTGGAGTTGGTGCGGGACATCTTCATCTTTTCCTGCTTCACCGGACTGGCCTACATCGATGTGTCCAACCTCACGCCAGACCACATCGTGACGATGGACGACAAGCAGTGGATCATGACCAAGCGACAGAAAACGAGCGTGGAAACCAACGTGCTGCTTCTCGACATCCCGAGAGCAATCATCGCAAAGTACAGCCACAAGACGTATCGGGACGGTAAACTCTTCCCCGTCCTGACGAATC
>ERZ772764.1670-NODE-1670-length-13734-cov-6.058776_pt1 | contig 13734 bp, 11 predicted proteins | sample MGYA00512163_ERZ772764 | MGnify/ENA primary metagenome ERZ772764 (study PRJEB29015, sample SAMEA2737903) | human oral metagenome | biome: human oral; feature: human-associated habitat; material: dental | place: China | collected 2094 ... | reverse complement strand
CGCAAAACTCTTTAAAGCCTTGCGGCAGTTGTTCAGACCACAATACGGTGATGTTCGGTTCGGGAGACGGGCCCATGTTGTACAGGGTGTGCAGCACGCGGAAGTTGGTGCGGGTGACCAGCGTGCGGCCGTCCAAGCCCATGCCGCCGATGGATTCGGTGGCCCAAATCGGGTCTCCAGAGAAGAGTTGATCGTATTCAGGCGTGCGCAGGAAACGAACCATACGCAGTTTCATCACCAGGTGGTCGATGAATTCCTGTGCCTGGCTTTCGGTGATCACACCATTTTTCAGATCGCGCTCAATGTAGATATCCAAGAAAGAAGACACGCGACCGAAGCTCATTGCGGCGCCGTTTTGCGATTTCACGGCGGCGAGGTAGGCAAAGTAAGTCCATTGGATGGCTTCTTGCGCGTTTTTGGCCGGGCCGGAAATATCGTAGCCGTAAGAGGCTGCCATTTCCTTCATCTGTTTCAGCGCAATATGCTGCTCGTTGATTTCTTCGCGCAGGCGGATAACGCTTTCCAAGTTTTGGCCAGATTCCAAATCGGCTTGCAAAGAATGATACTGCTCGGTTTTGTCTTCCATCAGGCGGTCGATACCGTAAAGCGCCACACGGCGGTAGTCGCCGATGATGCGGCCACGACCGTAGGCATCGGGCAAACCAGTTAAAACGCCCGATTTCCGGCAGCGGCGGATGTCGGGCGTATACACATCAAACACACCTTGGTTGTGGGTTTTGCGGTATTTGGTGAAGATTTCTTCCACTTCAGGATTCAGTTCCACGCCGTAGATTTTGCAAGAATCTTTCACCATTTTCAGGCCGCCGAAAGGCATGATGGAACGTTTCAGCGGCTCGTCGGTTTGCAAGCCGACGATGGTTTCCAAATCTTTGTCGATATAGCCGGGCCCGTGGCTGGTGATACCGGAAACAACTTGCGCATCAATCTTATACGGTGCGTGGGTTTTATTCTCCACCTTGATGCCTTCCATCACTTCCGCCCACAGCTTGGTGGTGGCTTCAGTGGCCGGAGCCAAGAAACTGCCATCACCTTCATAAGGGGTGTAGTTCTTCTGGATGAAATCACGCACATCGATGCTGTTTTCCCAATCGCCACCGGCAAAGCCTGCCCAAGCAGCTGGACGTTCTATTGCTGAAGCCATATTAACCTCCTGTTTATTATTAGTAAATAAAATAACGTTGCCAATTAAAATTCACCATAAAGAATAGCACGCTCCATGCCACTTTGGGCAGAAAACTCTAGTTAATCGGCCTTCTATTGATGCAAATCAAACTTTATATTTTAATTATTATTTATCAATAGATTAGAAGCATAAGTGATTCAGGTAGTCTTTCCTGTATCTATACCCTGCTCTACCCACAATTCCGGCTGACTACCCTGTGGCAAAAGGTGGCTGATGCCCAAGCCGATAAGCCGGTAGTCGCGGCCGGCAGGCATGCGCTGAGCCAGCTGAAGAGCAGCCTGCTCCAGCGCGACAGCATCAGGCAGGACGGAGGAATAGGTTTGCGAACGGGTGAGGATGCGGAAATCGGCGGTTTTCAGCTTGAGCGTGAGCGTGTGCGCCTGCACTTGTTTGCGCTGCGCCTGCGCCCATAAATCTTGCGCCAAATCAGCCAGGTGGCGGACGATTTTACTAAGCGGCAAATCCTGCGGCAGGGTGATTTCGGTGGAAATCTGCAAACGCTCGCGTTGCGGCTGCACGGGGCGGTTGTCGATGCCGCGGGCGAGGTCGTAGAGGCGGTAGCCCCAGCGGCCGAATAGGTTAACCAATTCGCCGCGCTGCATTTTTTGCAAATCTCCGGCCGTTTGCAGGCCGAGGGCGTGCATTTTTTGCAGCGTCTTTTTGCCCACGCCGGGAATTTTGCCCAGCGGCAGGGTGAGCAAAAATTGGGCGATGCGCGGCGGCGGGATCACGAATTGGCCGTTGGGCTTGCGCCAATCGGAAGCGATTTTGGCGAGAAACTTATTCGGCGCGATACCAGCCGAGGCGGTGAGGCCGGTTTGGCGCAGGATTTCGGCACGGATAGCAGCGGCGATTTCGCTGGCATAAGGCAGGTTTTGCTTGTTATGAGTAACGTCCAGATAGGCTTCGTCCAGCGAGAGCGGCTCGACTAAATCGGTGTGCTGCCGGAACACGGCATGAATCTGCTGCGACACTTCGCGATACAGATGAAAACGCGGCGGCACAAACACGGCCTGCGGGCACAGCCGCCGCGCAGTGGCGGCGGGCATGGCCGAATGCAGCCCGAAACGTCGCGCCTCGTAAGAAGCGGCGCACACCACCGAACGGCCGCCCTCCCAAGCCACCACCAAAGGCTTGTCGCGCAGATGCGGCTGCTCGCGCAGCTCTACCGAGGCGTAGAACGCGTCCATATCAATGTGGATGATTTTGCGGGCGGCAGGCATGGCTAGCTGGGCGAATGGGGAAGATAAGGATTATAACGGAAGCACAATCTCGTTTCAGGTAGCCTAATCTCAGCAAACTACTGTAAGTGAGTCTGCCCTCCTACCGCTTGCTGATATAACCACGAAAGTTCTATATCACACGCTTACTAAAAGGCTACCTGAAAGTTAGCTTCATCAAAACTCCGCTCCACTTTCAGGTAGCCTTTTGCGTACCTACTCCTGCGCCGCCCTAGCTGCCGTCCGTTGCAAATGCCGCTGCATATAGCTTGCAAACGGCTCAACGTTTGGCACCACTTGGGTACGGAACATGCCCCAAGCCAAGAGGCCGCTCAAGTATAAATCGAGCGCGCTAAAGTGCTGCCCCACGGCGTATTCGCGGCCGTCGGCCAGCAGGGTTTGCAGGGTGTGCAACGCGGTATCGAAATCGCCATAGCCGATAGCGCGGCGCCGATCCTCGCTCTGCGGCACTTGCTGCCAACGGTCGAGAATGGCGTATTCAAACTGCGTGCCAAACCACAGCCAGCGGTAGTATTGCCCGCGCTCCGGCGTGCCCGCAGCCGGGATCAACCGTTTTTCGGGGAAAAGTTCGGCCAGATAGGTGAGGATGGCGGGCAACTCGGTAATCACTTGCCCGGCGTGCTTAATGGCGGGCACTTTGCCCATCGGATTAATGGCTAAATAGCCTGCCTCTTTGAGCTGCGGGTAATCCAGCGCTACAGTGTCGTAATCCGCACCGCATTCGGCCAGCATCCAGCGTACATTGTTGCCGCGCGAAGGGTGCACGGTATAGAGGGTGATTTTGCTCATGATGTTTCCTTTTAAAACAGTTGATTGTGCTTTCAGGTAGCCTGAAGTGCCGCCATGATACGCCATGGCTGTGTCAGTTTTTGTCAGCAGCCAAGGCCATCGCTGAAACGAAATCAACACTAGCGGCTCAAATCAAACGCGCTCAAATCCAGCCCTTCCTGCTGCCGCCAACATTGCAGCAGCAGGCGGTGCGGCATGGGATAGGCCGCGCCGATTTGGGCTTGCGTGATGCGGTCGCAGCGGAAATGGCGGAAGGCCTGCCGCAACGTGCACCAGGCCGCCAACAGCCGTACATCGTCCAAATAGCCCAGCGCCACCGGCCACACCGTGCGCCTGCTGGACTGCCCGCGCAAATCCGTATAGCTGAAGCTGAGCGCCGTTTCCTGCCGCAAAGCCTGCCGCACCAGCGCCAGCACCTGCGCTTCGCCGCTCCCATACGACGTGCCGCCCATCGGATACACCGCATGTGCCGCCGCCTGCTTGGCCAGGCGTGCCGGCAACACCGCGTGCACCTTGCCCAACACCGAGCGCGCCGACTCAGCCATTTCGCCATCGGCATACGCCGCCGCCCAACGCATGCCCAGCATCAGCGCTTCCAGCTCGTTTTCGCTAAACATCAGCGGCGGCAGATTACAATCCTGCTGCAACACAAAACCCACGCCCGCTTCCCCGCCAATCACCGCACCCTGCCCGCGCAGTGTGTCGATGTCGCGATACACCGAGCGCACGCTGATGCCCAACTCCTGCGCCAACAGCCGCGCACTTTTCGGATGGCGACTGGCACGCAGCAGCTGCAAGAGTTTGAGCAGGCGGTCGGTACGGCTGGGCATGATGAATCTCCGGATGATTTTTCAGGTAGCCTGACGGTTTGAATGGGAGGCTACCTAAAAATAATTAGGGATGATACCGCGTTTGCAGTTGGCAGCGGCAAGCTGGATAAGCTCCAGCTAAGCAGTCGATACACTTTCCATCTGAGAAAGCGAATTACATGCTACCTGAAAACTGATAAGAACAAGCCAACACCAGCAACGACGTGGCACTGTTGCCTGATGGCTCAGCTCGCTTAAAAAAGGCTATCTGAAACTTTCAGATAGCCTGCTAGTGTGAGTTTATTTTAAACCGGAACTGCATTGGTTCGACTAAGCCGCACCATCCACGCTATCACCTCTGTTCGCGGAAATCTTCCCCCTTAAATACCCGCCTCGGATTGCCGCGCTCCACTTGGTAGAGCGATTTGTGCGCATCGGCGGCATGCTGGCGCAGGGCGGTTTGGTGGTGTTCGGCCAGTTTGAGCGCGAGCAGCTCCAGCGCACGTTTTTTATTGGCGTGCTGGCTGCGCTCGCCCTCAACGCGCACGGCGATGCCGCTGGCGAGATGGACGGCGCGCACGGCGGATTCGGTTTTGTTTACGTGCTGCCCGCCTTTGCCGCCGGCACGGCAGGTTTGGAATTCGATGCCTTCGTTTTCCGGCAGCGCGGGAATTTCAGGTAGCCTGAACACGCCGATATACCAGTTTTTGCGCGGGTGCTGCGGCCTCAGCGGGCTGGGGCAGCTCCATTGCAGCGTACCCTGCCAGCCTGCGGCCAGGATTTCGGCGCGGCTGCCGGAGAGCTTGAGTACGGCGGAAAGGATGCCGTGTTTGCTCGGGGTTTCTTCCAATATTTCGGCCTGCGCGCCTGCCGCTTCGGCCTCGCGCAGGATTTTTTGCAGGGCAAAACGGGCAAACATCTGGCATTCGGCCGGGCCTTGGGCGATGGAAATTCGCAGATAAATCATGGTTTACTTCCTTTTCATCTTCGGCCGGAACGAATGTTTGGCATCGAAACCTTTGTTGCCGATTTTGTCTTTATCTGGCACGGGCGGGCTAGTTTCGGCCTCGTTCTTGAGCTGCGAGAGGTATTCGCAAAGGTGTTGCCACACGATATCGGGGGCGATATACACGCCGAGGCCGGAGAGCTGCGGGTTTTCGGCAAAATCTTGGCGGCTGTCGAGCCGGGTGGGCCGGTTAGGGTCGGCATAATAGGCGAGCAGAAGCGGCGTATGGCGGTATTTGGCGATTATGGGATGGCTGCGGCTGCAGCGGCGGGGGCTGAAGTCGGGCGTTTGGAAGTGGCAATACCCCGGCCAATAGTAGTTATGGCATTGCGGCAGGCAGTATTCGCTGCCGTCGAGAAAGCGAACCATACTCAGGGGAAAGCGGTGGCGGCGGTGTTGCAGATACACGGTGTCAATGTCGTATGAGCTGTATACCTGCTTATCGGCAGCAAACAGAAACACGCGCAGGTTGCCGATATACAGCTCGGACACCACAGCGCAGGCACCGTATTCCTTCTCCCACTCGGCAGGCGGCTTAGGCAGGCTGCGCAGAATTTCAGCATCTGGCGGTTGGCGGCGGTCGAACACCAGCACGGGGTCGATGCCGTATTTGGCTACTTTGTGATCGTAAAAGTCTTTAAATTTACTAATGATTTTCATGCCATCACTCCCCACAACCGCCGTTGGTTTTGTAGGTGAGCACCGGCTTGAGGCGGGCTATCGGCTCGATCAGGCCGGCCTGCCGCATGGCTTCGATGATGCTGTCGATATTTTTGTAGGCCTGTGGGGCTTCTTCAAAAATCAAGGCTTTGTCGGCACACACCACCACGCTGCCGAAAGCGGTACGGCGCAGGCTGTCGGCACTGTATTTGTGCGACAGGCGGCCTTTGCATTCGCCGCGCTGCCATTTGCGGCCGGCACCGTGGGCGAGCGAATTGAGGACGATACTGCAATCGGCGGCCGGTTCGACTAAATAGCTGTAGTCGCCACGAGAGCCGGGAATCAGCACCAGGCCGCAGTCGGATGGGGTGGCGCCTTTGCGGTGCAGCCAGCCGGTTTCGCCACCGATTTCGGCCTGTTGCAGGAAGTTGTGGTGCACATCAAGCAGGCAGCGGCCTTCGGCATGCCAACGCTCCAGCATGCGCTCGGCAATCAGCAGCCGGTTGGCGCGGGCGAAGGCGAGTGCGTCGTCGTGTTCGACCAGGTAGGCGGCGGCTTCGGGGCTATTTTCAGGTAGCCCTTGGTGGCCGTGCGTGTCCACATGGCGACGTAAGACCTGCTGGCCGAGCCCGCGTGAGCCGCTGTGCACGAGCAGTTGCAGGCAGTCGGTATCGAAGTTTTCAGGTAGCCTTTCAGGGCGGTAAACGGTATCTACGGTTTGCAGTTCGGCAAAGTGGTTGCCGCCGCCGATGGTGCCTAAGGCTACCTGAAAAGGATGCTGCGGCAGGATTGAGTTAATCCGCTCCTGCCAATTTTCGCCTAACGGTGTATCGATGCTACCGAGCTGTTTGGCCAGCTTCGTGGGTTTGGCTTTGTGTGCGTGCAAATCGGTTTGCCACAGCGCCATGCCGCAGCCTATGTCGTTGCCGATAAGCGCAGGATAAAAACGGCCAAGGCTGAAAAATGCCGCGCCGACGGGATAACCACGCCCGGCGTGCAAATCGGGCATGCCGGCCACCCGGCGCATCTGCGGCAGGCGGGCAGTGATTTGGAGTTGTTGGATGGCGTTGCCTTCAATCCAGGTATTTGAATCAGCTATTAAAACAATGTTTTCAGAAATGATTTGGGGATTTTGTGTGCCCATAATGTACTTTCTTGCGGCGGATAAATCCGTTTGCGCATGACTTTGCCAAGCACACGTAAACGCGGCGGCAACAGCTTGAAACGGCAAATAAATTTATCCGCAGAATGCAAACGGCAGGCGCGGCAAAGCAGCGCATCAAATGTAGTTTGCAAAATAGGGAGAAAGCAGCCCGAAGCGGGCGGCACAGAAAAAGGGAATGGCCTTAGGCTTCTGAGCTGCAAAGGATTGAACGGAGGATTGAAGTGTACGGCATAGCCGGCTCCTTTCTTTGCAGTGGTGAATGAATCATGAAAACCCGCGCATAGTAGCGGCCGGATACCGGCTGCGGCAAGTTCACGGTAGAAAAGGCGGGAGGATTGTTGTATTTTTCCCGCACCATACCAGGTGTAGAAAACAATAAAAACCGGCTGTCTAATCCATCAGACAGCCGGTTTCGAATATGGCAATTAGCCCAAGTTGCGTTCGGCATTAACCAGAGAACGGCGAGCCAGAGCCAAGTTGGCTTTAGCTTTGTCCAGCACAGAGTATAGGAAGAGGCCGTCATGACGAGCCAGCGGACGCAACAGGTGGTACTGGGTACCCAACGTTATCAGAATATCTTCGATTTCGTCTTTCAAACCAAGCATCTGCATGGTTTTATTTTTAGAGCGTATCACTTCGGTATTACCAGCTGCTGCAATTTCCAAATCAATTGCAGGGCTACCGCCGCCGGCCAACAACATGCCGCTGGAATAATCCACTACTGCGGCAGCCAGAGCGCCATCCACGTTCAACATTTCCGCTACGGTTTTATCGTAATTCATTTTCGACAAGATCTCCACAAAAACAAAATAAAAACAAATAATTTAAAGCTTCCCGAAACCAATTCATACTCTCTACTTTGTAACTCAGGAAGGTTTGGCAGGCTTTATTATCCAAACAACATCGCCTACTTCTATTAGTGAGTCGGGCTAGGCAGCTGGCTGAAAAAGCTTTTCCACCCTGCCCAACGCTGAATCGCAGTATATGCCTTTTGCTTTTCAAAGTAAATATTAACACCGACATAATTGTATGCATTTGATACATAGCTGCTTCAAGCACATACACTCAAGTTCCACACCCCTCTTTTCAACAGAAAAATAATCAATAGAAATCAAAAATCTACGCACAAAAAGCACTACCCATACAGCCAATCTTTTTCTCTGCATAACACTATTTTTTCAGCTATTTTTTGTTTCAAACACACCGCACCCACCCTATTCCCGCTACCTAGCACAGCAAAGAAGACCTTTACACAATGCAGGCTTATAATCCTATTTTCCCTCTTTTTCAGGTAGCCTCACATGACACAACCCACCTGGCAAGCCGGGCGTTTCCGCATCGATTTATCCACGCCCAAAATCATGGGCATCATCAACCTCACCCCCGATTCCTTCTCCGACGGCGGCACCTACTCCCGCAGCAGCAGCGCCGCCCTCGCCCATGCTGAACACCTGCTGGCCGAAGGCGCACACATTCTCGATATCGGCGGCGAATCCACCCGCCCCGGTGCCGCCCACGTCTCCCCCGAAGAAGAATGGGCACGGCTGCAACCCATCGTGAGCGAAATCATCAAATGGGACGTCCCCCTCAGCGTGGACACCCGCCGCACCGCCATTATGCAGCGCCTGCTCGGTAATGGCCTGGCCGACATCATCAACGACGTATCCGCCCTAGAAGACAGCGGTGCTATTGAACTGCTCGCCGCCCATCCCGACACCGGCATCTGCCTAATGCACATGCAGGGGCTGCCCGAAACCATGCAAAACAACCCACAATACCAAGATGTAGTAGCCGAAGTGGCAGGCTACCTGAAAGCCCGCGCCCAAACCTGCCAAACCGCCGGCATCCGCTCCGAGCGCATCGTGCTCGACCCCGGCATCGGCTTCGGCAAAAACCTCCAACACAATATCCAACTCATGCGCCACCTGCCCGATTTGCAAGCACAAACTGATCTGCCCCTACTCATCGGCGTATCGCGCAAACGCATGATCGGCGAAATCACCGGCGAGACCGACCCCACACAGCGCATCCACGGTAGCGTAGCCGCCGCCCTCTATGCCGCCGAACGCGGCGCCGCGATCCTGCGCGTGCACGACGTGAAAGCCACCGCCGACGCATTGAAAGTGTGGCAGGCTTTGCACTAAACTGTTGCGGCATTAAAAAGGCTACCTGAAAATAGTTTCAGGTAGCCTTTCCCCATATCAACTGACTCGCTGTTAATCTTCCCCTTCTCTCGGCGGCACGGGTGCGAACCAGCCCACCAGCAGGAGCAGCAGCCCCACGCCGATAAACGACACGATGCGGGCGATGCCGCCGCTGCCGCCCAGTTCCACTGTAAACAGCTTCAGCACCACCACGCCCATCAGCCCGGCGCCGGCCATCCAGCGGATACGCCGCCCCAAGCGGTGGCCGGACACCATCAGGCCGATGGCGGTGGCCGCCCACACGATCGACAGCGCCGCCTGCAGGCCGAAGGAGGCCATGATGCCGTGCAGCGTCCACTCCACGCCCATATAGAAATACCACAGGCGCAGCACCGCGCCGCTCACCAGCGTGAGGCCGAGCAGCACCGAACCGGCCAGGTGCAGCCGCAGGCCGTCGCCTTCCAGCTCGAATTCTTCCTGCCACAAATCAACGCAGCGCAGCCACAGCGCGCCCACCGCCAGCCCGGCCAAATCCATCGGATTGAGCAGCGGCAGGTAGGCGAAGGGCTGCACCGTGCGCGGCTCGAGCGCATTGTTTGTCACCAGCCACATCAGGGCGTAGCCGCCGCACAGCAGCGAGCAGGCGGCCGCATAGGGGCGCAATGCGGCACGTTCCCGCCCCAGATACAGCAGCAGCCACAACGCCAGCGGCAGCGCCAGCCAGCCGATTTGCCCCCACACGCCGCCCAGTATCTCGCCGGCAAGGATGCCGCAGAAGGCAGTGGCCGAAGCCGCCCACAGCGCAAACGCCGCCATGCCCCAGCCGCGTTCGGTATCGTGCGAACGGAAGTCTTGCAGGCGCAAAATCCACACCAATAAGGCAGCCAAGGCCAGGTGCATGAGGCTACCTGAAAGCGCGTGCGCCACCAAATCGGCACGGCTCAATCTGCTAAACAACAGCATGGCGTTCGGAATCAGCAGCGGCACCAACACAAGCGCAGTGCGCCTGCCCTGCCGCCAATCAAGCAGCCAGGCCGCCACCGTCCACAAAGCGAAGGGCAACGGCAAAGTCCACAGCGGGGCGCTGCCGGCCAGGCTTTCCGGCAGATGGTGCAGCAGGTTTACCGAAGAGAGTATCGTGCCCAAGAATGCCAAGCCGAGCAGCAACCAGCCGGCAGCTTGATGCAGCAGCAGGCTGAGCGGGCGGGCGGTATCGTGCTGCTTACTGCGCCTGTTTTTGCTACGCAGCGGCACACTGGGTTCGTTTTCAGGTAGCCATGCATCGCCCTGGCGGTGCAAAGCGTAGGCCGCCGCACCCAGCAATATCGTGGCGGCAAAGCAGCAGACGGTGGACAGCCAGCCTTCCCCGCCGGACACAACTGCCAGCAACAGCAGCGCCAACATCCCCCAGCTTACCGCGGCCACTGCAAACAAACCGCTGCCGGGCAGCCAGGCAGATTCGTCTGCCTCATCCGCATCTTCATCTGCCCCGTCTTTATCGGAAAAGCTACCTGAAAGCGCGGCCAGCGGATTGGGCGCAAACGCATCCTGCAATACCGCCTGCACCCGCACCACAGCCCAGGCCAATGCAGCCAAAGCCACCATTGCCCAATGGCGCGGCAGGCACATCAGCGGCAGCAGCCCAGCGAGCAGCAGGCCTGCTCCCAAAGCGCCGCGCTGGGCACAGCTTTCCCAATAGGCCGAACCGCGGCAGCGCCAACGCAGCCAGGCGGCATACATGGCCAAACCGGCCGAGGCCGCCGCCAATGTCGGCAACAGCGGGCCGGCGAGCAGCGGCACACTTTCTTCACTCATAATCCGCCAGCTCAACTCACCGCCAAACAGCAATGCGCCCAGCGACAGCGCATACACCGCCACTGCCAAAAACCGCGTGTGCGGGCGCTGCTGGCGCAGGGCAAACACATACACCAGCCCAGCCTCCAGCGACCACAGCGCCACCGTGGCCTCCTGCTCGAAGGCCAGCGGCACCGCCAAGGTGGCGAACACGAGCGAAAGCGCCGCCAAAGCCTGGCGCAACAGCGGGAAATCGCGGCTGCCGGTAAACACCCCGGCCAGCAAGGCATATACCGCGGCAAAACCCAGCGCCGCACCGGCCGCCCAATGGCCGCCCTCGGGCAGCATATGGTATTGCAGCACAAACGCCGACACGGCCGAGCCGAACAGCAGCGTGCCGTCTATCGCGCCGATGGTCATGCCGTGGCGCACCAGGCTGTCGATCAATTCGTCCAACCCAGCGTTATCCGGCACGGCTGCCTCATCGGCCTCATCGCGCCGGTGCAGTGCGTAGAGGCAGGCCAAGAGCGTATAGAGCAGCCAATGGAAAATCAGGAAAGGCTCGGTGCTGGCTAAATACTCGCCCGTGTATTCCGAAGCGCCCCACATCACGGCGATAAACAGGCTGCCGATAAAGCCGATAAGGTTCAGGCTGCGCCAGGTTTTGAAGCGGGCAATTGCCGCCACGCCGGTGTTGAGCAGCGCCAGATAAGTGAACAGCACCACATGGCTGCCGCTGCCGTCGCTCACCAGAATCGGCGCGGCCAAACCGCCGATAAGCGCCACCTGCGCCATGATTTTCGCATCTTGCCGCACCGCCAGCGCCGCCATCGCACACACCAGCCCCACCATCAGCATAAAAGCCGTGCCCGAAGGCAGAAGCGGATGCAGCTTCACCGCCGCCAGCGTGGTCAGATACATCACCGCCATGCCAAAGCCCTGCAAAATCAGGCCGTATTCGCGGCGGCGGCGTTGCAAAAACCAACCCGACACGGCAGCCGCCAAACCCGAGCCCATCACGCCCAGATAGCGCATTTCAATCGGCACATGAATCCGCTCCGAAGCAAAGCGCAGCAGGAACACCAGCCCCAAAAACAGCACCACCACGCCGGTTTTCAGCAGCAGGTTGCCGTGCATCAGCCAATCGATCAGCGGGGCAAACGCACTTTCCGCCTCCCGCTCGGCCGGGCGGGCAACGCGGCGCCGCCGGTCGGATTGATCGGCCGATGATTGGGCAGCCGTGTGAGCTTGGCTTTGCGCCGCCAGCGCTGCTTGAGCCGGAGTGCGGGCAGGCGTTTGGGCGGCAGTTTGCGCCGCTCCCCGTTTGCGGATTCTCACCGTGCCCGGGCGGCTTCCCGGCATCACGCCATGCTCCTCAACAGCCGCTTCAGGCTGCCGTGCGGCAGAAGCAGGCTGTGCTGCCGGAGCAGGCGGCACATTTTCCCCCGCTGCCGAGGCAGCCGCCGTGAGGCTACCTGAAAACACAGGCGCGGCAGGTTGTTCGAATGTGGATTGGCTAGGTTGGACAGATTGGGCAGGCAGCGGATGCACCGCCGCTTCTGCCGGTTGGGAATGGGCGGCCAAATGGGCCGATTGGGCCGGGCCGGCTGCCGCAGGGGAAATCGCATCAAACGCAGCAACACTCGGCTGCGATGCGCCCGAAACAGCGGAAGTGGGCACGTTCGGGTTGTACGGCCAGCCGCTGAAATCAGGCTGCGGCGCACTGGGCGCACTGGGCTGCAGCCCGGCCTGCCCAAGGTGTTGAGGTTCGGCTTGCCCGCTTGTGCGCTGCCCGCCGCCCTCACTTTCAGCCAGCCTTTGCTCCCGCAGGGGCTGGCGGCGGCGCAGCTGTTCCACTTCCTTCTGTAAGCGCGACAGCTGTTCGGCCATCTCCTGCTGCTGCATCCTCGTTTGGAACAGCATCACCACAAAAGCACCGAACATCAGCAGCAATAAGGTTACGACAAAAGCCATATCACACCTCGTTTGGGCGGCAGCCCGCAGGCTACCTGAAAGCGAACACAGCAGGCTTCGCCAAAATGTTTGATTAGATTGTTTGCTTGGATGGATTATAGCGGTATCTGATGGCGGCGGGGAATGTGGCAAAATGGTCGCCCAAAAATTTTCAGGTAGCCTCTTGCGGAAAGGCTACCTGAAAAAGTTAAACAAAACATTTTGATTTGGACAATATTAAGCTGCCCCTACTTGCTATACGCTCCATTTTGCCCGGCTTCACCCGCAGTGCGCCGGTTGTGCACGCGTTTGCCGCGGATGCTCAGATTACCGGCGGCGAAGTCGGCCACGGCTTGCGGCAGCAGCTGGTGCTCGATTTTCAGCACGCGCGCAGCCAAGGTATTGGCAGTATCGGAATCGTATATGGGCACGGCGCCTTGGGCGATGATGGGGCCGCAATCGAGCTCGGCGGTAACGAAGTGCACGGTGCAGCCCGCGAGGCGGCAGCCTTCGTCGATGGCGCGTTGGTGGGTGTGCAGGCCGGGGAAGGCAGGCAACAGAGAGGGATGGATGTTGATGAGGCGGCCTTGATAATGCGCGCAAAATTCGCCCGGGAGGATTTTCAGGTAGCCTGCGAGCAGCACGAGGTCGGGCCGATATTGCTCGGCGACTTCGAGCATGGCGCGGTGGAAATCGGCGCGGCTGGCGAAATCTTTATGGTTCAGCGCGGCGGTGGCGATGCCGCGTTCCGCCGCCCATGCCAAGCCTGCGGCTTCGGGGTTGTCGGAGAGCACGGCGGCGACGCGGACGCCGGGGATATTGGCCTGAACCACGGCCTGCATGTTGCTGCCGCGGCCGGAGATGAAGATGACGATGTTTTTCATGGCGTGGAGTTGCGGAGGGGTTTTGGGATGGTTATCGGTTTAACTTCATTGAAGCTGTGCTTTCAGGTAGCCTTTACGGTTGGAG
>ERZ772764.1666-NODE-1666-length-13743-cov-18.664816_pt1 | contig 13743 bp, 14 predicted proteins | sample MGYA00512163_ERZ772764 | MGnify/ENA primary metagenome ERZ772764 (study PRJEB29015, sample SAMEA2737903) | human oral metagenome | biome: human oral; feature: human-associated habitat; material: dental | place: China | collected 2094 ... | reverse complement strand
CATCCTTGACCTTGATAATCCGTAGCTGCTCCGGCGCCACCCAGACGGGAAACTTACCAGCGGTGTGCTCAATATAGACCGATAGAAACCGCTCCAGCGAGCCGAGCAAGGCGCAGTGGATCATCACCGGTCGCTGAGGCTGACCGGCCTGATCAATATACTCCAGCTCAAAGCGCTCCGGCTGAACGAAGTCTAGCTGAGCAGTCGCCAACTGATGCTCCCGCCCTAAGGCATCGGTCGCCATGAAATCGATCTTCGGGCCGTAGAAGGCCGCCTCGCCATCTTGCTCGTAGTACTCAATGTCGCCCAGGCGCAAGACAGCTTGCTTGAGCTGTTTTTGTGCTGAGTCCCAGAGCTCACGGTCACCCAGATAAGCATCTGAGTCGTCCCGATAGCTCAGGCGCACCCGGAGCTTCATGTCGAATAGTTCATAGATCACTTTGACCGCTGATAACAAATTGGCGATCTCGCTCTCTATCTGGTCGGGGCGGACAAAGTCGTGCGAGTCATCCTGAGTCAGGGCTCGCACCCGAGCTAGCCCGCCCAGCTCGCCTGATTTTTCGTCTCGGTAATCAGTGGTGACCTCCATATAGCGCTGCGGTAGATCCCGATAGCTCCGCACCCTAGAGGCATAGATTTGTCCGTGATGAGGACAATTCATCGGCTTGAGAACGAATTGGTCGCTGGTCTCTTGCGACTTGACCAGGAACAGCTCGCCGCCAAACTTCGCCCAGTGACCTGATTTGACGTAGAGATCCTTCTTAGTCATGTGAGGCGTCCAGACTTTCTCAAAGCCAATGCCTGCTCTGATCTCGGTCGATAGCCGGGCAATCTCATCTCTCAGCACCGTACCTCGGGGAGTAAACATCGGTAACCCCGCTCCGACTAGGTCGCTGGTAACGTAGAGATCCAGCTCTCGCCCCAGCTTGCGGTGATCCCGGGACTTCGCTTCGGCCTGACGAGCCAGGTAGTCGTCAAGCTCCGCCTTAGTGGCAAAAGCGACGCCGTAAACTCGTTGCATCATCGGCTTAGTCTCATCACCTCGGAAATATGCTCCGGCGATCTTAGTCAGGTGAAAGCCGTCAGCCGGGATATCACCTGTATTTGCCACGTGTCCACCCATGCATAAGTCGGTAAAGTCGCCATTGGTATAGAAAGACATCTCGCTGCTAGCCGGTTGCTCCTTACCCTTGGCACCCGCCTTGGTAGTACCGTGATGCTGAAAATCCCGGATCAGCTCTAGCTTATAAGGTTGGTCGTTCTCTTGTGCCCATTTCTCCGCCTCAGCAATAATCTTGATGCTGCGCTCGAAGGGTTGCTTCTCTGCGATGATCCGGCGCATCTCCGCCTCAATCTTAGGCAGGTCATCATCAGTCAGATGGGTCTCACCCAGGTCCATGTCGTAGTAGAAGCCGTTTTCGATGGCCGGACCGACGCCAAGCTTGACGCTGTCGCCATAGAGGCGACGGGTGGCGGCCGCTAAGACGTGCGCCAGGCTGTGCCTGACACTAGTAATATCTATCTCACTCATGCTATGTATTATAGCACTTGACTAAGTAGGTTATCTGTAATTTCATGAATGCTCTGTATCAGGGTAGATTCTGTAATTTCCCTCTATGTATAGTCCAGGTTTGTACGAGTAGCACAGGTGGTCTCCTTACTCCACTGCTCACTAATCCTCTCATTCTTCATCTACATCATCATTTCCCTCAGACCCGCCTGGCTGGCTCGTGCACTGCTGAGCTTCAAGCGTGCACAGTCTTCAGGAAATGACGATGTAGATGAAGGACAAAAAGACACTCTTTGGTGCGCTAATGATTATATATGCCAGAGTAGCTCACCTAAGCTTCCGATGGCTGTTGATATAGCAGTAAGCTAGCAATTGCCGGTGGTACTCGCTACGTCGCCAGCCTGTCCAGCTGATGCTAATTGAGTCTACCTGGATACAACAATGCATCATATACACTCTTTTCTTCTATCGTAGTGTAACGTTAAGTATCGTGCTGGGGCCTGAGGAAGCTAGGTGAGTTACTCTGGCTAGAGCGTTGACACACGTAATTTCCCTAATCTCATTTCTTAATCTAATCTCAATTAAATCAGGCATTCCTAGGTACGAGTAGTACAGTGTGGTTGACGAAGACTGTTGATAGAACAGCAAGCTATCTAGTGCCAGTGGTGACTTATACGGTGCCAGCCTGTCCAGCACCCAGCAGATGCGTGAGTCTATTCGGGTATAATTTGAGCCCATATTGCGTCTTGGTTCTTCTTATACAACGCCAGTTCTATGCATCCTGCTGGGCTGCTGGGGCCTGAGGAGACCACCTGTACTGCTCGTATGCCATAGGACTATGCGTGGAGGGAAATTACAGACTTTACCCTATTTCTTCCGTCCGGCATCTATGACCATCTGAGTCATATCATCCAGTGCCCGAGGCTGAGCAAACTGATGCAGATTATCTGCCAGCTGTGACCGCTCAGTCGCATCATTCATCAGCTTGCTAATTAGCTTAGCCAGCCTCGACGGCCGCTCTCGCACCGCCGACTCCGCTAGCATCACTGCTGCCCCGGCTCGCTGGTAGACCTTGGCATTCTTAGTCTGGTGGTCACCCGCCAGGTAGGGTGAAGGGATGATGATAGTTGCTACACCGACTGTCGCCAGCTCCGCCATAGTCGTCGCCCCTGCCCTGGTTATTACCAGGTCAGCCACCTGTTCATATTGCCTCACCTGATTTGTGAATTGGTACTGACGGAAGAACCGACCGGCTGACTCTGAGACCTTGATCTCATTACCCTTACCCGTCAGCAAGACCACCTGTAGCCCACTGGCAACCAGCTGATCGACAATTGCCTCAAGGGCTTGATTGATCGCCACCGCCCCTAATCCCCCGCCCATCGCCAGCACCAAGGGTCGATCAGTCGCCAAGCCCAGTCGACGTAGCATTTTCCGACGCTCCGCCCCACTCAGTTGACACTCCTGATTCCCCACCGGGATGCCGATATATTTAGTGATACCCTTAGGATAAGAAGGATAATTCTTGACCGGTGAGCCGGTACCAATCGCCGTGGCATACCTAGCTAAAAGTCGATTGGTCAGCCCCGGTACAGTATCACTATCATGAATAACTAGCGGGATATGGTACCAATGCGCCACCAGCCCGACCGGCAAGCCGACATAGCCGCCCTTACAGAAAACTACATCAGGGCGCCACACAGCCAGCTTGACCAGGCTCTGGATTAGCCCGACCAAGACCCGCCCCATGTCAATCAAGTTCGGTATATGAGTATGAATGATGTGCCAGGGGCTAAACCAACGGTAGAAAAAGCCCAGATTAGCGTAGCGTCGTAGCTTGCCCGCCGAGATAGTCTCGATCCGCACTGAATTATCGCCAAACATCTGCCTCGCTTGGACGAAGAAATTGCGGTCGCACCAGACTCTGATCTCTGGCTCGCCACCCATCTTCCGGATATTAGCCGGCTGACGTAGTCGTTCGACTACGGCGACGATCGGTGCTATGTGACCACCGCTGCCGCCGCCGACGCACAGGATTCTCACTGTCCCCTCCTTGATTTTCATTGACCTCAGCGATATCAATCCGACGATGTGCCGTATAGCAAGATATCTCAAAGACTATTCCCAGACTGATCATTACAAAGATCGCCGAGGTTCCACCTGAGCTAACAAGCGGCAGGGTGATGCCGGTCAGCGGGATCAGGTGAGTCATCGCCATGACATTAGCCAGCACATGCGAAGCCAGCCAGCCGACCACGCCCGCTACCACCAGCCTCAAGTACATATTGTTGAGGTAATTAGTCTTGCTAAACATCCGCATGATCAAGAAAGCAAACATGGCGATCAGACCCACCGTACCGACGAAGCCCAGCGTTTCGCCAACTATAGCAAAGATCGAGTCGTTGACCGCCTCGGGCAGCCAACCGAAGGCTTGGACTGATTGCCCCAGCCCCCGCCCCGTTAATCCGCCCGAGCCCAGCCCGATTAGCGCCTGATTAATATGGTAGTCTCTATCGGCGTTGCCCGACTTGGTAAAGGTAAAGATGCGGCTCATCCGATGAGGCGCAACGACCGTCATTACGGCAAAGAGCACCACGATCACGCCGAGGACTATCGCCAGCTTGCGCCAACTCATTCCCGACATAACCAGCTCGATTAGGAAGATCGCTACTATCGCCGCCCCGGTCCCCATATCTCGTTGCAAGCCAACGATGATCAGCAAGCTGACCAGCATCACCGCCAGCACCTCGGCTAGGGTCAAGTTGTCGTTCAGTTTGCCATTCGCTAACCTGGTCGACAGATACCCCGCCATGAATAGAACCGTGCCCAGCTTGAGAAACTCCGCCGGCTGAAAAGAAACGGCTCCCAGCTTGTACCACCGACAAGCCCCCAATGCACACCGAGCGACCGGCACATGAGCCGCTCCCAGGATCGGTAGCGCCAGGCAGATTAGCAGAGCGATCAGGAAGATATATGGACCGGCCTTTTTCCACCAGTTGAGCGGTATGCGACTAGCCACGATAAAGAGAACTACACCGATGGCTAAGAAGATGCCCCGCTTCAGCATCTCCTGGTTGATCACCGTCGTATTGCCACCATAAAGTCCCGAGGCAATAGAGTAGATGATCACCACGCCAAAGATTGATAATGCCACCGCCAGTGCCACTATGCCGTGATCTGCCCGGTGCCGTCGAGCTAGCTTCAGCTCGCCGTTATCGTCGAAGAGATCCGCCTTGATCTGACGAGCGGTGATCTGATTTTGCCGACTCTTAGCAGGGTCAACTCGCCCCGCCCAGCTACTACCACCCGCCGAGACCCGATTAGCGTTATAGCGCCACCGCTCCATAGCCCGGTTTACTTTATACATCCTCCGACGATAGCAAAGATCAGCCCCGCCACCGCACAGACTGCTCCGATCAGCCAGAAGCGCATCGTTACCTTCGTCTCCGGCCAGCCCGACGCCTCTAGGTGATGATGGACCGGTGCCGACTTAAAGATCTTCTTATGACGAATCCTTTTCGAGGTCAGCTGGATGATGACCGACAGTGTCTCCATGACGAAGACCAGCCCGATCAACGGCAAGACAAACAGCGTATCAGTCAGCATCGCCACCACCGCCAGCGAGCAGCCCAGAGCAAACGCCCCCACGTCGCCCATGAAGAAGCGAGCCGGATAAATATTAAACCATAAGTAACTGACCAACGCTCCCAGCATGGTAAAGCAGAAGCCCGCCAGCCCGAACTGCTGGTCAAGGATAGCGATCACGGCATAGGCAAAGAACGCCGATGAAGCCAGCCCACCCGCCAGTCCGTCCAGTCCGTCCGTGATATTGACCGCATTGCCGGTCGCCACCACCGCAAAGGCGAAGATCGGGATGATCCAGACTCCCACCTCCCAAGCGCCGACGAACGGCACATGGATAGCATGTACACCCAGCTTGGAGTAAAAGAACCAGCCCAGTCCCAAGCCAATCAGGGTGATCATGGCGAATTTAACCGGCGCCCGCATGCCGGCTATCCCCTTGCCGTGCGAGCGAATATTGATAAAGTCATCAACCAGCCCCACCAAGGCGCAGCCGACCAGCGCCGTCAGCGGTAGCCAAGTCTGCTCCCGGGAGAAGTTAAAGATCAGCGAGACGATCGCTGTCGTCACCACGAAAATAATCCCCGCCATGGTGGGGATGTTGCGCTTGTGCTTCTCGGCATGAATCTTGTTGTAGACGGGCGTCCCGCCGCCACTCAAAGCCTGATGACGCATCTGTTTCCAAAACTTAAGCCGATAGGCAAAGAATGTATAGATCGGGGTGACCGCCATGGCTAGGATGAACGAACCGATGCCCAGCATCAGCATCTTGCTCAGTGGATCCATTAGTGTCTTTAACGCTTGACTCATTTAGATACTCCTTCGTACTGGATCATAAAATTACTCATATTATCAAAGATTGGTTGGGCGGCAGCTGAACCGGAATACCCACCATTACGGGCATCATCTACCCTCACCATTATGACATATTTTGCCGTTTTCGTCTTATCGGCGCCGAAGCCGATATAAGTACCGGTGGTCAGGGTGTCTGAGTACGCCCCCGTTTTCGGGTCAACTTTCTGAGCTGTACCCGACTTACCTCCCACATAGTAGCCATTGTCCTTGTAGCGACCGCCCGCCCCCAGATAGCGGGCTTGGTATAGCATATCCCGGATGGTTCCGCTCACCTCCGGCCTCAATGTCTTATCGGATAGCAGCTTAGGAGTGTCCTCTTTCACCTCGCTATCTCCGGTCAATCTGCCCAGGCGCACCGTTGGCTGATAATATTTACCACCATTTATCACCGCCGAGAACGCCGATACTACCTGGATCATGGTCAGCTGTTCACCCTGACCGAAGGACATGTTAGCGTAGAGCACCCGAGCACCATTAGGCGTATTTGGCTTAAAGATCACGCTATCGACTTCGTTCGCCAGCTGGATGCCGGTTGGCGCATTGAGACGGTAATTATCGACCAGGTAGCGGTAGAACTTCTGCCGCCCCGCCAGGTTAATCTGCCCGCCGCCCAGTTGCTCCAGCACCCAGACCGCCCCGGTATTCAACGAGTGCTCCAGCAGTTGCATCGGCGTCATATAGCGCCCGCTGACTTCCTTCGCCACGTTACAGATCTTGGCATCGTCCACCTGAATGCAGGCTCGGTTAAAGAAGGTCGAAGTCGGCGCAATCGCCCCCTCATTCAGCCCCATCCCCACCGTGAACAGCTTCATCACCGAGCCGGGCTCATAGGCGTTTGAGACGATATTATTCTGATAGACATTAGCCGAGAGGGCGTTGCCATAATTAGCCGGATCATACGAAGGTAGATTAGCCATCGCCAGCACCCGCCCTGTCTGTGGATCCATCACCACCATACTGCCGGTGGTCGCCTTGGCGTTACGTAGTCCATCTGCCAGCACTTGCTCCGCTTGCGACTGGACATTACGGTCAACACTGAGGACGATATCTGTTCCGTTCTTAGCCGGGATACTAATATCTCTCGCCCCGATAGTTAGCGGGATCTTGCGCACATCAGTCACTGATTGGAGTAGCCCCGGCGTCCCCGATAGCTCCTTATCGTAAAACTGCTCTACGCCATATTGCCCCTTGCCGTCATGGTTGACAAAGCCAAGCACCTGCGCCGCCAAAGCGCCCTCAGGGTAGACCCGTTGCGTGTCAGCCTGCAAGCCTACCCCGGCTAAGTCAGCTTTCTTGATTTGGCCAGCCTGCTCTTGTGACAAGCGTTTAGCCAGCACCACATATTGGAGCTTTTTGTTATCCAGCTTGTCCAGTCCGCCCTCAGCCAGTTGGCTACCGGCTACCTGAGCGGCAAGCTGGCGCACCTTCTCGCTATCTTTAACCTCTGACGGATCGGCAAATAATGTGTAGACCGTCCGATTCATCACCAGCGGGGCAATGTTGCCATTGGCGTCTCTGGCGTAGATTTGCCCTCTAGTAGCATTGATCGTCTGCTTGTCAGTCTGCATATTATTGGCAATCCGCTGATATTTAGCATGATCGATGATCTGGATACGAAAAAGCTGGAGTATGATAATGGCGATAAGCAAGAAGAAAATCGCTGTCATTACCTGATAGCGACTATATTTAGCCGTTCGCTCTTCTGCACTCATCCAGCTAGATTATACACGGTTAGTTAGCGTAGTCGGTCGTAGCCGGTGCCGTCATCGCTTTCGCCACCGTGCTGTTCTTGATATTCGCCAGTGATTGCAAGCGAGCATTCTCGACCTTGAGATTATCCTGCTCTGCCACCAGGTCAGACTTACGCTGATTGATCTTGTTTTGCTCGTAGCTATACGAACCGGTTTTACTCAGCTGGGTCAGATATAGCACCCCTAGTAGAGCGATCAGTAAAACGATCACCACGACGTTAGCGGTCGGCCCCAGCTTGACATTGCTCCGATACTCAACCAGATTTTGATTACGCCCCCAGTTACCCACACCGGCATAAGCTCGCATGCTCGGACGCACCGAGACGAATTGTTGTCGTGATGATGTCATTTATCTATCTTTCCTTTTTTGTTTTTATTTTTCTCTTTCTTTTACTTAGGTGCAGAAGCTTGCCGACCAACGACCACCCGGCTTGCCCAGGCATGACTCTGCAACCAGACATCCCGACCCACACTGGAATAGGTGGTAGTCACCGTGAACTCCAGTGACTACCGGTTGCTAGCAACTAGATATCAGCTAGTTATTTAGCAACTCGAACCTTTACGCTGTGAGCGTAGCTGCGGCCACTAACTTTGATTGGCATGGGTCGCTCCTTTCTGTTTGGTTTTTATTTTTTACATACGGCTCGTAGCTTGGCACTACGGGCACGTGGCTGAAAAGCATCATTAATTGAGCCGAGAATTGGCTTACCGGTCAGTAAAGAATACGGCGCATCCAGACCATCTGACTGATCATCCATAAACTGCTTGACTATCCTATCCTCTAGGCTGTGAAAGGTAATCACCGCCAAGCGACCGCCACTATTTAGTAGCCCGGCTAGTCGAGGTAGAGTACGGCGCAGCTGATTCAGCTCGTCATTCACCTCAATCCGAATCGCCTGGAAGACTTGCGTCGCCGGATGAACTCGGTGGTACTTACCACCATCTAGCTCCCCTATCCGGTGACGAACCACTTCAGCTAGCTCAAGCGTCGTCTGAAATGGTTGCCGTCGACGTCGGTGGCAAATCGCTCCGGCCAGCGCCTTCGCTAGACGACCGTGGATCTCGCCATAGTCAGTCAGTAGCCGTACCAGCTCGCTCTCACTGTAATGATTCACGACCTGAGCTGCCGTCAGCCTGCCGGCTCGATCCATCCGCATGTCAAGCGGACCGGAGTGACTAAAGGCGAAGCCTCGCTCGGCTTGATCCAGCTGAGGTGAGCTGACACCTAAGTCCATTAGGATCATGTCGAACTTGTCGCCTTCACTAGCTAGCTGCTGCACCGCCGACAGATAGTCAGCCTGGATCAGCCTAGCGCCCCGCTCTTTCAACCGAGCCAAGTGGGCTATCGCATAATCATCTCGGTCGCATAGGACGGCATGATTCGCCCCACCGATCCGATCGATGATTGGACTAGCGTGCCCACCATAGCCCGCCGTCAGATCAAGATAGCGCTCGCCCTTACTCGGGTTAAGCACTGCCAACGTGTCGGCCAGCAGGACAGGAATATGGAGTTGTTGTGGTGTTGTCATATTCTTTATTATACGTTACGGAGGACACATAAGTGACAACCAGTTTTTGTTTTTTGGTGTTTGTTTTAGCTAAGTTTCATGCTTATTCGTCGCTTTGATGTGAGTTCTTAGCGGCTGCAAAGCATAATGAGAGACTTATGTGTGAGGTGGATTTTAAGAAAAAGTAGCTTTTTCTTACGTGCAATAGTCCTTTCGGTTCCAGCGACTTACTTCTGGCTGATTGTCACATACGTGTCCTCTGTCTGTTAAGGTGCGATTCTCTTTGGCTCTCCCGACCTGCTCGGTCGTTTGAACCATATTCTATAAGCCGACTAGTCTTCCGCTGCTTTAGCCGATAGCCTCCAGTACTTACCTGCTCTGACAGCCACGATATCGCTCGTGATATCGGCGTAGTTCAGTAGATGCTGCTCCAGGGTAATTCGCCCCTGCTTGGCATCCAGCTCTACCTCCGACTTGCCGGTCCGAAACTTGACATTTAGATCAGCTACTCGCTCGTCTAAGATATCGCCGTTCAGCGCCGACTCCATCTCCTCGTCCCAGACGTGCTTGGGGTAGACATGTAGATACCGACCGAAGCCCCGGGTGATCACTACTCCATCAGCAAACTCCCCTCTCAGATCAGCGGGGATGGTCAGACGATGCTTGTCGTCTAACTTACGCTCAAAATAGTCAACCTTGGACATCTACTATATGGCTTATCGTTTGGCTTAGTTGTTTACTTATGTTCGTGGTGTTTGTGTTTTCCACTGCCTAGATTATACTACCCACCACTACCCACTTGCAAGTCTTTTTGAAGCGCTCCTACCCACAGCCCCACTTTTCCACATGGTGGTGTGGAAAAGCCTGTGGATTATAAAATAAAACAAATAGCCACCCTCCCGAGGGAGAGTGGCTTGTGACAGAGTGACAGCCCTAGGCTACATATTTAGACCAAGTAGCTGCCCCAGTAGACGACCGGTCGTATCGTAACAAAAGATGGTATAGATGGTCACGATGAACATAACGTTAAACATCAGCGAGACCATCAGCGCTACTTTACGCTGTTTGCATTCGTCTTGATACTTGACGATTTCGCCCTTGGTGTTGTCTTTAACTTGCTTTTTGTCGCTGGTAGCCTTGACGTTATCGCAGTTACACTTGGACTTTTGGATGTGTTTGTTGCTTTCCATGCTGTAATGTTAGCACAAGCATTATACATTGTCAAGCCCTACGCCATATATTTGCTATATTATAAAATATATCGTCCTAATACACGCTCTCACCACCCCAGTCAGAACGCCATCTTTACCCGTAGAGTACATATCGTGTCAATATGTATCCTACGGGTAAGCTACTACTGTTGGCTATTGGCTATTAGCTATTAGCTACCGACGATAAATCCGTCTGATATCATTCACGACACCACCCGCTTCACCATCCATACTCTCTTGCATGTATCGATAAACGATCGATATTATCTCCTGTATGTCATCATTAGCATTACTGTAATACATATTGTCGAAAGCGATATCGCCATACTTCCGAATCGGATCACTGATCAGAGCGTGAATGAATGACTGAGTGGCACCGTCGACTCCGGTAAAATCTACTATCACCTTTTCCCGCTTCTCTAGCGCCGGCATGATCTGCTTAAGACGTATATCCTTAGCAATGTCCTTATTCTCAGCAAACGACCCCACAATCGGCTTCAGTTCTATCTCCATATATACTTCACCTCATGATTACTTATCATTTTTACCCGTAGAATACATATCATGTCAATATGTATCCTACGGGTAAGCTACTACTGTTGGCTATTGACGATAAGTCGTCTGATTAAACTTGCCGCTGATAAACTCGCTGATGATCTGGCTGACTGTGTCCAGCTCAGCATCAAACAGCTTCGCCTCCTCACTGCTCAGTCGCCCCAGCACATAGCCCCGCCGATCTTGCCGAGGCTGACTATCACCATTAGCACCGGTCGGCAAACCTGAGCCAATCCGCACCCGAGCGAATTCCGCCCCCACCGCTCCGATGATATGCTTGACACCATTATTACCGGCATCTGACCCGCCGACCCGAGTCCGAATCGTACCCAGTGGCAGCGCCATCTCGTCGTGAATCACCAGGATATCCCTCAGGCTAATCTGATAAAAACGACTGATCTGCCGGACTGACTGCCCGACCAGATTATAAAAAGTCTGCGGCTTCGCCAAGATGACCTTGCTTTCACCCAACCCCGCCTCGGCCACCAGCGCCGAGAACTTGGCTCGTTGATGCCACTGCACCCCCAGCTGACCGACATAGTGGTCAAGCACCCGAAAGCCAAAGTTGTGCCGGGTCTCAGCATAGTCTAAGCCGGGGTTGCCCAGCCCCACGATCAATTTCATTAGCTAGATTATAGCACCCCACCTCGCACCGGGTTATAATATGGATATGAGTACCAGATTGGAAGAGAACCGAGCAGTTTATCAACAGGCAGAGCAAGCTGGAAGCGAGGCCGACGCCATCCGCCGGATCAGCGCCTTTATCGCTGAGCATGACTACGACCAAGACAATCCACCTCTCGCCGTTATCTTTGACCTCTGTGTCGAGTATGATGATAATGCCGCCGATAGCGCCCGCCAGGCTCAGCTGGCTAAGGCAATCTTCGCCTTGCTTGATGTCATCATTTGATCCGGCTTAGTTAGTAGCTAATCAAGCCCGGAAGAGTTATCAATCAAATATTAAAGCCTCCCTAGTCCAGGGAGGCTTTAATCGGCTTTGCACTATGGTGTGCCCGATACGATTCGAACGTACGACCTTCAGTTCCGCAAACTGACGCTCTATCCAGCTGAGCTACGGGCACATATCTACTTAAATGTTAGCATACTAGCCCACCGGAGCCAAAAAACTTGGTCGGGGTGATCCGACTTGAACGGACGACCTCAGCGTCCCGAACGCTGCGCGCTACCAACTGCGCCACACCCCGACGACGGGCTAGAGCCATTATATCACTCCCGCCCGAAAGTCATCAGAGTTCTGCCGACAGATCTCTGATGATATATTGTACTCCTCTGACCTTTAGCGACTATGCTCTGCCCGATATCGCCTTTGGGCTATCCTGGCAGCATTGGCTGCCTCCTGCTCGTCCTTAGCGATATCCTTAGCACAGACCTCATCAATGTGCTGCTGGCGATCACTACCATAAGTCTCCGCCTGCCAGCGACCCTGCGCCTGATCATCATAGTAGTATCCATCGATACGCTCGGCTAAGTTGCGCTGCAGATTATCGTGGAGCTCTTTCTGACAAACATCCTGGAGCAAGCAGACTCCTTCGAAGCCGGAGATTGAGCCGCTATGAATATAGTTTGACCGTGCCTGATAGCTAGCCACTATCGCCACGGTGTCAGTATCGACTGCATCCGGATCACCACCCTCCAGCTCTATGCTAGCCTTGACCAGCGCATCCATGCGCTTAGCAAACCAAGCACCCCGCCTGGTCAGCTCGATAGCATCACGGTGTGGCTTCTCTGCCTCCGCCATCGCCTGCGCCTCCTCTATATCAGCTACCCGACCGGTCGGCAGATCCTCCGGTGTCACCTGCCAGGGCGAAGCGCTATCGTCCGCTACCTCTTGCCTATAATTATTCCTGTTCGCCTTGGTCATCCTCGCCTCCTTTACCTGACCCGGCCGTACTCACGCACCGCCTTGCGCTTACCCACTGTCAACTAGTTTAACACAAAGGAAAAAGGCGCTATCTCGCAAGATAGCGCCCGATAAAAACGCAGGAGGAGGGGTGCTAAACGCACATCACCTCCTTTGAGTAATAAGACGGTCCAACCTGAACCATCTTCCCCTCCTCCGTGTCAAGCTCACCCAGGATATCCTGGACGAGCCTCCAGCTTTCAGGATCACCCCATACGGGGTAACCCTGCTTATCAAGCCCCTCCAGGGGCTCGATAACAACCTTGGTATGGGAGACCGTTACCGGTCTCCCATACCTTAGCGCCTCCCGGAGCTCTTTTATGAGCTCCGGGGAATTCTCCAACGCCTCAACATCGAGGAGGCTTTGAGCTTCTACTGACATGGTCATGACGACCACCCCTTTCGGGTCGCAGGCCATATGGGCTGTTCCCATATGCAACCTGATGGTATTCACTGTAACACCTCTCTCCGCATTTGTCAAGCCCAGCTCCACATTAACACCTTAACTGCAAAGAATGAGCTAAGTAAACCTACATTCCAGGCCCAAAAGTGTTCTGACTCACAAACATATTGGAATTGAGCGTACTGTTTAAGTCGGTACTTTTTAACATCAAAGCTTTATGTCCTTTAGCCTTAAGACCGGTTAGTTCGGTTAACTTGAAATTGAGGTGAACTGACCGGGATTAAGGCTAAAGGAGCGGTATCACGCTTGTGGTGAATGGTGGTGCTCACCTTGAGTATTGAGTGTGAGCTAGTGTAGACGATTGACTGACGAGTGTATGGTATCAAAGCGTGTGGTGTAATAAGGATTAGATTACAAACAAAAAGTAGTAGATTTCCGCTACAATCT
>ERZ772764.1661-NODE-1661-length-13760-cov-13.983656_pt1 | contig 13760 bp, 19 predicted proteins | sample MGYA00512163_ERZ772764 | MGnify/ENA primary metagenome ERZ772764 (study PRJEB29015, sample SAMEA2737903) | human oral metagenome | biome: human oral; feature: human-associated habitat; material: dental | place: China | collected 2094 ... | reverse complement strand
CTACCATATCTCTAACGCTGTTTTATTCGGCAAAGATAATAATTAATTGACAATTAACAATTAAGAATTGATAATTTTTACCTTAAAAAAACACTAGCGCTAACTACAAGCTAGCACCCTATCAATTAGGTTTTTATGAGTAAATTTATTATTCACTCCTTACGCTTCTATTTGTTGTAGCACTTTTAGGGCTTGATACACAGTATTAATACCGTCAAAGAGTATTAGTAAGCGTAGCCCATTACGGGTTTCTTTCTCTTGCATACGGCATTGGTTAGGGTATCGCTGTACGAAAAGAAGCAACTTCTGAAAACGCGCACTTTGATAGAACGGACTGTTCTGGTCGGCTATAAAATAACCTGTCATCTTTCCGTTTTTCATCACGAGCTTCTCTATCCCCATACGGGTTGCCAGCCACTTCACGCGTACGCTATTGAGCAGGTCGATAGCCTGAGGGGGCAACTTGCCAAAACGGTCGATAAGGTTGCGCTGATACACCTGTAAGGCTTCCTCACTGGTCAGATTGCTCAATTCGTTATAAAGGTTAAGTCGTTCGGCTACTCTATTGACATAGGTGTCGGGGAAGAGTAGTTCGAAATCGGTGTCTATTTGGGTATCAGTGAGGTAAGTTTTGTCTTCTTCGGCAGTGCTATATAATTCTGAAAACTCGTTTTCTTTAAGCTCCGTTATGGCTTCTTGCAATATCTTTTGGTAGGTATCAAACCCTATCTCGTTAATAAAACCACTTTGTTCACCGCCAAGCAGGTCGCCTGCTCCTCTGATTTCTAAGTCTTTCATTGCAATGTTAAGTCCGCTACCCAAGTCAGAGAACTGAGCTATCGCCTCTATGCGCTTGCGGGCATCATCGCTCATCGCTATCAGTGGAGGGGTAATGAAGTAGCAAAACGCTTTTTTATTGCTACGCCCTACCCTACCACGCATTTGGTGCAGGTCTGACAAGCCAAAATTATGAGCGTTATTGATAAAAATAGTGTTAGCATTCGGCACATCTAATCCACTCTCAATAATAGTGGTAGCCACCAGCACATCGTATGCCCCTTCCATAAAGGCGAGCATCGTCTCTTCCAGCTTCTTGCCGTCCATCTGTCCGTGCCCTATGGCTATGCGGGCATCGGGTAGCAAACGCTGTATCATACCGGCAACTTCCTGAATGTTCTCTACGCGGTTGTGCATAAAAAACACCTGTCCGCCGCGTTGTATTTCGTAGCGAATACCATCGCGTATCACCTCTTCGCTGAAAGGTATCACTTGCGAATCAATAGGATAGCGGTTAGGCGGTGGCGTATTGATAACCGAAAGGTCTCGTGCCGCCATAAGGCTAAACTGCAAGGTTCGAGGTATAGGGGTAGCCGTAAGGGTCAGCACATCAAGGTTTTCTTTTAGGGTTTTGAGCTTGTCTTTCACCCCTACCCCAAACTTCTGTTCCTCATCTACTATCAGCAGCCCCAAATCTTTATATTGCACCTTTTCGCCCACTATTTGGTGCGTGCCGATAACAATATCGAGTTGCCCTTTGGCGAGTTCTTCCAAAATGATTTTCTTCTCTTTAGCCGTGCGAAAACGATTCAGATAATCGATGCGTACCGGAAAATCTTTCATACGCTGACTGAAAGTCTGGTAGTGCTGAAAAGCCAATACCGTAGTAGGCACTAATACCGCTACCTGCTTGCCGTTATCAACTGCCTTAAAGGCTGCCCTGATAGCCACTTCAGTCTTGCCAAAGCCCACATCGCCGCAGACTAACCTATCCATAGGTTTGGCACTCTCCATATCGGCTTTTACTTCGGCAGTGGCCTTGCTTTGGTCGGGGGTATCTTCGTAGAGGAATGAGGCTTCGAGCTCGTTCTGCATATAGCTGTCGTGCGCAAAAGCATAGCCTTGTGCCTCTTTGCGCTTGGCGTATAGCTGAATAAGGTTGAAAGCTATTTCTTTTACTCTTGCTTTGGTTTTCTGTTTGAGGGCTTTCCACGCTCCTGACCCTAATTTGTATATTTTGGGCGGTTTGCCGTCTTTGCCGTTGTATTTGGTTATCTTATGCAAGGCGTGAATGCTGACAAATAGCACATCGCGGTCGCCATAAATCAGCTTTATGGCCTCTTGCTGTTTGCCCTCTACTTCTATCTTTTGTAAGCCAGCGAACTTGCCTATACCGTGGTCGATATGGGTAACATAGTCGCCTACCTCCAGCTGCATTAGCTCTTTGAGGGTTATCGCTTGCTTTTTAGCATAACCGTTTTTTAGCTGAAATTTATAGTAGCGCTCGAATATTTGGTGGTCAGTAAAAACGTTTATTTTCAGTTCGTTATCTACAAAACCAGCGTGCAACGATAGCTGTACCGTTTGGTAAGCTACTTTCTGCTCCATCTCTTCGAATATATCGTGAAAACGCTTTGCTTGCTGCTCTGTGCCGCACAATATATAGTTCTGATAGCCCTCGGCGTGCTTCTCATTGAGGTAAGCGATGAGCAGCTCGAATTGCCTATTGAACGAGGGTTGCGGAGTGGTGAGAAAAGTGAGTTCAGGCTGTGAAATCCCTATGTGAATGGACTGCAATCGGTTAGCTTGCGCCAAAAGGTCTTCTGTCTGGCAATAGAGTTCCTCTGGGGCAGTACGCTTCACCTCATTGGCTAATTTCTGATAAATATCAGTAGCTTTTGCGAAGAGTTTATCTATTTTTTGTCCTAATGAAGCAATATCTTTAGCTATAAATAGCGTTTGCGGACTAATATATTCTAAAAACGACTGTCTCACCTCATCACTTTCCTTATTTTCTACGTTAGGAATGATGATTATCTGCGAAAGTTGTGTAGTAGATAGCTGGCTTTCTACATCAAACGTGCGAATACTCTCTACTTCATTGCCAAAAAACTCTATACGATAGGGTTCGTTATTAGAAAATGAAAAAATATCGACTATCCCCCCACGTACCGAAAACTCACCCGGTTCGGTAACGAAGTCAGTACGGTTGAACTGATAGCTAAAAAGTACCTCGTTGAGGAACTCAAGGGTAAGCGAATCGCCTTTGGTAATTTTTAGGGTATTCTGTTCTAACTGTTTGCGGGTAATAACTTTCTCGAAAAGGGCTTCAGGGTATGATACTACTATCAGCGGTTTAGTGCTGTGGCTTAGTTGGTGCAACACCTCAGCGCGCAGTAGCACGTTGGCATTGTCGGTATCTTCTATCTGATAAGGGCGGCGATAGCTATCGGGGAAGAAAAGCACTCGCTGCTCGCCTACTAAAGTTTCTAAATCGTTGAGCACATAGGCACTTTCCTCTTTGTCGGGTAACAATACTAACAGCGGGCGGTGCGTATGGGTGTATAGGTTTGTCACCACTGCCGACAGCGAGGCACCTGCCAAGCCCCCTACAGTAGTGCTATTCTGCGCCTGCACTTTGGCAAGCAAGGATTTATAAAGGCTACTCTGAGCCAGACTTTGTAATAACTCTTTCACGATGATAATTAAAACTACAAAGTGCAAAGGTACAAAATAATTGTTAATGATTAGAGGTTTATACTTTGTTTATTCTTCGTCGCATACTCGGCTGCACCAGCTCGCCGACTTTCCTTCGTCACATACTCGGCTGCGCCAGCTCGCCGACTTTCCTTCGCTTATCGTTCGCTCATCCTTCGCTTATCGTTCGCTCATCCTTCGCTCATCCTTCGGTGTAGGTATATCTAAAAATATGGGAGAAAAAATTCTGTTAGTATTTTGTTTTGAACTAATAATATACTATCTTTGCAAGAAAAAAAATAACTCTTGATGAGTTAGAAACTCACCCTACAACAGGAACAGGGCAAGTTGAACCTCACCTCTAAAAGGGTACGGTGAAGTTCTTTCTGCATATGGACACTATGAGTAATTTTTGGCTACAGAATATTAATATAATGGGACAAGTGTGAGGAATGAGAAGGCTGGGAGTGGTGAGACTGGTAGGAGGAATCTTATACTAGTATGGATATGTGAAGGATAGTAACTGGTGGGGAAATGTATTTGGATTGTAATAAGAAGATTTTAGATAATGGAAAACAAAAAGGAAGAACTAATGATGAATATCAAAAAATAACACATTTTAATATTGAGTAATTATGAGGTATATTACAGTTCCTATAAACAAAGAGGCTATGATTCGTCTTGATTACGATCAAAATATAGAAGGAGATTTAGTAGAAATAACGATAACAGAAGAGGAATTAAATTCTTTATGGAAATTGTTCCAGGAGCTAAACTTACTATTAGATATTCATATTGATGATTATGAGACAGAAGAAGTTACTGATTATAAGAAATTATTAGAGATGAAAGAGATTTTAATAGCTAATAATACAGACTACTTAACAAAAAAGATACTTCATTTGATAGAGTTAGCTATTGACTATAAAACAGGAATCTTTTTCTTTTTTTGAAATTATAAGGTAAGAGGTAATGTTTTAGATGTGTTGTTAAGAGCATAATATGCTAACCATTAACAGAATATAATTGCAAGCTGCATAGATAGTGAATTGGTGGACTAGTGAGACAAGTGGGACGAGTGGGACTGGTGGGAGGAATGAGAAGGCTGGGAGGGCTGGGAGTGGTGAGTAGATTGGTTTAGGTAGATAGATGTTCTGTAGCTCTTAAAAATTTTGCAAAGAAATATGAAATGGAGATTATCTATAAATGAGTGAAGAGTGAAGAAGAAAAAATATATAATGGTTGTAAATAAATTATTATGCAAATAGATTATATTAAAAAAAAGATGCTATTTTTATTAGCACATCCCGATTCTTTAAAATCAATTGTTCCTAAAGAGGTATTTATAAACCCTACGATTTCAGAAGAAGAAGTTTCTGAAATAGAAAAAAGGAACAATATAATACTTCCTAAAGATTATAGAGAATTTATAATAAAAATAGGAAATGGATGTATAGGTCCAAGGCAAGGATTACTTTCTTTGCAGGAGTCAATGTTTGATTTTAAACTTAGAGATAATCCTGCAATTAATCTATCTAAGCCTTTTCCTTATAATGAAAAATGGAATGAAGATGAATGGATTGATGCTATTGACTGGGATGGGGGGGAACGCCCTGATGATGAAGTATTAGAGAAGTATATGAGTACTAATCATATCACTGGTTGTTTGCAAATTTGTCATATAGGACACGGAGCTACTTATTTATTGGTTGTAAATGGTGAAGAATATGGCAATATGTGGCTTGATGGAAGAATTGATTATGGAGGATTAAAACCTCTATTGAACGAAAAAGGGGAAAGAGTATCTTTTATATCATGGTTTACTGAATGGATTGATGAATCAGTAGAAATGTAATGAAAGGTTGTTAAACTTGTAATATATAGAAAATATGAGCTAATTGCATTATTTTTTGTAGTTTTGCTTTTTAAATTCTATTTTCTTTCTAAAAACTTACTATGAACAAAGATGATTTACAGCTAAAATGGGACGCACTACCTGCCAATAACCTGATGCGGCATTGGCAAATGGAAATAGCCGAGATTACCGAGCAGTCGGTTACTCTCTCTATGCCCGTAACCGACCAAGTAACGCAAGTAGATGGTGTACTACACGGCGGGGCTACTCTTGCGCTGGCTGAAACAGCTGGCAGTATAGCTGCCTTTTTGCTATGCCGAAAGGGGGAAGAACAAATACGCGGTATAGAACTGAGTGCCAACCACCTACGCCCTGGTAAAGTAGGCGACACTCTCTACGCTAAAGCCGTGTGCCTAAACGCCGGACGTACCCTACAACTCTGGGATATAAAGGTGACAAACCAAGAAGAAAAACTGATTTCGTACTGCAAATTTACAACGATTAGTCGTTAGTGGTTAGTCGCTAGTCGTTAGTCGCTAGTCGTTAGAAAGCGAACTAAAGACTAACGATTAAATAACTAAAGACTAACAGACTAAGGACTAAAAGCTAACGACTAACGACTAAAAACTAAAATATGGCTCAATTTATTAAACTTTACAACGAAAATCCTAACGAAAAGGAGATTGCTAAGATAGTGGAAGTACTGCGCAATGGTGGTCTTATCATCTATCCTACGGATACTGTGTATGGCTTAGGGTGCGATATTACCAACACCAAAGCGCTCGAAAAGATAGCACGCATAAAGGGTGTGAAGCTCGAAAAAGCGAACTTCTCATTCGTTTGTTCTGACCTGAAAAACCTATCAGATTACGTAAAACAGATAGACAGTAGCACTTTCAAACTGCTAAAACGCGCTTTGCCAGGGGCTTATACTTTTATAATGCAGGGCAATAACAACCTGCCTAAAGACTTTAAGAAGAAAAAAACGGTTGGGATACGCGTGCCCGACAACCTTATAGCTCGCACCATAGTAGAGCGCTTGGGCAACCCTATAGTATCGACTTCTATATACGATGAAGATGATGTGATAGAATACACTACCGACCCCGAACTCATTTTCGAGAAATGGCAAAACCTTGTAGATATAGTAATTGACGGCGGGTATGGCGATAATACCGCCTCTACGGTCATCGACCTATCGGGTGATGAACCAGTGGTTATACGCGAGGGGAAAGGAGACGTATCAATTATCTAATTAGTCGCTAGTCGTTAGTCGTTAGAAGGCGACTCTATTCTAACGACTAACAGCTAACGACTAGCGACTAACTCACTAACGACTAACCACTAGCGACTAATATAGCTTTTTAGTGCTTCGATATATTCTTCAAAAGCTGAAAGTCCCTTAGGGGTAAGCTGGGCTTCAGTATTAGGGTAATTTTCTTTGAACGTTTTTTTGATACTGATATAGCCCGCTGCTTCTAACTTCTGAATTTGTACCGAAATATTGCCCGAAGTGGCTTTGGTAACTTCTTTAATACGAGCAAAGTCGGCTTTTTCTTCTGAAACCAATAGCGAAATGATTGCCAAACGCAATTGCGAATGCAAAATGGGGTTTAAATCAGCAAACATTATTTCTCTTTTTATATTCGTTATGAAATTGAATACCAGGTACTAAGAATAATAACCCCGCCATAAAGCTACTAAGCAAAGGCAGAAAAACTTCCTGACTAAAAGAAATAAATTGTACAGCGTAAATAATTATAAAAGCCAATAGGCAGGTAGCTATCCATAGCTTCATTTTCATTTGCAATGCCATTGTTAGAGTTACAAACGTGAAAGGCAGATAGATAATTAAAAAAGCGGTAAGGAAAGAATCAAAGATTGACCAAGGGATTATAAAGGCTATTATAGCATTGATACCTGCTATAAACCAAAGCCAATCCGTCCAATCATTATAGCTTTTTTCAGCTTTTTTGCGCTTTGTACTTTTAATTTTCGTCCATAAGCTATAAAAGAACCCAATGGGCATTAATATCAACCATACAAACCCTGATTGTTTGGGATAATAGTCGGCGATAAGCATCACAAACTGAATAATGCCTGCAAGCATAATAAGCACACTCCAAAAGATAAGGAAGAAACCGTTTTCTTCGTACTTTTGTTTTCGTTGATTGATGACAGATTGAATGATTTTCAAGCTGTCGGCTACTTGTAATTCCATAGTTTTAAAATATTTAATGTTATAAATTCGCTGCAAATATAAGTTAGTTTATAATATAAACCAAATTTTTAGCAAACTTTTTTTGTAACCTCCTTCTTACTTCCTCCAAAATGGGAATAGGAAGTTATATTATCAAATCTGAAAATCAGCAACTTACAAAATTATTGTTACATCTATCACAAAAAAGATAGTCCGTTATTTTGTTTTTCGATTTTAAAACCCTACTTTTGTCGCCGTTGAATATAAATCATAAATCGTATGTCAGAACAAGTAATAAATAAACCCACCCCCATCAATGAGGAAGTAGTGTGGGATAAAACCAAAACTATCATCAGTACTACTGATAGATTTGGCAATATCACTGACGTAAACCAAACGTTTATAGATGTTTGTGGTTATTCAGCAAGTGAATTGTTAGGAAAACCCCACAATATTATCCGTCACCCTGATATGCCTAAAATAGTATTTAAGGTAACCTGGGACAATATTTTGGCAGGGCGCAACTTTCACGCTATTATAAAGAACTTAGCCAAATCGGGGCGGTATTATTGGGTAATTACTGACTTTGAGGTAGGACGCAATATTATGGGCGAGGTGGTAACTATTATGGCACGCCGCCGTGCTGTGCCCGAGCACGTAATCACTGACCATATAGAGCCGCTATACCAAACGCTCCTAAAATTGGAGAAAATCGGTGGTATGGAGCTTAGCAACCGCTATTTCAAAGGTTTTTTAGAAAAACAGGGTAAATCGTACATTGAGTATGTTATGGATATACTTGATGATTCTAAACGCGAAATACGCTTCGAGCCAGTGAATACACACACTGATACCGAAAGTACTTTAGGTGATTACGAAATATCTGATGATATCTTTAGTGAAGATCACAAAGAAGAAAATATGCTACAACGCAAAAGTTTCTTTGCTAAATTGTTTTCAACAAACTAAGAATTAAAAATATTATTATGAGAACAGCTAATTATAACAATAATGAAGTAGAAGTACTCAATTATAATATAAAATTCTCAGAAACTAATTCTCCTATTTTTGAGGAGATAGAAGATGATTTTTATTATGATTTATCAGCTGAAGAGTTAAAAAAAATAGAGAGAGCAAGAGAGCAATCGAAACTTGGAATGACCATAAGCAGTGAGGAACTTCATAGAGAAATGATAGAAAGATATGGAAGTAAGATGGAATACAGAGGCTAAGCAAGATTTCTTTAATACTCTTGATTATTGGGAAGAACATAATGGTTCATTTGAATATTCTTTGAAGATAATGCAAGCAGTAAAAACATTAGAACTTGAGCTCGCTGAAACACCTTACTTTTTAGCTAAATATAGTAATAAATTAAAATTGTATAGGAGACACTTCTTAAAAGGTAAATTTGTAATATATTACGATGTTTTAGAAGAACAAAATGTTGTGATTATTCAGTTTTTTAGAAGTTCAAAACAAAAACCTTTGTAAATTATATAAAAAGGGCTATCCTAATTGTAGGATAGCCCTTTTTAGTTCTGATTTTAGCTTTTATGCTTTTTTATAACCTTTGTTTTCAGCAGCTTTTAGCTTAGCTGACAATTCCATAGAGATAGCAGAACGCTCAAACATTATTTTGCCTGAAAGCGTTTCGATAACACAAGTATCGTCAGTAAGTTCTACTATACGTCCGTGTACACCACCTTTGGTTATTACTTTATCGCCTTTCTTCATATTTTGTATGAAGTTCTTTTCTTGCTTTTGTCGCTTCATCTGAGGGCGAATCATCAAAAAGTACAGCACCACGAACATCAGTATAAAGGGTGCTAATTGATTTAATGTTTGCATTATTTATATATTTAGTTATTAAATTTAGCTGTTAAGGCAAAATACGTTCCCTACTAAAGGAGACCGCGCCCTATTTTCTTTATAAGCTCTTTTTCTTCAAGCTCTTTGTGTATCACATTCAGTATTCCGTTAATAAATAGGCTACTCTTAGGGGTAGAATATTCCTTAGAGAGCTCTAAATACTCGTTTATTGTTACTTTTATCGGAATACTTGGGAAGTAAAGCAACTCGCATACCGCCATCTTCAGCAGTATATTATCGAGTACCGCTACACGCTCTTTGTCCCAGTTAGTAAGTTTATCATCTATAAAACCCTTTAGCTTATTGTCATTAAGCACTGTCTTCTTAAATAGGTCTGACAGAAATAGCTTTTCGTCGTCAGTATTATAAAGAGTAGGTGTAAAGTATTTTTCAGGAGGGTTAGGACGCAAATTCTTAAATAATTTGACAATAAAAGTATTGACAATAGGGTAATCATCTACCCAAGTGAGGTTATGGTCTTCGATAAACTCATAAAAATCATCGTCAGGAGCTATAATTTCCTCGAAAATAGTTACCACAAAGTCTCTATCAGTAGCAAAAGAAGATTCTTTGCCAGCGTATTCTTTGTAATAATCACTTTCTAATATCGCCTTATAGAAGTTATTGACGTATTCGTAATGAAGATCAAAGAGATTCATTTGGGCAGTTTCTATTGCTTTTTGCAGTGATTCGTTTTGGCTAATGAGGGTAAGAAACTCATTATTAGCGATTAGCTGGTGCTGCTTAGTATCGGCAGGAGTCGCTAAATATTTTTTCTGAGCTACCTCGCTTTGTTTGATAGCGTAGGCGTGTAGCTCGGTGAGGAGCGATAGATGAAGAAGATATAGGTCGTACATCTCATTAGCACTATTTTCTAAGTACTTTACTTCTTTGTCTAAGTCTTGACTTTGGCTTTGCTGCATTGCATAAACCGACTGCATCACTTTAGCCCTAATATGTCGTCTTGTAAGCATAATTTTATAAGAACCTCTTTTACTTGTTTTTGAGGGTGCAAAAGTAGTAAAAAAGCTGCAATAAGCCAAGAAAAAGGGGTAAAAAACACTATTAAATGTTAATTTTTTGCCAAATTTGTTTTTTTTAGGGCTAAAGATTTGCTATGAATAAATATATTAGTACCTTTGTGCCAATTAACTTTATTTAAAGAGTTATCTTATGAACAAAACAGAATTAATTGATGCAATCGCTGCTGAGGCAGGATTATCAAAAGTGGATGCCAAAAAGGCTGTAGAAGCGTTTTTCTCAAGTGTTGAAAAAGCTCTAACTAATGGAGACAAAGTGTCTATCGTAGGTTTTGGCGCTTGGTCAGTAGCTGAGAAAGAAGCAAGAGATGCAAGAAACCCACGTACAGGAGAAGTTATTAAAGTACCTGCTAAGAAAGTTGTGAAATTTAAAGCAGGAACTGAATTGGCAGACGCTGTGAACAAGTAATTGCTCGAAAAAAAAAGCCTCTTTGTGATGATAAAGAGGCTCTTTTTTTTCAGAGACGAAAGACGAAAACCAAATAGACTGACCATATGAAAAAGAAAAAAATAGTAGTACTTACTGGCGCAGGAATTAGTGCTGAGAGTGGGGTGAAGACTTTCCGCGATGCTGACGGACTATGGGAAGGGCACGATGTAGAGCAGGTCGCTACTCCCTACGGCTTTCAGAAGAACCCTGAGTTGGTACTCAATTTCTACAACGGTTTGCGCAAACAGCTGAAAAGCGTACAGCCCAATGCTGCCCACTTACTATTAGCTGAACTGCAAAAAGACTATGAAGTAGTGGTTATCACCCAAAATGTAGACGACCTACACGAGCGCGCCGGTAGCAAAAATATCATTCACCTACACGGCGAACTTCTGAAAATGCGCAGTGCAGACGACCCAAACGAAATATACGATTGTACTGGCGACATAAAGGTAGGCGATTTGACCCCCACAGGTGCCCAGCTACGCCCTCACATTGTGTGGTTTGGCGAAGATGTACCCCTGATAGTGAAAGCCGCTGAAGAGGTAGAAAGTGCTGATATAGTGCTGGTTATAGGCACTTCGCTACAAGTATATCCGGCAGCTGGACTAATGAATTGTGCTGAAGATAACGTACCTATTTATTATATAGACCCACGTCCCTCTATCAGCAGCAAAGGTAGGCTAACCGTTATAGCTGAAAAGGCTTCAACTGGTGTAGCTAAAGCTATAGCATTAATCAAAGAAAAAGAGAACAATGAGTAACTTTCCTAAATTTATATTGGGCGATAATACTGATATGCCCGATGCCATGTTTGTGGTACACCTTGAGTACCCGCGTTTTGTATTAAACTTAGACACCGATGAGGTAGAATGGTTAGAAGAGTTTGAAGAAGAAGATACTAAAGAATTAGAAGCTGAAAGCGAAAACCTAATAGCTGAAGCCTTTAATTTCTATGAGCGCGAAGTTGCCCGTATAGAAGAAGATAATTATTAAACTATGAAACAACTCATCGAACAGATAAAAGCCAAACAATCGCTGCTATGCGTGGGGTTGGACAGTGATATTACCAAAATACCACGCCATTTGTTAGCTGAAGAAGACCCTCTTTTTGCTTTCAACAAGGCTATTATAGAGGCTACACACCCTTTTGCGGTAGCTTATAAGCCTAATGTGGCTTTTTATGAGGCACACGGCGAAAAAGGGTGGCGTTCGCTAAAGAAAACCATTGACTATCTGAACACTTTTCACCCTGAAATTTTCACCATAGCCGATGCCAAACGCGGCGATATAGGCAATACTGCTACGATGTATGCCAAAGCTTTCTTTGAAGATATGCAGTTCGACAGCGTGACTGTTGCTCCTTATATGGGGCGCGATTCGGTTGAGCCCTTTTTGGCTTTCGAAAATAAAAGCACCATACTGCTTGCCCTAACCTCTAATGAGGGAGCTTTCGACTTTCAGACCCAAGAGATAGAGGGTGAAGCGCTTTATAAGAAAGTGTTGCGCACCTCGCTCAGCTGGAAAAACAGTCAGCAACTGATGTATGTAGTAGGGGCTACCAAAGCCGAATATCTGAAAGAAATACGGCAGATAGTGCCTAACCACTTTTTATTAGTACCAGGGGTAGGCGCACAAGGAGGCAGCTTAGAAGAAGTATGTCGCTATGGACTGAATGACCAATACGGACTGTTGATTAACTCATCGCGCGGCATTATCTATGCCTCTAAAGAGGAAGATTTTGCCACTGTAGCAGGAGAGAAAGCTAAAGAATTGCAGGAAGAAATGAAGAAGTTAATGACAAACATTTACTAACTTTCTAAATTACTAATTGATATGATTACACTTCTAACGAAAGAAATGATTACTAAGGAAATAGAGCAAGATGCGCATCGCCTATTTTCGATGCTGAGCAGACGCTACCAACGGGCTCTTTCTGAACTCTTTGAAGACGAAAATACCGCTCCATATGTAGTTGGCTATATAGAAGACGGCAGGTTGCACGGTATGGCCTCAATGGCTGTCTACAAAGTGATTTCGGGCTACAAGGGCTGGATAGAAGATGTGGTAGTAGACGAGTTTGCACGTGGTAAGAAAATAGGCACCCAACTGATACAAACCCTTATTAGCAAAGGGAGAGAATTAGGCTTGGGCGAGATTCTCTTATTCACCGCCCCTACTAATGAAGCCGCCATACGACTGTATGAAAATGAGGGATTTAAGCGCAAAGGTACAGAGGTATTTGTAAATGCTCTGAAAGAAATGTACCCTCCTGTGGTTTGATATTAGCGATTTCTTCGTATTTTTGCCCCCTCATAAAAAAGAAGACTTCAACACTATGGAATTAGTTCACAAGAATCTGGTATTGCCCAACAATGGCAAAAAACTGTTGTTGCACACTTGTTGTGCGCCTTGCTCGGGCTCCATTATATTATCAATTCAGGGTTCAGGGATAGACTTTACTATTTTCTTTTATAACCCTAACATTCACCCTAAAAAGGAATACGAAATACGCAAAGACGAGAATATCCGCTTTGCTGAAAAGTGCGGTGTACCTATTGTAGATGCCGAATACGACACCGATAATTGGTATGCTCGTGCCAAAGGTATGGAGTTTGAGCCTGAACGCGGCAGCCGCTGTGCAATGTGCTTCGATATGCGTATGGAGCGTACCGCCCTATATGCTCACGAAAATGGCTTTGATACCATTGCTACCTCGTTAGGTATCTCGCGTTGGAAAGACCTCAACCAAGTGAACGAAGCAGGCAAAAATGCAGCCAGCAAGTACGAAGGTCTTACCTATTGGGACTACAATTGGCGCAAAAACGGTGGCTCTGCCTGCAATATGGAAATCTGCAAAAGCGAGAAGTTCTACCAACAAGAGTACTG
>ERZ772764.1657-NODE-1657-length-13780-cov-2.737778_pt1 | contig 13780 bp, 14 predicted proteins | sample MGYA00512163_ERZ772764 | MGnify/ENA primary metagenome ERZ772764 (study PRJEB29015, sample SAMEA2737903) | human oral metagenome | biome: human oral; feature: human-associated habitat; material: dental | place: China | collected 2094 ... | reverse complement strand
TCGAATCGTTCCTGATTTCAAAGATTCTTTTGCGTCCACAACAATCAAAGCATTATCACCCACTCTTAAACCGGTCGCCTCTTCACCTTGATAATCCAAATATCCCGGGGTATCAATAAAATTGATTTTCATTTCTTTCCAGAGAACAGGAGCTACATGGCAATAAACCGATAACCCACGTTTTCCTTCTTCTGCATCATAATTTAAAGTGGTTGTTCCATCTTGGTTTTTACCGTATTTATCAATTTCTTTAGTATAAAACATGGCCGCTTCAATTAAAGAAGACTTACCTGCTCCAGAGTGACCAAGAACAACAACATTACGAACCTCATTGGCTTTATAATCTCTTAATTGCATCTAGGATACCTCTCTACGCTAAAACGCCTTTCAAATCTTCAAAACATTCCTTGCGAACATAATGGATTGCTAATTGACCATTATGATCTTTAATAGTTCGATCGGCTCCTAAATGTAGTAAGGTTTGTACTAAACTTGGAATACCTGTATAAGCAGCTCTCATCAAAGCTGTACAGCCTTCAAAATCAGATTGATTCACATTAGCTCCATGATGAACCAATACTTCAACCACATCCATGCTGTAAGAATTCACTGCTTCCATCAAAGCTGTTCTTCCTTTTTCATCTTGTGAATTTACATCTGCCCCTTTTGAAATTAAATATTCAACCGTCTCTTTTTCACCTAATAAAGAGGCCCTGGCTAAAGCACTGCGCCCTTTATTATCACGAGCATTCACATCGGCACCAGCATGTTCTAACATCCGAACGATCTCCAAATGTCCCTTCTTAGCAGCTCCCATAATGGCTGTTTTATTATTTTTATCACGCATATCCACTTTAGCTCCATGATCCAGTAAAAAACGAACGATGTCTTCATAACCACGCTTAGCGCTTCTCATCAAAGCTGTTCTACCGTCTCCATTGGTGACATTCACATCAGCACCTTTAGCTATTGCACTACATACCTTCGCAAAATCACCACTCGCTGCAGCTTTGAAGAATTCTAAGTTTGTCTGATCCATTTTCTTTACCTCCTTGTCTCAAACGGGTATAGAAAAAGTGAACCAATATAATTAGTCCACTTTAAAACCTACACCATTGTCCGCACCAAAGCCCAAGATGACCCCTTGAATGGAATCAATGAAAATGAATTGTGTTTGAACGACCCTTTCCATGACAGTCACCTCACTTTGGTTTTCTTCTAATTTCATTGTAACAAGCTTTCCAAACAACTCAAGAGCTTTTGAATCATTCTTATCAATCATTTCATTAAAATATGAAAGCACTTTCAAATAAGATCATTGCATTCCAGATCGTATGATTCTTTTTTCAACAGTTTTAAACGTTCTTTATAATCCGGTAGCCAAGATAGTAACACCTGATAAAACTTTAAACCATGATTTCGTACTAAAACATGTGCAAATTCATGAGCTAAAACAGCTTCTAACGCTAATTTAGGATAAAAAATCAACTGTTGATTCAAATGAATTCGATTCGTTCTAGCTGAAAAAGATCCCCAGCGTGATTTCATCTTGGAAACATAAAGAAGAGGGTTTCTATCTACTCCTGCTCTTCTAATTTTTTCATCGTAAGTTGCTCGTACCGTCATAGCTTCATTCAAAACACGAAAACGATAAAAAGGCTGCACCACTTGATCAAATTCTTTTTGCGTCAATTCAGGAATTGTGACCACATAACCATCCTTGATTGGAGTAATATTTCTAACTTCTCCTCTTTTTAAAGTAACTAATCGCTTCTGACCAAAAATAGTTAAGTATCCGTCTTGAATACGAGTCTTTCTCACTTTTTGACTGATATTAGAATGTTGACGAATCCACAATTCCTTTGCTTGAATAAAATGAAGAATTTGTTCCTTTTCAACAAAACGATGACAATTAATTTGTATGAGATGATCTCCAATAACCCTTAAATACAAATGTCGAATATTTTTAACCTGGACTTGAATAGTATAAACTTCATAACCAATGGTATATAAAAATTTTGTGTTTTGCATATTGAACTCATCCTTTCTATATGCTAGAATACTTAGGCATATGGCGGTTGTGGTGAAGTTGGCTAACACTCTGGATTGTGGCTCCAGCATTCGCGAGTTCGAGTCTCGTCAATCGCCCTTATGATTTAAAAGCCCTTATTCTAAGGGCTTTTCTTATTTTATCGGTATACAGTGAGTCTATACATCCGTTCTATCTATTTTCAGCTAAATACCGGTTGATCGCTTCCTTTTGATCCGGTTTAGATGGACGACAACGGTCAACACTGATTTCACCATTCACAAGCATTTGTGCCATGGCATCACAACCAGGAGTTCCACATGCCCCACAATTCAAACCTGGTAGAAGAGCACGAACATCTTCTACTCGTGTATCCACTTCCACCGCAAACTTCTTAGAAGCAAAGGACAAAATAGCCCCCAACAAAGCACCTAAAACGATCATTAAGACTGTCGGATAGACAAATTGCATATTATTTTCCTTTCTCTACTTTACTTTCTTTGTATAAATGACGTACTTCACAATCCGATAGACCGCACGCTTCACAATCCGGTTTTATATTTTCACATTCCTTTGGAACTGGTGTTTTACGATTAGCTCTTAATAGCCAAACATTTAAACCCACTAATCCAACGGCAATCAGCGCCGCAACCACTCCTGCCGGCATTAAACCAAACCCGCTAAAGCAGAGAAAGCAACCGCCATAATAGCCGCACAAATCATGGCAATTGGATTTCCTTGAAATGCCTTTGGAATATCATTTTGTTGAAGACGTGTACGAATCGAAGCGAAAATTAATAACATTAGTGCAAAACCAGCTGGAATCGCAATAGAATTAACCATTGTATGAACCAAATCATAACCTTGTGCAATATTATCTTGAGCAACGAATAAAACCGCACAATTGGTTGTAATCAATGGAAGATAAATGCCTAAACTCTTATACAAAGCCGGCGCGCTCTTTTTAATAAACAACTCCACAAATTGAACAAAGGCAGCAATCAATAAGATAAAGGTAATCAACTCCATATATTCAATGTGAAATGGAACCAATACATAATGATAAATCGTCCAAGCAATAACGGATGATCCGAAAATAACGAATATCACCGCAACTCCCATGCCTAAAGCCGATTCCAATTTGGTGGAAACCCCCATAAAAGGACACATACCTAAAAACTTTGTCAGGATGATATTGTTAATGAATAAACCACCAATCAATAAAGTAAATAAATCCATTTTTATTTACCTCCCTTTCCTTGTGTCGCTAATCTATTTTTATAATTAGCCACTAATGCTGCAATACATGCAAAAGTAATAAAAGCTCCAAACTGCTCTGTAAATAATGGAATTTCAAAGCCTACCGGAATCAATTGAACTTTGAAAATCAACTGATCGGTAAAAGGATTTGATAAGGATAAAATCCCTGTTCCTACAATTTGACGAATCACCGCCATGCACAATAAAGCTCCCGTATAGGCTAACCCCATTTGGAAACCATCTTTGACAGAATCTACCACATTGTTCTTACAAGCAAACGCTTCGGCACGACCTAAGATAATACAGTTCACTGTAATCAAATCCAAGAAAGCACCCAATGCTGTAAACAAGGTTGGAGTAAAAGCATGCATCAACATTGATAAAACCGTTACCAAAGTAGCAATAATAGTAATATAAACAGGAATGTGAATATCATCTGGCGTGATGTGGCGAACCATGGATACCAACATATTCGATAATACCAATACAAAGATAACACCAATCCCCATACCAAGAGCATTATTCAAACTGGTAGAAATTGCCAGCGTTGAACACAAACCAAGATACATACTAAACACGGGACTTTCGGAGATTAAACGACCTAGGAATCCTTGTTTTTTAACTTGTTTTTCACTCATAATTCCTCCTATTTACCAGCCTCTTGTAAAGCTGTAAACACCATCGCTTGTAAGGCTTTCGATGTATAAGTCGCTCCACTGACCGCATCAATCGTCGATTCCATCGTGGCTCCTTCATACTTCTTTAATTCTTGTGCTTGCGTTGCCTTATCTCCCACTCCTTCGGTATCCCCAAAAGAATCAATCTCTATACTCTTAACGGTCTTCTTATCTATCTTCACCGTTGCCTTAGTAACGCCTTCAAACCCTTTCGCTTCACAAGCATATACACCAACACTCTTCTTGCTACATTTAGCTTTATTCTCACTAAAATCACTGTCCTTTAATGCTTTTGCTTTTGGCTTCTCAGCTTCTTTAGGTTTCGCATTTGGATCATAACTGATACCCTTAATTTCATTGAAAACAGCCTTCGCTGCATTAAATCCATCACTAACCCCCATGGTTGTTACCGTTGCCCCAGAAATCAATTCCACCGAATCTTTTGAAGTCAATTTTTTCATTTTATCAACATATGCCGCATCAAAGGCTTTGGATCCTTTACCCTTAGTCTCATTTTCTTCAATGGCCCCATAACCAGCTACAGTTCCATCATTGTTAAAGCCGACAATGAATGTAAATCCATCCGCATTATAACCTTTCACCTTTAAAGTAAACGCTAATCCTTTATCTTTTGCCTCATAGACTCCAGTAATCAAACCCGTTTTATCTTTGGATAAATATTGCGAACTGACATCCGAGAAAACTCCTCCAGACCAAATCATTTCCAGATTTGATTTCACTGCCGCAATAGCATTTTCTTTGATTTTAGGTTCTGTCACTGCATTAACTAAAGCTAATGCCAAACCACAAACAGCACATAAGCCAGCTAATAGGATTGTTTTATAAATACCTGAAAACTCTTTCTTACTCATAATTCCTCCTATTTACCAGCCTCTTGTAAAGCTGTAAACACCATCGCTTGTAAGGCTTTCGATGTATAAGTCGCTCCACTGACCGCATCAATCGTCGATTCCATCGTGGCTCCTTCATACTTCTTTAATTCTTGTGCTTGCGTTGCCTTATCTCCCACTCCTTCGGTATCCCCAAAAGAATCAATCTCTATACTCTTAACGGTCTTCTTATCTATCTTCACCGTTGCCTTAGTAACGCCTTCAAACCCTTTCGCTTCACAAGCATATACACCAACACTCTTCTTGCTACATTTAGCTTTATTCTCACTAAAATCACTGTCCTTTAATGCTTTTGCTTTTGGCTTCTCAGCTTCTTTCTTTTCGGTGGCTTTTGGTCCTTGTGCCTGCACTTTCTTTTCTTTAAGACCGGCACCAACTAAGATCGGCAAAAGAAGACATATGCCAACTACGATTGCTGCATGACGCCAAATCCGCTTGAAATCTTTCACTTGGCTTCCATCAACCATCTTATCAATGGCCGGTGTTAACATATTCATCAACAAGATAGAAAATAATACACCATCCGGTAAATTAGCCTTCCAACGAATTAATAAAGTTAATGTAGCCGCTCCTATTGCAAACACATACTTACCAGCCGGGCTGACTGGCGAAGTTACCGGATCTGTTAACATGAACACCGCTCCAAAAACAACACCGCCACCAAGCACATTGACTATCGCAAACTTAATGGCATTACCATGAAATAAACCGGTGATCAAACTCATACAGAAGATAGCCACTAAATAGGTACAGGTCAATCTCCAATCAATCGCTTTTCGATAAATCAAATATCCACCTACTAATAAAATGACTAATGCAAAACTAGCTCCGATTGTGCTGTAATAATTACCTAAAAACATGCCGACAAAGCCGTTAAATGGTTGTAAAACCGCTTCAAATGCAGAACTACGAATGACCCAATTAAGACTAGACAAAGTAGCCATCGGGGTAGCTCCCGTCATAAAATCTTCCGATACACTCGCCGCAAAGGAATTCATAATGATTGCTTCTGCAAACGCTGCCGGATTGAAAATATTTTGACCAAACCCACCAAAAATTAATTTGCCAAATAATACTGCAATGATAGTCGCGATGATCAACGCATAATAACTAACATTGATACGAGTGATCAAGGTAATAATCAACGCTGTGATCCAAACATAAGAATGTTTCAAAGAATTCTTAACATCCTTCTTCATCACTTTAAAATAGATGGCTTCTGTCAAAATAGCCGTTGTACAAGTCATCATGGCCATCAGCCCAATTCGCAAGCTATAATTCCAACCATTATTAAATCCATACCAAATGATGGCATAGGCTAAAACCACCAGTAACCCAAGGCCAACATCCATCATAATGCTATCAGTGGAACGTTTTGCTCGATAGTTAGGAGCAGGATTAAACAAGAATTTCATACCTTATTTCCCCCTTTAGCAGCTTTCATCTTTGCCCCAACAAACGTCTTAGCACGACGCATCTTTTCGGTCATATCAATCTTAGAGGGACAAACATACGTACATAAACCGCATTCAATGCAATCCGTTACTCTTAGCTTGACTAAATGATCATAATCTACCACTTTATGCTCATCCGCAATACGCACTGGTTCTAACCCCATCGGACAATGATCCACACAAGCTCCACAACGTAGACAATTGATAGCCTCTTCTTTAATATGTTTCATGACTGTAACGCCATTAGTGCTTTGAGAAATAGACCATTGGAATGGCACGCCCCATCATCGGACCACCATTGATCATCAAAATATCTTCAATCCCTTCCTTTACACCACCAACCGCTTTTAACAACTCACCAGAAATCGTTCCTACTGGAACATAGACAGTTTGAGGTTTCTTAACAGCATCTCCGGAAACCGTTACATATTTATGCGTAATTGGCATACCGGTAACCAATGCTTTTCCTAAAGCAATGGCCGTATTCGCATTATTAACAATTAAGCCAATTTCACTTGGTAACCGATCATAATTTTTCTTCGTAAGTTGGTAAGCTAATGTTCTTTCATATCCCATCGGATACACATCAGGAACCGCCTTAATCTCAACTCCACTTTCCACAAAAGCTTCTTCCAACTTTGCAATCATTTCTTTTTTATCTTCCTTAATAGCCACCACAGCCTTAGGAGCCGCCGATAACTTCCAAAGAGCCAAAACACCTAATTTGAAAGAATCCATATTTTCTTCCATAGCCTTATAATCAGCTGTTAAGAAGGGTTCACACTCGACTGCATTAATAATCAACATATCAATGTCATCCACCTTCATATATTTAACATAGGTTGGAAAACCGGCTCCACCAAGACCCATGATTCCTGCATTCTTCACGAAATCTAATAACTCTTCACGGCTGGCTTTGGTGTAATCAAGAGGCACGAATGATTGGACAGATTCACTCTTATGATCATTCACAATATGCAAGTGTTTGTGAAGACGACCATCTCCTCCTACCATTTTCTTTTCTTCTGTCACTGTACCGGATACTGGCGAGAATACAGGAAGATAAAAATGATCATTTCTTTCTGCTAGTTTTGTACCAATTTTCACTTCCGATCCAATCTCGACACATAATGTCATATCTGTCGGACCGCTGGCAATCGGCACCCATACATCATTAGGATCAATCGAATGATTAACAACCACTGATGTTGTTAACTCTTTATGGCCATTTAAATGACTCTTCATAGGCCCTTTAAAAATCGACATAATATCTAAGTCCTTTCCCCGAATTCGCCTAATATTATACCACAGTTCAAGTTTTTATACCTTGCCTCTTAGAATGTGATACACTAGTCCTATATGAATCAATTACGTAGAAAAAAGTTAGTGATCCTCTTAAGCATGACTCTATTCGCCGCTTGCTCCAATCCCAAAGTAACTACCTATAAAAACGTTAGTTATGATGCTGGGTTTGATACCGTCTATGCTTACTTGGAGAATACTAAGAAAAAAGAAGAAGAGGCTAAAAATAACTTTAATGAAAGTGCCAAACTCCTCAAATATTACAACAATTTATTTGATATTTATCATAATTATCCTGGTCTTAATAACATCAAAACCATCAATGATGAAGCAGGTAAAAAGGCTGTTGTTGTGGACCAGGCTATTATTGATTTATTGAAAGAAGCCAAAAAGTTTTATGAATTATCCCATGGAGAATTCGATATCACAATGGGAGCCACTTTAAAACTTTGGCACCAATATCGAGAAGAAGGCATCGAATTAAACAAACAAGGCAAAAAAGGAGCTCTTCCATCAAAAGCAGAATTAGAAGCCACCAAAGCACATCGCGGTTGGGATAAAATTCAGATTAACGAAGAAAAAAAGACCGTTTTCATCACCGATCCTAAAGTTAGCTTGGATGTAGGGTCTATCGGTAAAGGAATGGCAACTGAGTTGGTTGCAAAAGCCATGGAAAAACGGGGAGTTCAATCGGGATATATCAATGTAGGCGGTAACATTCGCACCATTGGTTCAAAACCAAATAACGAGCCTTGGTCTATTGGCATTACCGATCCAAAAGGACAACTAACCAATGGTTTAGTAGCGTTTAAAAAACAAGGCAATTTTTCTTTTGTGACATCAGGGGATTACGAACGTTATTACATCGCTTCCGATGGCAAAACTTACTCTCATATTATTGATCCGAAAACATTATTTCCTGCTAATAAATACCGTTCCGTCACTATTTTAACCGCCGACTCCGGTTTAGCGGATGCAATGAGCACCAGTCTATTTACCCTCAGCATTGAAGATGGTAAAAAATTAGTGGAAAGAGTCAAGAAAGAAACCGGTCAAAAAATCCATGTTGTGTGGGTGATGAATCCCGATAAAGTACAAGACAAGAATTATACGATGGTAGGTCAATACGCCATTTCATATACCGATGGTCTAAAAGATCAATTAACCTTTAGTAAATAAACAATATATAAGCTGATGATCAACAGTTCAAAAATAGTGTTGGTATAATCCAACACTATTTTTAATATAAAAATAAGCGATATTATCTCTAATCCATGAAATATCATTTTATATTTCTTTCGGTTTCCGGATATCTTTTATCGTTCAGGCATAATCAGTGCCGCAATAATATAAGCTAAAATTCCACTTCCACCCAGTAAGCAGAAAAGAACCCAAAGCAATCTGACAATAGTAGGATCCAACTCAAAATACTCTGCAATACCACCACATACTCCCAATAACTTTCTATCTTCACTTCTTGTTAATTTTTTCATATTCGTTTCTTCTCCAATTTATATTTTTCTCTATTCTACTATCTATACGATAAAAAGACGACTAAAAAACACATTTCTTAATCACTTTATTTTTATAAAATCTGATGCGATATAGGCTTAAAAATTCATAAAAAAAGATGCTACTGTGTGTAGCAAACTTCTTTGATAGCCACTTTTTTACAGTAAAGCATCTTTTTAAAATCACTTGTGTTCAGCCACTAAAGTATCCGCTGCCAATTTACCAAAGACAACTGTATCTACCACCGCGTTACCGCCTAAACGGTTTCCACCATGAATACCGCCAGTCACTTCCCCAGCCGCATACAAACCGGCGATAGGAGTCTTCGATTCATTTAGAACGTGTCCTTTAGCATCAATGGTCACACCACCCATTGTATGGTGAATACAAGCTTGTCTAGGTGTTGCAACCCATGGACCTTTCGTCAACTTAGTTGAGTATAATGTTCTACCAAATTCATCCTTTCCAGAATCTACGGATGCGTTGAAACGATCCACTGTAGCCTTTAAGTCGGCCGGATTCATTTTCAATTTCTGAGCCAACTCTTCTAAAGTATCTGCCGTGACAACATAACCGTGTTCCACTAAATGTTGGAAAGTAAATCCATCCGCCGAACGCCAGTTAGGATCCTTCACGTCTTTATACCCAGCACCATCAGCCGACTCAAGCACATAGAATGTCGCATCCTTTTGTTTCAAAACATTTAAGCAAATTTCATCACGACGACCATCTTCACGAACAAATCTCTTACCTTCTTTATTCACAAAAATCAGTTGGTCGGTTCCTGAAGCATTACGAGGTGGATACTTGGTAATTTGTCCATCTTTCGTATTTCCCAAATACAACAATTGAATTTGATCCATGTCCGTCAAAGAAGCCCCGGCCTCTTTCGCCATCTTAATACCATCTCCTTGGGAAGCAGAGAAGCGATTGGTGGTAGCAACCTTGCTAAGATCTTGCCACTTACCGGACTTGTTGTATTCCTGAACCATCTTAGAATTGGCCGCAAAACCGCCTGTAGCTAAGATAACGCCATCCTTCGCATTCACTTTAAATTCTTTCTTCGTATGATTGTCAACAACCGTTGCACCGACTACTTTTCCATCTTTCACAATCAATTTCGAAGCGGTCGCTTCATTCAAGAAAGTGATTTTATCCTTTAAAGTTTCCAATTGTTTTGCATAAACAGACATAAATCCTGTTCCCATAGGCATGGTAGAAGTGTGTGTTCTTTGCCACAAAGAACCAGCCCCTTGACTGATCGTACCCTTGAAAGACATTCCCATCTTCTTAATCCAAACCATTCCCTCATAGGATTGGTAGCATAACACTTTCACTAAATCAAGATTAGCTACTTTATCTCCATTAATCCAGGTTTGTAAAGCATACCATTCTTTTGTATCAAACAAGTCTTTTCTTCCATTTGCCTTATAGGCATTCCATTGTTTCCGAACTTCTGCCTGCAAAGCTTTATGTGATTCATTCACCGGTTTTTCATTTAAAGCTTTTTCAATCGTGGTCTTAACAGAAGCACTCATTATCGCTTTGGATTGTAATTCTTTATCCGGAGCATTATAAATAGCTCCACAAACCAAAGTATCGCCGCCAATTTCACCTGATTTCTCAACAATGACAACATGCTTTCCTTTTTGCGCCGCTTCTAAGGCAGCCGCCAAACCAGCACCTCCGCCTCCAAGAACAACGACATCCGCAGACACATCTTTACGAGTTTCATACGAAACCGCTTTCTTAAAAGAATCCGGATTACCTCCAGCCTCTTTAATGGCTTTTTCCACACCACGAATCACTGCTGCTGAAGTAATCGTCGCCCCTGTTACATTATCTACTTTCAGGCTTTGATTCTTCACGATTTCCTTTGGAATCAATTCCACGGGAGCCATTCCACCCGCACGAACTACCTGACCTTTATTGTCTTTTAATTCTCCACCAATGCCAGGAGTTTCCGAATGCTTCGTTACTTTAACACTCTTAATGCTTGTTTCATCCACTTCAACAGAGACTTCCACCTTGTCGTTCATACCCATTTCACTGGCCGTGTACGTTCCGGCTTTCATCTTGGAAGAAGTAGTGGCACTTTTTGAACATCCCAAAACAGATGCTGCAAGAAGTACGGATAATAAAGTTTTACTTACTTTCTTCATCTATTAGACCTCCCATATATACTTCCATGATAGTTCCTTTTTTCACAAAATGTAACCCCTTTCTATTAAGATACATAAAAAAAGAAAGCTACGCTTTCTTCCAAACAAGTCCAATGATAAATCCCGTCATCGCAAACACAATCCAGCTCATCCCAATGTCAGAAAATGGTAATGCGTGACTAATAGCTATTAGAGTAGAATAGACCACTCCTGATTGTGTGAAAAAGCCCAAGACAGCAATCACCAGATCCAATCCGCTGACCAAGGTTGTAAAAAACATGGTCATTTCAAAAACTCGTTTTCGATATCCAAAATATTTACCCATTAACCCCAATAGAATCAGCACAATCGTCAATGGATATAAAAACATCAAAAAAGGAACAGATACTTTCATAATGACATTCAAACCGGCATTCGCAATCACAAAAGAAACAATCGAAAAGATAAAAGCCCATTTTCGATACGAACCAAACTTTGGAAATAGTTTAGTGAAAGTTTCTGAAATAGACGTCACCAAACCAATCGAAGTCTTCAAACAAGCAATCGTGATGATACAACCAAGAAGAATCCCACCAGCAAGACCAAAATAATTTTTTGCGATTGCAAATAAAGCAATACCCCCATCCGAGCTAATACCAATCTGATTCACCGACTGCGCTCCCATAAGTGTTAAGATAAAATAAATCAAAAACATGAAAAATGACGATATGAATCCAGATTTCATCGTAGCTTTTTCGATATCATCCCCTTTTTTAATACCAAGATTACGAATCACATCAATCAAAATAATACCAAAAGCTAAAGAAGCTAACGCATCCATGGTATTATAACCCTCTAAAAAACCCGTAAAAAAGGCCTGGTGTACATACTTGCCACTCGGTAAAACACTCGCCGTTTTCCCCATAGGAAAAAGAAGCACAGCTAGCATCAATATCGAAAGAAAGGATAAAAATAAGGGATTTAATAGTTTACCAACCCACGTCAAAATCTTGGATGGTCGTAAACTGAAATAAAGAACAGCCACAAAAAACAAAAATGAAAAAAGCACTAAAACCCATTGTGTATTCTCTTTTAATAAAGGAACAATACCAACCTGAAAAGACACCGTAGCAGCACGCGGTATCGCAAATAAAGGCCCAATACACAAATATAATAAAACAGTAAAAAAATAAGCAAATTTAGAGCCCACCAAAGAACTCATGGAAAATACATCTTTACTATTTGTTTTCGCTAAAGCCACAATCCCCAACAAAGGTAACCCAACCCCTGTTACACAAAACCCAATCGTAGCCAAAATACTCATTGATCCCGCTTGTTGCCCCATACTCACAGGAAAAATTAAATTGCCAGCCCCAAAAAACAATCCAAATAACATGGATGCCACAACAATTGTCTCTTTTATACTCAACCTTGTTTTCAACTCATCTCTCCCTTTTCTGAAACTTTTTTTATCATATCATATCCCTGTCATATCTTAAACCAAAAGTCTTCTCAGTGACTATGATTTCATGACTCTCCATAATGGTCTTTAGGGAAACGATGAACGGAACGAAAAATAAAGGGAATAGAAAAAAGCCCACTCAAAATTTCAGATACAGCTTGCGCTATTTCCAATCCTTTTAAACCCCACAAAGATGAAAATAATACAATCACAGGAATTAAAACTCCGCCACTACGCAATGCCGAAAGAATGGTGGCAATTCCACTTTCTCCAATCGCTTGAAACATCATTGCTCCAAACGAAGCTAGTGGCATAAACACAAAACTAACACAAAGAAACCGCAAAGCCACTTTCCCAATAGCAATCACTTCCGGATCATTTCGAAACAAATGTACTAAAGTTTCCGCATGAAAGAAAGTAATGAAAGCAAGAGCCAGCATCAAAGAAGAAGCAATCATCAAAGAAAACTTCAGTCCTTCTTTCACTCGAGAATAGTATTTAGCCCCATAGTTAAACGCTGCCACCGGTTGTAAGCCTTGACCAATTCCGATCGCAATACAAAACATCAGATTCACCACTCGAGTCGCAACTGAAATTGCCGCCACCGCCGCATCTCCATACATCGCTACCGAACCATTTAACACCATGGTTGAAATCGAATTTAATCCCTGTCTTGCCAAAGATGGAATCCCACAGGTCAAGATATTTTTAATATTTTGACGCCTTCCCTTAAAATATTGCAGACCTAATTTTGCTTGCGTTTTCCCTTGAATAAAAGGCAACATTAGAATTAATAAAGAGATATACTGCGAAATCGTTGTACTTAATCCCGCTCCACCAATTCCCATATGAAAAATATGCACCAAAAGATAATCACCGAAGATATTTAAAACTCCTCCAAAGGTTAACCCAATCATCGCAAAAAAAGCCATTCCTTCATAACGAAGAATATTATTACAAACACAAGAAGCTGTAAAAGCCGGTGCCGCAATCAATTTAAACCAGCCATAAATACGAGCATACGGAAGAATC
>ERZ772764.1656-NODE-1656-length-13787-cov-3.061025_pt1 | contig 13787 bp, 8 predicted proteins | sample MGYA00512163_ERZ772764 | MGnify/ENA primary metagenome ERZ772764 (study PRJEB29015, sample SAMEA2737903) | human oral metagenome | biome: human oral; feature: human-associated habitat; material: dental | place: China | collected 2094 ... | reverse complement strand
CACCTCAACGGTGACGCAGGTCGATCTTCACGGCAAGCACCTTGCCACCTTCACGGATTCCTCCGGCATCATCCTGGGCGGGTGGGTGCGTCGAAACACGTACCTGCCCGACGAGAAGCGGTTTCACCACGAGGTGGTGGACACCAACTCCGGAGCGGTCTACGACGATGACGCCGACCGCGTATGGACGCACCGTGTCCCCACGGGGCCGGGACTCGTCATCGGTCAGAAGAGTTCTGATGAGAACGGCACGATCACCTTCACCCCGCAGTTCTGGCTCAGCGCCGCCGACGACGGCCACCCCCACACCGAGAACCTCGAGCAGTTCTCCACCAAGTAACGCCCAAGCCGGCCCACAACGAAAGACCCCACGCCATGCCACCCGCCGCCGACGTCGACCACCCCATCGACGAGTCCCCCTCCGCTTCTGGCCACAGCGTCGACCAGGCCGATGCGGCCCTCAACCGGCGCAGACGCCGCCATCAGCGCATCATCACTGCCCTGACGTCGCTGCGTTTCGGCTGCTTCCTCGGCATGGTGGCCGCAGCCGCCCTCTACGTCATCTGCGGCAGCGGGATCGCCAAGGTACTGTTCAAGCTCCCCCTGCTGTCCTGGAAGGGGCTGGCGCTGACCGTGTTCCTGTGGGCGTGCGGGGTCGTCCTCTGGCCCGAGCCGCGCCATGACAGCCGCAGCATGCGCAACAGGGTCCTGACCGCGGCCCGCTCAGCGCTCATGCTCCTACCCGCTGTCCTGGTCCCGGCTGCTGCCGTGTACGCCGTCCTCCCGATCGTCAGTCTCTGGAGGTTCGTGTTCTCCACCTACGCGGTCAGCCTGGGCGAGGCCCTGGCCTACATCATGGGTGTCGCCGCCTTCGCCATGCTGCTGTCCACAGACATTCTTCTGCGGGCCTCGCGCGCTCTGTTCGAGCCCTATGCCGACAAATCGCTGTACGAGCCCCAGCCGATCTCGGCGCGGATACACGACCTGCGCGATCAGCTGCGGCGACCGTGGCGCTCCTCCCTCCGGGCCCTGGGCCCTCGCGCCCTGCTCGCCCTCGTTCCCGTCGTGGCGCTCGTCGTCTCCTTCGCCGTGCCCTACCTCGGCCACCCGACGACGTCCGACCGGCCCACCATCACTCAGTCCACGGGCCCGTCGGTGAACGCCGACCAGCTGCCGGCGTATCCCACCGGCTTCGCCTCGAAGGAGATGTGGACCAAGAATCTGGCGAGCGGACAGGACGTGGTCGCCGGAGCCGCCGGCCCCATCGTTCTCACCTCCGACGGAGCCACCGGGCTCGACCCTCGAGACGGCTCAAACCGGTGGAGCTACCAGCGCAAGGGCTCAACGGCGACAGACGTCATCTCCGGCCCCGACGGCCGCTACCTGGCGATGAGATTCGAAGAGCCGGTCGTCTACACGTCCATGACCGGAACGGACGGAAATCTCAGTCCTTCGACGCCGAAAGCCACCGTCGTGCTCGACACGATCACCGGGGCAACGGTCTTCGACTGGCGCGGCGACAGTCCCCTCCAGCTGACCGACTCGGCGGTCCTCTACGGCACCACCGCCTACTCGCTGAAGGACCGGTCGACCATGTGGGACCTTCGAAAGCTCACCGTTGACGGCGCCTCAGGCTCGCAGTCCGCCCAGGCCGCCTACTCCGGCGCAGCCGGTCACTCAGCCTTCGTCCTGAGTCGCCCCGCGACATACCATGACGTTGCGGTCCCGCAGAATGATCCCACCGCCACCCATGAGCTCCCGACCCTCACGCCCCGGTCAGACGGACGTATCGACTTTGACTACAGCAAGGCGGATGATCCTCTGGTGATCGACGGCTGGATGGTCATTGACAAGCCTCGTGGGAAACAGTCCAGGCCGTCGTGGTCCAGGGATAACGATCCGCAGGACCGGGAGGTCCAGGCCGTCAGCCTCGACGGCCTGGCCGGTGTTCCCGGAGCAGACACTCGGGCCTACGACCTCGGCATGACCTCTGCGGTCAACGACATCGCCTCCATGAAGGCCGGAGCCCTCGTGACCTTCCCGCCCCTCCCAGCCGAGAAGCCTGAGAAGAAGTACTCCAGCTCGGACCGCTTCCTGTGGGAGGCCTCCGGCACTGTCGGCTCCGTCTTCAACCCTCGGACACGTGAGGTGACGGCAGCGGCTAAGACGCCGGGACTCGCCGCCGCCTCCGTCGGCATCACCCAGACCGCCGTCGGTGAAGCCGTCGAGGGACGGATCACTGTCAAGCCCGCAGACGGGTCATCGGGCGTATCAATCCCCCTGGCGCCGGGGACAACATTCGCTCCGCCGGGAGACATCTTCTACAACCCTCAGCTCAAGGATCTGGTACTGGCCGACGGCAACAATGAAGACAGTCTGGTGACCGCAGTCAGTACTCCCGGCGCCACCATCATCATGGTTCGGACAGGCACGCGGTATACCGGCACCTCTCGCATCTACGCCGTGGGAGGAGAAGCCCGATGATGCGCCACACGACACACGCGACGAAGCCCAACCCCATGCCCGCCCCCATACCCTCGATGCGCCGTCACCACACCGGTTCGGCGGCGAGCCGTGCCGCTCGAGCCCTGGTGACAGCACTCCTCGTCTCACTCCCTCTATCCGGTTGCGGCTCCTCATCCCCAAAGACTGCGGCGACCACGTCGGCGGCGGGAGTCTCCGTCACCCCGCTCAGTGCAGATCAGGTGGAGTCCGAACGGAAGCACTTCTCTTCCGTCTTTGTCCGCGACCTGCCCACTCGCTACGGGACGGTCAGCGCGGAAAACTCACTACCCGAATCCGATGATGGTTCTCTGTCCTCAGGAGTCGTGGCCAGCTACAAATCTGGGAGCACCGACGACGAGCCGAAGACCAAGACCCTTCAGTGGGCCGCCCGCCTCAATCACCCCATTTTTAGAACCGGCGACTTGGGCGACGGTGACCGCGACTCGACCACCCAGACGCAGACCTACGACCTTCTCAAGCAGAAGTCCTCCGGCGTGGGCGTCGTCAGTCCCGACGGGCAGCACATCTCGCTCATTCTCCAACCGCACCGGACGGCTCAGGACGACGACTTCTCGGCCCAGCGCACCTACGTCGTCGTCCTCAGCGCCGAGACGGGCACGCTCGAGGGCTCGGTGGAGGTCTCCGGGCTGATCCTGGGTCGGGTCCTCACTAACGACAGCCTGGCCATCCAGACCGCCCGGAACTACTACCCGGGAGCCGAGGGTCAGGGAGTCATCTCCGTCTATCCGCTGAGCAACCTTGCGGACAAGCCATCGACCATTTCCAGTGACCACTGGCTCATCGGCGCCTCCCGGGACTCACTCCTCCTGTCCCCGTACTCCCCCACCACCGGCAACGACCGGAGCACCCGGTTCCGCCCGTTCACGGTGACCCAGATGGGTACGGACGGCACAGTGCGCAGAACCATCACCGGTGTCAATCGGGTCTATCCCGGCGGATGGCTTCAACGCTTCAGCGATCCTGCCGCCGCGGCCACACTCGCCACCGGCACCGCAGGGAAGGACGATGACCAGACTCAAGCAGCCTGGGACGCCCTGCCCACCCAGATCGTCGACCTGAACTCCGGGAGCACGCACGACCTCATGGGAGGAAGGGCCGAATCGGTCGGTGTCCCCACCGGCCCCGGCCTGCTCATCAGCCATGAGGCCGCCGACGGCGACGGCAGCCCCCAGCAGTTCTGGCTCAGCTCTGCCGATGACGGACACCCCCACACCGAGAACCTCGAGCAGTTCACCAACAAGTAGCGGCCCGGAAGACATCACGATGACCGATCAACCCACAGGCGAGGACGCGGAGCCTCTCGCGGCTCCCACTCCCCTCACCTCAGAGAATCCCTACTCCTCGCTATCAGCCCTTGCCCGCCGTCGGCGCCCTCGCACGCCCCAGGAGCGCCGACGGGTCTGGTCGCGGCGGTTCGAGGGCCTCTTCTGGGCGTTGAAGGTCGGCGCCCTGCTCACCGTCCTCGTAGCGGCCGGCCTCTACTTGGCGTGGCGCACTGATCTGACGATGCGCTGGGTGCTCCTCTACCTCGGTCTCGCGCCGCTGGTCACGGCGCTCGTCCTGTGGGGGATCGGCATCCTCGCCTGGGAGGAGCCGGCCGAGTACTGGGTCGACTGGCGGCATCGGGCAAAGTCCTGCCGGCGCATCATTAAGCGGCTCCTGCCCGTTGCCGGGGTGGCCACCTGCGGCCTGCTCAGCGCCGGAGGCGCGCTGGGCCTGTGGCACGACATCTTTATGCCGCTGGACGCCAGCGCCGGCGAGCTACTCGCCTTCGCGATGGCGGCCCTGGGGCTGGGTGCCTTCTTCGCCTTCGACCTCCTCCAACGCGTCACCCGCTCCTTCTTCCCCGAGCTCGCACAGGCCTCCTCGCTCCGTTCACGGCTGCGTGACAGGTCCGCTCCTCTCTCACGCCTTCTGCCCACCCACCTCCACGGCACCGACTCCTGGAGCTCACGCATCGTTCTGGTGGTGATCCTCCTGACCCCAACCCTCGTGCTCAGCGCAAGCGCCTACCTCGCCCACAACTGGGACCGGTCCCGCCCGACCCCTGTGGCCGCCCCCGCCACCTTGCCCACCTCCTTCCCGTCTCAGGCGACCTGGACCCACGACATCCCCTCCGCGCTGGACGTGACCGCAGGGGCCGCAGGCCCCCTCGTCCTCACCGATGACAGCCTCATCAGCCTGGATCCCTCCACCGGGAAGATCCGCTGGGACTACGACCGTCAAGGCAAGAAGTTCGCCCAGTACGGGGGACGTGTCAACGGCATCCTTGGTGAGCGCCCGTATCTCATCACCAGCCCGGACAGGCGCCACGTCGCCCTGACGCTCGGGGAGCTGGAGGTCCAGGGCAAGAGCTCCGACGGCGATTACGGTCTGGAGCAGTCCCTCACCATCGTCCTGGACACCGTGACCGGACGCGTCACCAACGAGCACTTCCACGACGGCAAGGCCGTCCAGCTCACCGACTCCGTGCTCCTGGCCGGCAGCACCGTCTACTCGCTGGCCGACGACTCCGTGATGTGGCAGCTCGGCGACGTCGACCTCGATCTCTCCGAGGAGGACCGCCAGTACACAGGTACAGCGGGCCACGCCAGCCTCATTCTCGAGGAGAAAGCCCCCGGTAGCCTCAACGGGATCGGCCGTTTCACGCTCGTCCCGGATACCAACCCCCGCGGAGTCGTCAGGGACGTTCCGGTCGCCTTCGCCAACCTGGAGCCGCTCATCGTCGAGGGCTGGACAGTCACCTACCCCGACGCCACGAAGGACGAGTCCACTGGGTCCGCGTGGGACTACTCGAAGGCCCACCGCGCCCAGGCCGTCTCCCTTGACGCCCTGGCGAAGGTGCCCGGCGCCGACACCCACACCTACGACCTGGGCCAGACCCTCGGCATCGCCCCAATGGCGTCCCTCCTCTCCGGGAGGCTGGCCGTCCTGCCGGAGACCGCACCCGACCCGGTCGAACCGAACGAGAGTCGCTTTCCCGATACCTGGAAGGACCGGTCCACCGTCGCCACCACCTTCAACCCCAGGACACGCGCCGTGCTGGCAGCCTCCCAGGACCCGGGGCTCGTCACCGCCGTCGGCGTCACCCGCGCCGACGACGGGCAGGGACGCATCAGCCTTCAGTCGGGAGACAAGTCGAAAGCCACCTCCATCCCCCTGGAGAAAGGCACAGTCTCCTTCGTTCCAGGAGCAGGCGGTCCCAACGCCGGCCTTGACGACTTCCTCGTCAATGAACCAGGAGGTAACGGCGGTATTAGCGCACTCAGCGCGCCGGGCGTCACGGTCGTCCTTCTACGCCCCACCTATGAGAGCCAGCCCACCGGCACACGCCTTCGTCTCTACGGACTGGTAGGAGCATCGTCATGAGCCAGCAAGCCGCTCGGTACCCCCATCGCACGTCCGCGTCGCCTGGGCACCGTCGACGTCGATCCCCCCGGCTGCTCCTTGCCGCAGCACTGCTGTCCCTCCCGTTGAGCGCCTGCGCCGGTCAGCAGACCTCCGCCCCGGACCAGGCCACACAGGAGGTCACCGTCAAGGCCACTGCGCTCACCGCCGAGCAGGTCACGAGCCTCGAGGCCGACGCCACCACGGGCCCGGACATGGAGTTCCCAACGCTTCCCACTGAGAACAGCACCATCACGGTGCTCATCAACTGGGAGAAGAACCATCGCACGCCCGTGGGAACCACCCTCGTCAGCCGGAACCGATCAGACGGCGCCCTGAAGTGGGCGGTGACGATCACGCCGCCGGGTGCCTCGCTCAATGCGCTGGAGAATGCAGACGCCCCGCAGCACAACGTCTCAGACCTGATGACGTCCCGCACCAGCGGAGAGATCGTCGTCAGCCCCGACGGGCGCCGTGTCTCCCTCATCCTCACCCCGCATCACGGGCAGCTCGAGGAGAGGCTCGCCGAGCAGGAGTCCTACGTCGTCGTCCTGGACGCCACCAGCGGCGCCGTGGTGCGCACGGAGGAGCTCAACGGGGTGATCCTGGGGCAGGGTCTGACGAACGGCTCTCTGGCCGTGGAGACCGCCACCGACTACTTCCCCGGAGGTACGGGGGAAGGCCAGGTCCATGTCTTCGGGCTGGACGACCCGTCCTCCCCACCCTCGTCATTCGCCACTGATCAGTGGCTCGCGGGGGCCGGAGCCGACTCGCTGCTGCTGTCACCGCAGCCGCCTTCCCCGTACGGGCCGGAAAGCAACTCCGGCGCATCGACCGTCACCCAGGTGGATACCTCCGGGAAGGTCCGCTCAACCATCAAGGGTGTTGAGGCCGTGCACCCGGGCGGCTGGGTCACGCAGGTCAGTGACCCGGCGGCCGTCAATGCGTCGGCCAACCACGCGGCGGCGGGCAAGAAGGAGAAACCGGCCTCTCTCAACGCCGCCCTGCAGGGCCTGACGCGGCAGGTCGTCAATGTCTCCACGGGAAGCAGCGTGGATGTCACCGGAACGATCGTCGAAGACCTGGGAGTCCCGACCGGACCCGGGCTGGTGGTCGGCCGGACGAGCACTGACGCGAGCGGTGAGACAACCTACACCCCGCTCTTCTGGCTCAGCTCTGCCGATGACGGACACCCCCACACCGAGAACCTCGAGCAGTTCACCAGCAAGTAGCGGCACGGGAGACAGCACGATGACCGATCAGCCCAGTGACCAGTCCCAGGACGCCGAGTCCCCTGCCCCCGCCGGCTCAGCCGAGGCTGCGGAGTCTGCGGAGTCCGTAGAGGCCGCCGAGGCCACCGAGGCCGCTGACTCCGTTGGCGCCTCGGACGGCTCGGTGCCCGATCCTCCGCGACGCGTCCTCACGATGCTGCGGGCTCTGCGGGCCCTGCGCCTCGGCTGGCTCCTGGCGGTCGGGGCGATGGTCGTGCTGTTCCTCGTCTACCAGAGCGGGATGATGGATCCCGGTGACGCGATGAAGTCGGTCGGGGGCTTTATTGGCGGCCTGGCCGTGCTCATGTGGATCGCCGGCTACTTCAAGTGGACAGAGACCGCGCGTTTTCCTTTGAAGAGCTATCCCACCTCACCGCGAGCGCTCGTCAGGAAGACGGTTCTCTTCCAACCGCTGTGCTTCCTGGTGTTCTCGGGCGGCTTCGCCGTCGTCCTTCTTCGTCTGTGGTACGTCCAGCTGCGCAGCACCTCGGTCAGTATCGACCAGCTGCTGACGCTGGCGGTGGGGGCGCTGGGCCTGGGCCTGCTGGCGGCGACCGATCTCCTGGTTCGTGCCACCCGGGCCACCTATTTCCCGCCGCCGCAGAAGCAGCACCTGAGGGCGCGGCTGGGAGGCCTGCGGAGGATTCGGCTGCCCCGCCCCTCGTGGCGCTCCGTCCTCGGCGCAGTCATTCTCATCGTCATTCCGCCGCTCGCCCTCGGGACAGCGGCCACGGTCCCGCACCTGGTCGCGAGCCGGGTCACGCCGTCAACCGCTGCGAGCATCGACACCTCTGCGCTTCCGGCACTGCCCCGGTCCTTCGCCTCGACGGCGGCCTGGTCGCAGGACATCCACAACCTGGCGGAGGTGGTGGCCGGTGCTGCCGGGCCGGTCGTCCTGAGCAGCGACGGCGTCGTCGGCCTCAATCCCGCCGACGGCTCGACCCGGTGGACCTATCCGCGCAAGCATGCGCGCTTCATCCGCTGCCACTCGAGCCCGGACCGCCGTCACCTCGCGGTGACCCTCGATGCCACCGACGGCGAGCAGCCGGAGGGCATGAGCGTCGAGCCTTTGGTGGTCGTCCTTGATACGGTGACCGGGCGCGTCACCTATGAGGGCTTCATGCAGGAAGGCGTCCTCCAGATCACCGACTCCGTCCTGCTCAACGGCGCCACCGGATACTCGCTCACCGACGGCTCCCGACTGTGGTCCATCGACAATGAGGAGGTCACCACGGGACCTGACATCGATCCCTACTCGGGCACGGCCGGTCATTCCACCTTCCTCCTGCGGGGCACGCAACGACGCCCCGATGGGGAAGAGTCCAGCGACGGAGTGTACGGAATCTACACGCTCATGCCCGACACCGCCCCCTCGGTACGCCGTGAGAGCGCCCCGCTTCTCACCGACGGCCGGGGCAACCTTCTCGTCGTCGATGGATGGGTGGCCGCCTTCACGCAGACACCCACACCGATCGACTTCCAGACCTCCCCGACAGGCTGGGCGGCGCAGGCCGTCAACCTGGACACCATGGCGGGCGTCGCCGGTGCCGACACCACCACCTACGACCTGGGCCTGACGTCGGGAGCCAACCTCACTGCCTCCCGCGCCACGAGCACGCTGACGACTCTGCCTCCACGGACCGTAGGTTACGGAGCCGGCAGTACACCGTCATCTCCCCAGGAACTCGAGGGCGGTACTACGACCGCCGCGATCTTCGACCCCCAGACCCGGACCGTCTCCCACTCGGCGCAGGAGGCCGGGGTCCTGTCCTACGCCGGCCTCGCCGGCGCCGAGTCCGACGGTGGCGGCGTCCTGAGCGTCAGCAGCGGGGAGCGCACCCCGACGACGGTGGACGTGCCCGCGGGCTCCACCTACTACCCGCCCGGGACTCGGCACTTGTGGACCATCGAGGCTCCTTCGCCGTCGTCGAATCCGCTGCTCACCACCCTGAGCACGCCGGGAACGACCCTCGTCATCATGGCCACCGGCCCGGACAAGGGCTCCCACTCCTTCCGCATCTTCGGCATCTCAGGAGCCTCGTCATGACCATTGCACGCCCTCACCTCCGTCGCCGGCGCCTCATCGGCTCGGCCCTGGCTGCGGCTGTCCTGTTCGCGGGGGCCATGAGCGCCTGCAGCCCAGACCCCTCGCAGCTGCAGCAGGTGGAGACCACCGCCCTGAGCGCCTCACAGGTCAAGGAGCGCATCTCGAAGACTCCCACCAGCACCGACTACTACTCCACACCCATCGGCAAGGACTTCCTCCACGTCTCTGCTCAGGAACTGACGGAGAAGGAGAAGGCGCAGCGCGGCAGACAGGGCCGGTCGGGGGCGAGCAGCTCCATCGTCGCCAGGTACCGCGGCGCGGACGGCTCGGTGCTGTGGGCGCGTGAGATCACGCCGGCCGTCGTCAACTGGCTCGACGACGACGGCAGCTCGGCCCAGGACGTTGCCCACGACCTCCTCGCCTGGCGGCCGGCCGGCTACGCCGTCGTCAGTCCCGATGGCCGCTATGTCTCCCTCGTCCTGCGTCCACCGCAGATGAGGCCCGTGCTTCACGACTCGGACGACGACCGCAACCCGCTCGACGTCGCCGCTCAGCGCACCCACGTCCTCGTCCTCGACGCCGCCACCGGGGAGACGGTCCGCACCGTGGAGGTCTCGGGGCTCGTCCTGGGACAGGTGCTGACCAACGACGCCCTGGCCGTGGAGACCGCCCGGACCTACTACCCGGCCGGGGACGGGAAGGGGACGGTCATCGTCTACTCCCTGACCGACACGTCCGCCGCTCCAGCATCCTTCGCCACCGACCAGTGGCTCACCGGGATCGACGACGGCGCCCTGCTCCTGTCCCCTCAGTCGTTGGCCACCGGACGGCACGACGACGTGTCGGTGACGCTCACCCGCGTCGATACCCGGGGGCGAAAGCTCGGCATCATTGAGGGCGTCACCGCACCCGACCTGAAGCACTGGGAACGACCGAAGCAACAACAGTAGCCCGGCCCTCCGGAGCACTCCTTCCCTTATCCATTCAACCGCGCGATGGCCTTACAAACGCCTGACATAGTCACGGATGGGTCACCACAATAGGCTCATGCCTCCCACGCCCGACGCCGACACTGACGACAATGGCACCGATCAGCCCGACATGGCTCCCGGCACCCAGCCGGGCGCTGCCGTGTCCGGCGATGAGGCCTCAATGGCGCCGGACACGGGGGAAGCCGAGGCTGACGCCGACCGCAATGCCGCTGGGCCCAGCAAGGCCACAACCGACACCGGCGACAGCGAGAGCGAGGGCGAGCCTTTCCCACCACGCGGCGCACTCACTCTACGTGCCCTGCGCTGGGCCGGACTCCTCGGCGGCATCGTGTTCGGAGTGACTGCGCTGGTGCTACGCCGGGGACTCATTGGCGCCGGCAGCCTCATCCCGGACAAGTCCTCCACACTGACATACTGCATGATCTTCGGAGGGCTACTGGTCTGGCCGTTCCTCAACTTCAGGGAGAAGAAGCGCCCCATCCTGACAACGATCATAACCACGGTCATGGCGGCCCTGGGCATGACAACGTCAGCATCTCTGACTCTGGCGTGGTGGGACACCTACCAGGAGACCGGATTCTCCGTCCTGTTCCTCCTGGCTCTCGCTGGAGCGGCGCTCTCGGCCACGCTCTTCCTGAGCGCAGGCACACTGTTGCACTACCTGCGCAGTACCGCGGTAGGTCTCGGCGATGACGATGACCCGAGCCGCTGGGGCCACCTCCGGCGTAAGACCGGAGAGAAGACCAACAAGGGGCTCCCCCACTACGAGCGCATTCGGGTGCCTCACCGCACCCGCGCCTACCTCACGGCTATAGTCCTTGCCCCAGCACTGGCACTCGGTTCCGCCCTCGTTGGGGCGTGGGCACTGGTCATCCCGGTCCACCACGTCATCGCCAAGGCCCCCGCCGAGACCTCGCTGACGCCGCCCACGTCGCTGGCGCCGAAGGCTTCCTGGAGCAAGGAGATCTCCTCCACCGAGCTGAGCACCGTCGCGGGCGCCGGCGGCCCCATCCTCCTCACCGACGACGGCATCATGGCACTGAGCCCCAAGGACGGCAGCGTCCTGTGGAGCTACAGCCGTAAGCAGGCCACATTCGCCACCTCCAGTTCCACCCCCGACGAACGTCGGCTCATCACCAGCCCTGCCGGCAAGTACGTGGCCACCCGAATCCTGCTACCCACATTCGTCGTGTCTCCTCAAGGAGGCCAAGCCACCATCACCCTGGTGTTCGACGCCCAGACCGGCAGGATCGTCTTCGAGCGTCAGGGTTCCGGTGGCGCGCTTCAGCTGACCGACTCCGCAGTCCTCGATGACGACACCGCCTTCTCACTGACTGACGGTTCCCAGATGTGGACCCTCCCGGGGAGCTCCGGCGCGTCCTACTCCGGCCCGGCCGGACATGCCTCCTTCATCCTGAAGTGTTCCAAGGAGCATTCCGATGAGAAAGCAACTACCAATGTGCACAGGCCGACAGTAACCACCACGGTCTTTCCTCAGAACGACCCCACCACCGAGGTCAAGGTTCCAAACGTCCTGTCAGAGCTGCCGTCTGAACCGAATGCGTTCGACAACTCTTTCAGTTCTTTCATCAACGGATGGGCTGCACGCTACACCGGCGAGATCGATACGTCAGGGCACCCTGTGGCTGAGGTGATCAGTCTGGACGCGCTGGCCAAGGTCGACGGCGCTGACACCACAACTTTTCCCTTAGGGGCGACCTCGGGGACCAATACGGAGGCATCGTATCTCTCGGGCAGCATCGTCACCTATCCCGTCATCAGTCGGGATGCGAATCTCCCCTACCCCCCAAAGGACTCGCGAGCCGCGACAGTCTTCGACCCAGTCACCCGTAAGGTCACTCCCGTGTCCCAGGATCGGAGCCTCGCTGGCGCGCGCACTGGGATCGTTGAGGTGACGGCCGACGACGGCTCAGCCTCCGCGGCACTCGTCATTCGGCCCGGTGACGGCTCATCGGGAACAACCATTCCCATCACACCCGGTTCCACGTATCAGCCATTCCAGAAGCTGGTCGACAAGGACAATGCGCCGGTCCAGCCGATACTCCCCCGGATTGTCAGTTCCATGAGCCGCTCAAAGGCTATCAGGACACCCGGTGCCGTTGTCGCGATTCTCAACGCAACCCACATAGGGTACAGAGACTGCAGTGTTGGGCTTCAGAATGGCGGCCATAGATGCCGGAATACCTATCGGATCTTCGGAGTCACAGGAGGCCAGAAATGAGAGCCACGCATCCCCTGAGACCCCGCATATCCTCCACACTCCGGCGACTGACGGCGCTCACCGCAGTCGTGACGCTCGCGCTCACCATCGGTTCATGCAGTACTGGGAAGAGCGATGATGATCCAGTCGTATCATCCCTCACCGCACAGGAAGCAGATGCCGCCGCCCCAGAGAATTATAGAAGCATCAAAGACAATGGACCATTGTCAACCGCCAGTGGCACCGTCATCATGAGCACATCGGACAAGAATGGCGTGAATGATACCGTCACTGGCGACCTGACGACGACTGTGGTGAGCCGAGATCCGTCCACCACTCGATTCCAGTGGGCGGTGTCCATCAAGCCCGCAGTCGCCGACCAGGAGAGGATCCAGTACGCAGGCAGCGCCCAAAGTGCGATGAGTGAGAACATGGGCCGGTCGTCGACGGGAAGCGCCGTCGTCAGTCCTGACGGGCGGCACCTGTCGCTGATTCTCCTTCCCGCCGCGCAGCAGTCGGGAGAGACGGCAGCCGATCAGCACACGCATATCGTCGTCCTTGACACCAAGACCGGTAGGACGGTCAGGGACGCCACGGTCTCCGGGGTCATCCTGGGGCAGGCCCTCACCAACAACACCCTCGCCGTCGAGACCGCCCAGAACTACTTCCCGGCCGGCTCCGGCAAGGGAACCCTCACCACGTTCTCCCTGACAGACGCGAGCACTCAGCCCTCCTCCTTCCCCACCGACAGGTGGTTGGTGGGTGCCACCCGGGAGAACCTCGTACTCGCACCCGACCTCCTCCCGGACGACTGCTTCGACACGTGCTCGATGATGACCGTCTCCCTCGTCAACACCGACGGAACCACGACCGGCAACATCTCCGGAGTGACTGCCGTCCACCCCGGCGGATGGATCCACCGGGTCGCAGACCCGAAGTCAGATGAGCAGCAACTCGTCAATCCCAGTATCAAGAAGACAATCGACATCACCGGAAAGAGCACCTACGAACGTGACGTGCCGACCGGCCCCGGGCTGCTCGTCGAGCAGGAGGTCCCCAACGGGAACGGCTCAACGGACCTCAAGCCCGTCTTCTGGCTCAGCTCGACCGATGACGGCCACCCTCACACCGAGAACCTCGAGCAGTTCACGGACGACTGAGGCGTGGGCCGTCGGGGCCGGTCTCCTGTCACCTGCCCCTTGAGGCTCACAAACCTCTGCGGCCGCCGGGAGCGACCTCGGCTCTCGCCCGCTCGTCGAACTGCTCTTATCCGAAGTGCTGCTCGACTGCGGCGATGTCCCCGTAGGAGGCCTGCGCCCCCACTGAGGTCGTCGCGAAGGCGG
>ERZ772764.1637-NODE-1637-length-13925-cov-2.897621_pt1 | contig 13925 bp, 11 predicted proteins | sample MGYA00512163_ERZ772764 | MGnify/ENA primary metagenome ERZ772764 (study PRJEB29015, sample SAMEA2737903) | human oral metagenome | biome: human oral; feature: human-associated habitat; material: dental | place: China | collected 2094 ... | reverse complement strand
GTGAATGTGAAATCAAAAGATGGTAATAACATGGGAATGAACAGTGATTACTATATGGGAGGGGAAAAATTAGAGCCCAAAGATATAAAAGAAGATGTAGAAACTGATTCATCGTTTGGCGGAAAGTTTAAGGCATCTACAGGAAAGATTGAATTAGTCATAAAAAATTTAAGAGATCCAATAGAAATAACACGTAAAGTTACATTAACGAACAATGAACCTAGTGGTGAGTCTAAGTTAAATCTAAGGATAGATCCATCTTTTGATGAAAAATCATTTAAAGAAGACTCTATTTTGATGGAGTCAAAAAGTATAAGAGGTTTTCCATATGAAGATAAAATGATAGATTCAGGACATGAATACTTCTTAGAAAACAAGTTTAACAATGGGCCTAATACAATCAGTATGCTTTTTATGAAAGAGAGTGGATATAACTATAAAGATATATATAAATATACAATCGATGGCACTGAACCAACCCTAGAATCTAAAGTTTTAAAGACTAATGGTGCTTTTAAAACTTTAGAAATAAGCAGTGACCAAGGTGAGATTGAGAGATTGGGTACAGAATTGATATATGGTAAATATCCTGATGGTGGAAAGTTAAAAATCAAAATAAAATCATTTAGAGATGGAAAACCGAATTCAAAAACTTTTGTTCATACACTTACTCTGGATAAATTAAATGTCAGTTCACTAGAAAAAGAGATTTCCTTAAATGGTGTCAAACATATTAGTAGGATTGGTGTATATGAGAATCTGTTTATGAAATCAATAGAAAGAACAATATATGCTGACACTAGTATTGATATTAAGAATATAAATTTAGATGAAAAAATTATTAAAAAAATAAATGCAAAGAATATAGGTAGAATTTACCCAGTGCAAATAAGTTTGGTTGATTCAGTAGGACAAGCAGCGGAAATACCTTTCGGTTGGAATAATGAATATATTAATCAAAAGGCTGAAGGTAAGCCTATACTATTCACAATGATAGAAACTCTGACAGAAAATGAGCTAAAACCAATAAAAATAGGAAATGGAAACGAAATTTCTATTTATGAAGTAAGCGAAAGTGGAGATATTGAAAAAGTTGAAGCAGAAATAAAGGTTGTAAACAAGAGTATTAACATAAAATTACCTACTAAAAAACCTACATCGAAATATATAATAGCAGAAGAAAATTCATATGACAAAGAATTGGATGAATCAAAAACGACTGCAAAATCAGAAATAGACAAGCTATCCAAGCTAAGCAATGAAGAAAAAACAAAGTATAAAAACAGGATAAATAATGCAACAACAAAGGCTGAGGTAGAAAAAATACTAAAAGAAGCCAAGGAGGCCAATGATAAAACTGTTATAGAAGATTTAGACAAGCTAAAAACAGATACTAATAAGGAAATAGACAAATTGTCTAAGCTAAGCAATGAAGAAAAAACGAAGTATAAAAACAGGGTAAATAGTGCAACAACAAAGGCCGAAGTAGAAAAAATACTAAAAGAAGCCAAGGAGGCCAATGATAAAGAAGCTAATAAAGCCGAAGTTTATTCTGTTCCGGCTAGAATGTTACAAGCACATTCTGATACTGCCTCAATGGGTGAAAAAGCCCTTGATGGAAACGTGATAGTAAGAAAGAAGGACAATAAGTATTCATATGAAGTAACCTTTAAAGGATTAGAGTTTATGAATATGTATGGACATCTATGGGGATTAAATATTTATGATAGCTCCTTTACTTCATCAAAATCAGAGGCAAGGGTATTAAAGAAATTTATGGATAAAAACTTGAAGGGAAAACAAATGGAATTCCCTAAGGTTTATGCATTTGATAAAAATTCTAAGGAAAATACTATCAATATTGAAGTATATGTAGATGCCATGGATGCAATAAAAAATAATGCCCAATCCTATGATGATATAGTAAAAGGTGCAGGAAGGCAAAATGCCAGGTTGGTCTTAGATTGGAGTAAGGCTAAAAAAGTAGAAGATAATCAAGGAAATGATAGCAATGAAGTAGTAAAAAGATTGGCAGGAGATGACAGGTACGAAACTGCCATAAAGATAAGTAAGGATAATTTTAAGTCAGCAGATACAGTTGTTCTTGCAAGTGGTACTAATTCTGCAGATGCCCTGGCAGCGTCATCATTGGCAACATCAAAATCAGCACCAATACTTTTAACTAGGAGAAATGAAATAGGCAAAAATGTTTTTGATGAAATAAAGAGATTGAATGCGAATAATGTAATAGTAGTAGGTGGAAAAGTTTCCATATCTGAAAAAGTGGTTTCTGACTTGAAAAATAAAAATATTACTGTAAAAAGACTAGCTGGTGATAGTAGATATGAAACTTCCTATGAAATTGCAAAAGAATTGCTAAAGTCAAATAAGGCTAAAGAAGCCATCATAGTAAATGGCTTTAAGAATGTTGATGCCCTATCAGTATCTTCATTGGCTACAAAGGAGAATTTACCAATATTATTAAATGATGGAAATCGTTTAAGTAAAGATATAAAAAATATCGTTGGAGATTCAAATATTAAGAAGATGTATATAATTGGAGGTAGAGCTTCTTTACCAAGGAAGATTGAAGACAATATAAAAGATCTTAATATAGAATTTGAAAGATTGGCAGGAGAAGACAGGTATGAAACATCTTCGAAAATAGCAAAGTATGCCTACAGTAGAAGTGATAAGGTTATTCTTGCAAGTGGTGAGAATTCAATAGATGCCTTGGCAGCAGGTGTTTTGACAAAAATGGAAAAGGCTCCTATGCTATTGGTACAAAAGAGAAGAATACCAAAGAGTATTTCAAATAGGATAGAAGAATCCAAAGCGAAAAAATTCTTATTGATAGGTGGAGAAAAGACTATTTCTGATAGAGTAAAAGACAAGGTAGAAGGACTTCTTAAATAACATTTCTCTCTAGATATTTAATTAAGGGAGGGCTTATCCTCCTTTAATTAAATATGGCTAAGAGTGATGATTAAAAAGAGGTAAACTATAAAATCTAGATTATAGAAAACAATGATAGGAGTGAAATAGTTATGTATAAGAAAATATCATCTGTGGCCTTATCTTTGGCAATTTTATTGTCAACAGGTTCAGTAGCCCTTGCCAATCAAAATCTTCAAGGATTAGATTTAAATGTGGTCGAAAAAATTAACACGAAAAATGTTAAGGGAGCTTCTAATCAAGAGGTAACGGATTTACAAAATGAATTAAAAAAATTAATTGAGCAGGCAGAAGACACTGATACCTTGGTTTTGAAAACAGATGAAAGTATAAAGACTTTAAATGAGGTTGTTAATCAGATTAAAAAAAATTTAAACAGTCAAGATGCAAATATTTTAAAGGAAAATAAAAAGAAGTTAAAGAGTGCATTAATTTCAATATCATCAGATATTAATGATATAAAAGATTTAAATTCTTTGAAAAAATCAGGTGAACTAAATGAAGGTGTATATAATGTACCTGTTGTTTTAAGAAACTTTGACAGTCCAGATCTTTTATCTATGGGAAATGATTGTTTATTACATAAGGCTAAGTTGATAGTAGATAAAGATAAAAATATTAAAATTAGATTTTGTCTAAAAGGTTTATATTTCATGTCTACATATGGTCATCTTGTAAATTTATGGTATTTTAACCCTAATAAAGAAGATTCACATAAGGAAGAAGACCTAGGAGGGAAAATTAAGCCAAATATATTGTCATATAATGAAGAACTAAATTTAAATAAAGAGTTATATTCTTTTCCGAAGACAATTGAGATAAATATTGAGAAATTTAAGGATAACCCTAAAAGATATATTGAAGTAAAAGTTGATGCAATGGATGCAATAGCAGGTATAGATCCGTATAAGGATATAAATGATGATAGGGGATCGAAATTTGCTATTCTTACCCTTGACTATAGGTTTATTGAAAAAGATCCTACAAACAATGAAAATCCATATAGCCAAGATGACGAGTTGGAACAAGCTAAAAAAGAAGCAAAAATAAGTATTGATAATTTGTCAAAATTAGACTCAAATAGCAAGGCTAAATACAAGGCAGATATAGACAATGCCAAGTCAAAAGAAAAAATCAACGAGATACTAAAAGAAGCAAAGGATGCCAATGACAAAATTGAAAAGGATATTGATAAATCGAAAAAAGACGCAAAGTCTGAAATAGACAAATTAACAGACTTATCAAGTGATGAAAAAACTAATTTTAAAAATAAGATTGATTCATCTACTTCAAAAGAGTCTATAGAAGCTATTGTTAAGGAGGCAAAAGACCTAAACAAGAAGAAAAAAGAAAAAAAGAAGAAAAAGTCGGAAAAAATACAGAGGTTGTCAGGTGATAATAGATATGAGACTTCTGTTGAGGTAAGCGAAAAAAACTTTAAATCTGCGGATACAGTTGTTCTTGCAAGTGGTCAAAATATTGCTGATGCCTTAGTTGCATCATCATATGCCGATATTGAAGAGGCCCCAATACTATTGACAAATAAAAATTCTATTTCAGATGAAGTTCTTGATGAGATTGAGAGGTTAAAGGCGGATAAGGTAGTTATTGTAGGTGGTCAATCCTCTATCTCTAGTAGTGTTGAGTCTAGATTGAAAAAAGAAGATATAAAAGTAAAACGTATATCAGGAAGTGATAGGTTTGACACTTCTGATAAACTATCCCAGGAAGTTAGTAGACTATCTAAAAAATCCAGCCAAGCTATCCTGGTAAATGGGTATAAGAATATAGATGCTCTTTCGGTTTCATCTCTAGCAACAAAAGAAGAACTACCTATATTACTGAATGGTAGAAATGCTTTAAATATGTCTGTAAAAAACAGGTTAAAACAGATGAATGTGAATAAGGTATATATAATTGGTGGCAACAATTCCATATCAAGTGACGTGGAAAAAGAGTTGAAGAGAATGCAAATATCAGTTGTAAGATTATCTGGAACGGATAGGTATGAAACATCTGCCAATATTGCCAAGTATGCCTATAAGGACTTTGATGAGGCTATAGTGGCCAGTGGTGAAAATCCTGTTGATGCATTAGCAGCTAGTACACTTACAGGGAAAAAGGAAGCCCCAATACTATTGACGAATAAAAATAAGATTCCAAAATCAATTAAAAAAATTATTGAAGATATGGATATAGGAAAGATTACAATAGTTGGCGGTGAAAACAGTATTACTGATAATGTGATGGATGATATGGAGGATATGTTATAAGTTTTTAAAACTTTGATACTTCCATATGCCATTTAAAAAAGCAAAATAGTGAAAAGGATTTATTTCAATATGGGCTTAAGACCCATATTGATTTAAATCTTTTTTGTTATATACTAAATTATGGGATTTATAAAATTGGAGGTTAATAGTTTATGAGTGTTAAAAAAAATAAATTTTCCTTTATTTGTGCTCTTATTTTAATCTTGATGCCTATTATATTTTTGGCTTGTAAGCAGGATGAAATAGTTGCAAGTACTGATAAATTTGATATTAGGCTAAGTGAAGTTAATGATAATATAAAGTTGGCAAAATTTGAATATAATTCTATTTTTGATGATGATAGCTGGAAGAGTGTTGTGGTTTCATCTGACGGAAGTACGGAACAATTTAAGAAAAGCGTTATAGATTATTTAATAATGAGTCATTATAAGGATGAAGAAAATAAAAAGAATGGGTATTCATATTCAGAAAAAGAATTAAATGATATGCTTGACAGTGCTAAGCAAAATATTGAGGAGAATAAAATAAAAAGCAATGAGTATAAGAGTCTGAATATAGATGACCACGTACTAAAAAAATATATCAAAGACAAGATGATTGAGAACAAGTATCAAGAAGAATTTAATAAAAGGGTCAAAATCAAAGAGGAAGATATAAAAAAATATTATAAAGACAAGATAAATGAATTTAAAGAAAAGGAATTTGATTGTTATCAAATTTGGATAAAGAATCCTAATGATAAAAATAAGGCAGAAAATGCTTATGAAGACTTAAAAAAGGGCATGGATTTTTCTACTGTAGCCAAAAAGTATTCAGAAGACGAAAACAGTAAGAATAAGGGGGGCTATATTGGAAAAATCAAAAAAGAAAATTTGATTCCGGAATTACGTGAAAAGGCTTTGACATTGAGGGATAAAGAGTATACTGGAGTAGTAAAAAGCAAGAATGGATATTTTATAATAAAAATTGATAACCAAAGAAATTTAACAAAAACATTGGATTCTTGTAGATCAAAAATAAAAGATGATTTGTTAGAAGAACTATATCAGGAAAATAATAAAAAGATAATAAATAGAATTGGTGTGAAATACTATAAGGACAATATAAAGAAAATAAATATACAATTGTAGGGATTTCTATCATAGCAGGTATAATTGCCTATTATATTTGCAAGTGGCTAGATAGCAAGTTATAAAGACAACTAGCACAAAAAAAGGCTTACGTACTGGGAATACGTAGGCCTTATTTTTTGTGTATAACAATGATGTTATATACTTCTATCCTTTTATGCTTATATTATACCACAGATTTATATATTTGTATCATGTTTATATATTTTCTCATAAAGTTTTATATTTTCTCATAGAGTGTTACCTGTTAGGGTTATAGCTTTCATTTTGACTATGCAAAAATTCAATTGTATAAATTTATCTGTCAATTATCAACTATTCCCTAAATATAGTTTATCGGAATAGTTAAAAACTACAAGTTGAAAACATTAGTAATACTAGCACATTCATTTTTGAATAAAAACACCTTATATAATTAAGTTTGAGTAAAAATATAAAATAAAGCTATATAAAACTATATATGACAAATAACTTGTTTTATTAACGTAATGTGATTATATAGTTAATTTAATTCGATTTTATGAATATATGTAAAAATACGTGAATAGGTAATAACAGATGAAATACTATGCAAGTTTACAAGCATTTACACATGATTATACGTAAGTTCATATTATCATAGACAGGGTAGAGGTTCAATATATCTTAGAATATATTAGGCTTTATTGGGTTTGTTGGGTTGTTTTATATAATAAAATGTTAAGTTTTGATAAGTTTTATCCTCTGCGTATACACAATAAAATGTTAAGTTTTGTTAAGTTTTAACCTTTCCATAGCTATAACACAATCTAATATGTGCGTGTTCCATCTGTTAGCCTTTATTAAGTCCCTTTGCCTACATATTTCCTTATATCTGTTATACAGGTATGCACTACGTTTTAACTTCTGATAGGCAGAGGATACAATACTTCTAAGATGTGTATTGTCCACTCCTAGAATGTTGCTAGCCTCTTTATAACTAGAGATATTATTAGTATACATGAACAGGCTATATTCTAATTCTTTGCCCTCTAGAAGACGTTTAAACTCGTTAATAAAGAATTCCTTCATACAGATATTTTCAACGGTGTTATAGACGTTTACAGAGGTGTCCTCAAGCATATCTATAATTTGTATATCTTCACCCCCTGGAACATCTGAATATATAGAAATCTCTTTTACATTACTATTCTTTACATCAAGTCTAAGGGACCTTAATACTTGCCACTTAATACAGTTATAAACCCATGTATCAAAGACCGTGTTACTATTAGGGTTATAGCTTTCATAAGCATATATTACGCCTATAGCACCTATCTGGTACAAGTCATCTATATCATGATACCTAGATTTATATTTATTGATTACTTTGTAGATCATGTTGTTATACTTTGTTATATCCTCATTGACCAATATACACACCCCCCTTTAGGATAGTTTTTACAACGTTAATTGGGGTTGATGAAACGTTAACTAAGATCATTCATTAATAACTCTAGTTTTCGTAACATTAACCCCTATCATATAATATTTATAATTTATTAATCAGTTTGATTGTGCGATGTAAGCATATCTACTTTAAACTGTTTTACTTTATCATATTCACCTTTAAATACTTGATATAGTGCTTTTTCTAACTCAAGGTTATACTCTTCTTGTTCGTCTTCAGGAAGAATATAATCTAAATTATCATTAAGTAAATCAAATGAACTAATAGCCAAGTCATCAAATTCAGCAGCAAACTCCAAATCATTAAAATTCAATGATAACCTATTTAGGTATTTTTGAATTTGCTTGTTATATTCCATTGTCTGGTTATATACATATACGGGGCTTGATAAATATACCAGATGTATGAAATTTTCATCATACCCGCCATCTTTTAAAGCCCCTAACAGTAGTTCAAATGTAATTGGATCGTTTTTAAATTCTCTTAGTATAAAATCAATCGTACTAGGTTCGGTACTCGTACCCCTCATCTGTATAAGCTTTACATAATTATTTATTTTTAGGTGTGTTGACTCCTTATATTGGTTTACAAAAGCCATTTTATTATTACGCATTGATGAGTATTTTCTATCAAATAGTAACTGAATATCTTTTCTAAACTTAACACTCCTAAGATTAAATTTTTCTAGCCATGATTCGCTAAATTCATTTTTGTATATCTCCGTGTATTCCTTGCCATTTTTTATACTGTATAGCATTTCACTGGCTTTCTTGTAATCAGATACATATACATCTATGATGTTTCTTAATTCTTTTTTATAACTCATAATTTTTTTTTACCTACCTTTCGTCTGTTCTTCTTTGCCACCTAACTGGTTATTATAGAGTTAAATTTATTATTTTTTATTAGGATACATACAAAATCACCCCCTTTCTATTGAATTTTATTATTTTATATTATTACCATAGGCACGCTCTGTTATATAGTCCCATGTATGATTTATATGCCCACTTAATAGATATATAGGGTATCGATTGATTAAGCATAGGAAACGCCATGTTTGTTGGCCACCTGGTGTAGTCCATTGGCTAATAGATAGCACTCTATATATTCCTAGTCCCCCGCCATGTGATGCCTCGGGGAAATGCTCATTAATGTAATCAATGCCATTTTTATTTAAGCAAACATATAAGAATTCTGGTGTATAATATCTTTCCATTTTCTCAATCTCCTTGTTTTTTAGATATTTATAGTTGTGTGCCCCCTAGGTGGTACACGGTCTAATTATTGATATTTCAATGTTTATAGTACCACTGTACCCGTGCCACCACACCCCCTAAAAAAGTTTATTTTTTTATTATATATATGTATATGTATATGCTATATACCTACACATAGTATTATAAATATATACTTTATATATAATATAAGGGGTACGGTGGTACAATATAGGTATATACAAGTGATACCAATGTTTATACTGTGCCACCATAGGGGGGTACGCAGTGGGCACGGATGACACAGTCTTGCTATATGTTAATCAATTTTTAACGGTTTAAATTCTCCCTTTTCCTCTTTCCATATTTCAATAGGGGTTAAATTCCAGTAACCCCTATTCAATGGGGGTACTTTCCATAATCTTATAGGATTTTGACCTCTTATAACCCTTCTTCTATCCCTATTACACCCTAAAGAACTCAATTGTTTACCTATATTATTTTGTGTAACGTTGCTATTTACCTGATGCCTTATTAACTCATACACAGAGTTAACTGTAATATAGATCCAATCTTCTTTAGGTTTAGAAAAATCAAAGGTATTTTGTATGGCCATACCTACAGCAGTAATATTTAGATATTGGTTATTTAGGTCATCTAATAGGGCCCTTTCTTCTGGTGTTAGATACCATTGTAAGCCTAATCGATATAATACTATTATTTCAGCCCACAACTTATTAATATCTATTTTTGTGTCTAGGTCTATTTCCTTAATAGGAATTACCCAAAATCTTCTATTACCTGTTGTATCTCTTAAAAAGCTATCTTCATTGACTGAACCACTAAATATTGTGTGCCTGGCAAACTTTATATTAGTTTTTGCATAGGGTGGGCGATATTCTATTGACGTCCTGGTTAGTTCTTGTTTTAAAAAGCCTGTTGCTTGCTTTCCTGTGGTTGTTTCTAGCTCTCCTAACTCAACAATCACATACCTATATACTTCCATTTTAGTATCTTTGCTATTTTCAAGTACAGCACCTTCTTTGAAAAAACCAGGTGGGACAAGTTTTCTAAGCCATGTTGTTTTGCCTATACCTTGTTTACCTTTTAATATGAGAGTTCCCTCAACTGGCTTACTCTCATTGATATTTAAATCTGGTTCAATGTTGATTGCTACAACACTAATAAGCCATTTTTTAATCATTGATCTAAATAGGTTATTGGTCCGTGTGTAATCCTCTGCCGTTGCTATATCTATATCGAATTCAAGGGTATCAATTAATTTATCAAGTTCACCAAAACAATTTTTATTTTCTGTTTCACACATGGTTAGATAGTCCATAAATGGGTTATACCTACGTTCCTTTGCTATATGAATTATATAGTCCGTTAGATCAGACTTTCTAATATTAAAATCTATACTACGGCAATACGAATATACTTCATTAATCAATTGTTCTATATCACTCTTATAGGCCTTATTTGTGATGTCTATTTCATTAGTCAGCACGTTATAGCCTAATTCGATATACATATTATTTAATACGGTTTTGGTATTATCTATGGTATGCAGTATCTTGCCTTTATCATTAACCTTTAGACCACTAGAATTATATTGTATGCTTTTAATGGCCTTTTCTATGGTAGTTTGTTTATAATCTGGCCTATCCCACTTCTTGGCCCTTTGTGGTGTGTATAGGGCAGAGGCTTTGTATACACAGTCAATTATTCTTGTATCTTTGGTATACCTGGCAACCATGCAGCAAAACCCAAAATCTGCCTTGCTATGGTCATCTTCATAGTCTGATAGATCACCACTAACGAATAGTTTATTAAACTTGGTTTTAATTGAGTCTTTGGCCAGTTGTCCAAGTTGAATTATTATATCATCTGCCTTGTTTTTTATCTTTTTATCTTTGCTGTCATACTCTTTAAACTCTTTGGGTTTTCTGGCTTTGTCAGTGCCATTATAAGGGCTTTTAGTATGTGGCTTGACGTATTTATCAAGTATAATATTCAAAGCCTCTGTACAGTCTTTTACGTCTGCCTTGTCTTGGTACACATCAGAAGTAAATACCATAAATCTTTTATTAGTAAAGGTTTCTATCATAGGTGGTTTTTCCTCTGTCTGTTCCCACCCCGATTTATTTGGTAGGGGTCTATTGGGGTAATTACCATTAAGCACACCAGGGGCAGAGGTTTTTATTAGTATGTGATAGCCTGTTTTACTGGTTGAAACCTCTGTATAGCTATTTAAGGTATTTATTATGTCTAATGCCTCTGGCAGTGTTTCACCCTTGTTATTTATAACATGGTCTAGATCAATGAATATATAGGGCTCTGTTAAGGCCATAGATAGTCCATGTATTGGTACATCTTGCATTATGTCATATTTCTTGGTATCCTTATTGTATAGAGTTTCTTTGCATGTGTTATTTATTAACTTTATAGCATTATCAAAGCTTGTCCATGTACTTTGATCGTTTGATTTTGCCTTATTAATAATATTATTTTGGGTCACATAACCCCTATACGGTGTTTTATTTGAGTGTGTGGCCCATATTTTAAGGGCTTTTAATTCCTCGGGTATTTTATCTATATTAATCACGTGTTCACCTACTTTCTTACCATGAACCCCTTAAATCTGTAACCCATTTTTACATGCATCTATCAACCATTCTTTAAATAAGTGTTCTGGTATTAGGGCCCTACGTCCCATTTTTATTACAGGGAAGTTGTGGGAATAATCACGGCTAGCATTGATCAATTGCCTTATTCTGTTTTGACCTATACCGTACTTATCTGATATTTCCTTGGCAGTCATTAGATTTAGTTCTTGCCTGGTAGGTTCTTCTATTTCCTTATATCCTTGCTTTTGCATCTGTTCTTGTTCTTCTTTGAGTATTACCTCTTCAAGGATCTGTTTTGTTGCTCTCATCTCGTCTAAGTTCATATGTTTCCCCTTTCTATATAGTTGGCGTTTGGACTATTATTTTTTTTGATTTATGTTTATTCCTTTCAGCTTGTACACCTAGTCTATAACCATATGCAAGCACACTAGAAATTGCACATCCCTCTAGCCATGTTGTATCGGTTTTATCCTCTATTTTCTCCAACTCATAAATGCATTTGTATATGTTTCTAGCTAATAAGAAGTGGCCTAACTCCATTCGTTTGCATATCTCTCTAAGTTCTATAATCTCGTTTGTTGTAATCTCGTGTGGTCCTACTATATACATATCATTACCCCCTATTATGTGATTGCTTGTTTCTTTGCTTAGCTCTTTCAGCCTGTACGCCCATTCTGTAGCCCTGGCACAGTATTGCACCCAAAGAACAGTATTGAGCCCATGTAACTTCTTTACTATTCAATAAAAGCCTATTTGCTAATACCGTTTGGTATATATCTGTGGCTAATCTCATATAATTAACTGTCATTTGGCTAGATATAAAATCTAATTCCTGTAATTCTTCATTGTTCAATTCGTGTGGTCCTACTATATACATCTTTTTAACTCCTTACTATACAATTCATTTTTAATATTTTCATATGTCCAATTAAGGCTTATAAGAGCGATTACAATGCTTTCTAGTTCCTTGTAATACTCTAGCTCTCTAGCTTCTAATAAGTCTAAGCCAATACCATTTTTATTACCTCTGCTAGCCTTTAATTTACTAGCACACATGCCCGTAACACATTTGTATAACAGGTCTGTGATAGCCTTATAACTCCATTTATTGCCATGTTCCCATGTGCTAATAGCATCCGTTAGGCTTTTTCTTAATGGTTTTTCTATGGCCCTTTGTATTTGAAACTGGGTAACCTCTTCTTTTAATTGCCTAAACTCTCTAACTAGTGCTTTTTTAAACTCCCTCACTATATCGGTGTTCTTCAGATATGTAATTAGTAATATGGCCTGGTCTTCATTGAGTTTATATATTTTTTCACCCTGCCCACTGTCTGAAGGTCGGATTTTAAATCCGAGCTTTCCAAACTCTTCAAAGTCTTTTTCATGCTTTCTTATGGTCCTTGTTATAGAACTGTGTTTTACTTTTACACCTTCAGCAATAATATTTGATAAGGTATAAGGCACTTTGTCATACTCCATAAAGGCTACAACATTGTTTAGTTTCATTTAATCACCTTCTTTCTATGGTGTTAACTTTTCTTAACACGATCAGCAAAAAAAATATCATCTATAGTGATACTTGGAAAATACTGGGACAACATATCTTTGAATAGTATTTTTTCATCATCTTTAAAAGGGATTTGGCCTTGCTCCTTTTTGCTATATGCGTTAGTCGAAATACCAAATATTTGGGCCATCTCTTTTTGTGTTTTACCTAGCATATTTCTATAGCCTCTGATTTTATTCATTTCTTCACCTCATTTCAATTTTAACTTTTCTTAACCATATAATACAACTTGTGGTTGCTGTTTGTCAATATATAATTTTAACTTTTCTTAACTCGTGGTTGTTTTTGCATATTTTACATGTTATAATCACATTGAAAGGAATGAACTATTATGGAGAATAAAAGGAAAAAATATAGTGATGATGAGAAAAAAAAGATTGGTAGCCGAATAAAAAAAATAAGGTTAGAAAAGGGAATGACGTTAGAAGAGTTTGGAAAGTTGTTTGACACAAGTAAAAGTAATGTTTCTATGTGGGAAAAAGGTCGTTCTTTACCAAACCCCGAGCGAATGAAACAGATTGCAAAGGTTGGAGATACAACAGTCAGTGACTTAATGGCTACTAATAACGCACGAATACTAACTATATCTAAAGACCCCTCTTTAAGAAAAATGATTTATGACGTTGTGGATGAAAGTATAGAAAAAGATTTTGATGATGCTGCTATTTCAAAAATTATACTAGATGCTTTCCCTGATGAAGAAATTGATAAACAGGCGTACGGT
>ERZ772764.1628-NODE-1628-length-13966-cov-18.599741_pt1 | contig 13966 bp, 10 predicted proteins | sample MGYA00512163_ERZ772764 | MGnify/ENA primary metagenome ERZ772764 (study PRJEB29015, sample SAMEA2737903) | human oral metagenome | biome: human oral; feature: human-associated habitat; material: dental | place: China | collected 2094 ... | reverse complement strand
GGCACCAACGGCGCCCAGGGCCACGTCATCGAGTACCGCGGCCGCGCCATCGAGCGGCTGTCGATGGAGGCCCGCATGACCATCTGCAACATGAGCATCGAGGGCGGGGCCCGCGCCGGCATGATCGCCCCCGACGCCGTCACCTACGACTACCTCGCCGGGCGGCCCCACGCCCCCGTCGGCGCGGACTGGGACGCCGCCGTGGCCTACTGGGACTCCCTGCGCACCGACGCCGACGCCGTCTTCGACACCGAGGTGGTCCTGGAGGCCGCCGACATCGAGCCCTTTGTCACCTGGGGCACCAACCCCGGCCAGGGCCTGCCCATCTCGGCGGCCGTCCCCGACCCCGAGGACATTGCCGACGCCACCGAGCGCCTCGCCGCCCAGCGCGCCATCGAGTACATGGACCTGACCCCCGGCACGCCCCTGCGCCAGATCCCGGTCGACGCCGTCTTCGTGGGAAGCTGCACCAACGGGCGCATTGAGGACCTGCGCACCGCCGCCGAGGTGGTCCGGGGCCGCACTAAGGCCCCCGGCCTGCGCATGCTGGTGGTGCCCGCCTCGGCCCGCATCCGTCTCCAGGCCGAGGCCGAGGGCCTGGACCAGGTCTTCAAGGACTTCGGCGCCGAGTGGCGCAACGCCGGGTGCTCCATGTGCCTGGCCATGAACCCCGACAAGCTCGCCCCCGGGGAGCGCGCCGCCTCCACCTCCAACCGCAACTTCGAGGGGCGTCAGGGCAAGGGCGGGCGCACCCATCTCGTCTCGCCCGTCGTCGCCGCGGCCACCGCTGTGCGCGGGGCCCTGTCCGCCCCGGGGGACCTGCCTCCGCGGCCCGCCGGCTGGGAGGAGGCCGACGCCGTCGGCGACTCGGCTCCGAAAGCCCCCGGCATCCCGGTGGTCACGGCGGTTCCGCCGGCCTCCGGTGTGCTCCCGATGACCGTGCTGTAGCGGTCCGGTACCGTGAATGAGACGAAAAGACGTAAGGCAAGGAGCTGACAAGGGCTGTGGACAAGTTCATCCGGCACACGGGAATCGGTGCCCCGCTGCGGCGCAGTGCCGTCGACACCGACCAGATCATTCCAGCGGTCTACCTCAAGCGCATCACGCGTACGGGCTTCGACGACGCCCTGTTCGCCTCTTGGCGTGCCGGTGAGCCCGACTTCATCCTCAACCAGGAGGCCTACAAGCGGGCCTCGGTACTCGTGGCGGGGCCCGACTTCGGCACGGGTTCCTCGCGTGAGCACGCCGTGTGGGCGCTCAAGGACTACGGGTTCAAGGTCGTCCTGGCTCCACGTTTCGCCGACATCTTCCGTGGCAACGCCGGCAAGCAGGGACTGGTGGCCGGGATCGTGACCCAGGAGGACTGCGAGCAGCTGTGGAAGATCCTTGAGACCGAGCCGGGCACCGAGGTGACGGTGGACCTGGAGAACCGCACGGTCGAGGCCGGCTCCTTCCGCTGCGCCTTCGCCATCGACGACTACGTGCGGTGGATTCTCATGGAGGGGCTCGACGACATCTCCCTGACCCTCACTCAGGAGGACGCCATCCGCAGCTATGAGGAGGCGCGTCCGACCTTCAAGCCGCGCACCCTTCCGGCCAAGCACTTACCCGCCCAGGAGGTCGTCTCGGCCAGGGCTGCGGAGATGCCCCAGCCCTGAGAATCACTGGCGCCTGCCGGAGCCGTTGCGATCTGTCCAGGTCGCGGCGGCTTCGTTGGATTTCATCGGAGTTTCCACGGGTCTGCTATATATTGATCGGGATCTTCTGTGAGTCGAAGGCCACCTGAAGCAGACCTGAAAACGGTCCTGCCGAGCCCGCCGGTGCGCTTATGCTGGGACGGCCTCGCGCGCCCGCGCGAGGGTGGGTACCCGGCTCACGCGCACGGCATGCCCAGATGATGTCATGGAGGTGCGCATGGTCGACGGTCTGCTCCAGGTCGAGGGTGGTCGCCCGCTGACTGGTGAGATCACCGTCCGCGGAGCCAAGAACCTGGTTCCCAAGGCGATGGTGGCGGCCCTGCTGGGGTCATCCCCCTCGGTGCTGCGCAACGTTCCCCTCATCCGGGATGTCGACGTGGTCTCGGGGCTGCTGAGTCTGCACGGAGTGAGCATCGACTACGACCAGCGTGAGGGTGTCCTCCAGCTGGACTCCTCCAAGGTCGAGTCCGCACACATGGCCGACATCGACGCGCACGCCGGCTCCTCGCGCATTCCGATCCTCTTCTGCGGCCCGCTCCTGCACCGCCTGGGGGAGGCCTTCATCCCCGACCTGGGCGGCTGCCGCATCGGTGACCGCCCCATCGACTTCCACCTGGAGATCCTGCGCCAGTTCGGCGCCACTGTCGACAAGCAGGCACAGGGTATTCGGCTGACGGCGCCGGATGGCCTCAACGGCACGGTCATCGAGCTGCCCTACCCCTCAGTCGGCGCCACCGAGCAGACCCTGCTCACCGCCGTGCGCGCCCGCGGGCTGACCGAGCTGCGCAACGCCGCCGTCGAGCCCGAGATCATGGACCTGGTCGATGTCCTGCAGAAGATGGGTGCCATCATCTCGGTGGACACCGACCGCACCATCCACGTCGAGGGCGTTGACGAGCTATGCGGCTACACCCACTCGGCCCTGCCGGACCGCATCGAGGCCGCCTCCTGGGCCTCGGCCGCCCTGGCCACCCGTGGGGACGTGTTCGTGCGCGGCGCCCACCAGAGCCACATGACCACCTTCCTCAATACCTTCCGCAAGGTGGGCGGGGCCTTCGACGTCACTGACGAGGGCATCCGCTTCTACCACTCCGGTGGAGACCTGAGCTCGATCGTGGTGGAGACCAATGTCCACCCCGGCTTCATGACCGACTGGCAGCAGCCTCTCGTCGTGGCGCTCACCCAGGCCCAGGGCCTGTCCATCGTCCATGAGACCGTCTATGAGAACCGCTTCGGATTCACCGGTGCGCTCCGCAAGATGGGGGCCACCATCCAGGTCTACCGCGAGTGCCTGGGTGGGACCGAGTGCCGCTTCGGACAGCGTAACTTCTACCACTCCGCGGTCATCTCCGGGCCCACACCCCTGACCGGGGCCGATATCGTCGTGCCCGACCTGCGCGGTGGGTTCTCCCACCTCATTGCGGCCCTGACCGCCGAGGGAACCAGCCGGGTCGAGGGCGTCAACCTCATCGACCGCGGCTACGAGCACTTCATGTCCAAGCTCGAGTCCCTCAACGCCGCCGTCACTCGCCTGGCCTGACCGGGGCCCGGCGCGGTCGGTTGCGCGCCGGCGATGTCGGGGCGCGCGAGCGGGGCCCGGATACGACCCCGAGAACCTCGCTCGGCCCTGAGAGCGGATAGAGTTCGTTCGTGCCTGCAACACGCCCCATGACTCCGTTCTACCGCTTCGCCGCGCGCGGGGCGATCATCCCGTTCCTCAAGATGGTCTCCAAGCAGAAGGTGACCGGCCTGGAGAACATCCCCCGTGAGGGCGGCTTCATCGCCGTGGCCAACCACCTGACCGACCTCGACTCGCTCACGGCCATGCGCGCGCTGGTGGATGCCGACGTCCCCGTCTACTCCCTGGCCAAGTCCACCCTGTTCAAGGTACCGGTCCTCGGCTCCATCCTGCGCGCCGGTGGCCAGATCCCGGTCCAGCGGGGCACTCAGAACGCGGCCACGGCTCTCAGCGCCGCCAGTGACGTCCTGGCCGACGGCGGAGCCATCATGATCTTCCCCGAGGGCACGCTCTCCCGTGACCCCCTCAAGTGGCCGATGGTCGCCAAGACCGGGGCGGCCAGGCTGGCCATGACCAGTGGGGCACCCGTTCTGCCGATGGGGCAGTGGGGGGCCCACGAGATCCTGGACACCTATGGGCGCTCCTTCCACCCCTTCCCGCGCAAGGACGTGCGTGTCACCATCGGTGAGCTCATGGATCTGTCTCGATTCGGCTCGGACACCCAGGACCGTGAGGCCGTGCGCGCCTGCACCGCTGAGATCATGCGGGCCATCACCGCTCTGGTCGAGGAGCTCCGGGGCGAGAAGGCCCCCCGGCCCTTCGACCTGCACTACGACGGCGACCCCGGCAAGGGCAGGATCGGCGTGCGCCGTCCCGATCCCTTGCCCGAGGCAAACACTCAGGAGGACGGTCAGTGAGCGGAGTCGAGCGCGCAGCGAACACGCTGGTGCGGCGGGCTGCCGTCATCGGTTCGGGTGCCTGGGGCACCACCTTCGCCAGTCTCCTGGCGCAGGCCGGCACCCCGACGACGATCTGGGCGCGGCGTCGGGAGGTGGCCGACGAGATCAACGCCGGGACCAACGAGCGCTATGTCCCCGGCCACCGCCTGCCATCGGGCCTGGAGGCCACCACCGACCTGACCGGAGCCGTCAAGGGGGCGGGCGTCGTCGTCGTGGCCGTGCCCTCCCAGGAGGCCAGGGGGGTCCTGGAACCCGTCCGAAGCACGCTGGCCGATGACGCCGTGGTCGTCTCCCTCATGAAGGGCATCGAGCTGGGCACCGGGCTGCGGATGAGCGAGGTCCTGGCCGAGGTCCTGGACATCGACCGCTCCCGCGTCGTCGTCGTCTCCGGGCCCAATCTCGCCGACGAGATCGCTGCGGGACAGCCCACCGCCACCGTGGTGGCCGCCGATGACGAACAGGTCGCGGCCCGGATCGCCTCCTTATGCGCCACCGGGACCTTCCGTCCCTACACGAACACCGACGTCCTGGGTGTCGAGCTGTGCGGAGCGGTCAAGAACGTCATCGCCCTGGCCGTCGGCGCCGCTGCCGGCCGGGGCCTGGGAGACAACTCCAAGGCCACGATCATCACCCGGGGTCTGGTGGAGATCACCCGCCTGGGGCTGGAGCTCGGCGCCCGCCCCGAGACCTTCTCCGGGCTGGCCGGCATGGGGGACCTGGTGGCCACCTGCTCCTCGCCCCTGAGCCGCAACCAGACCTTCGGCCGTCACCTCGGCGAGGGCATGAGCGTGGCCGAGGCCGCCGCAGCCTCCCGGGGCGTGGCCGAGGGCGCCAAGTCAGCCCGCGCCGTCCTGGACCTGGCCCGCTCACACGGGGTGGACATGCCGATCACCACCGGCGTCGTCGCCGTCGTCGAGGGCGCCGCCAGCGTCGCTCAGGTGACGGACACGCTTCTGGCGCGCCCTCGGAAGGCCGAGGGCGTGCACGCAACGCCCTCGGAGGGGTAGAACGGATCGGCCCCGTGCTCCGGACCGGATGACTCAGCTGTGGGCGATGTCGACGACCAGGCGCGTGGGGTTGGTGAGGCTGAAGATGCGGTAGGTCTTTGAGCCGGTGCCCACGACCACCTGGAACTTGCCCTCGAAGCCGGGGTCGATGTAGGCCGCATCGATGCTTCTGTCATCGTTCGCCGAGTCATCGAGCGTGACTTTCCGATGACCGCTCACCCTCTGCCCGTCCGGAGGGACAGCGGCGACGCCAGAGCCCCGGATCACCATCGTGTGAGTCCCCTCGACCTCGATCGGGTCGCCCTTGCCCATGGTCGAGGCCGGCACATCCCACTGCGGCTGGCTCCAACCGGGCGCACCCTGACCATCGAACTCCACCACGAACCGGCTGTAACCCTCATCCGGATGGTTCCCGATCCTGACGTCGGCGACCGTCAGCGTGCTGTCCTCGGCCGCCTGCTGGCCCTGGGAGCCGGATCCCCAGTCCGGGACGTCGGAGCTGTTGTGGCTCGGGTGGACGGGCGGCGTCGTGCCCGTGGCCGCCGGAGCCGCTCCCGGCGACCCGGTACTGAAGGATGCGGAGGCCTGGGAGGCGGACGGCGACGAGGTGCTCAGTGAGCAGGCGCTTAGTGCCAGGGCCGCACTGAGCAGCATGGCGAGTGATGCGATGGAGCGGCAGTGCATCATTGCCTCACTTCCACAAGGCGCCACCAGGGCGACGGGGACGCCGGGTTTGTTCCGAGTTGTCCGTGCGTTAACAGAATAAAGGGACCTGCGCGGTAGCGTGGGACTATGACAGACCTCCAGGAAACCGGCCCCTCCGTTCCCAGTCCCGACAAGTCCAAGGTGCGCGTCGCCGTCGTCTTCGGCGGCCGCAGCGGTGAGCACACGATCTCCTGTGCCACCGCCGCCGGGGTCCTGTCAGCCATCGACCGCAATCGCTACGAGGTCCTTCCTGTGGGCATCACTCCCGAGGGCCAGTGGGTGCTCGTTGAGGACGACCCGGCCGCCCTCGAGCTGAGCGACAGCCGGCCGCCGGTGACGATCACCGCCGACAGGCTGGGGCAAGGCGTCCTCACCGCTCCGCTGGGAGGCGGTGAGCTCACCGTGCTCGGCCCCACGGGTCCCCGGGTGCTCGGCCAGGTCGACGTCGTCCTGCCGCTCCTGCACGGACCCTACGGTGAGGACGGGACCATCCAGGGCATGCTGGAGATGATGAGCGTGCCCTACGTCGGCTGCGGAGTGCTGGCCAGCGCCGCGGGCATGGACAAGCAGGTCACCAAGGTGCTCCTGGGTGCCGCCGGTATCGCCACGGCCCCGCACGTCGTCGTCGGCCCCCATGCCTGGAAGCGCGATCCCGAGGCGATCCTCACCGCCTGCCAGTCCCTGAGCTACCCCCTGTTCGTCAAGCCCTCCCGCGCCGGATCGTCCCTGGGCATCAGCAAGGTCGAGCGCCCCGAGGACCTGCCCGATGCCATCGAGGCGGCCCGCGCCGTCGATCCCAAGGTCCTCGTGGAGAGCGGCATCGTAGGACGCGAGGTCGAGGTCGCCGTCCTTCAGGGCCGCGGCGACGACGCCCCTCGGGTGGCTGAGCCCGGCGAGATCGCCATGGATACCTCCCAGGGGGCCGGCGAGTTCTACGACTTCGAGACGAAGTACCTCGCTCACGACGCCGTCGCCATGGTCTGCCCGGCGCGCATCCGCCCCGAGGAGCGTGCGCTCATCATGGATACCGCCGCCCGGGCCTTCGAGGCTGTCGGCTGCGAGGGCTTGGCCCGAGTCGACTTCTTCCTCACCGAGACCGGCGAGGCGGTCGTCAACGAGATCAACACCATGCCCGGCTTCACCCCCTTCTCCATGTACCCCTACATGTGGCAGGTCTCCGGCCTGGGGTACACCGACCTGGTCTCCGAGCTCATCGAGCTGGCCCGGGTCCGTTCCACCGATGTCAATCGCTGATCCGGCTCCTCCCGGCGGCCGGGCCATGCGGGTCGGGGACCTCAGCGAGGAGGAGCTCCTCGCCGTCATTACCCCGCTCCTGCCGCGTGGCCCGCAGACCCCGGTCGGCACCGGGGACGACTGCGCCGTCCTGTCCTTCCCCGACGCGCGCACGGCGGTGAGCACCGATGTCCTGGTCGAGGGGCACCACTTCCGCACCGAGTGGTCCACAGGGCGCGACGTCGGGGCGCGGGCCGCTGCCCAGAACCTCGCCGACGCCGCCGCCATGGGAGCCCGCCCGGTTGCGCTCGTCATCGGTCTCGTCATGCCGCCGACGACCCCGGTGGCCTGGGTGCGGGACTTTGCCCAGGGGCTGGCACAGGGCTGCGAGCCCTGCGGCGCCGGCGTCGTCGGCGGCGACCTCAGCGGCGGTGAGTCCCTGGTCGTGGCCGTCACGGTCCTGGGCGATCTCGAGGGCCGGGCACCGGTCCTGCGAAGCGGTGCCCGGCCCGGTGACCTGGTCGTCCACGCCGGAACCCTGGGGCGCAGTGCGGCCGGGCTGGCGCTGCTCAGTGCCGGACCGCAGGTCATGGCCGGTCTCGAGCGGGCTGAGGACATGCCTCAGGTGCGGGACTGCCTGGCCGCCTTCCGCGCGCCCAGCCCGGCCCTGGCGGCCGGTCCGGCCCTGGCCACTGGCGGCGCCACTTCCATGATGGATGTCTCCGACGGGCTGCTGCGCGATGCCGGACGGATCGCGCGGGCCAGTGGCGTCGTCATCGACCTGGATGATCCGGACGATCTGCCTGATATGTCCTTCCTCGAGCCTGTCGCGGTGCTGGTGGCCGACGACGCGGGACCGGCGGCGCGCGCCCTGGCCCGCAGGTGGCTGCTCACCGGGGGAGAGGACCACGGGATGCTCGCCACCTTCCCGGCCGACGCAGCGGAGCGTCTACCGGAGGGCGTCCGGGTCATCGGTCGTGTCCTGGACCTCGAGGCCCCGCAGTCTCGCGCTCTGGGACATCGACCGGGTGTCCTCCTGGGAGAAGAACCGGCTCAGGAGAGCGCCGGCTGGGACCACTTCGCCGGGGGATGAGCCGCCTGGGGGCCGCTTCCAGTCGCTGCCCTGGGACAGCGCGTGCGCAGGATCACGACAGGATCACGGCAGGCACCATGACAAAGGCCGCCGGCTGCGAATGCAGCGGCGGCCTCACGCTCGAAGGACTCGAGGTAATGCGTCAGATGTTGCGCGTCACCTTGCCGGCCTTGAGGCAGGACGTGCACACGTTGAGGCGCTTGGGGGCGCCGTTGACGAGAGCACGCACACGCTGGATGTTGGGGTTCCACCGGCGGTTGGTCCGCACGTGGGAGTGCGAGACGCTCTTGCCGAAGATGGGGCCCTTGCCGCAAACGTCGCACACAGCAGCCACGGTCTCACTCCTGATCTTCAATGCTTCAACGCTCAGGTCGGTGCCTGGCGCCAGGTCTTACCGCCCAAGCGCGGAGCGTTGGGCAACCCGAGAACAATAGCGGACCGATTGGTGCCGTCCCAAGCCGCGGGGGCGTGGGTTCGGGCACACGTCGGCCAGGCAGGGGGTGTGCGGTCCGTTGTAAACGTGTTCGATCTCACCGTGTGGCGAACGTTTGCCCTCGCGGGTGCGGTGGTACGCAGTTTGACCAGCGTGTCAGTGGTTCGGGCACCTAATCGGCTCTCTGTCGCCCAGAACAGGCCGTTGTGGACGGTTCCCTCTCCGGTGGGAGGAATGTGTGCGGGCGGGTACTCTGAAACCATCATCAATCCAGAGGCTCGCCCTCACCGTCAACCAGGCTCCCTGAACGCCAGCACATATGCAGATCATGCAGTGGAACAGAAGGTGTTCGCAGCGTGAGAGGCACGGTGTGGTGGTCGTAGCCGGGACCCAGGGGAGGCGAAGATGGCGCAGTCGCAAGGACACCGCCCCGCTACCCCTGTCTCCGGGGCCCGTGTGCTGCACGGTCCCGCAGTGCGGCGTTGGATCGCGCTGGCAGAGATCGTCGCCGATCAGACACGCGATCTCGTCGACGTCCTCAACGTCTTCCCCGTGCCGGATGCCGATACGGGAACCAATGTCCTGCTCACCCTGCGCTCGGCCTCCGACGCTCTTCACCGCCTGGGGTGGGCCGCCGACGCCGCGCAGGTGGCACGGGCCGCAGCCGACGGCGCTGTGCGTGGAGCGCGCGGAAACTCGGGCCTTCTGGTCTCCCAGGCTCTGGCTGCCTTCGCCGACGTCTGCGCAGACACCCCCGACCCCGCCGGCCTGCGCCCCGTTGAGCTCGTGCACGCCTACGAGACCATGGCGGACACCACGTGGGCCGCGGTCTCGCGCCCCGTGGCAGGCACCCTGCTGTCGGTGGCCAGGGACGCCGCCACGGCCGCCCGCGCCGCCCTGGAAGAGGCGACGGCGAGCTCGCCGGCGACCCTGAGCGTCATCGCCGCCGCCGCCGCATTCGGGTCCCAGGAGTCCGTCGTCGAAACCGCGGGCCTCGGACACGGACCGGTGGACGCCGGGGGAGCGGCCTTCATGCTGCTGCTGACCTGCCTGTCGGACACCATCGACGCGGTCCAGGACGCAGACCCCGGGGCGGCCCCGGAGCTGCGTCAGGGCGACGAGGACGCCGACGAGCACGCCCCGTATACGGCTGTCGCCCGCCAGATGCTCACCGATCTGGCCAAGGGCGGGGTTCCGCACAGCGTCGGCCCCGAGCCGCTGGGCATGTCCACCGGCGAGTTCGAGGTCATGTACCTGCTGGAGGCCACCGCGGTCCAGGCCGGCCAGCTGCGGCGCGACCTGGAGCTCATCGGTGACTCCGTGGGAGTCGTCGGTACCCCGGACGCCTTGGGTGTGGGCCTTTACCAGGTCCACGTCCACACCGACACACCGCGGGCGGCCCTGCCCCATGCAGGCCGCGCCCGCCAGATCTGCATCCACCACCTCCACCCCACCGCTCTGGTGGCCTCCACCGATGAGCCCCCGTCCCCGTGGGGCGCGCTCGACTCCGATCCCATGGGCCACGTGGTCTCCTTCGAGCGCTTGGCCGCCCGCCGGGCTGAGCGCAAGGCCAAGTCGGTGCGAATGCATCCCTCCCAGGCAGCCATGCCCCAGCCCGCTCCGGTGGAGGGGCCTCGCCTGGCCGCCCGCTCGCGGGAGGCGGGGGTCGGGGTCATCGCCTGCACCCGGGCCCCCGGGCTCATCGAGCAGCTCGCCCGCTCCGACGCCGCCGTCGTCCTCAATCCTGACCGGGAGGGGATCGCCCGTGCCGCTGCGGACCTGGGGTCCTCCCAGGTCATCGTGCTGCCCTGTGACGCCGCCTGCACTGAGGCCGCCCACGATGCCGCCCGCTTCCTGGCGGCCCGCTCCGCCGTCTCCACCGTCCGTCCTCCGGTCGGGAAGCGGAACGCAGGAGCCGCTCGTGAGACCGCTCGCGCCGGGATGCAGGCGGCGGCTCCGTCGGAGCGCTACAAGTCCGAGGGCATTCAGCTCCTCGTGTGCGACACCGATGACGAGGCCCGAGTCCTTGCGGCCACCGTCGCCCTGGCTGGACGGAGCGAGGAGGATGAGCTGGCCGATCTGGCCCGCCGCGCCTGGAGCGCCGCAGCAGGTCTGCGCACCATCCCTCTCAACGGGGCCCAGGCCGACGCCGACGCCGTGGCCCACGCCGTGGCATCGGCGCTGCGGCCCTCCGACGAGCTGCTGACCGTCATCACCGGCCGCAACGCCGGCCGCGACGTCGGGGCACTGGCCGCGAGCGCAGCGGTGGGCGCCCGAGGGCAGGTGCTCGGTGAGGATGTGGAGGTAGCCGTCCACGCGGGTGGCCAGGAACGCCCGGACGTCCTCATCGCCATCGAGTAGTGGCAGGGTAGGCGCCTCAACACCACAGGACAGTCGTCGGCATAGGGTGGGTACCGTGCCCAGCTCGCCTGATCGCTCGACCCGCGCGCCTCGTCCCGGCAGCGTCGGGCTCCTCGGGCGTCCCGTGACCCGGTTTGTGGGTAAGCGCACCGCCGCCCAGCTCGCCAAGCAGGGGGTGGAGACGGGGGGCGACCTGTTGCGTCTTCTGCCCCGGCGCTACGACACCTGGGGGGATCTCACCGACATGCGCACGCTCGTCAAGGGTGAGCAGGCCACTATCCAGGCCCAGATCGTGCGGGCATCCTCCCGCCGCACGCGTTCGGGCCGGGCGCCGGCCCTCATGGAGGCCACCGTCACCGACGGCGTCTCGACCATGGACGTCGTCCAGTTCGGCGCGGCGGGCCAGATGCGCGCCCGCGCCACCCAGCTGGCCCCCGGAACCACTGTTCTCATGAGCGGCAAGGTGGGGCTCCACCGTGGACGCAGGCAGCTGTCCAACCCGCGCCTGTACGTCCTTGACGAGCTCGACGAGGCCGAGCGCGAGGCCCTCCTGGCCCGTCCCATGCCCATCTACCCGGGCACGGAGGCCCTCCCGTCCTGGTCGGTGGGCAAGGCGGTGCGGACCGTCCTGGACCAGCTGGAACCGGGAGACGTCCCCGACCCCCTGCCCGAGGACCTGCGGCGCCAGGCCGGACTCATCGACGCCTACACCGCCTACCGGTGGGTCCACCGACCCGATGACGCCCACCAGTGGAAGGCCGCCCGTACCCGGCTGCGCCACGAGGAGGCCCTTGTCCTGCAGGTGGCCCTGGCTCAGCGGCGAGCGCACCACGAGGCGACCCGGACGGCGGTTGCCTGGCCCGAGCCGGAGGCGACCGGATCCCTGCGAGCCGACCTCGATGCTGCACTGCCCTATGACCTGACTGCCGGGCAGGTGCGAGTCGGGCAGGAGATCACCACCGACCTAGCTCGCACCGTCCCCATGCAGCGCCTCCTCCAGGGCGATGTGGGCAGCGGCAAGACCCTTGTAGCCCTGCGTGCCATGCTCCAGGTGGTCGGAGGTGGCGGTCAGGCGGCCCTGCTGGCTCCCACCGAGGTGCTCGCCGCCCAGCACCACTCCTCCCTCGAGGCGGTTCTCGGCCCCTTGGGCCGTCTGGGGATGCTCGGTGGCGCCGAGCGCGCCACCCGGGTCCATCTGCTGACCGGCTCCACCCCGGCGGCCCAGCGCCGCCGGATCCTGGCCGACCTGGCCGCGGGCGAGCCGGCCATCGTCGTGGGAACCCACGCCCTGCTGTCGGAGACGGTGCGGATCCCCTTCCTCGGACTGGTCGTCGTCGACGAGCAGCATCGCTTCGGTGTCGCTCAGCGCGATGCCCTGCGTGAGCGCGGCGGTGTCACCGACCCGGTCACCGGTCAGCGTCACACCCCCCACCTGCTGGTCATGACCGCCACCCCGATCCCGCGCACTGTCGCCATGACGGTCTTCGGCGACCTGGTCACCTCCGTCCTGGACGAGCTGCCCGCTGGGCGCAGTCCCGTGACCACCCACCTGGTCCCGTGGTCACGCACCTCCTGGATTGAGGGCATCTGGCGGCGCGCCGCCAAGGAGATCGCCGCCGGAGGGCGCGTCTACGTCGTGTGCCCACGGATCGAGGGGGGAGATGACGAGCCCCAGCAGGGGGATGCGGCAGTTTCTGATGCAGACATCGATGCCGAACGGGCCTCAGGGCTGCTTGCGCTCGAGGAGCCCGCCTCGCGTCCCGACCGTCCGCTGGCCTCCGTCGAGGAGTGGAGGCAGCGGCTGGAGGCCGAGCCCGCCCTGGAGGGCATCGGCGTCGGAGTCCTCACCGGGCGTATGAGCAGCGAGGACAAGGCCTCCGCCATGATGGGATTCGCCTCCGGCGCTACTCCCGTCCTGGTGTCCACCACCGTCATCGAGGTGGGGGTGGACGTGCCCGAGGCCTCCATGATGGTCATCCTGGACGCCGACCGCTTCGGCCTGTCCCAGCTCCACCAGCTGCGGGGGCGGGTCGGACGCGGTGACCGGGAGTCGGTCTGTGTGGCGGTCACCGGCGTGGAGGTCGGTACCACCGCCTTCCACCGGCTCAAGGCCTTCGCCTCCACCACGGACGGATTCGCCCTGGCTGAGGCCGATCTCGACCTGCGCAGCGAGGGTGACGTCCTGGGGGCCTCGCAGTCGGGGCGCACCTCCGGCCTGGACCTGCTGCGCGTGACCCGCGACGCCCGGCTCATCGCCACCGCCCGGCGCCAGGCCGAGCGGATCGTGGACGACGATCCGCAGCTGCGCGAGCACCGGGACCTGGCCGCGGCGATCGTTGAGCGCCTTGACGAGGAGGCTCAGGCCTTCCTTGAAAGAGCGTGACAGGTCGGGCTCAGGCAGGACTGGTGGACGCGACGGGATCGGTGGTCGGCTCGGCGAACCAGACCGTGGTCTCGCCGTAGCGCTTGTCCGCGAAGCGCGCCAGTCCCGCAGGCCAGGCGGGCTCTGCTGAACGCGTCGAGCGCTCGACGACGACGACGGCGCGGGGAGCCAGCCACGGGTCCTCGCCGCGGGCCAAGGGAGTGAGGATGTCGGTGAGCTCCTCCTGGGTCAGGTCGTAGGGCGGGTCGATCAGCACCAGGTCCACTGGTGCTCCCGCCGCTCCGGTCAGGAACGTGGCCGCCTTCGCGGTGACCGCGGTGACCTTGTTCAGGCCCAGCGCCCGGATGTTGCGCCGACAGGTGTCGGTGGCCGCGCGCGAGGAGTCCACGAGGGTGACGTCACCGGCCCCTCGGCTCGCCGCCTCCAGGCCCAGGGCCCCCGAGCCCGCGCACAGGTCCAGCACCCGGGCGCCGTCGAGCACCCCGTAGTGGTCCAGCCGGGCGAAGAGGGCCTCGCGCACACGCTCGGAGGTGGGGCGCGTCCCGGACCGGGGCACCTCGATCCTGCGCCCGCCCA
>ERZ772764.1627-NODE-1627-length-13970-cov-3.673230_pt1 | contig 13970 bp, 9 predicted proteins | sample MGYA00512163_ERZ772764 | MGnify/ENA primary metagenome ERZ772764 (study PRJEB29015, sample SAMEA2737903) | human oral metagenome | biome: human oral; feature: human-associated habitat; material: dental | place: China | collected 2094 ... | reverse complement strand
CGAAGGGCGTGCTCAAGTGGCACTACCCGCGCGGCAGCTTCGGCATCATGTTCCGCGAGGGCTGAAGCGGACGAAGGTGAGGCCCTGGGCCCCACCTGGTCACGGCGGCGGGAGCGCTTGACGCCCCCGCCGCCCGGCTTCTCGAAGGCGCTCGCGCCTGCGCCTAGTGAGTGCGGGCTCCTGGAATGAATCTCTGGTCCGGGGGTGGAGGTGCAAGAACAAGTAGAATCGGCCACATGAAGCCTCTGTACGAAAATCTTCGCGAACCCGCCCCCCTCGAAGATGGGGCCCTGCGCGTCATCCCCCTGGGAGGTCTGGGCGAGGTCGGCCGTAACATGAACGTCCTCGAACACGAGGGCAAGCTCCTCATCGTCGACTGCGGTGTCCTCTTCCCCGAGGTCTACCAGCCCGGCGTCGACCTCATCCTCCCGGATTTCTCGTGGATCGCAGATCGGCTCGACGACGTCGTCGGCATGGTCATCACACACGGTCACGAAGACCACATTGGCGCGGTTCCCTACCTCGCGAAGCTGCGCGACGACATTCCAATCTACGGCTCCGACCTGACTCTCGCCTTCATTGAACCGAAACTGCGCGAGCATCGTCTTCCCGCCGGTGACATGCACATCGTCAAAAGTGGCGATCGCCTCCAGCTTGGCCCATTCGAGCTCGAGTTCGTGCAGGTCACGCACTCGATTCCGGATGCTCTTGCGATCTGCGTGCGCACAAGCGCAGGCACGGTCCTCATCACCGGCGACTTCAAGATCGACCACCAGCCCCTCGACGGGCGCAAAACCGATCTTGCGGCCCTAGGCCGCATCGGTTCCGAGGGCGTCGACTTGTTCATGATTGATTCGACGAATTCTGAGGTCCCCGGTTTCATCCCCTCTGAATCCGAGATCGGCCCAGTCCTCGACCGGATCGTTGAAGAAGCAGAAGGCCAGGTCGTTGTCGCGACCTTCGCCTCACATGTGCACCGCGTCCAGCAGGTGATGAACGCCGCCGCGAAAGCGGGACGTCATGTCGCCCTCGTCGGGCGTTCGATGGAACGCAATATGCGCATCGCCGCTGAAAAGGGCTACCTCACGGTGCCTGAGGGCCTGATCGTGGACGCCAATGAATTGGCGGCCCTTCCTCCTGAAAAGCGCCTCTACATGGCGACCGGCTCACAGGGCGAGCCGAGGGCGGCGCTCGCGCGGATGAGCGCTGGCTCCCACAAGTTCGTCAATCTCGAAGCGGGGGACACGGTTGTTGTGGCGGCCTCCCTGATTCCCGGCAACGAGACTGATGTGAACCGCGTGATCAACGAGCTCACACAGTTGGGCGCGAAGGTTTTCCACCGTGGCAATGCGAAGGTCCATGTTTCGGGCCACGCCTGCCAGGGCGAGCTCCTCACCTTCTACAACCTGGTCCAGCCGAAGAACGTCATGCCGATTCACGGCGAATTGCGCCACCTCGTGAAGAATGGTCAACTCGCGGTCTCCACCGGTGTCCCCGCAAGTCGGGTCGTCCTCGCCGATGGTGGGGTTACGGTCGACCTTAAAGACGGGCAGGCGCGGATTTCAGGCCAGGTCCCCTGCGAGCTCGTCTTCGTCGACGGTAAATCGATTGGTGAGATCTCCGAAGAAGAGCTCGAGATCCGCAGGATTCTCGGTTCTGAGGGCTTCATTTCTGTGTACGCCGTGGTCGAACACGATTCGGGCATGGTCCTTTCCGGTCCGACGATCAAAGCGATCGGCATGGCGGAAGATGACGCTGTCTTCGACGAGGTCTTGCCCGATGTGGAGGATGCCCTCAAGGACGCTGCCGCTCCCGGCGGAAAGGACCCTTATGTCCTCCAACAGGCGATGAGGCGCGTCCTCGGACGTTGGGTTGCCCGCAGGCTGCGTCGTCGCCCGATGATCGTCCCCGTCGTCGTCGAGCAGTAACACGCCCGGGCACTCATAGCGCAAAGGACCTCATTCGATGGCTGGACGCTTCATTTCGACCCACTCGGTCGTCCTCGTGCTCCCGATGCACGTCTCGCACACTCCCGTCAGGGGAGGCTCGGTGCATGCTGATGCTGCAAGTTCGCGCCCGGGCGGCGGTTTCACGACACTGTCAGCCGCCGCCGCGCAGGGCGTGCCCGCAGCTTTGGCTTCTCCCCTGGGGACGGGCCCGAACTCCTTCGCGGTTCGCCAGCAGCTCGTCGAAGCGGGCGTGGAAATCCTCACTCAGGAGCTCGTGGGTGACATTGGTGTGGCGATCCAACTCATCGAGAGGAACGGCTCGATGACTTCCATTGTGACGGCTGGAGTGGAGTCCGAGCCTTCACGGACTGCTCTGGATCGGATGGTCCTCAGGCCCGGCGACCTTATCCACATTGCGGCCTCGGACTTGACGACTCCGCATTCGGCGATGGTGCTCGCCGGTTGGGGAGCGGCCCTTCCGGCGTCGGTGCGCCTCGTCGTTTCGGTTTCCCCCGCGGTCGAGCAGGTCCCCGTTGAATCGTGGCGTCAACTCCTCAAGCGTGCGGATATCGTCACGATGAATGTGCGCGAGGCCGCGGCGCTCAGCTCGATCCTCGCGACGCATGAGCCGGGAACGGGGATCCGCAATCTCATGAAACCTGAAGCGGCGCTGGTGCGCAGGACCGGGATCATGGGGTGTGAGCTTCAACGCGAGCAGGGCGCGGAACGTATCCAGGTGCCCGCATTTGAAACCCGTGTCGCGGACACCGCTGGAGTCGGCGACACCCATATCGCCACCATGTGCGCCGCACTCCTCAAAGGCAAGGACATTGAGGAGGCGTGCTCGTTGGCGAATGCTGCGGCGGCGATTGCGATCTCACACGAGTCGGCTCTGCCGGTGCCGACTCTTGAGCAGATCTTGCGCGTTGTGAAGGAGGGGAAGGCGACGGGACTCACGAGCCAGAAGGCCTGATTTCCGGCGCGCCACGGGCCGTCTGGCGCTGGACGCGGGTAGCGTCGAAGCATCATGGCATCACGTACCCCATCGACGGGCAAGACCGGGAGAAATCCCTCTGGTCGCCCCCAGTCTTCGAAGCGTCAAGCGGCCCCCCAAGCCCCCGAGCCGGGACTCCTCGCGAGGTTCTTCGCCTCGATCGGCAGGGGAGTTGCTTCACTGGTTCGCGCTTGGAGGGCAGCAGATCCTCAGATGAAACGCGATGCTCTCGCTTTCGTGTGCATCGCAGCCGCGCTCCTCGTTGCTTTGCGTGAATGGTTCAGGATCTCCGGGCAGGCCGGGGACTTCATTCATCATGCGGCAGCCGGGTCGGTGGGTCTGTTCTCCGTGGTCGTCCCGCTCGCATTGATCGCTTTTTCCATTGAGCTCTTCCGGGCGCGCAGTGGAGAGCAGGCTCTGCCGCATCATGTCGCAGGCGGGATCGGGCTCGTGATCTCCTTGTCTGGCCTCGTGCATGTCACGCAGGGCAATCCCTCTCTTGAGGATATCGAGACGATCGAGTCCGCAGGGGGAATCGTGGGCTGGTTCGTGGCTCGTCCACTGACGAATCTGCTCTCCCCCTGGGGGGCGGGCGCGATCCTCGTGCTGGTGGGCATCTATTCGCTGCTCCTTGCGACCCGTACCCGCGTCGCGGAGGTCCCCGCGCGCTTGAGGGAGCTGGCGCAGCGCCTTAAGCGCAGGAGCACGCCGAGTACAACCCCTGAGAATGAGGATCCGGCTCGAGTGGCGCGTCAACGCGCACGCGAGGACCTCGCCGCAGGGGATGATCCTTTCCTTGACGAATACGACGGCGATGAGTCCTTCCGCTCCCCGAATGTTTCCGAGGACGCGACGAGCGTACTGGGAAGCGCTTCGCCTGCACGGCTCCGGGACGCTGAGCCTGCGCCCCTTCACGGCGGGGCCTCATCGGCCGCAAACAGCGGCGAGGTTGAGTCGGCGCCCCAAGCCCAGACCGGTGTTTTAGCGCATGACATGCCGACTGAGAAGTTCTCGGTCGTTGCCGATCCGAATACCGAGGCCATTCCGGCCCCCACCTCTCCCGAAGCCGACGAGCCTGCCCCTGCGCCGATCACGCCAGCACCCGAGGGGGAGGTCTTCCAGCCCCAACTCAACGAGGCGATCTCTTACACCCTGCCTGAGGACTCTCTCCTCGTCTCGGGGCCCCCGCATAAGACCCGCTCGGTGGTGAACGACCAGGTCGTTCACGCTCTCGCCCAAGTCTTCGCCGACTTCAAGATCGACGCGCAGGTCACCGGTTTTTCCCGAGGCCCGACGGTCACCCGTTACGAGGTCGTCCTCGGATCGGGAGTGAAGGTCGACAAGCTCACGAACTTGTCGAAGAACATCGCCTATGCCGTGGCTTCCGCGGATGTGCGTATCCTCGCGCCGATTCCCGGCAAGTCCGCGATCGGCATTGAAATCCCGAACACTGATCGTGAGAATGTCGCCCTCGGTGATGTTTTGCGTTCGAGTGCGGCCCTGCGCAACCAGCATCCCCTGGTCGTCGGTGTCGGCAAGGACGTCGAGGGCGGTTATGTCGTGACGAACCTTGCGAAGACCCCGCACCTCCTGGTCGCGGGCCAGACCGGTTCGGGCAAGTCGAGCTTTGTGAACTCGATGATCACGTCGATCATGATGCGCGCGACCCCCCAGCAGGTCCGCATGATCCTCGTCGACCCCAAGCGCGTGGAGCTCACGATCTACGAGGGCATCCCACATCTGATTTCACCGATCATCACGGATCCGAAGAAGGCCGCCGAGGCCCTCGAATGGGTCGTGCGAGAAATGGACGCGCGCTACAACGACCTATCCGATTACGGGTTCAAACATATTGACGACTTCAATAAGGCGGTCCAATCGGGCCAGGTCCTGGCCAAGCCGGGTCTTGACCGGGTGCTGCGCCCCTACCCGTATCTTCTGGTGGTCGTTGACGAGCTTGCTGATTTGATGATGGTCGCGCCGCGTGACGTGGAGGCGTCGATCCAGCGGATCACGCAGCTCGCGCGCGCCGCGGGGATCCACCTTGTCCTCGCGACCCAAAGGCCCTCCGTTGATGTCGTCACCGGTTTGATCAAGGCGAATATTCCTTCCCGCCTGGCTTTTGCAACCTCCTCGTTGACGGATTCGCGCACGATCCTCGACCAGCCGGGCGCTGAGAAGCTCATCGGTCAGGGCGATGCTCTGTACCTGCCTGCGGGCGCTTCAAAGCCGATGCGCGTGCAGGGCGCGTGGGTGACTGAGTCGGAGATCCACAGGGTCGTCGCCCATGTGAAGCAGCAGATGCAGCCCCACTATCGCGATGATGTCGTGACGGAGACGAAGAGCGTCAAGGTTGCCGAGGATATTGGTGATGATCTTGATGATCTGCTCCAGGCGGCGGAGCTTGTGGTGTCCACTCAGCTCGGTTCAACTTCGATGCTGCAGCGCAAGCTCCGCGTCGGATTCGCCAGGGCTGGGCGTCTCATGGACCTGTTGGAGTCTAGGGAGATCGTTGGGCCTTCGGAGGGGTCGAAGGCCCGTCAGGTCCTCGTTCAGCCTGAGCAATTGCCCGAGGTGCTTGCGATGCTCAGGGGTGAATCGGATTCGATGGATGCCGGGGGACAGGCTCCGGCGGTACCACCGGCTTTGGCGGGGGATGCCTTTGGTTCGGACAATGCGGGGCGTGGGGCGGTCGACGCCTCGGCGGCTTCGGACATGGCAGGTGAGGCGGGCGCGCCCGCAAGCGGGGCAGCACAGATGGTCTCGTCTTTCGTCCCTGACGGCGCGTCTTCTCAGCCAGGGCCGTACACTCCTGGTGACGACGTGATGCAGGATCCCTACGCGGGGCACAACTTCGGTGGGAATCCGCCTCAATGGGTCGATGAGGAGCCCGAAGAGGATGAAGACGCTTGGCAGCTTACAGGCCGCTGAGTCACTGGGAAGGACGGGCAATGCACGACAATGTCTCGCTAGTCGATCGGGAGCACTCGGTTTCACCGTACAACCTGCCGAATGCGCTGACGGTGATTCGCCTCCTCCTCGTGCCCGTGTTCATTTGGCTGATGGTGTCTGAGCTGCCTGGGGCGCGCTGGTGGGCGGTACTGGTCTTCATGATCGCAGCTTCCACGGATCAGCTCGATGGGCACATCGCTCGCTCGCGGAACCTCGTGACCGACTTCGGCAAGCTCGTCGACCCGATCGCGGATAAAGCGTTGACTCTCGGTGCTTTCGTCATGCTCACCGTCGTCGGCCTGCTGCCCTGGTGGGTGACGGCGCTGATCGCCTTCCGTGAACTGGGCATCACCTGGCTGCGTGCGATCCTGTTGAAGAGGGGGATCGTCGTCGCTGCGAATAAGGGTGGCAAGCTGAAGACGGTGTTGCAGATGCTCGCGATCTGGGTCTTGTTGATTCCGTGGACGACGATCGAGTTCGGGGGAGAGTGGAGCGGGCTTTTTGCGCAGGGCATGCTCGTTTTCGGTTGGACGGTCGCGGGCCTCGCTCTCCTCGTCACTTTGTGGTCGGGTTGGGTGTATGTGGCTGAGGGGATGCGCCTGACGAAGGACGCCAAGACCCAGAGTTGAGTCTTGTTCGCTCAAGTTTATTGACGAGGGCGAGCAACGCCACAATTTGCAAGACCCGCAGAAACAAGCCGAAAAGTCGGTATTGAGCCGCAGGAGGACTGGTCGAGCCGGACTTGAAGGCCGGTATAGAGATGCGCTGCTGAGCCCTGCACGATAGGCTCACCATATGAACGCTTCTACCGCTCCCGCTCCGCTGTTGCGGACTGAACTCGGTGATGTCCTGCGCGACCTTCGCCGTCACCAGGGGCGCACTTTGCGTGAAATCTCTTCGGACGCCCAGGTTTCCCTGGGATACCTCTCCGAGGTTGAGCGCGGCCAGAAGGAAGCGTCCTCCGAACTCCTTGAGGCGATCTGCCTGGCACTCGGCGTGCCGCTCTGGTTCGTTTTGCGTGAGGTTTCTGAACGCATGGCGGTCTCTTCCGGCATCGTCGTACCTGACACGGTGCCCGAAGATCTCGTGCCCGTCACCCTCATTTCCTGAACGTGAAGACTTCGGAGTTCTGGGACGCTGTCGATTCTGTTTTCGGCCCCACCCTCGGGCGCTCCTATGCTGCGGACCTGTATCTGCCCGCGATCTCTGGTACCTGCCTGGAGGCGCTTGAGGCGGGTCTCGCCCCACAAAGGGTGTGGGAGGCCCTGGTCGATGAAACCGGTGTGGGGGAGTCGTGCAAGTGGTTTCACCGCCTCGACGCGAAAGCGAAGCGCTCGCTGCGTTGAGTCTGGTGTGCTGAATCCGGTGTCGTGGTGGTGCGCCACTGAGTTTTCGTGGAGCTGAGGCCCAACGTGCCAGCGGGGGCGCGTGACGTGGCGGCTTGTCTGAAGACTTTGGGCACTCTTCAACTGATGGGGATGAGGGGGTGGGGAAGCATATTCGGAATGTGCAAATACCGAGCGTCATATGCACGAGTCCGGGTATACACTCCAAGCGACCATAGGTGAAAGCCCGGTGGCCTTGAGCTTCGTCGTTTCTAGTCATCGCCTGAACTGCCTGAGCTGAGAGAGGTCCTCGTTCAGATTTGGATGATGATCTATATTCTTCGCTGAAGGCGTTGCTCAAGAGCTTCTTTGTTGACCCACTTTCATCAAGGAGTAGTAGTGTCTAGGAACGTTTCCGCGCACACCCAGCGCCCCGATATGCACCTGACTGACGACATTGCGATTCCCTGCGAACTCGTGGAGGCGCACCGGCGTGGTGAGTTGGTGATTTTCGCCGGAGCGGGGGTGTCCATGGATGAGCCCGCGAATCTACCATCTTTCAAAGGATTAGCCCGTGGCCTCGCCGAGCTTGCTGAGGTTCCCTTCTGTGAAGGACACGTCAATGGAGAGAGCTGCGTAGCTTCTCAGGCGTCGCAGGGGGCTGAGGCGACGGCAGAATCCCAGGAATTTCATAAGTGTTCGGAGCCACGAGAATTCGACCGTTTCCTTGGTTCATTTCCGCGAGAGTTTGATCTGCGACGGCATGCTCTCAAGCTTGTTTCCCCACCAGAGGCAAAACCGAACACAACGCATCAGGCGATTATGCGACTGGCTCAGGCTGGGGGGATTCCCCGGATTGTGACCACAAACTATGACACTTTGCTCTCAGCGGTGGCATCGGAGGGGCAAATCGAAACGAAGCGATGGGATGCTCCCTCCCTTCCCGAGGGGGACTCATTCCGTGGGATCGTTCATCTTCATGGTTCAGCGAAGAGCGACCCGAACGACATCGTTCTCACTGATGAGGACTTCGGGAACGCTTACTTATCCAATGGTTGGGCAACCCGATTTCTCGTGCCGATGTTCCGTTGGTACACCGTTCTTTTCATTGGATATAGCCTTGGCGACCTCATTATGCGGTACTTGAGACGAGGCATGTCATCAGACAACCGTTGTTTCGCGCTCGTTCCTAAGGAAGTCGCCGCCCGCCCGGAGTGGGAACGCTTGGGGGTTGACGCCATCGGTTATCCCGTCGGCGAGGATTCTGAGGGAATGAGGGACCATAGTGCCCTAGTGGGGCTGCTGGAAGAGTGGACGGAGTTTGCAAAAGCCACTCCTGAGAAACAGAAAGAGCGAGTTTCAAAGATCGTTAGATGCGGTCCCGAGGACCTTGGGAAGGCGGATCGGGATTTTCTCTTCTCACAACTTGAGGATTGCGAGGGAGCAAAGAGTTTCACCTCTGCCTGTTGTGGCTTGGGCGCCACAGATTCCTGGGCCTGGTTGAAGTGGGTTGCTGAGAACCTCCTTGACTTCCAAGCTGCTTTCAAAGGAAAGACGAGTTCGGAACCGACAGAGGAGCTGCTGGAATGGTATTGTTCCAGCTTCATTGCAAAGCCCGAGCTTCAGGGGGCTGCATTGAATATCGCTCTCAAATATGGTCAGGAATTCAACGATGTGCTCCTAAAAAGCGCCGCTTCGACGGTTCTGAATTTTGGTGAAGAGGATCCTCAGGCGGGGAATCGCTGGAAGGCTGTCTTGCTGAGTTCGTTCCGCCGTCGGATCGTTGATCGGCATACTTTCCCTGTCCCGTATTCTCCTGGACAACAAAACGAGAGCTTGATGGTACTCGCGGAGATGATGAGACCGCGCCTCGTCCTCAAACAATCGTGGTCACTCATCGATGACCGCGAGCTTCCAGGCTTACCATTTTGCGATCTTGACTGGGACGTCGACAAAGAGAGCCTGAGGACACACCTGCTCGCCGCAGTCGAGCAAAGCCCACCCGCCGACGCCCAATTGGGTCTCATCTTGGAAAATGCACTGATGCAGTGTTATCAGCTGTTCTTTGCCTACCAAGGGGATCTTAAGTCCGATCCGCCGAGCGCCCGACGCACAGCGATCGAGGAGCACATAAGAGACAAGTCGGGTGGCACCCTCAATGTGATCATTGACGCGCTTCGCGACTATGGTCTGCGGGCACAGGACAAAGGTGGGGTCGATTTCTCTGAACGCTGGATGGCTATGGAAGGGCAACTGTTTCATCGTCTCGCAATTCACTTGGTGAGGCACTCGACCCGGAGTGAGGATGAAAAGATCTCCTGGCTTGTCGATCATGTTGATCTGCGTAGCTTCGAATACAAACATGAGGTCTACTGTCTGCTCAAGGAAACGCTGAGAGGTGCCAAAGATGAAACAAAAGAGTGTCTTCTTGAAATGGCCCGTATAAAAACGGCTGATTATCAAGAAGTTCTTAGATATGCGATAAACAATCCTTTGTCCTGGTTTGTGCAATGCGACGCGAACTGGAAAGAAGCCTCTGATGAATTAAAGGCTTTTCGAAAGGAATTCCCAGGTCTTCCGGAACCTGAGCATCACGACTGTGGAATCTGGGTGGAAAGCGACGGTGTCGGGCGACAAACAGTGATGTCGAAAAAAGAATTCCTAGAGCGTCTGGACGCGAATTGTCAAGATCTCCTTGAAGAACTCCTCTCCTACCCCGACCGTAAGTTCGACGAGTTGAATTGGGAGGATGTATGCGAATTCATCCAGGAAATATCAAAAACTTGTCCTGTCGTGGGAGTTCAGATCCTCGACTTCTGCAGTGAAATGAAAGATGATTACGCCAAGCGCTCCACTGATCTGCTTCGTTCGATTGTAACTGGATGGACTGAAACCAAGCTTGATCATGTGCAGGATAATGCTCTGCGTGCGGTTCGAGATCTCATCGACGGTGCTGACGACTCATCGCTGTATGCCGTGACTCGGTTCCTTTTTGAACAGCAAAAGCGTGGGTGTGAAAACGATTCGATCGCAGCGAGTAATCAGCTGCTGGAAGAGCTGCAGGAGATTGCCCGGTATCTTGGGGAGACATATGCACAATCCTATGTTCCGCCCACAAATTGCAAAGGAACTGATCTACTGTCACTTGGATTCAACTCCTGGCCTGGGGAGCTCGCTGAGTACTGGGTGGCGGAGCTAAAGCGAAAAGCAACGAATGAGTGCTGTGGGGCTCTCAGTACTGAAAAAAAGCAATTAGATCTGCTTCTTCATAACGATGGTACATGCGTCGCTGCGCTGCCGGTTCTGGCGCGCAAGCTATCCCAGCTCTTCGAAGCGTTACCCGAGTGGACGAGTAAGAATCTTATTCCTCTCTTCGGGAAGAAAGACATGCTGTTTCACACATGGAGACCATACCTTCGCTCCTGTGATTGGACACCAGCTCTTCTCCAGGCGGGCTTGCTCCCAGCCGTCAAAGGCGCTTGGGACTGGATCGATGCTTTTGAAGATCAGTGGGACCAGTCGGAGTTTGTGAGTCTGGTCATCTCGTTACTGTTTTCCGATGGGCTTGAGCTTAAAGATAAGTTGCCTCTTCTTTCACGCTCAGTCTTGGCGGGTTCTGGAAAATATCGGCTGTTCTTCGCAAGGGAAATGAGAGACCAGCTCGCGAGAAGCTCGGTTGATGAAGTCGCGAGAACTTGGGATGAATGGCTCAAAAAGCATGTTGAGCGGCGGCTCGATGGACTCCCCCGTAATGCGAGTTCTGAGGAAGTCTCAGCCTGGGCGGATATTGTCCCCTTCCTCGGAGACCGTACTGGTGAAGCCCTGAACCTCTTTAAGGGCAAGGATGTTTCTTTGTTAGGGGAGGATGTTTTGGAAGAAGTTCCCGCAGGGCTTCCGTCAGAATATGTGGGCAAGTTTGCATCATTCTATGCGCGTCGGATTGAAATTGCGAGACCGGTCTTCGATATCTTCAAGCTCAGCAGTTTTAGGCGAATGGTCAATGAGTTTGAAGAGACTTATGGGGACGATGTGGTGAAGTCAATACGAGATGCTTGCGTCAAAGCAGGGATTCCTCTCTGAAGCAAGTACGGATGGTCAAACGCTGAGTTTCCAGACGGTGGGCCAGTGCGCGTGTACAACACGCGCACACCTTGACGCGAGTCGAACACCTGTTCCATGTATGATCGTTCGCTGACGACACCTGAGGGTTCATCCATCCACAGCCAGGGTTCATCCACAAGCGTGATGGGGGATGGTCCGCAGATGCCTATGGTCGGGCATAGCGTCGTTGCGTCGCCCCGGAGAGGGGATGACGCTCCCAGACCGGATCACCCGTGAGCCGGAGAGGCTCGAAGCGTTGAGAGGACATCCCATGGCAGCTGCATCGCGTAAGCGCACGAGCGAACGAAAAGCTGAAGACCGCAAGGGCGATAAGAGGAACAAGGCCCTCGAACTCGCACTCTCCCAGATCGACAAGCAGTTCGGCAAAGGTTCCGTCATGCGCCTCGGCGATGACACGCGTCCCCCGGTTCAGGTGATCCCCACGGGCTCCCTCGCCCTCGACGTGGCCCTTGGTATTGGCGGGCTGCCGCGCGGCCGCGTCATCGAAATCTACGGCCCCGAATCCTCCGGCAAGACCACCGTCGCCCTTCACGCTGTGGCGAACGCCCAGAAAGCGGGTGGCAATGCTGCATTCATTGACGCCGAGCACGCCCTCGACCCCGTGTACGCGAAAGCCCTGGGCGTCGACATCGACAACCTCCTCGTCTCCCAGCCGGACACTGGCGAACAGGCCCTCGAAATCGCCGACATGCTGATCCGTTCCGGGGGCATCGACATTATCGTCATCGACTCGGTCGCAGCCCTCGTCCCGAAAGCGGAGATCGAAGGGGAAATGGGAGATTCCCACGTCGGCCTCCAGGCGCGCCTCATGAGCCAAGCACTCCGCAAGATCACCGGTGCCCTCTCGGCGACCGGCACGACCGCGATCTTCATCAACCAGCTCCGCGAAAAGATCGGCGTCTTCTTCGGCTCCCCGGAAACCACGACCGGCGGTAAAGCCCTCAAGTTCTACGCCTCGGTTCGCATTGACGTTCGCCGCATCGAAACCCTGAAAGAAGCGGGAGCCCCCGTCGCGAACCGCACGCGGGCGAAAGTCGTGAAGAACAAGATGGCGCCGCCCTTCAAGCAGGCCGAGTTCGACATCGTCTACGGCAAGGGCATCTCGCGTGAAGGCTCAATCATTGATATGGGAGTCGAAGCGGGAATCATCCGAAAATCCGGCTCCTGGTTCACCTACGGCGACGATCAACTCGGCCAAGGCAAAGAGAACGTCCGTCAGTTCCTCGCAGACAATCCCGAACTCGCCAAAGAGATCGAAGACAAGATCCTCATCTCCCTCGGGATCGGGGAAGCACCCGAGGCCGAGCCGGAGCCTCTTCGTGAGGTGATCGACCCTTCAGAGGACGCCGGTTTCTGATCCGAAATGGTCCGCTACCTCGATCCTGAAGATCATCCCGAAGGGGCCCAGACGCGGCGAAAGTCGCGCCTCAGCCCAGCAGAGCGCCTCCAACGCCTCAAAGAACGCAATAGTGCCCTCGAAGGAGCAGCAGCGATCGAAGGGGCCCGCGAGCTTGCCCTGCGCCTCTTGGACACGCGCTCGCGTTCCACGGGGGAGCTGCGACAAGCGATCGAATCGAAGGGTTTTTCCGCTGAAACTGCCGAAGAGGTCATCACTAGGCTCAGGCGCGTCGGCCTCGTTGATGATGCGGCCTTCGCCAGGGCACTCGTATCCGATCGTTTCACCGGCTCGGGCAAAGTGGGGCGCGTCCTCGTTGAGGAAATGCGCCGCAAAGGCCTGGAACCTGCGACCATCGAGGCCGCCATGGAAACACTTGAGCCTGATGATCTGCGTGAGCGCGCACTCGAACTCGCCAGAAAACGCCTGCGCACCATGTCGCAGCTTCCTCGAGATACGGCATTTCGCAGAATCGCTGGGATGCTCGCTCGCAAAGGGTATTCACCCTCGATGTGCACAGCGGTTGTGACTCAAGTACTCGAAGAACGCGAAGAAGAATAGGAGAGCAGGCGGGGAGTTCACTTCATCGCTGATCGTTCCCGCTTGAGGATTTCATCACTCATCATCCCCGCTTGGAAATCTCAGCGCTGCTCGTTCCCGCTTGAGGATTTCGTCGCAGACCCTCCCTTTCGGGGGAATCCAAGAGAGAATACCCTCGCCTACACCCCTCTTGCGAAAAAGAGAAAGAGCAGGCACTCTTCTGTGCAGCACTCTCAGCGTGCGTGCAGGCTCAGCTGCGCTCTCAATCCGCAAGGAGAATCCCCGTTGCCGCTCCCAGCGCGGGTCCCTCGATCACCCGCGAAACACGCAGCGTTCACGCTTAGCCTGGATGTATGGACGACACTCAGCTCATCGAACTCCTCGACACCCTCGCCGAGGCAGAACTCACCCTTGCGCTCGCAGAATCCCTCACAGGGGGTGCTCTATGCGCCAGGCTCGTCGACGTGCCCAAAGCCTCGCGAGTGCTGCGCGGAGGAGTGTGTACCTACGCCACGCCACTCAAAGCGAAGCTACTGGGGGTGGATTCCACACTGCTCGCCGAAATAGGACCCGTCGACGCCGAGGTCGCCCGCCACATCGCGAAGGAAGCTGGCTTCGACGAGGAAACGGCCGAGGCCATCGCGCCCGTCCTCGAGACCCTGTGGACGGTGTACCGCGACGAGGACGCGACC
>ERZ772764.1624-NODE-1624-length-13985-cov-4.216368_pt1 | contig 13985 bp, 12 predicted proteins | sample MGYA00512163_ERZ772764 | MGnify/ENA primary metagenome ERZ772764 (study PRJEB29015, sample SAMEA2737903) | human oral metagenome | biome: human oral; feature: human-associated habitat; material: dental | place: China | collected 2094 ... | reverse complement strand
TCAACCGAGCGTGGAACTCTCTACCTTCATGCAGTCTTTAAAGGGGTTACCGATAAGTTTATTTTTGCCTATCCAGTCGCAAAGTTCAATGATAGACGACTTATTGCTTGTAAAATAGATGAAGCGGTGTCCGGCAAGCACGGTGAGCACGTCGAGGTAGTCGGCGAGTTTCCAATACATTTTATAAGTAGTAGTGTTGGTGGAGAGATAGGGCGGGTCGACGAGGAACACCACGCTGGGTATATCTTTATACTGCTCGAAGAGCTGTCGGTAATCACAGGAGGTAACGACGAGTCCGTCGAGATAGTCATCGGCTGGTGGGTAGCCAACGGCTTTTACCCTATTATATAATGTCTCTCGTTGCAAATCCTCATAGCACGTGGCGTATTTCATCGAAAATAGGAGCGAGCCTGACAGGGTGATATAATCGACGTAACCGTAGGTGTGCTCATGCCCGCGTATGCAGGAAAGGATGCGCTCGCGCATGGTTCCTGTGATGGTAACCTTTCGTGGATAATCATTAAGAATGAGGCGTAATTGCTCCAGCAGTTCATTGGTTTGCGGGATATGCGCAAGTCGGCTGCGATAGCCATCGAAATCATTATAAACCACAGTAGCATTAGGTTTTTCATGCTTGGCGATATGCGACAATAACCCGCTGCCACCGAAGAGATCTACAAAGGTGGCAGTGTCGGGAAATTGCTTTAACACGTTCTTAAATTCACGCGCGAACATACGTTTTTGCCCTTGAAAAGGGAGTGGTGCTGAAAGATAGCATTTGCTCATACGTTTTATTTTAGTGGTTGATTGTGGCAGCAAAGGTAAGCTGTTTGCTACATACAGCCGCGGGCAAAGTAGGCTTTCACACTGCACACGGGTTGCAGTCAGCTTGAAACCTTTTAATGAGGCAGTAAACCTTGCGCTCGCTGATGGCATATTCCTCGGCAAGGTGAGCCACGACATAAGACACTTTCTCGCCCCGTTCCGTCAGCTGCTTGTATTCTGTGTATAAATCAATATAGTCGGCATCTTCTAATCGGATGCCAGCCCATTTGAGTCTTTTTATCAATTCCCGGTTAAATTCCAATACTTCAATTACTTTCATTATCCTAATTTTTAGTACTTTTGCATCATCTCACTTATATAACAAAACAACTCAGCGTGCGGATGAAGGCTTTTGCCCCCAGTCGTGCGGTACTTCGTATTGCGTTAATATGTAGGTGAGATGACTATTAACCGGCTGGGGGCTTTTTCTTTTTCAAGCCCCCGTTTTGCTTTTTCAGTATCTTTTTATTTTAAAAAGTCCCTTTATAAGATTAGCGTACAAAGCCATCCTACCGTGGCGGCAAGCATAACTTGTAGCAATATCATCGGCCTTGTGGGTTCGCGCTTAAAATAATCACGATGCGTCATATAGCCTGTACAGCCAAAAAACATGATGAGCAGGCTTAACACCGTAGGGAGGTGCAGTGCCTGTAAGGTTATGCTGGCAAGGCTCGTTACGATAGCTATTGCCATATAGATAACATTCTTTTTCATACGCTTGTCTCCTCTTCACTTTTCGTGGTCTGTTCACCAGCTTGCGACTCAAAAGGTTTTGAGGGAATATCGCCACCCGTCTCAATAGCCTTGATAATGGCTTTAAAATCGGCCACAATGCCTTGGAAGCAAGGACAAATCACAATACCATCGGCCATGGTATTATACCCGTCGTAGGTTAGTTTGCCCGTTGCCTTGGTAAGCACACCCTCGGCACCCAACTCGTGTATCATGTCACTAAGCTGAATGATTTCAACGGCCTTTGGATTGGTGTTGTTGGCTCGGTAGCTCACCTCGTGCCGATAATGCCCCATGTCAGTAGCAAGGGTGCATTGCACTTCAGATTGAATCATTTCCATCATTTTTATTCTCCTATATTTTAGTTGTTGATAAATGTTAATAGTCAAACGATACATACCCCTCACCCTTAGATGCTGCTTCGCGTGCATTGAAGTTTCCTGCCATGATGACCTTTCCCTCGAATGCGGCATACCATGATACACGGAATTCAGTCTCGGCGGATAGATAGCGCTTGGGATACAGGTGGTCAGTGGTCGCTCGATAGACGATGGTTTGCTCCTTTTGCGGATCAATCCATTTTGGCTCCACACACCGCAGCTGCATATCACTCTCGGCATATTCTTCGAAACGCGCCGAGAGGGAGAGCTGGGCATGCGGGCTGAGTGTATCGTCTCCGAAGAGCGTTCGCTGGAAGCCTGTATTGACGACCCTGACAGCTATATAGTAGGTGAAATAAGCTCGTATAGTGGTGCCATTTGTCTCCTTGAAGAGCATGCTGCCTTTTGTGTCCCGCAGGGTAATCACACAATCCGCAGGCTTCAAGATGCCCTGATTGGTCATCAGTGCCGTGGTTTGTCCCGAGGCGTTGGTGAAAATCATGGCCGGTGCATCGTTGTACAGTCCAAAGTAGGCTGTGCCTCCTGTACCCTTCGCCATGATGGCGCGCGCATTAATCGTTCCATCGCTATTGAACACAGCCACGTCCTGCCCCTTGTTATTTTGAAAGCGCGTCTTATCGGCGCGAACGATGAACTCGCCCTGCTCCATCTTCAGCTCCACCTCGCCTGCTCGCTTGGTTGCATCGTTGGCTTTTGTAGCTGCGGCGGTGGCTGCACTGCTGGCCGTTTCCGCCGTCTTGATGGCCTCTTGTGCTTTCTTCATCGCCTCCTTATCTGTGGTGCTGCTCCACGTGTAGACACTTGGGTCGAGTGGTGGATAGGGTTTGTCCCATGAAGCGATGCCGAGATACTTGCCTGGAAATGTGCCAGCATCTTGGTCTTCAGGTGCAGGAGCATAGTCGTATTTATCTTCTCCCATCGTCAGCATGAAGTTCTTGATAAAGACCTTCGTTGTCCCTGATAGATATTTTGTTTCGATGTTTCCAAAGTCAGGGGCACCGAGTGCTTTTGTATTATTAACCGTAACAGAGAATGGTTTCCATTCATTATTTACAGATATACTTCCCTCACGAGCAGGCGTGCCGCCCATCCTCAATTCTATTGTGCAATTTCCATCTGACCTAATAAGGCCTCTTAACCGGTAGATACCAGCAGGCATAGCAGAGTTTCTTCTCTTCCACAGGTAACATAGCTTGGGTATGCCATCAGTCTTAACAGCCCAGTACCCATTAATGGTTTTGTCTACTCGGCACGTTATATTCCATATACCTAAGTTAAAGCCAAAAAGATTGCGCCCATGCCCATAATCACCATTCTCAACAAACGATGTGAACGTTTTCCCCCCATCGTTTGAATAGCGCACGAATGTGTAACTGCTCTTGCCATCATGCCCTTTCAAGTCGATAACCTCGCCCGAAGTGGCCAGCAGGCGGAAGATGCTGGCCGAGATATCGACCTTCGAGGGCGAGAGCAGTGCCACGGCTTTGCCCTCGAGGGTGTAGCCGTTGATGCCGCTGTAGATGATAATGGCCTGCTCGCCCATGGTGCGCAGCATGATGAGCCCCTGCCGTTCGGGCTTTGTCTTATTACCGAACTGAACAAGTGTATCATCAACCTGCGGCGCATCGCTGCCTTGCTCGCAGTCGGTTTTGCTTAGTTCTATCCAGTCCTCGCCCACGCCTGTCACTCTGCGCCAGTAGTGGCGGTTGGTCTTCCCTTTCAAGTTAAAGGTTTCAGCGCGTGCCAAGTCATCCGTCTGCCACAGGTTCTGCGTTTGCGTGGTGCCGTCGTCTTGGCGGAAATAGCATCGCCATGTGCTGCCCTTATCCTCGACTTTTGTAACCTTTGAACCGCAGGCCGAGAACACCATGTTGCCGCCCACGTAAGAGAGACGGCGCAGTTCCAACTCGTTGAAGATGGCCTTGCCCCAAACAATCAAGTCGGTGAGCGACAGTTGATACTTGCCATCTGCTCGCCGATGGATAGCAAAGCCCCGCTGTTCGGCCTCGTTGAAGTTCGCACTGACCACCTCCAGCAGCGTGGCTATGCCTTCGGCCGTGATGCCGTGGCCGTCTTTCAGGCCAACACCCTCAAGGAAAGTGATGAGCTTTTGTGCCGTGTCGGCCTTATCCTTGCGCAGAAACTGACTGAAGGCCGTACTGTCTTCAGCCAACTCCTGCGCCTTGTTGGCATAACTGGCACGTGCCGCCACGTTGGCTTCCAAGGCTTTGTTGGCCTGTTCGGCGAAGATGGCCTTGTCGGCCTGCTGTGCATGCCGGGCTTCATCCACGTTCTGTTGGTAAACAACACTTCCATCTGTAGTTGTTTTTGCTGCACCTGTTCCATTCGCGACCCGTTTGCGGGCCATCATCTTAATATCAATCATTGTCAATCTCCTTTAATGTCAGTTCTGCACTTCCCTCCGTCAGGTTTCTGTTGATGGCCTGCACAAAGAAAGTCTTGCCCATGAATGCCTGCCGATAGTGGGTGAAAAGGTCGACGATGCCGTGCGCCCTGTCGGCAAAAGTCTGCTTCAACACCACACGTGGCGCATGGTATTCTCGGTAATAGGCATCGACATAGAGCTGCTCTGCCTTGGCCTGTTGGCCTGTCAGCGTGTTGCAGACTTGCAGCACACCATCACCCGAGGCCATATTGACAGGCGTTGAGAGGGAAGGCGTATTGACAATGCCCAACTGCACGCTCTCGTCATAGGTCAGTGCCGAAGTGATTTTAAACTCCAAATCATCCTTCTTGTTGCAGAATGAGGTCTTGGCATCGCTCATATAAATAATGTCGTGTTCGTCACCCAAATGCTCTATGAGGCCATTATCGCTGTGGAGCTTCACTTCGAATTGTTTGATTTGAATGCTGCTCACGTGTGCCAACAGGGGAACGGCATGCTCGGTCCATTTCGTATGACGGAAGAAGGTGGGATGGCGGCGCGTAATGTCGCCCCACAACACATTGACCGGTCCAAGGATAACGAACCTTACGGAGCCGCTCACATGGTCGCGCTTGCGAATGGGGATAGCCATACCCTCGGTGTCAATGCCGCGTCGCCAGCTGATGTTGTTCTGCAAGCTGTATTCGCGGCCGATGAGCTTATCGCCAATCTTGGGGTCGAAACCAATGGTGAAGCTCTGCTGATAGTATTCATCATCGCTGCTGCATGCGGAGCGTTCCTTGTATTTGCGCCACTCGAAGTCCTCAATCTGCGAGCCGCTTCCTTTCTCCACCACGCACTTATCACCCACAATGAGCATGCAGGCCACCACGCCTATCTTACTAATGCGGTCGCTACCGTCACCCACTGCACTGTAATTGTATTCATAATTCTCGGGGGCGGTGCCGGTAAAAGGATACCAGCCACCATCGCCATCTTCGTCCCACTGCGGTTCCTCGTTCTGTTTAGGGTTGGAGTCGGTCTGCTTCCAATACTTACACGTGTAGTATTTTTCGCTGCCGTTCTTATCTTTTACCACGTTACCGTACACGCAGGCTTTCCCCTCTTCGATGGGCTTTCCGGAAAAGAGATTCTTGGCAGTCCACTCTTTCGTCCTTAAATCGCGAAAAGCAGCGGTCTGTGCCATGATGGGGTTTAAAATCATTTTCCCCGACAGCACAATATAGTTGGTTGTCTGCTCATCGGCTGGTGAGAACACTCCACCAGCTTTCTTGCCCTCATACACGGCATAGGGGATGGCTGCCCGCAAGTCAGCATCTTGGGGATAGGTGGCTTGTGCATCATCCTTCCCGTTGCCATTGACCGACAAAACTAAATAGTTATCCATGTCAATCTTCGCCAATGGACTGTTATCGCCTCGCGCCATCTCCGTCGCAACCTTACCATAAGCTACCAGCGCTGCCCCAAGATGACCACCAAGCCACTGCAGGTAGGCCTGCTGGTTACGTCCCGCCTGCCCGAAATAGTCCGGAAGGCTCATGCCGGCATGCAGGCTATTGTCGTGCATTGGGAACGTCCAATTAGGATGTCGCTTCACCCACACATACCAGTCGATGATGCTGGCAGCATCATAGGCCGTAGTGCTGTTAAACACCAAATCGCGGAAGCCCGCTGCAGCCCGCTTGCCTGTGCCCCAGCTGATAAACTCATTCATGTATTTTTGTTTGGCTGGGAAATCGCTCCGCAATGCGCTGTCCTCCAAAGGGCTCTCAATGAGCTGCTCCATTTTCTCAACCTTGCAGGTGAGCAGCAGCTGGTTGTACACCTCGCCAATGCTCATCGTCGTATCGTCTCCGATGACATCGCCGGTCCGAATATCCATCTTTCGATAGGGCGTTTCGCTGGTTTGCCCCGTTAAAAGATTCTGCCAGGTGATGGATGCTGCACGTTTTACACTCTCCCACGAAAAGATATAGAATGCAAAGCCCAACTGCAACACATGCAGATTAAGATATTTTGAGAGTTCGGAGAGTACTTCTTCCTGCGTCCACACATTGTCTTCTTCGTCGCTTAGGAACAGCAGTTCGTTAATAGATAGCTGTGAAAAGATACGATAGCGGCTGCCTGTTTGGTTGTCAATGGCTTTGCTGCCGTCAAAACAAAGGCTCATGCTGTGACCGCCAAGAATATCGATATGGCTTGTGAGACTCGTCAGCATTTCCGTGATCATCTCTTGAAAACTGCGTTGCCGGGCATTAGCCTTCACCTCATGATATAGCCGCCCTGCGCTACCCACATCGCCGTATTTGAAGCTCTTCAACGCCGTGAGCACATCAATGCAGCTCAGTTCAATCTCATCGAACTCCTCGCTGTAACCTTGTGAATAGGTTTGCGGTTCCAAGAAGCCGGCAAAGAGACATTCGCCCTCGTGATAGATATTCACTACCGCGTCGCGTAGGTCGGCACAGAAGAGGTCTGCGACAAAGTTGCGCACCTGCAAGCGGATGGTAGCCTGCTGGGGCAGCAGCACATCAAAGGTGTCGCTCACTTGGCTTTCAATCTCCACGGGATCATCCGTCCACTGAATGTCGCCCGTGTCCTTACTGATTTCTTGATTGTCGGTCTTGTCGCCATGCGTCACGATGTGCACCTCAATGCGCTCGTTCTGCTCGTTGTAATAATGTCCGTGTAAATACATAGGCTTTTACGTTACAATTTGATGTTGGTTTTGCGCCGATTGATACGTGTTTCGTTAGCCATTGCCAACACAATATCACGTCCGCGCAGACGTGCCTCCAACCGTCCGCCACCATTACCACCTTCACCGATAATCGATTTTAGTTTATTGAGCGGCGCAATCACTTTGGGGTTTGACCGTGCCCCGGCATATTCGCCCATAATGGAGAGCGTGGGGCCGTAGACGATGCCGCCATTGGCAAAGGGCGTGACGCCATTGATGAAGTTGAAAAGGCGACTCTGCTGCGCCCCGTTGAGAATCATTTCACCCGAATTCACACGAGCCAGCAATTTGTCCCCGCTTGGCGATGAGCCGCCCACAATGCCACCATTGGCAAATGCACCACTGATAGAGGCCAATGCGGCCACCACGGCAGCCACACCCGCGGCAATGGCAACAACGTTATAGGGGAACGGCATGCTGGCACCACTGGCCGTAGCACTGGCAATAGCCATGCCGCCCTTTGCAGTCGTATTCGTGATGGTTGCAGCCGTGTCGGTAGCTGTTACGGCGGTGTGTGTCTCCGTAGCCGCCGTTTCGGTTGCCGTAGCCGAAGCTTTCACGCCACTTGCTGCGGCACTGGCCTGTGTGGCACCCGTCAAGGCCTTGACGATATCCACAATGGCCGCAATGCTCTGAAAGATTTGTATGGCACCGTCTACCACTCCCGTAAGAGTCTCCCACGCATTGCGTCCGCCTTCAAGGGCGTTGGTCATCGACGTAATGCCACCGGCTACACCTTTCGTGTTACCCCACAGGTCTGTCAGATGCACATCGCTCTTGCGCAGCACCTTTTCATATTGTCCATACGAGCCGATGAGTTTTTCAACCTCACTGCGCTGACTTTTATCAAGCGGATGCTTCGTGTCGCGAAGCATGTCCTGCAATTCCTTGATGCGCTTTTTCACATTGTCAAGCCCCATCACCTTGAGTTCCATCTTCAACTCTTTTGCGTCCATGCCGTCCAGTTTTGCGGTCTCGGCATTCATTTCGGGCAGGCGTGTCATGCGGTTCAGTGCCTCCCGTTTCTGCTCCAACGCCACAATGGTTGCCCCGATGCTGCTAATCTCTTCGCCTGAAGCCTTCTTTTGCTTTGCCTGATAGTAGGTAATGGCTTCGTCGAGCTTCTCCATCGTGTTCAAGCGACTGATATCCTCCGGAGCCTTCAGACCGGCAAGGGTTTCGTCCCACTTCTTCTTCAGGTCGCCAAGCGCATTTATCTGCTGCTGTATTTGCACGCGCTCGGTGTCGGTGGCCGTCTTGAGCTTTTTCGTATAAAAAGCAATTTCGTTATCCAGTTGCTCATAGGTCTTTATCTCGTCAAGACGCAATGCCGCGTGCGAACTGTCCTCGAACGCCGTTCGAAGCGTGTTCAAACGCTTGATTTCACTGTCGATACCCGCCAATTTCTCATTGCTGGCTTTCTTGCGTAACTGCTGTTGATATTGCAGTTCTGCATCTATCTTCTCTAACGTGTTCAGTTCCTTGGGCCGCTTCGCACGGTCGATTTCGGCTTGTATGACCGCACCTAATTCCTTGTATTTCGCGATAAGTCGGGTGAGCTTCTGTATCTTCGCCGTGTCGGCCTTATCGGTCTTCTTCAGCTGTGCCTCGTAGTAGGAGATGTTCTTGTTTACGTCATCAAGACTCTTTACCACACGGACAGGCTTCTCCGTTTTGGAAGTAGTCTTTGTGCTGTTTGTTTTTACCCCCTGTTCACGCTTGTTAATCGCCTCACGCCTATTGACTTCCTTTTGCATTCGGCCAATCTCTTTGTTGAGACGTTGGCGTTCAGCCGTGGCATCACCTTTTAATCGGGCAACATCTTGCTGCTTCTCCTCAATCTCCTGCTTGAGCTCCTCGGTTGTGGATGCTTTTAAATTTGTGTTCACCAACTTCGTGGACTTGCGCGACTGGTCTAACTGCTTCTGCGCATCCACCATGTGGCGAATAGCCGAGTCGTATTGCTTTTGCAAGCTGTTGACCTTCGAGGTAATCTCGTTGATATCACTACCTAACTGCGTATAGTAATCCTTGCCACCTTGGGCATTCTCCCAGTTGTAATGCACCTCGCCCTTGGTGTCCATATATTGCTGCCCTAACTGCCGGCGTTCAGCTTCCTTGCTTTCCTTCTCCAGCTGCGCTGCCGCTATCTGTGAGGACAACACTTTGGCCTGTGCCTCATAGCCCATCTGTGCACAGTAGACCTTGCTCTTCTCTATCAGCGTGTCATACCATTCGGCTGCCGTGCGGTGATAACCGAAGCTCTCACCGTACTTCTTGTTCAACTCCGATACTTTCTTAGAGGCATTCTCGTGGTTATGGATGAGCGAGGCAAGGCGGCTGATCTCTACATCTAGTTCGGCCTTCATATTGGACGAAGCCTGTGAAAAGGCATCTTCGCTCTCCTTGAGCTGATCTACGCTCTCAGCCGTATCCTCGGCTTCATTCCCCATATTGGTGAAAAGACTGATGATGCCCGTAATAACAACCGATAGCCCCATGGTGAGTGCACCATAGAGAACCGTGACAGCGGCGCTTAAAGCCAGTGTTCCGCCAGCCGCCGTGTAGCCACTTATAGACAATATCCGTTGCGCGCCAGCTACTATTCCTTCATGTACGGCCAGCAAGGCACCCTTGATGGCAGTCAGACTGAATGCAGCTCCGAGCGCTTGTATGGATGTGATGAGTTTGATGCAGCCGGCCACGCAGATCATGGCTTGCGCGGTGATGGTTACAAAGGGCATCGCGCCCTGTACCATGCTCCCCAACTTCTCCTTGATGTCACCCAACGTATTCTCTAATTGCTTTTGCTTTCCGGCATCGGTCTTGGCCAGTTCTGCATTCATGTTGCCGACATTGGCGGTAATCACCTCTGCCAGCATGGCGGCACGTTCGCTTTCCGTGCCATATTGAAGTACATGTGCCTGTGCTTCGTCAAACGTGATGCCCACACGTTGCAGCACAGCCGTCTGCCCCTGCATGGCCTTACCCATCATGTTGCCGATGCCCACGGCATCTTGGTTGGTAGCATTGAGGCCGTTCTGTTGGGCAATGAGGTTATTCATGGCCGGTATCAGCACGTCAAGACTTTCCTTCTGTTTCAGGAATGTAGCCATCTGCTGGGCACCACTGAGCTGCACTTCGTCGCCGATGACACCCAATTCCTGTTGTGCCGAACAAAGGTTTTTGATATGCTGTATCTCCTCATCGGTACTATTCATGCGCTGTCGCATGATGGTCTCTAATTGTGTTTCAGCGACCAACTGCACCTGATAGGCCTCTGTCAAATCCTTAAAAACGCCCTGCAGCTCACCGATGGCATTCTGTAATACGCCCACAGCCTGTGCAGCTTCACTCCATGTGAGCACGTCGCGCTTCAATCTTTCGGCTTCGTTCTGCACACTACGAATGACACGCCCCATCTCTTCGGCATTGGCTGTCACGCGCTTTGCGCCGCCGTCATCGTGTATTTTGACTAAAAAACTAACCTCTTTTGCCATTGTTTCTTGCTTTTTTATTATCTTTGCCCCAACAACTATTATAAACAGTACTTATGTTAGCGATTCATTGGACACCTGTTTTTAGGCTCATCAATGAGCATCCCATTGCTTCGGTCTTCACCGTAGCCGTTTGTCTTGTGGTGATTACCTTTGGTCTGCTCTTTTGCATCGGTGTGATGAAACACCAATAACGTTTTCTTTATTCCAATCCTGCGGCCCGCTTGGCTTCCCTATAGCGCCGCTTCAATTCCTCGTTGCTGATTTCTTCTTGTGGCTTTTTCGCTTCTTCCTCCCACGGGAACTGCATCACATCACGGGGTGAGAGCGTGTTCTTGCTGTAGGGTTGCAGCATGCAGAGACAAGCCATGCGCAAGCGTTCCCATTCACCACGCTGCTCGTTCTCATGCCATTCATGCCACGATTGCCATGCCGCTTGAAACTCGGAAGGGGTGCACCGGCAGAAGTCATTCAAACTCATTCCCATGCACCCCAACGCGATACCTTGCAGCTCTTCAATGCCTACGTCCGGGCCTTCACCGTCGTTTTTTTTTCGGCATCGCCCACCTGTGCATAGAAGCTATTGAGGCTGTCGGGCTCGAGCAGGTCGGCAAACGTTTCGAAGTCTACGTCGAACGCTACATCGTCGGCCTTGCAAGCACTCTGCACACAGCAATAGATGAACTGCACAAGCTCACTGATGTCGCTCTGATTGAGCTGGCTCACATCTTTGCCTGTGGCGCGCTTAAAGCGCACCATCGCGCCCATGGTCACGCGGCAGGGATATTCCCGTCCGCCGACCGTCAGTTTCAAAATTTGCTTTTTCATAACGTAACCTTGTGAATGTTATGAATGACCGCCACCGCCGCCACCCAGCTTGGGTGTCGTTGCATCTGTCAAACCTGTTCCCTGTTTCTCTATCTTTCCGCAGTTCTCGAGGTTGATGCTGTACTTACCGTCATCGCCGGCCTGAGTATCAAGTTCTAATGAGGTAATGATATACTTGCCCTTGTAGCCGCCGGCTGCCTTGCCCGTGCGTTTATCGCCGTCGCGCAGGCCATAGGCGGCATCAATGGGCTCGCCTTTCAACATCTTGTCCTTGAGCTGATCGTAGGTGGGCATGTCGTCGTCGCCATCCGTGAGCACGCAGCCGTCGGCCGAGATGCTTTCCGAAAAACTCTTTACATACTTTTCCTTCCACTTGCCGCTTGCGGCTTCCTTGGTCACACGCTCACCTGTCTCGGTCGATGTGCTTACCTTGCAGCCCGTTGAAAAACCGAGGGCCTTACCGTCAACACTCAGGATGAGGTTGGTTCCGTCTAAAACACTTTTTGCCATATTCTTTTTTTGATGATTAAAATTAATACTATGCCGGTCGCCACCCCAGCCACATAGGCGAAGAAGAGCATTCGCAGGTCATTGAAATGCGTTTCTTTTTGCATTTGAGCAATGTTTGAATGCCGTTTGTGCTGCGTCTGAATCTGCTGTTGCAGTGTTTCGATGCGCTGCTCATAGCGTGCGCACTGCACCTCCAAACTATCACATCCTGCCTCGATGATGATTTGCGCAGGGCTTTCCTTGTCTGCCGAGGGCCGACGGCTCACTTTCACGTGCGCCCGCCCTTTGCGGACCGTGTAGCCTGCACCTGCGGGCAGAAGGGCAAGGCTGTCTTCAGCCACGCTTAGCGTCACCCGCGACTCGGGCACCATTACCTGCTGCTGCCACCGTGCGATGCTGGCCATCTGCCGTGTCGTTTCCTTCTGCGCGTGACTTTCCGCGGTGAGGCTTTCCCTTGTCGCCGTCTTCACTGAGCGACAGCTCACTGCTGACAGGACAGTTAACGCGATGAGGGCACAGCTGAATGGCCTCGATAGCCCGCGAGAGGCGGTTGAGGGCGCGGCGTGTCTTGTCGTTCTCGCCACGCAGTTCTTCCATCTTTTCATAATTGATGCGGTTTTGTTTATGAAGTCCTACAAGCTCTGCACTTACCATGTCGTACATCTGCTTGTAGGTGTCTTCTACCTTTTTCTTCTCTTCCACCGTTCTTAAACGGCGGTTCGCAATCCAGGCAATGGCAACACCGATACCGCCCGAAGGGATAGCCCATTGCAGGATTTGGAATATTGTCTCAGCCATTGTCGTTGGTTTTTATCGTTAAACTTGTCGGATGCCTATCGAGCGCAGCCAAGTTGGAACATCGAAACTCGGACAGGCTTTGCCTGGGTTCAGCTCATGATGCCCTACAATCTTCACCTGCGGGAACCGCGCGTGGAAGTCTTCCACATAGCGTTTCAACGCCTCGCGCTGCGCCTCGGTGCGCGTGTCCTTAGGCTTCCCTGCATTATCGCAGCCACCCACATACACAATATGTCGGCTCATGTTGTTATAGCCTGCAGCACCATTGGTCACTTCCCACGGGTCAACCTGTGCATCCTCGTTGTTATTAACGAGCCGTTCCACGCGTCCGTCCAAGTGCACCATGTCCGTGTAGCCTACTTGTTTCCAACCACGGCCACCCTGACTGACGGGTGCAGTGTGCCAGCGGCGTATCTCCGCCGCGCTCACCTCACGCCCCTCGGGGGTGGCCGTGCAGTGGATAACGAGATATTGCATTGGCTTGCTCATTGAATTCCGATTAAGAAGCCTTGTATCCGCTCATCATCACTACGCCGGCATCAGCCTTCTTCGGCATGCAAAGGAAGTAATGGCGGAAGTTGATTTTGTTGCGTTGATACTCAGGATCGGTTGCAGCCTCACTGTAGTACATTTTTGTTGAACCTGTCGCCTTGAACACACGCGGTGTGTAGAATGCGAACGAGCAGTTGAACTCGCCGGCTCCGGCAGCCACGCCCAAGCCTTTCTTCTTGCCGGCCTGTGTGTAGAGCGGCGTATTGGCATACTCATAGACATCGAAGCCGTAGAGCTTACCTACCTTACCTGTAGCGCGGTCGATATTGTACTGTTCACGGAAGGTCTGACTGACAAGCAGCAGGTCATTCACGTGGTCGGAACAGAGTACCAAACGACGATTCTCTGCTGGCACGTGCAACTTGTCCATTGCAGCTTTCAGTGCTACCAAGTCGGCCATCGTCAACCGAAGACGACCCGTTTCAGCATCGCGTTCGCCCGTGGTTTTTAGCACGGGGGTCTTAGCTGTATTCTCCTGTGCACAGAGGGCATGAGCTGCCTTAGTAAACTTCGAGTCGTTAATAGCATTGCTATGTGATTCCTTCACGCGAGCCATCTTATCATAGCTGGCCGCATAGAGCTCGTCGTCGGTGATAGGCGTCACCTTGGTTTGGAACTTATCCAACTTCACGGCAATATCCTTGTCATCCAAAGCCTGCGAAGGTATCGGATAGGTTGTATTGTTGATTAACACA
>ERZ772764.1622-NODE-1622-length-13988-cov-5.761286_pt1 | contig 13988 bp, 6 predicted proteins | sample MGYA00512163_ERZ772764 | MGnify/ENA primary metagenome ERZ772764 (study PRJEB29015, sample SAMEA2737903) | human oral metagenome | biome: human oral; feature: human-associated habitat; material: dental | place: China | collected 2094 ... | reverse complement strand
CTTCTCTTGCGATGACATCTCCTCTTAACCTTCCAGCACCGGGCAGGTGTCAGGCTATATACTGTATCTTTCGATTTTGCATAGCCATGTGTTTTTGTTAAACAGTCGCCTGGGCCTATTCTCTGCGGCTCACCTGTTCAGTGAGCGTCCTTTATTCCGAAGTTACAGGACTATTTTGCCTAGTTCCTTAACCGCGAATCACTCGAGCGCCTTAGTATACTCAACCCAACCACCTGTGTCGGTTTATGGTACGGGTAATCATGCAATATGCTTAGCGGATTTTCTTGGGAGCGCCGTTACTTTGTCCATATCACCTCGTGCAAGCACTCAGTGTACTGTCAGGTTCAGCTCTCAGGGCGGATTTGCCTACCCCGATCAACGCCTACACCCTTCAACCAGCTATTCCGTCAGCTGGCAGGACCGTCACATCTCCGTCTCCACATCGCTCACATAATTAGTACCGGAATATTAACCGGTTCTTCCATCGGGTACGCCGTTCGGCTCCCCCTTAGGCCCCGACTAACCCTGATCCGATTAGCGTTGATCAGGAAACCTTAGTCTTTCGGCGAGGAGGTTTCTCACCTCCTTTATCGTTACTTATACCTACATTTGCTTTTCCAGAAACTCCAGCAAGAGTTGTCCTCTTACCTTCAACGTCGCTGGAATGCTCCCCTACCGATGTTTACACATCCCACAGCTTCGGTAAATAGCTTATGCCCGATTATTATCCACGCCAAAGCACTCGACTAGTGAGCTGTTACGCACTCTTTAAATGAATGGCTGCTTCCAAGCCAACATCCTAGCTGTCTTCGCACTCTGACTTCGTTTGGTCAACTTAGCTATTATTTCGGGACCTTAGCCGATGGTCTGGATTCTTCTCCTCTCGGACATGGACCTTAGCACCCATGCCCTCACTCCGTGGATCTTACTTAACGTGCATTCGGAGTTTGTCTGGACTTGATAGCCGGTGAAAGCCTCGCATCCAATCAGTCGCTCTACCTCACACAAGAAACTCCACAGGCTGCACCTAAATGCATTTCGGGGAGTACGAGCTATCTCCAAGTTTGATTAGCCTTTCACCCCTACCCTCAGTTCATCCGAAAGCTTTTCAACGCTTACCGGTGCGGTCCTCCAGTTGGTTTTACCCAACCTTCAACCTGACCAAGGGTAGATCACTTGGTTTCGCGTCTACTCCCTCTGACTAAATCGCCCTGTTCAGACTCGCTTTCGCTTCGGCTCACGAGACTCTTCATCTCTTAACCTTGCCAGAGAAAGTAACTCGTAGGTTCATTATGCAAAAGGCACGCAGTCACAGCCCAAGGGCTGCTCCTACCGCTTGTAGGCAGACGGGTTCAGGGTCTATTGCACTCCTCTGTTCGAGGTTCTTTTCACCTTTCCCTCACGGTACTGGTTCACTATCGGTCTCTCGGGAGTATTTAGCCTTACGGGATGGGCCCCGCAGATTCACACAGGATTTCACGTGTCCCGCGCTACTCAGGATACTCCTAACTTCGACTAAAGTTTTCGGATACACAGCTTTCATGCTCTATGGCTGGCCTTTCCAGACCATTCTCCTAACCTTGTCTCTGCTTCTAGGAGTCCTACAACCCCAGAGTTGCCGAAACAACTCTGGTTTGGGCTAGTCCCCGTTCGCTCGCCACTACTAAGGGAATCACTTTTGTTTTCTTCTCCTATGGGTACTTAGATGTTTCAGTTCCCCACGTTCGCTCACCGCTCTGCGGTGTGACATGTCTTCTACATGCCGGGTTGCCCCATTCGGAAATCTACGGATCAATTCGTATGTGCCGATCCCCGTAGCTTATCGCAGCTTATCACGTCCTTCGTCGCCTCCGAGAGCCTAGGCATCCACCGTCTGCCCTTATCTGTTTTTGCGCCTAACGTACCCCAATATTGCTATCGGAAATACGCAGGTTGTATACTAACTTATTATATATGCTCTACGTTGTTTTCTCGTTTGTTTTTATCAAGTATGTCAATGATCGCTTTTTGCTCAACCTCGTGGATCGCTCCACCTTAGGTCTCATTCACCGCCCTCGAGGCTCTTCCTGCTCAGTCACCCCGCTTAGGTGACTCGTTCGCTGCAGGAGGTCGTTCCCTCGTTTGCGGTTGCAAAGGTATATCAAATACCCAATACCAACCAAATCCTAACAAGAAAAACTTCTCAAAATATACACCTGAGTTGCACACACCTCTCCCTAAATAAGACACTTACAACGATGGAAAAAATTTTGCGCCGAGGGCTCAATACGGCCACTTAGCCCCTTCCTCATCCCCACCCAAGACAGCAGTAATGACAAAAAGCGACGCCCTAGGTCGAGGATTGACCTAGGGCGTCACCCTTTCGGTTGCGTCTCTAGTAGTCCTGAGGGGGTGGACTACTTGATCGCGTAGGGGTTATTCGTATTCGTTGGCCAGTTGATATTCTGGTAGAAGTACGTAGCATCGATCTGGTTGTTCGGTGCACAGAGCTCTAGGGTCTGGATAGAGACCGGATAGAGGTAGTGAGCCTGATAGAAGGTATACCCATCGAACATATCGTTGTTATTTTCCTTCGAGATGATCTGATAGGGGCGATGGTAGATGCCAAGAGACTGCCGGGAGATGTTAGACTTAGAGGTACCATCGGCGATGACTCTCGTCGTCGTAGGATCAGGTACCTGTACCTCCTTCTCCTTGCCATCGGGGCCTGTGACCTTCACCTTCTTCGTTCCCCAGAAGTAGCGATACTTATGGATCTGTGTCCAGAAGTTCACCCCCTCGATAACATAGTTCTTGACCTGGTCCATAGCGCACCAGCGAACGAGGTCGTTGTGACGTATACCCTCACCAGCGAACTCACAGCGACGCTCACGACGGATGCTATAGAGCGTAGGATCCACGGGCTGCCCCTGAGAGAAAGCACCCCAGTCGTAGGAAGGCCTATTGACATTAGCCTCCACAGACATATCCGTAGCGGCTATGGTCGCATCTATAGTCCCCGTGATACCAGCACGAGCACGGAGCGCATCCCAGTACTTACGTGCATCAGCATCCAGGGTCTTATTGAGTTCATAAGATGCCTCGATGTAGTTGAGGTAAGCTTCGGAAGCTCTGAGGATGGGCACACCCGAGACGTCGTTCATCTCTGAGCCGTGACGCATAGAGGGGTCGTAGTTGTAATACTTACGCTGAGCATAGCCCGTGACGTCTCTGACCTCAGGCTTGTCGATCATGTTCGCACACTCATACTTATTGATCTCCTTCTTGGCCTCATTGTAGGTACGAGCATCGGACTCTGCGAAGAGGAAGAGCTGCAGGCGCTCATCACGATCCTTCTTCACATTATCGATCGTCTCATCATTATAAGTCGCCGTATTACGCTTGTAGTAAGGAGTACCATCCTTCATGAGGAAGGACTCTACGAGACCACGTGTCCAGCCCGAGTTCGTACCAGAGATTAGCTGGTGAGAGACGAGGTGAAGGATCTTCTTGTCCTTGCTGTACTGTCTCCACAGCAAGATCTCAGGGAACCCGTCTAGGCTCCTAGAGGCGAACATCTCGTAGTAGGGATTCCAGCCGCTGAAGGTCGGGAGGTTAGGATTGATCTGGTGTGAATTGGCCGTCAGGGGTACAGCATCAGCCACGACCTTGGCAGATGCCATAGCCTGCTCAAGGAAGAACCTCACCTCAGCATCCTGATCGAAGGTCTTACCCTTGTTCCACTCCTTGTCCTTACCAGGCCAAGTGGCGTCGCCTGGGACACGACCTGTACCTCGGTGGTGCTTCTCGAAGGTTCCTTCGTAGAGCGCCACACGGCTCTTGAGTAGCTGAGCAGCGTTCTTGGTCAGACGCTGGTTCATTGGGAAGGTAGGCTTCAGATACTTAATAGCCGAGTCTAGCTCACTGAGGATAAAGCGAGCGACCTCATTACGAGGGCGTCTCTGCGAGGCCCGCTGGAGGGTCTCCTGCTCTATAGGTAGCGTCTGCGTCACGATGGGGAAGTCTCCGTAGGCCCGCAGAGCATCATAGTAGAGCAGGGCACGGATGGCATAGGCCTCTCCGATATAGTGGTTGATCTCGTCCTGATTCCCGACGATCTTACCAGCGTAGAACTTTGGTAGGACTTGCTCCATATACCAGTTCACGTTACGGATCGAGGCGATCGAGGGCTGACCCGTACTCTCTACCTTCCACGTCGTGTTGCTGAACATCGTACGGTTCGGATTGGTCGTAGCCTGGTTATCCGTCCCATTATCATGGGTAGCTATCCCTGCGTTATAGCCTCCACTACCATGCCCAGGGAAGAGGGAGGCATAGTAGTTGATCGTGAAGGTGCCGATCTGCTCGGCAGTCGTATAGTAATCTCCAGGACCTACCTGATCAAGAGGATCACGGTCGAGGATGTTACATGAAGAGAGCGCGAGGAGGCCAGAGGCGAGGATCAGCGTCCGGCTCCAGTGATTATGTAGTCTCATAATGCTTGTTCGATTAGATGCCGATTAGATATTGACATTGAGCCCGAAGGAGATCGTACGCTGTAGTGGGTAGATCTTACCTGGCCCCCAGTCACCACCCGTAGCTTCTGGGTCGAAGATCTTAGGTAGCTTGGTGAAGGTCACGAGATTATCCGCCGAAGTATAGACACGCAGACGGCTTACCCCGAACTTCTTCGACAGGGAGGCTGGGAGCGTATAGCCTAGCTGGATATTCTTGATACGTAGGTAGGCAGCATTGACGACGTAGCGAGACTGCGTCTGCATATTCTTGCCCCCCTGACTGAAGAGAGGACGTGGGAAGCGAGCATTGAGGTTAGCTCCGTTGGGGTCACCCTCGGGACGGAAGAAGTCCCAGTGTTCCTTGAAGCCCACCGACTGCCACTGACCAAGGTTGGTAGCTCCAGTCGAATAAGGAGAGTTGTCGAACCAGTCACGACGACCAATACCCTGTAGGAAGAAGCTAAAGTCAATACCCTGCCAAGTAAGATCGGCGTTGAAACCGAACTTATAGCGGGGGACATTATACCCGAGCTTGCGTAGGTCTCCGTGGTCAGCGAGTGTGTTGGCTCCGCCGTTGACCTTACCATCACCATTGAGGTCCTTGTACATAATGTCACCAGCCTGCCAGTTATTGCCCCATGCGGGCTGATTAGCTCTTAGGTGTTCATTCATCTCGTCGTTGGTCTTGGCGATACCCTGAGTAGTGTATCCCCAGAACTCACCCATACGACGACCCGAGTACCAGGTCGAGAGTGTCCCCGTGGGGTTGTAGTACTGCGTGACGGTCTGGATGTCATCCGAGAGGACGAGGCGTAGGCCGTAGCTCACCTTGCCGATCTGGTCACGCCACTTCAGCTCAGCTTCCCATCCCTTAGATACGAGCGTCGCATTGTTCACCTGAGGCTGACCGACACCGAGGGTGAAGGGCAGGGGTGCAGGAGGACCGACCATATCCCGGGTCGTACGGTTGAAGTACTCGAGGTTCCCCTGCAGTCTATTGTTGAAGGCAGCGAAGTCGAGCTCCCATGTGAGGGAGTTCGAGACGATGCCAGGAGCATTGGAGGTATTCTGCTGCTCACCTCCGACGAGCCAAGCTGAGTTAGCTGTACCGACAGGCTGTGAGAGGAACCAAGGGTAGAGCGCCTCTACCTCGGTGTTCCCCAGCGTACCCCATGAGCCACGAAGCTTCAGCATCGATACCGTACTCTTGAGTGGGGCGAAGAACTTTTCGTTGGCGATGTTCCATCCAGCAGAGAAGGAGGGGAAAGTAGCCCAACGCTTGTCACCGATGAAGCGAGAAGAGCCATTGGTACGTAGCGATACCTCTAGGAGGTAGCGCTCATCATAGGCGTAGTTTAGACGAGCGAAGCCCCCCATCGTTGCCCAGTGGCGGTAGCCCGAGTAGAGAGTGGGCTTGTCATGAGTGGCTGTATTGATCGTGGGGACAGCGTTTGAGATCAGATCCTTCTTTGTGCCACCGAGATCGTGATACTTATTGACTTCGAGGTCGAGACCAGCGATGAGCTTGACATCATGCTTCTCAGCGAAGAGGCGGCTGTACTCGGCGTAGTAGCGTCCGTTGAAGTAGTCATTCTTCCAGGTGCTCTCGCCGACGCTCGTCTTCCCGTCGTCACCACCTTCGCGCGAGGTGAGGCGAGGGATCCCCTTGTTATCGTAGCTGTAGATAGCTAGGACGTCCCAGTGATTCTGGTTGTAGGTCGTATTATAGTTGTTCTCGGCACGTAGCAGGAGTCCCTCCATAGGACGTGCCTCTAGGACGAGCTGCTGATTGATACGATCCTTCTGGTTACGGGCTATCCCGCCATCACGCATCTGTATCGTCTCATTCCCAGGGATGAGATGGCCATTGACGTCACGCACGGGGTTGGTCGGCCAGCGACGAGCGATATTGTGGAAGAAGAGAGCCGTCATGTAGCTTGGGCGGGAGTATTCTTCACGAGACCAGCGATTGGTATAGGAGATGGTCAGCCAGGGAGTAATATCGGTACTGATCTTGGCGGTGAGGTTGTAGCGCTTGAAGGTATCACGCCCGTAGCGGATCAGCCCCTGTCGGTCGAGCAGTGCACCACTGAGGTAGTAGTTCGTCTTGCCACTCCCACCAGAGATGGAGAGGTTGTGCTCCTGAGTGGGGGCGTTCTTGCGGTACATTTCGTCGAACCAGTTGGTATTGGCCCAGGCGCCCGTGTAGAGATCCCAAGCATTGGTGCGGTCGTTCCATACTGTCCCAGAGCGGTACTTCTCTTCGATCGTCCCGTTCTTGTAGTCGACGATGCGCTTCATGATCTCATCGGTGAAGACGGTACCGTTCCCGGAGTTGGCACCAGCGATATTGAAGTACTTAGCGAACTGCTCCGAGTCCATCATCTCAGGTACCTGTGTAGCGGTGGAGAAGCGGACGTCCCCCGAGTAGGTGACACGTGCACGTCCCTCACGACCACTCTTGGTCTTGATGAGGAGCACCCCGAAGGCTGCTCGTGAGCCATAGATCGAGCTGGCAGAGGCATCCTTTAGGATCGAGATGCTCTCGATGTCGCTAGGAGCTAGGGCATTCATATCACCCTCCGAGCCGTCGATCAGGACGAGTGGGCTAGAGTTCGACCCACTACCGATGGTACCTGCACCACGGATATTGAGGGACATGGTGCTATTGAGCGCCCCACCCGAGTTCCCGACAGAGAGGTTAAGCCCTGGGATCATCCCCTGCAGAGCCTGCCCAATATTCTGTACTGGACGAGCAGCTAGGGACTTGGAGTCGATGGAGGAGACGGCACCCGTGAGGTTCACCTTCTTCTGCGTACCATAGCCGACGACGACGACCTCCTGGGTCACCTGTGCGTCATCCTCTAGGACGACATCGATAGTCGTGCGTCCTGAGACGGGGATCTCCTGCTTCTTCATCCCGACGTAGGAGAAGATGAGGGTAGCTGTCCGAGGGACCCCCTGTAGGGTGTAGCTCCCCGAGGCTGTAGTCGTAGTCCCCATTGTGGTCCCCTTGATGCGGATAGAGACCCCAGTGAGGGGCTCCTTCTCGACATCAGTGACGACCCCCTTGATGGTAATCGTCCCCTGTGCCCAGGCGATCAGCGGACTACTTAGGAGCATCGCCAGAGTCAGGAGTACGACCCTAGCGGTAAAGTACTTGTAGAAATACTTCATCTTCGTAAGTAAGTGTTATTGAAACGTGATTATTGGTTAGATTCATTCCTTCGTATCTCGGAGGCGTATGGGGATAGGGGCTGCGCCATGGTCCCCACTACGTCTACACTATATATAGTGGTATAGGTCTTCATCGGTAATATACGGATATACTCTGGGGGGTATGCCCAGATAGCTCGTAGGCCATACTACGAAGAGCGGAGGATCTCCAGGGGATCTCCCCCTCTCTAGGATCCATCCTATGGTCGGGGCGACACCCGCCCCACTGATACCTATTCAATAGAAGTATATTATTTACAATCTTCGAGGGGAATTATCACTCCCGAACAAAGGCAAAGTTATACACAAAAGTCGAAAGAGCAAGGAATAATCCGTCCACTTACTTAATAAATTATTTAAGTAAATCAACTTGTTGAAACATAGGCTACTGAGGAGACCTTCCTAAAGATATTTTCGACCCCTCGGAGGGGCTTTCCCTGATCCTCCCCCTCCTCGATCATCGAGAGCTTGAGTTTTGGAGACTCGCTACTCCCCTCCGGCCCCGCTCGCCTCCCCCTATATCTCCCTACTATTTTACACTTCGCTCCCTCCTCGTCCCCTAGAAGCCCCTATTGGGGAGGGTTCTCTATCATCCTCTCAGAGAGCACCTAAGCATAAGTGTCGTACCCTCCACAGACTTATCAGTATGACCCCTATAGTGTACACGCAGGTATACAAGAGTGTACACGTGGGTACACAAGAGTGTACACGCGTGTACACTTCACCCTTCTCCCTAGGAGCCCGGGGAGGGGCATAAGTATCCCTGCGAGCTCGGGGTGGGCTAGCTGGAGTGGGGCACACCCCGATACCCTACAAATACCCTACTTTTGTATCTCGTATCGGTGTACTCATGATGAAGAATATCTATATGGATAGAATATGGAAGGGCCGACTAGGGTATCTCCTGCGGTTCGTGGCGGTAATCTTCGGGAGCTTCCTCCTAGGCAAGGGGCTCTTCGTCCTCTACAATCACAAGCTCAGTGGCACGATGAGCCTAGGGGACTTCCTAGGAGTGCTCTTCCACGGAGCGAGCCTAGACTTGGCTGTCGTGGGCTATCTCATAGCTCTACCACTCCTCGTGGTGCTGGTGAGCTATGCCTTCACTTCATTCCCTGCCCGTAGAGTCTTGCTCGCCTATCATCTAATCCTATCAGCCGTCCTTGCCCTCGTCTTCGTAGGGGACACTGCGCTGTATCCCTTCTGGGGATTCAAGCTTGATGGTACGGTCTTCCTCTACCTAGACTCGCCGAAGAATGCCTTTGCCAGCGTCCCCCTAGGCTTCACGCTCCTCGGGGGGCTCATCGCACAGCTCTGGGCCTTTGGGCTCTTTACCCTCCTACAGAAGAGCACGTCTCGGAGATGGGAGCGAGGTAGCCGTCCTATACTCGGAGCTGTGGGGGTACTCGCTCTCCTACCTCTGACCGTCCTCGTGATCCGAGGAGGCCTAGGACGCTCGGTGACCAATGTAGGACAAGTGTACTTCAGTCAAAATCAGTTCCTCAACCACGCTGCGGTCAATCCTGTCTTCAGCCTCTTCTCCTCACTGGACAAGGTGGAGGACTATGATGCCGAGTACAACTTTTTCGGTGAGCAGCAGCGAGCCCAGCTCGTAGCAGGGCTTTACCCCAAGGAGGCTCCTGCCGAGATCGAGCTCCTACGCACGCAGCGACCCAACATCGTCCTCATCATCCTCGAGAGCTTCGGAGCAAAGTATATCGAGAGCTTCGGAGGCATGCCCGGCATCACCCCCAACCTTGACCGCCTGGCTCGTGAGGGAGTGGTCTTCAGCCAGTGCTATGCCAATAGCTACCGCACAGACCGAGGGGTACTCTCCACCCTGAGTGGCTACCCGAGCTTCCCCACTCACTCGGTGATGAAGATGCCCGCCAAGAGCCGTACCCTCTCGGGTATCGCACAGGAGCTCCAGCGAGTAGGCTATGCCACCGACTTCCTCTATGGAGGCGATGCCAACTTCACGAACATGAAGGGCTACCTCCTCGGCAGTGGCTACGAGCGAGTGATCGATGACCGGGATCTCGACCGCAGTCTCCCTCGTCAGAGCTGGGGGGTACAGGACGGAGCGACCTTCGACTACCTCTATCGTGCGATCCAGCAGAGGGGGACAGATCGCCCCTGGCATACGGGCTTCCTGACCCTCAGTAGCCACGAGCCCTTCATCGTCCCCTACCAGCGATTTGCGGAGGAGGTACCCAATGCCTTTGCCTATGTCGATGACTGCATCGGGCAGTTCGCCGACCGACTAAGGAAGACCAAGGCCTGGGATAACCTACTCGTGATCTGTGTCGCCGACCACGGCTACTCGACTGGGCCGAGCAAGGAGCGACACACCTCACGGATCCACCATATCCCCATGCTCTGGTTCGGTGGGGCGATCAAGGAGCCACGACGCATCGACCGTCTCATGACCCAGAGCGACCTAGCGGCTACCCTGCTGGCTCAGCTCGGGCTATCGTATCGGGACTTCCCCTTCAGTAGGAATATCCTAGCGGCCAACTACACCTACCCCTTCGCCTACTATACCTTCAATGATGGCTTTGGCTTCATCGACTCCACGGGCGTAACCGTCATGGAGAACGTCGGGGAGCAAGTCCTCGAGCAGCACCCCACACCCTCTGCCGAACGTATCGCCCGAGGGCGTGCCCTCCTGCAGACGACCCACGACGACCTCGCTCGCCGATAGCATCTAGCTACCCTAGGTAGGCATACACACGAGCCCCCAGCAAAGAAGCCCCCTATGAGCAGAGTACTCAGAGGGGGCTTCTTTGCTGGAGGCTCTATTGAGCGTAGTAGGCTCGTGCTAGAGAGTGGCGAGGAGGTTACGCTCGATGCGCTGCGAGAGGTTCTCCGTAGGCTCCTTGACGAAGGTACGCCCCGTCACCAGCTCGTAGAGCTCGATGTACCGATCGGAGACGCTCTGGCAATACTCGGGGGTCATCGTCACGCCCCTGGAAGCCCTGCTTGATGAGCCACTGACGGACAAACTCCTTGGAGAGCTGCTTCTGCTCCTCTCCTCGGTCGAAGCGTTCCTGATAGCCCTCGGCATAGAAGTAGCGAGAGGAGTCAGGCGTGTGGATCTCGTCGATGAGGAAGATCTCCCCAGCCTCGTTCTTACCGAACTCATACTTGGTATCCACGAGGATCAAGCCCCGCTCACGTGCCATCTCCTGCCCACGGCGGAAGAGAGCATACGTATAGGCCTCGATCTGTCGGTAGTCCTCTTCGCTGACGAGCCCCGTACGGATGATTTCCTCTCGGGAGATATTCTCATCATGCCCCTCATCCTCCTTGGTCGTCGGGGTAATGATGGGCTGGGGGAAGGCTTCGTTCTCCCTCATCCCCTCGGGTAGAGGCACTCCACATAGGCTGCGCTCACCTGCCTGATAGGCTCGCCATGCAGATCCCGTGAGGTAGCCACGGATGACCATCTCTACACGGAAGGGCTGGAGACGATGCCCGAGGCTGACCATCGGGTCGGGAGAGCACAGGAGCCAGTTGGGGACAATATCCCTCGTAGCCTCGAGGAAGTAGGTAGCGATCTGATTGAGGACTTGTCCCTTGTAGGGGATGCCCTTAGGGAGGACGACATCGAAGGCCGAGATACGGTCGGTGGCGATCATCGCTACTTGTTCTGAGCCGAGGAAGTAAACATCACGGACTTTACCATGATAGACTCGCTCCTGACCAGGGAAGTGGAAGTCGGTGTGGACTAAGGTCTGTGTCATAGCTATTGAGTATGTGTACGGGGTGAAACGATTAGTTGTCTTGCTGGGGAGCTTCGTCCTTGTCACGCTGATCATAGACATCTACGATCTGCGCTACGAGGGGATGACGGACGATATCGACTTTGTCGAAGTGGATGAAGCCTATACTAGGTAGGTGATGGAGCTTCTCCACGGCATCTCGAAGCCCAGAGGTGACGCCCCGAGGTAGATCGACCTGCGTAAGGTCACCGGTGACGATCATCTTGGAGTTCATGCCTAGGCGTGTGAGGAACATCTTCATCTGCTGTGGAGTCGTATTCTGCGCTTCGTCTAGGATGACGACGGCGTCGCTTAGGGTACGACCACGCATGAAGGCTAGTGGAGCAATCTGGATCACTCCTGTGTCGATGAGATCCTTGAGCTTAGGAGCAGGGATGAGCTCTCCTAAGGCATCATAGAGTGGCTGTAGGTAGGGATCGAGCTTGTCCTTCATCTCTCCAGGGAGGAAGCCTAGCTTCTCTCCAGCCTCGACGGCTGGACGGGAGAGGATGATACGTCTCACTTGCTTACTCTTGAGTGCCTTAACGGCGAGGCAGATAGCTAGGAAGGTCTTCCCCGATCCTGCTGGTCCGACAGCGAAGCAGAGATCACGTGAGGAGAAGGCTTTGACGAGACGGGCTTGGTTCTTCCCTCGAGGCTGAATCGCTTTGCCATGGACTCCATAGATCAGCGCTTCGGCAGATGAGGAGGCGGGTGTAGCAAAGCTACCACTAGAGCGATATTGTCGTACGGCCTCGATGATGGTAGTCTCGGTGAGTTGGTTGTGCTGTGCACAGAGTTGCTCTAGGCGGGAGAGGACGGTGAAGAGCTCTTCGACCGAGGTCTCTTCGCCGAGTACCTTAAGTACGTTTTGGTGGATTCGTAGCTTCGTCTTGGGGAAGAGGGACTGCAGGGTGATGAGGTTAGAGCGGTTAGCCCCAACGAAGGTCTGCAGGTCGATATCTTCTAGCGTGTAGATACGCTCGATCATATTTAGGCGAAGGGAGTGCGATTAGCGTGATGAATATACTGTAGGAGGCGCCCTTGCCACTCGGGGGCTAGTCGGCCGATGTCGGAGAGCGTACAGGGGAAGCGGAAGCACCAATATTGGTTGGGATCCTCGGGATGGTTGATCTGCTCGTCTTCTGCCGAGGTGAGCCAGAGATGCTCATCACAGCTCATCCAGTCAGCCAGAGGGAGGATGACTAACTGTGCAGGACTGACTAGGTGATGCTGGAGGATTAGGCGATAAACCTCCTCTTCGGTGATAGGCCCCTCTATGTGTAGCTCTTCTCGGAGGTAGCGTGAATGCTCCTCTTCGTCCAAGCCCTGCCACCATCCACGTAGAGAGGGCATGTCGTGTGTGGACGTCGTAGCGACACTCTGCTGAGGGAAGGTGAGGGGATCAGCCCAGCCTGTTGGCGTGAAGGCCTTGGGCATACGCTCCAGCTCTAGAGATAGGATCTGTAGCTCATCGAGCACAGCTGGTACGCTGGCGGGGATCATCCCTAGATCCTCGGCACAGAGAAGGAGGCGAGTTGAGTAGCTGAGGGCACGGAGACGACGGAGACCAGTCTGTCGATAGAGTTCATTGTGTCGGACGTAGAAGTAGTCGTCACTGATGGCTCTCCAGCGAGCTCGTGTATCGGCGCTCCAGCTATGGAAGGTATCGGTCTTCTCCCAAGCGATACGTGGGTGATAGCCCTCGCTATAGGGGTCTCGTAGGAGAGGGTAGCCCTCGGCAGGGGCTTCCTGTCGAGAGGAGGCTTCCTCTGGCTCCGCAAGTGTCCGTACATCGATAGCATCTCCGAGGAGAGCTTGCCACTCGGTGAGGGTATAGGGCAGGGCGGGATGGAAGTGCCCCTCGAGTCCACTCGTCTGGGCTCTAGGGATCTCCCAGATACGGAAGAAGCCAAGGATATGGTCGATGCGTAGTGCACTGAAGTAGCGCTCTTGGTGCTGTAGACGTCCACGCCACCAGGCGTAGTTATCCTCCGCCATGCGCTCCCAGTTATAGGTTGGGAATCCCCAATTCTGTCCATCGGCAGCGAAGGCATCTGGCGGAGCTCCTGCTGACTGGTCTAGGTGGAAGAGCTCGGGTCGTGACCAAACCTCGACGCTGTAGGGAGCGACACCGATAGGAAGGTCGCCCTTCAGAGAGACTCCTCGCTCTGCGCAGGCTGACGCTACGGTCACTAGCTGTCTGTCTAGCTCATACTGTACCCAACAGTAGTAGCGATAGGATTCGTATAGATCTGACTGCTGGCGGAGCGTCTCATGTAGCTCCTTACGGTAGCGATCTCCCTCTGCCCACTCTTGTGGAGCGACCGCTGGATGCAGGTCTCTCAGGGTGCAGTACCAGGCGTAGGGGCGGAGCCAGCTCAGGTTCTCCTGACAGAAGTTAAGGAAGGCGTCATCTTCGTTTAGCTCTTGACTAAGCTCGGGGAAGAGAGCACGGAGGTATTCCTCCTTGAGCGCAAGGACAGCTGGGTAGTCTGCCTTGGCCTTCTTGCGT
>ERZ772764.1619-NODE-1619-length-13996-cov-3.509146_pt1 | contig 13996 bp, 8 predicted proteins | sample MGYA00512163_ERZ772764 | MGnify/ENA primary metagenome ERZ772764 (study PRJEB29015, sample SAMEA2737903) | human oral metagenome | biome: human oral; feature: human-associated habitat; material: dental | place: China | collected 2094 ... | reverse complement strand
GACACCTTTGCCTTCGACACCGTCGTCTACTCAGAGACCTTCACCCACAGTAAGTATGTCGGCTACCGTGCTAAGGATGCCCTCGTCGACTTCTTCACCGAGCGTGGGGAGAAGCGCCCCATGGTGCGTCTGGACAATCCCGATCGCCTCTTCCATATCCACATCGCCCATGACGAGGTGACCCTAGCGCTGGATAGCTCAGGGGAGAGCCTCCATAAGCGTGGCTGGCGTGTGGCGCAGACGGAAGCGCCCATGAGTGAAGTCCTCGCAGCAGGTATCCTACTTCTCGCAGGCTGGGACGGCTCGACGGACTTCGTCGATCCCATGTGTGGCTCGGGTACGCTCCTTATCGAAGCAGCGCTCATCGCCCGAGGGATCGCTCCGGGATCCTTCCGCCGAAGCTTCGCCTTCCAGCGCTGGCTCGACTACGATGCAGGGCTCTTCGACCTAGTCAAGCAAGAGACCGAAGAGCAACTTCGTCCCTTCGAGCATCATATATATGGGTCAGACAATTCGATCGAAGCCGTCAAGGTCGCCCGCTACAATGTACGCACGGCAGGCCTTGGGGACATCATCACCGTAGCGCACCGAGCTATGCAGGATTGCCCTGCTCCCGAGGCGCCCGTCCTTCTGGTGACTAATCCACCCTACGGCGAACGTCTACGTCCACGCTCCATCGAAGAGCTTTACCGAATGATCGGGGAGCGCCTCAAGCATAACTATGCCGGCTCCAAGGCGTGGATCATCGCCTACAAGCCCGAGCACTTCGACTCCATCGGTCTTCGACAGAGCATGCGTATCAAGATGCTCAACGGCTCTCTCGAGTGTGAGCTCCGTGGCTATGAGCTCTTCGCAGGCAAGCGTGACGACTATAAGCGGGAAAGAGGTGGGGAAGGTCGCCCCGAAACACCCCGCCGTGAGCGTTCCCCACGTTCTGAGCGTCCTCGTCGGGAGTTTGACCGCCCTCGTAGACCATTCGACCGCTCCGACCGCCCCGACAGAACGGACCGCCCCGATCGTGATCGCAGAGAACGACCCGAGAGAGGGGAGCGCTTTGACCGAACAAATAGATCCGAGCGTCCAGAGCGTACCGATCGCCCTAGTCGCCACCGTCGTGACCGAGACTTCGATCGTGGCTCTTCGTCGGATCGTCCCCGTCGTCCTCGCCCTACAGATGACAGACCTCGGGAAGAAAGAGGCCCTCGCCGAGAGCACTCCGAGAAGAAAAAAGAGGGTGGTCCCTGGCCCAACGATCGCTTCCGTTACCGAGATGAAGAGGGGCGTGAACGTATTCGTTCTAAGCGCTCTAGCCATATCCAGGTATTCTCCCTCGACAAGGAGGAGTAGCCTGTAGAAGCCTCGCTAAGTACGGACATTCTCGTGAGGATGTTTGGTCGTTTCGATTTTTGTTGTACCTTTGCAGTGCAAACGGGTCAGCCCAGGTGGCGGAATTGGTAGACGCGCTCGTTTCAGGTGCGAGTGTTCAAAAGACGTGCAGGTTCGATTCCTGTCCTGGGCACTGCCTGACGCTAAGCGTCTCAAGTTTGCAGAGCTTCAAATACGCGGGTGGTGAAATTGGTAGACACGCTACTTTGAGGGGGTAGTGCCGGTTACGGCGTGTGAGTTCAAATCTCATCCCGCGTACAAAGAAAGAGAGCGAGACTCCTTAAGAAGTAATTCTTGAGGAGTCTCGCTGCTTTTGTACAGATACAACGATAGTATAGCGCATGAAAGATAAGAGCATGACCGTCTATCCCAATGCCAAGATCAATCTTGGTCTCTTCATCACTGGCCGACGCTCCGATGGGTACCATCTGCTGGAGACTGGCTTTCTTCCTATTCCCCTTTGTGATGTCCTGGAGCTCTCCGTCCTAGCAGACGAAGAGGAGGATCGCCTTGAGGTCGTGGGGGGCATCGAGACGGGAGCGCTGAGTGACAATCTAGTGCTCCGTGCTGTGCGAGCCCTCCGTGCTGTCCGCCCGTTCCCTGCGCTCTCCCTTCGCCTTACGAAGCATATCCCTTCGGGGGCAGGTATGGGTGGTGGATCGGCAGATGCTTCCTTCACCCTTACCGCCGTCAATGAGCTCTGCGCCCTTGGCCTCTCCCCGGAGGAACTGGAGCGAATAGCCCTAGGACTTGGAGCAGACTGTCCTATCTTCGTGCGCAATCAGCCTGCTTTGGGTCGAGGAATAGGTGAGGTGCTTACCCCCCTTACCCTACCACAGCTCGCTGGCTATCACCTAACGATCGTCAAGCCAGAAGTCCATATCTCTACCGCCGAAGCCTTCCGTGGGCTCCTTCCCATTGAGCCTAGGGAGACTTCTCTCGAAGTACTCCTTCGTCAGCCCGTTTCCTCCTGGTCTTCGTCGGTGATCAATGACTTTGAGCCCAGCCTCTTCCCACGCTATCCTGAGCTGAGGGAGATCAAGGCGGAGCTCTACCGCCTAGGGGCGGACTTCGCTCTGATGACAGGCTCGGGAGCAGCGCTCTATGCCCTGTCTAAGGATCCCCTATCTCTAGAGACCTTCGAGAAGAAGGGCTACTTCCTCTGGCAGGGCAGGATCTAAGCCCTCCCCCTCTCCCCAACCAAACCTTACCCCAATGACTCCCTCTACATCTATCCCCCAGCTACTCGTGGCCGCTGGCTCTTCGGGCAGTGGCAAGACGACCTTTACCCTCGGACTTCTTCGTGCATTGAAGAAGCGGGGTCTGAAGGTGCAGAGCTTTAAGTGTGGGCCTGACTACATCGACCCGAAGTTCCACCACCTAGCTAGTGGCAGTTCGTCGATCAACCTCGATCTCTTCATGATGAGTCCCGAGCATGTGCGTGCCGTCTATGCACGGCATACCCAGACGGCGGATGCTACCATCGTCGAGGGCGTGATGGGGCTCTATGATGGCTATGTACGTATGCACGGCTCTTCGGCTGAGGTAGCACGGACGGTAGGTATCCCCACGGTGCTCCTGGTCGATGCCCGTTCGTCAGCCTATTCTGTCGGGGCTCTGCTCTATGGCTTCAAGCACTTCCGTCAGGACACGGAGGTTGTAGGCGTGGTCTTCAATCGTGTGGCGTCGGAGAATCATTACCGCTTCCTCCGTGAGGCGGCGGAGGACGCTGGGGTATGCCCCCTAGGCTATATCCCGAAGGCCAAGCTCCTAGAGATCCCCTCCCGTCATCTCGGCCTATCGCTCGAGGAACTAGAGCGTATGGATGCCCTGCCCGAAGAGGTAGCCCGGATGCTCGAGGAGCACGTCGATCTGGATCGCCTTCTCTCGCTCTGCTCCCGTCCCCGCCCTCAGCAGGTCGAGGAAGCACTCCCTCAGCCCGCCAGCTCCCGACGTATCGCTATTGCCCGGGATGAAGCATTCAACTTCATCTATGAGGAGAATGTACTTCGCCTGAAGGCCTTCGGGGAAGTTGTCTTCTTCTCCCCGCTGAGGGATGAGCCCCTGCCCCAGTGTGATCTGCTGTATCTGCCTGGGGGGTACCCCGAGTTCTACCTCACGGAGCTTGCGAAGGCAGAGCACACCCGACGGAGTATCCAAGCTCATGCAGAGGCTGGAGGGAAGATCCTAGCCGAATGTGGTGGGATGATGTACCTCTGCCGGGCTATCCGTGATGAGGAAGGCCGTAGCTATCCCATGTGCGGGGTCCTTGACCTAGAGGCGACGATGGAAGGGATGCGCCTCAAGCTTGGTTACCGCAAGCTCTATGTCGGTGGCATGGAGTGGCGTGGGCATGAGTTCCACTACTCCAGTATCGTCGCTGGAGAAGGAGGGGAGGAGACGACGGGGCACCAGCTCACGGCTCGGGATGAGCCAGCACCCACCCTCCTCTACCGCAAGGGGAATGTCTTAGCCGGCTACACCCACCTTTACTTCGCCGAGCAAGATCCCTTTGCCCTCTTCGACTAAGTCTATTCTTCGAGGATTATCGCCCACCTGATAGGATAGATAGTACTCGAGGAGCAACCTTCTTCATCACGGCGTAGCAAGCAAAGCTGAAGGCAAGTGTAAGTGCTCCGATGAGGAAGTAGCCAAGCAAGGCACCTGAGCCCTCCTCTCGGAGAGCAGGGATGCGGAAGACGATACCTCTTGCCCAGTTCACTAGGAGTACTGTATGTACGGCGTAGATGAAGAAGACATATTGGTTGAGGCTACTGAGGCGCTGGAGTACCTCGGGTGCTCTTCGTCCTACTCGCTGCATTAGTAGCAGGGCAGAAGCTGAACCCGTGAGGATGTAGATGCTCTCTACTGTCTTATATCCTGACCACTGGCTAAGCAGAGGGAGGATAAAGACTGTCACGAAGGCGATGAGACCGGCGATATACTTGACCCTCTGGAGCTTCTCCAGGGGGTCAATTTGTTTGATGCCAAGGTATCCGCCAAACATGAAGCAGAAGAAGGAGATGGTACCGAAGCCAAACTCCGCAAAGCTACACTCCCAAGCCATGAGGAAGCATACGAATAGAGGGAGAAGGATATAGCCCCTACTCCATGTGATGAGTCGATAGAGGATGGGGCTAAGAGCACAGAGTACGATTAGATCTCGTAGATACCAGAGAGGGTAGACGATGACCTCATTCCAATAATAGCTCAGGAACTCGGGGATACTTGTGAGATAGAATGGATCGTGAGGACCTGAGCCTAGTCTGGTCTCTAGCTGGGTCTTGGATAGGAGTATGATGATGTAGAGACTATTCCAAAGGAGATAGGGTACAAGTAGTGTCTTTACTCGCTTCTTCAGTTCGGCAGTCCATACCGAGCGTTGGCTCCAATCCTTCTTGTAGAAAGCATAGTAGCCAGAGATGAAGAAGAACATGGGTACAGCGATTCGAGCCAAGCTATGAGATATAAACTCGGTGGTATATAGGTAGAACCAGTCCGAAGTGCCCCACTGAGGTAGCCTCAGATCTTCTCCGACGAGGTGAATGGCTACGACGAAGAGGATGAGAGGGAAGCGCAAGGCTGTGATGACAGACGAAAAATTAGGGGTAGAGCTTGTACTCATAGGGGGAGAATAGTGAAATAGAGGATTTGTCTTGCGAGGCAAAAATAGCTATTTCCTCTTACTCTAACTCCTTAGCTTATCCTTCCACCAGGGCTCAGGTATAATAGTGTACCTCTCTGATCTCGAGCCTGCATCTGAGGAAGAGCTAGGTGCGCATGCCGAGCAGGAGAAGAGTCGTATCACTAATTCGATCGCTGTGTCCAGCTCGCTACCGCATCTGATTCGCTGACGAGGGGGAAGAAAGAGACCCCGCAGTAGGGTGGTTTTGGGACCTACGGTGGATCGCTTTGACGACCTACCGTGGGTCGTCGAGGCGACCTACAGTAGGTTTTTCTTGCGACCTACCGTAGGTCCCTTTTTAGCCTCTTTGTGGGAAGGGGAGAAATGGACTGTAGATCCCGCTTGGTAAGCGGGGAGTCTCGACCTTGGATGGAGTGAGATGAAGGGACGAGAAATGACCTGATTTTTGTTCCCTTTCTGAGGGGTGAAGACGAAGGTGATTTTCCTACCCAAATGATAGAAATGAGTAAGCCCCGAGCTTCAGATCGTCTGATGCTCGGGGCTTACTCGTTGGGGCAGTCTGGGCTTACTTTGCTAGGCCACGAGAGCGGAGTAGGCTCGACATATCGGGCTCGGTGAGACCTGTGAATTCGGTGAAGAACGTGCCGACGGGCTTCGTGTTGCCTCGTGAGATGACGAGGTCACGGAAGCGCTGACCATTCTCACGAGTCATACCGCCGTGCGCCTGGAACCAGTCGAAGATATTGTCATCGAGGACTTCGGTCCAGAGGTAGGAATAGTACCCCGAGGCGTAGCCACCACCGAAGACATGGAGGTAGTAGGCTGAGCGGTAGCGGGGAGGCACGAGGGTGAAGGGAAGACCCGACTTCGTCAGGGCTTCACGCTCGAAGGCATCCACGTCGGTGATCTTCGTCCCTGCAGGGAGGAGGCCCCACGCCATGTCGATGGTCACGGAGGCGAGGTTCTCACCGAGCGCATAGGACTGACCGAAGTTTGCCGAGGCCTTGAACTTGTCGATCAGTTCCTGAGGCATGGGCTCGCCCGTCTGGTAGTGGCGTGCGTAGTTGCGCAGGACGACGGAGTCGGTCATCCAATGCTCGTTGAACTGCGAAGGCATCTCGACGAAGTCTCGTGGGGTGTTTGTTCCCGAGAGGGTCTCGTACTTCTGCGAAGCGAAGATGCCGTGGAGTGCGTGCCCAAACTCATGGAACATCGTCTCTACGTTGTCCGACGACAGGAAGGCAGGAGCTCCCTTGGCAGGGGCGGGGAAGTTGCAGACGTTGTAGATGACAGGCTTTGTACCGAAGAGGGTGCTCTGCTGGACGAAGTTGGACATCCAGGCGCCACCGGTCTTGGTGGGGCGACGGAAGTAGTCGGTGTAGAAGAGGGCCAGCGGAGTATTGTCCTTGTCGAAGACCTCATAGATCTTCACGCCGTCTGCATAGACGGGGATGTCAGGACGAGGCTTGAAGGTCAGGCCGTAGAGGCGGTTAGCGGCGAAGAAGATACCATTCTCTAGGACGCTGTCAAGGACAAAGTAGGGCTTGAGGTCGGACTCATTGAGGTCGAACTTCTCCTTCTTCAGACGTTCGGCATAGTAGTCCCAGTCCCAAGCTTCGAGTTTGAACTCTTTACCTTCGGTCTTCTGTGCGAAGGCTTGCAGCTCGGCAGCATCTTTGGCTACCTTAGCACGGCAGGCTGGAGCGAGCTGGTCGACGAGGCGAAGGACGGCCTCGGGGCGCTGTGCCATCTGGTCACTCAGAGCCCAGGCAGAGAAGCTGGAGAAGCCGAGGAGCTTGGCCTTGGTGGCACGAAGCTCTGCGATGCGAGTGATCGTGGCGTGGGTGCCTGTGCTATCGCTGGCGGAGCAACGATTGAGCGAGGCTTCGAGCACACGGCGACGCAGGTCTCGGTTGTTCAGCTCGGCGATATAGCCTGGGCGGGTGGTGTTGGCTTGCTCGAGGAGGTACTTGCCTTTCTGCCCAGCCTGAGTAGCCGCTTCGGCAGCACGAGCGATAGCTTCTTCGGAGAGGCCATCGAGGTCTTCTACTCGATCTACGAGGACGGCGGCGGCCTTAGTCCCTGCATTCACCTGATTGGTGAACTTGGTCTGAAGGACGGCGATCTCGCTATTGATCTTCTTGAGCTCCTCCTTGTCTTGGGGTGAGAGGAGCGCTCCTTCGTGGACGAACTGGTCATAGAGGAGCTCGGTGAGGCGTAGGTCTTCGCCCTTGAGACTAGCGCGCTGGTCGTAGACGGCCTTGATACGGGCGAAGAGCTTCTCGTTCAGCAGGAGGGCATCCTGATGATCGGAGAGCATGGGGGTAGTCTCTTCGTCGATCTTCTGGAGCTCCTCCGTGCCGTCGGCGCCGACGAGCCCTGAGAGGATGGCGGTAGCACGGGCAAGGAGGCGTCCGGACTTCTCGTACGCCAGGATGGTGTTCTCGAAGGTCGGAGCTTCGGGATTCTTGGTGATGCTGTCGATCTCGGCCAGCTGGATACGTATCCCCTCTTCGATAGCGGGGATGAAGTGCTCAGGGCGGATCTTGCTGAAGTCTGGCGCATGGTAGTCCAGAGTACTCTCGGTGAGTAGCGGGTTCTCCTTCGTAGAGGAGGAGTGACAGGCTGCGAGCATAGCTAGGAGGCTAAGTGTAGCGATGAGTCGTTTCATTGTCGTATGGTTAGCTCGTATGGTTAGCGGTGGGGCTAGAGAAGAGGCTGGGGCTCACCGATCCAAGCGATACCCTGGTCGATGGTGCGGATCTCTGTGATGTGGAGTAGGCGACGTAGGTCTTCGATGGTGCACTTGACGCAGTAGTCACCCGCCAGACCTGCTATGTCGACACGCATGGCATTCATCAGGAGATCGGGCACGGCGTCATGGAAGGCACTGTAGGCATCCTTCTGACGGGTCATGGCCTTAGGGATGAAGAGGACGTTCATCCCCTTGCGCTTGAGGTCCATGATGACGTCTGCTAGAGGAGGGTAGAGCGCAGCCCCGACGGTGAAGCGGACGCAGTGGATGGGCCACTGTCCCCCCTGTACTTCGAAGCTACAGTGATCAGCGGGATGCTGGTCCATGGTGATGATGATGGCATCGTACTCCGCATGGTGCTCTCGGGTCCAAGCGGTGATGTAGTCCATCGCAGCGGTAGCTCCTGGGACGGGGAGGGTACCGGTGATGAAGTCGTTCTGAGGGTCTACGATGAGTAGGACGTTCATGATCTGTAGTTGAGTAAGGTGATGTGTGAGATGTGTGATGTGTATGGTAAGGGCAGAGGCTGTACCCCGACCTTGTCCCACGAGGGGACTAAGCGAAGGATACAGCCTCTGTCATGTGTGCTAGGGATATGGGGGGATCAGAGCTCGAGATCCAGGTCGAACTGCTCATGCCAGGGCAGACCCTGCTTCATGAGCTGCTCCATGAATGGATCGGGATCGAACTCCTCTACATTATATACACCTGGACGGCGCCACAGGCCCTTGAAGAACATCAGAGCACCGATCGTAGCGGGTACGCCCGTCGTGTAGCTCACGCCCTGAGCACCCGTCTCCTGGTAGGCCGCCTGATGGCTGCAGTTGTTCCAGACGTAGTAGGTCTTCTCCTTGCCGTCCTTGATCCCACGGATACGACAGCCGATGGAGGTCTCTCCGGTGTAGTTCTCACCGAGCTCTCCGGGGTTGGGGAGGATCGCCTTGAGGAACTGGATAGGTACGATCTCTACGCCGTTGTAGAGGACGGGGTCGATGCGGGTGATCCCGATGTTCTGCATGACGCGTAGGTGGGTGAGGTATTCCTGCCCGAAGGTCATCCAGAAGCGTGCACGACGTAGGGTGGGGTAGTTCTTGACGAGCGACTCCAGCTCCTCGTGATAGAGGAGGTAAGATTCACGGACACCGATACCGGGATAGGTCAGTGGCTTGTGGATCTCCTGTGGCTCAGTCTCACGCCACTGCCCATCTTCGTAGTACTTCCCCTTCTGGGTGATCTCGCGGATGTTGATCTCGGGGTTGAAGTTCGTAGCGAAGGCTTTGTGGTGGTCACCCCCGTTGCAGTCTACGATGTCGAGGTAGTGGATCTCGTCGAAGTGATGCTTGGCTGCGTAGGCGGTGAAGACGCCCGTGACACCGGGGTCGAAACCACAGCCGAGGATAGCCGTCAGCCCTGCTTCCTCGAAGCGCTGCTTATAGGCCCACTGCCAGCTGTACTCAAACTTCGCTTCGTCCAGCGGCTCATAGTTCGCCGTGTCGAGGTAGTTGACACCGGCCTCCAGGCAGGCATCCATGATATGGAGATCCTGGTAGGGTAGTGCTACGTTGATGACGAGCTCGGGCTTGAAGGCCTTCATTAGGGCCACCAGCTCAGGTACATTGTCAGCATCGACGGCAGCCGTCTGGATCTTGACGTTGGTGATCTCGGAGGCGATCTTATCGCACTTACTCTTGGTGCGGCTAGCGAGCATGATCTCAGTGAATACGTCGCTATTCTGTGCCACCTTCTTGGCCACTACCGTGCCGACACCGCCGGCACCGATAATGAGGACTCTTCCCATACGCTATTTCTGTCTTCTTTGGACTAAAGGATATTGATTGATCGAATGTGGTGTCGCACCCTCCATAGGGTGCATACTGCCACAAAGATACGAAAAGTAGAGCAAGCGACTCACTTCGATACGTTTACCTGCTTCTCTTTGGACCCTCGGAATGGAGCAGTCGGGAAGGGGGAAACGGACCCTACGGTAGGTCGCACTTGCGACCCACGGTAGGTCGGTGAGACGACCCACAGTAGGTTTTTTCGACGACCTACCGTAGGTCGTTTTCCGACCCTAATACGTATCTTTGTTCCTACGCTCCGAAACGGGTGGTTTTTACCCTGAGGACGAACCCTAGCATCGAGATCAATCTAATGACAGACCACTACGTCGTCTCCGCACGCAAGTACCGCCCTGACACCTTCCAGAGTATCGTAGGTCAGGGGGCCATGGCCTCCACGCTACGTACGGCGGTCCTCTCGGGCAAGCTCTCCCACGCCTACCTCTTCTGTGGCCCTCGAGGGGTCGGGAAGACGACGGCGGCCCGTGTGCTGGCCAAGACCATCAACTGCATGAACCTCTCCCCCGAAGGTGAGGCGTGCAATGCGTGCGAGAGTTGCCGAGCCTTCAACGAGCAGCGCTCCTTCAATATCTTCGAGCTGGACGCTGCTTCGAATAACTCCGTCGAGGATATTCGCCAGCTCACCGAGCAGGTGCTCATGCCTCCCGCTCTGGGGCGCTACAAGGTCTACATCATCGACGAGGTGCATATGCTCTCCTCGGCGGCCTTCAACGCCTTCCTCAAGACGCTCGAAGAGCCCCCGTCCTACGCGATCTTCATCCTCGCCACGACGGAGAAGCACAAGATCCTGCCCACGATCCTCTCCCGCTGTCAGATCTATGACTTCAAGCGGATCACCGTACCCGATATCACCCAGCATCTGAAGTATGTGGCGGAGAGCGAAGGCATCGACGCCGAAGAAGCCGCTCTGGGGCTGATCGCTGAGAAGGCGGATGGCGGGATGCGAGATGCCCTGTCGATGTTTGACCGCATAGCGAGCTTTGCCGGCGGACATATTACCTATGAGCATGCGCTTGATAGCCTGAATGTCCTTGACTACACCTACTTCATCCGAGCCTTTGAGCTCCTACTGGCGGGGAACTATCGAGGGATACTTCTCCTGCTGGACGAACTGCTAGGTAAGGGCTTCGAAGGGCAGACAATCCTCTCGGGGCTATCGTCCTTCGTCCGTGACCTGCTGGTGGCTCAGCACCCCGAGACGCTTTCCCTGCTGGAGAAGCCCACCGAGGTAGCCGCCTCTTACCAGCGTATCGCTGGGCAGTGCCCCCCGGCAAGTCTCTTCGCTGCACTCAAGACCCTCGTGCAGGCCGATCAGCAGTATCGGACGGCGACGAATCGCCGTCTGCTCCTCGAACTGAGTTTCCTGAGTCTGATCTCGCTTTTTCGCACCGGCTCTGAGCTAGCCCCAGCACCTTCGCCTCAGAGCCCACCTCAGTCCAGCCCTTCCCCCCAGCCGGCTCCCCAAGGGAATGCTTCTGCGCCAGCTCCACGACCTACAGTAGCTCCGCAGGCTACGGTAGCGCAGCCTCCCGTCTCACCTGTGAGGACGGAGCCTACGGCTAGTGCACCTGCTCCCACTCCCCCCGAGCCCCAGCCTCGCCCAGCGACGAGGGCTGTAGCTCCTCAGTCCGATAGCGTGACTACTACACCTTCGCCAGCGAGGCCTACACAGCGGCTCTTCGGAGCACGCCGACGGGTGGCCCCTGTAGAGACCGAAGCGACAACTACGACCACCGAGCCCGCTCCGCCTCAGGAGGATCAGCCCTTCACCGAGGAAGATCTCCAGCGGGCCTGGGTGCGCTTCGTCGAGCAGGAGCTTCGCCCCGAGCAGATCATCTGTCGCAATATCCTCAAGGCAGAGCTCCCTACGCTCCTCGAAGGGACGACGGCAGAGGTGGCTCTACCTCCAGGGGACGCTATCCGCACGACCGTCATGGAGGTGCACCCACAGCTAGAGGCCTTCCTCCGCATGAGCCTTCGCAATAGATCCCTTAGTCTCACGCTCCGAGAGAAGAATCCCGAAGAGCAGGCGCAGGTGATCCTCACCCCCGAGGATCGACTGCGTAAGCTCGCCGAGAGTAATCCCGATGTGCTCAAGCTCAAGGAAGCTCTGCATCTGCACTTCGCTTAGCACCGGCACGGCGCTCCTGCCTCCTCCGCCCTTACCTATACATATATACATCCTATGAAGATCAAGAAGCAACTTACTGCGCTCATCGCTGCCTCGACGCTCGTGGGGACACTCCCCGCCTCAGCACACGAAGGACAGCACATGACCCCTGAGATGATGCTCTCGCTAGCACGTGTCGGAGCTTCGTCCCTCTCACCCGATGGCAAGACGGTCGTCTATAGCGTCGGCTTCCCCAACATCAAGGAGAATAAGATCCGCACCGAACTCTTCTCCATCGCAAGCAACGGCACGGGTCGCCGTCAGCTCACCAAGGGCATCGCCGGTCTGCACGGGGCCCGCTGGATCCAGCAGGGTTGTCGTATCAGCTATATCTCTTCGGAGAGTGGCGAACCTCAGGTCTGGACGATGGCTCCCGATGGCACCGACCGCAAGCAGGTGACTCGCATCGAAGGCGGGCTCTCCGACTACCTCTTCTCTCCCGACGAGACCAAGCTGGCGTATATCAAGGAGATCTCCTTCGGCAAGAGTACGAAGGAGGTATATCCTGACCTACCGAAGGCCACGGGTCGTATCGTCACCGACCTGATGTACAAGCATTGGGACGAGTGGGTAGAGACCATCCCCCATATCTTCATCGCTTCGGTGGGGAATGAGCCGATCACTTCGGGGAAGGACATATTAGAAGGCGAACCCTATGAAGCTCCTACCAAGCCCTTCGGTGGTTCGGAGGAACTCTCCTGGAGCCCCGATGGAAAGACCCTAGCCTATTCCTCCCGCAAGAAGACAGGTCTTGAGTATTCCCTCTCGACGAACACCGACATCTACCTCTATGACCTCGCTTCGGGCACGACCCGCAATATCACTGAGGGTAATGGAGGCTACGACACGCATCCCCGCTTCTCTCCCGACGGAACGAAGATTAGCTGGATCAGCATGGAACGTGATGGCTACGAAGCCGACCTGAAGCGCCTCTTCATCCAAGAGCTGAAGACGGGGAAAAAGACCTTCCTCACCGATGGCTTCGAATACGATGTCGACGAGACGGTCTGGTCTCCTGACAGCAAGTCGATCTTCTTCCTCGCCACGAAGCACGCTGAAGCGCAGCTCTGGGAACTTACACTCAAGGGCCGTAAGATCCGTCAGATCACTACGGGCATGCATGACTACACGTCGCTGGATCTGCAGGCGGGCAAGCTCCTTGCAGGAAGACAGAGCTACACCTTGCCTACCGACCTCTACCTCGTAGATCCAAAGACGGGACGAGCAGACCAACTTACCCACGAGAATAAGGAGACCCTCGACCGACTCAGCCCAATCTTCGTCGAGAAGCGCTGGGTCAAGACCACCGACGGTGGCAATATGCTCGTCTGGGTCATCCTCCCACCGAACTTCGACAAGACGAAGAAGTACCCCGCACTGCTCTTCTGTCAGGGCGGACCTCAGAGCGCCGTCAGCCAGTTCTTCTCCTACCGCTGGAACATGCGTCTAATGGCTGAGCAAGGCTATATCGTCATCGCCCCCAACCGCCACGGCGTACCCAGCTTCGGCAAGGCTTGGAATGAGCAGATCAGTGGTGACTATTCTGGCCAAAACATCCAGGACTATCTCACCGCTGTGGACGAAGTGAAGAAGGAGCCATGGGTCGACGCCGATCGTCTTGGCTGTGTCGGCGCCAGCTACGGCGGTTATTCGGTCTTCTACCTAGCGGGTGTTCACCAGAAGCGTTTCAAGGCCTTCATCGCCCACGCCGGTATCTTCAACCTCGAGATGCAGTACATGACGACCGAGGAAATGTGGTTTGCCAACTGGGACATGGGCGGAGCGCCTTGGGAGAAGGACAATGCTGTCGCCCAGCGCACCTTCGCCAACTCCCCGCACAAGCTGGTGGGCAACTGGGATACACCTATTCTTGTCATCCACGGCGAACGTGATTACCGCATCCTCGCAGGCCAAGGCATGGCGGCCTTCAATGCGGCGAAGCTCCGAGGTATCCCTGCCGAGCTGCTGATTTACCCCGATGAGAACCATTGGATCCTTCGTCCGCAGAACGCTCTTCTTTGGCAACGCACCTACTTCGATTGGCTTGACAAGTACCTGAAGAAGTAATTCCGCCTTCCCCTACCATCGTCCGCACCCTGCGGGAATAAGTAGCCCCGCCCGCACTCGCCTTTGAGTGCTGGCGGGGCTTCTTCTTTTCCCCTACCTCCTTCCCGAAGAAG
>ERZ772764.1610-NODE-1610-length-14057-cov-3.635481_pt1 | contig 14057 bp, 7 predicted proteins | sample MGYA00512163_ERZ772764 | MGnify/ENA primary metagenome ERZ772764 (study PRJEB29015, sample SAMEA2737903) | human oral metagenome | biome: human oral; feature: human-associated habitat; material: dental | place: China | collected 2094 ... | reverse complement strand
GATGCGCCTCTGGCACAACGCGCGCCGGCAGTTCCAGTAAGGCCATGAGGCTGCGGGCCAGAGCCGCCGCGCTGCTGCTGACGTTGCTGGGCCTCGGGCCGGCAGCGATGGCAGCCGGCGGCGGGACCGCACCCCCGGCGCCCCCGGATCAGGGCGACGAGGGCACCCTGCGGGCCGGTCAGGACATGGCCCTGAGCCACACGCTGAACGGCCGCACCCTGGATGGCGCCCTACGCCAGAAGCTGGGCCACTGCACCGGCCAGACCCCGCCATCCGCCCGCTGCCTGGACGCCATCCGGGCCGCCGGCCTGCACGTGCGCGGCGACCTGGGCTACCTGTTCCATGACCCCGCCCAGCCACTGCGACAGGACCTGGGCCATGGCGTGACCCTGGAAGTTCCGGCCGGCGCACTCGAAGCCCCCACCGTCTTCATCGTCGGCGTTCACCCCGGCATCGACCGCTATCCGCTCGTCAACATCGCCCCCATCCTGTCGCTGAAGAAGGCAGCCACGCTCACACTGCAGCCGCAGGACGCGAGACGCTACCAGCGGTGGATGCCCGATCCGCCCGACAACGGGACACCCGCCGGCCCCCGGACACTTCAGCTGGCCCGCACCGGCGTCATCATCGACGGCCAGCTGCGCGAGAGCGACGACACACAGGCCGTCAGCGGCCTTGTCCAGCGCATCCTCGGCCAATCCCGCTCCCTCGATCCGTGCCTGCACAGCCTGACCGATCCCGAGACGGCACGAAAGATGGCAGAACAGGCCCGCCAGGGCATCTCGCTGCCCCAGGGCTGCCGCTTCGTGCCGCCCTACGTCCACATTGCCGTCACCGAAGGCAGCCAGACCGCCCCCATGCAGACCGAGCTGGTCTTTCAGGCGACCCCCGAGCAACTGCAGCTGTTCCGGCTGGACACGGTGAAGGGATTCACCGTCCTGATCAATGGCTTTCTCTGGCATGGCGACCCGGGCACCGACACGGGGCAGGGTGGCTGGGCCATGGGCTATGCCCGCGGGCTGGACGTGGGCAGCGGACTTGGACGGCTGACCATCGGCGACAACACCTGGCACCTGCGCACGCCCGAACGGCTGCAACAGGCGCAGCAGCGCACGGGCCATGGCACGGAAGCGCCCCCGCCAGCCTCCGGCACCGGTCGCAAGCGCGTCGTCCGCTTCGCCGCCGACCAGCGCCAGTCGTCCTGGGACACCAGAACGGATCCCCAAGCCCGCTGGCCCGACAACCCGGTCGTGCTCAGCTCCTCCACCTCCATCGTGCGCGACGGCCAGTGTGCGCAGGACGCCCTGACCACCCGCTGGTCCGCCTTCGGCACCGACGGCAAGGGCAGAAGCGTCTTCATCTCCTCCACCTCACTGGGCCAGACCCACGTCGACGAGCTGTGCCGCGTCTTTCTGGCACTGGGCATCCCCAACGCCATCCGCCTGGACGGCGGCCCCAGCACCGCCATGACCGTCGACGGCCGCCTCCTCAACCCGCTGGTCTCGCTGTCTCACCTGATGGCCTTCGGACCGGCGCGGTATGTGATTGATGGGGTGGGGGCGCGGGCCATGAACGCTGAAAGGGGGAAAGAACGATGAATCCTCGCCAGCATGACCTGTCCGTGAAACTCCCTGACGCGGTACTCCGCTGTCCAGCCGTCTCCTCGATACTCCTGGTGGTTGCCAGAATCCGACACGTTGTTCCAAGACAACCATAATGGCTTCTGGAAAACCGATTTCTACCGAAAAATTTGAACATTTGTAGCCATAAAGATACGCTTGAAACCTGTTTTTAATCATGCGTCAATGGCATGCCCCGCCAGGTTTTCCATGCTCCCTTTTACAGGCAGCTGAAGCTGAAGGGCAGGTCAAGTGCGCTCGAGTGCTACGCGCTGTTGGCATGCCTGATGACCTGATTACGGATGATGAATGGCCCCCATAAAAAGCTGAGCGCCCTTTTCAAGCTGGCCGTCGTGTCCGGGGTACCGGCTGCCGTCCGGCATCATCTGAACAAGGGAGACGATATCGAGGCGCGAGATGGCTCCGGGGCGACACCGCTCATCATCGCAGCTGGCAAAGGCCGTTCTGCAGTCGTTGAGCTGTTACTGGGAGAGGGCGCAGATCCTCGTGCAGTCGACTCCCGCGGACTTGATGCCCTGGCCCACGCCACACGGAAAGAAGCCTGGGACATTGTTGAGGCGCTGACTCGCGCCCTGGAGGCCCGACTGAGGCGCAGCCAGACGATGGGTGCCTTTCCTGCGTTTGCCCTCCAAGCAGATCCGGTCGTGCCCCCTGACACCGACGGCACCGTCGAGCCCTCGATTGAGGGGAGCGGACATGCCGATGGCGGCATGGACAGCACGCCCGTCATTGTTCCACAAGCGGACTACAGCGAACCGATTTCGGCAGCACAGGAACCTGCATCAGAGCCGGTCATTCCCTTGGCAGAAATGCAGGCACCGGAGACCGCCGAGAAATGCGAACTGGCCGACGATTGGGAAGGGGAGGAGATCATCCATTCTCCAGTCCCTCAACACACAGCGGATGCGCCTGTTTGGGATGCTTCCCCACTCCTTCCTGAACCCGAAGAGGAGAAGGAAGCGCACCAACCGGAAGAGCCACATCAAGGCTTCAAGATGCAGAAACGGGAGGAGCTGCCAGCCGAAACCCCGGCTCCCCTTTCCCTGCAGAACCCGCTGCTTTCGGACTTGCCTGCATCATTTCCGGCCGCCAGGGATCCTGCGGTGCTGTCAGATCCTGCCCTCGATGAAGATGTTGTCGAACTGGAGGAACCGGATGACTGGGAGGCTGAGCCCCCTCCAGTCGCGCCGACAGGCGACCCTAACGTTCTCAAACAGGCACGGGATGTTCAACACCGTATCGGTAGCCACACTCCGGTTGATGACGGCGAAGGCTGGGATGACATCGAGGTTGATCTCCCGGCCCGCGTCACGACCATCACCGCACTGGCAGGAGATTCCGAAGCTGCGTTCAGACCGTTGCTTGCGGAGGGAATGCTGACAGGCATGCTTGCTCGGAAGAGTGTCGTGGATGTCTGTACAGGAACAGGCTCTGATGTCGACCATGACCTTGAACTGGCACTAGGAGTTGTGGCCGAGGACCTTGGAATCCGGATCATTGAAGGTGAGGTCATCACGGAGGATTGTTCCTTCCGGTTGAATGATGATGATGAAGAGCTCCTCGATGAGGCCATGACCTTTCTGCAGGACCTCGTCAGAAACCCGGGGGATCCGCTACGCCACTATCAGCGCGAGATGAGACCCTATCGGCTTCTTTCGAATGAGGAGGAAATCGAAGCCGCGAGCGCAATCGAGAACGCAGGGCGGGAGGCAGTCTGCGCGTTGTCCCGCTGGCCTGCCGGGCTCATGCTGGTTCAGGAAGCAGCCTCTCATGTCCTTTCCGGCCATGCAGATGCAGAGCTGTACAGTACCGGGCCGGAACCGTCTCAAGAGGACGAGCCCTCGAGAGAGCACGGGGCTGATCCGGATGACGATACTGATGGAGACACCGATGAAGTGGCGGCCCTGTTCCTCACCGCTGCGGCAGAACTGAAGGAGGCTGGTGAAGACATTCACCGTCGTGAAAAGGCACTGGAGAATGCACGCCTTTCCAGAGGATTCCTGATGACTCTTGCCGATGCGGCGCAACGCATGAATGACGGCGGGGAGTTCGTCATGGCAATCCGGAAACAGGAGATTGCACGCGAGAGGATGATCGTCAGCAATCTCAGACTTGCCTTTGCGATTGCCCGGAAGTATCTCTGGTCCGGGCTCCCGCTGGATGACCTCATCCAGGAAGCAAACATTGGTCTCATGAAAGCCGTTGAACGTTATGACTGGAGAAAAGGAAGCAGGTTCTCCACTTACGCGACCTGGTGGATCAGACAGAATGTCCAGCGCTCGGTAGCAAACCATGCACGCACCGTCCGGACGCCGGTTCACATGCAGGATGCCGGATGGAAACTCATGCAGATTCGCGAGGAAGAGTTCAAACGAACAGGACGTATTGAATCTGAAATTCGAACTTCAGAAAGGACGGGGGTTCCGCTCAGCAAGGTACGCACCATGATTTCCCAGTTTGAAGAAGCTGTCTCACTGGAAGACCCCTGCATTTCCACTCCTGATCTGGATGATATTCATGAACAACTGACAGATTTCGAATCCCTTGACACGATGGAAAATTCAATTCTTCGTCAACAAATCGTGCGCATCCTTGAGGGCCTTGACGAAAAGGCTCGAGAAGTTATTACCTGCCGGTTTGGTCTGAACGGAAACGATGCCATGACACTCGAGGAAATAGGTAATGCATTAGGCGTGACACGTGAAAGGATCCGACAGATCGAAGCCAAGGCGCTTCGAAAGCTGAATCATGATCCCAGGTTTCGTGAATCACGTTCATACTCGAAAGAGGCTCCGGAATCTCGGAAGTTCGGAACTCCGTCCACGACGAGCCGGGCATGAAGGAAATGAAAGGAAACAGGTTTGCTCCGCCCAACGCGGCAGCAATGATGGAAGCCTTGCGTGGTCTGGGGTACTCGACGGCTACCGCACTGGCTGATGTGATCGACAACTCCCTGGCCGCCGGAGCGACCGAGGTTCACATTCGTTTTGAATGGCACGGTGTCAAAAGCAGGGTTTCAATTCTTGACAATGGCGTGGGCATGACGGACCCGGAGCTGGAGTCCGCGATGACCCTGGGATCAAGGAATCCTCGGGATGAACGGTCTGCCTCCGATCTTGGACGCTTCGGACTTGGACTCAAGACTGCATCCTTTTCCCAATGCCGGAAGCTGACAGTGGCTTCACGCAAGAAAGGCGGAATGCTCGCCTGCTTGCGGTGGGATCTCGACGCGATTGAACGTGATCCGAAGGGCGGCTGGAATCTTCTGGAAGGAGCCGAGCCCGAGGTCGCATCGACCATTGCACTTCTGGATGAGCAGGCCTCCGGGACACTGGTCCTGTGGCAGGGTCTGGACCGGATCGTCACGGCAGACATGACCTATGACGACTTTGTCAAGGTGATTCTGGACGCCGAGGCACGCTTGGCCATGGTATTTCACCGACTGCTGGAAGGGGAGTCACAAGCTTTCAGAATCCTTGTCAATGACAGGCCCTTGAAGCCTTGGGATCCATTCATGATGGATCATCCGGCAAAACCCTGGCAGTCTCCCGTTCAGCGGCGTGTCGTGGGAGGGGCCACGCTTGAGGTGCAATGCCACGTCCTGCCTCACAAGGACATGCTGAGGCCGGAAGAGCTTGATCGTGCCGCAGGTCCGGAAGGCTGGGTCTCGCAACAGGGATTCTACGTGTACCGGAACAGGCGTCTCCTCGTGGCCGGAGGCTGGCTGGGTCTGGGCAAGGGAAGGGCGTGGCATCGCGAGGAGGCGCACAAGCTGGCACGCATCCGGGTGGACATTCCGAACAGCGTGGATGCTGACTGGAAGATAGATGTCCGAAAATCCATGGCCCATCCACCGATTGCCATCCGTCCCTGGTTGACGAACCTAGCCGAGGATACCCGTGAACGCGCGCGCAAGGCGTTTGCCTTCCGGGGCAGCTACAAAACCTCTCAAGGCAGTGAGCCGGTTTCGCCCGTATGGGTCAGACGGGACCTGAGAAACGGCATCTGCTACCGGGTGGATGAAACTCACCCGGCCGTGGCTGCGGTATTTTCAGCCTGTGGTGAAAGAAGTGATCTGGTAAAGGCCATGATCAGGGTTCTGGAAGAAACGGTACCCGTCCAGAGAATCTGGCTCGACACCGTGGAGAACAGGGAGACACCGAAGATGGGCTTTGCCAGTCTCGCAGCGGATGCTCCTGAAGGAGTCATTGACATTCTGAAAACCCTGTACGCTGACATGACGGAGAGGATCGGAATGACACCGGATATCGCCATTGAAACCCTGCTTCGCAAGGAACCCTTCAATCAGTACGTTGACCTTGTGCGCTCACTGCCAGCACTTCTGAACACATCAACCGTGGAAGAAAAAGATGAATGAAAACCGTGAATCGGAGTTCTTTGGCATCGTCGTCATCACGCAAACGCTATTGCAAAAGGAACTTAGGGATAAGCCCATGACCGTGGAGCTAATCCGAAAAACAGTGGAAGATGTCATGTCAAAACACTATTCGGATTCCTCAGTGGATAAGGCCAAGGTCGAAGAAGAGCTCATCCGTCGGTTCAGCACATGGATTGCAAGTCCCTCGGTGCTCTCCGACAATGCTGATCACGTGGAATGGCTGACAGCGGATCGAAAAAAGGAATGGCGCTACTGGCAACGCTACCGTGAGTATATTGAGAAAAAGATTCCATTATATGCCGTTGATGGCATTAACGACGCAACCAACCGAGTACTAGGCCTGCTTGAAGACCCGGAGCGGGAAGGGGCATGGGATCGCCGTGGGCTGGTGGTCGGTCATGTGCAATCAGGAAAGACCGCCAACTACACCGGCCTGATCTGCAAGGCAGCAGACGCCGGCTACAAGATCATCATCGTTCTGGCAGGCGTGCACAACAATCTTCGGGCACAGACCCAGATCAGGCTGGAAGAGGGGTTTCTGGGATTCGAGACATCCGGAAACAACAGAATTATAAAGTACATAGGGGTTGGTGCCACAGGGCAGGACGCGGATCTTCGCCCCAACTGCGCCACAAACCGCTCGGAGCGTGGCGACTTCACGACTGCAATTGCCAACCATCTTGCGATCCGTCCTGAAGAGCGCCCTTGGCTATTTGTCATCAAGAAGAACAAGACTGTCCTGGACCGACTTCTGAAATGGGTTAACGAGCATGTCGCAGACAAGCAGGATCAGAATGGGCATCGCGTGGTTTCCAGGTTCCCGCTGCTGTTGATTGACGACGAGGCAGACCATGCCTCGATTGATACCGGGGATCAGGGCATCGACGGAGACGGAAACCCCCAGAGCGAATATGAACCGAAGGCAATCAATCGGCGCATCAGGAAGCTGCTTCATCACTTCGAGAAGAAGGCTTATGTAGGCTATACAGCAACGCCCTTTGCCAACATCTTCATCGACCGCAGGAATACAACCGCAGCGGAAGGCCCCGACCTTTTCCCGAAGTCCTTCATTGTCAATCTGCCCGCGCCATCCAACTATATCGGCCCGGTCCGCGTATTCGGAACACCGGGCCAGAGGGAGGAGAATCCGGGGCTCCCTCTGATCCGGGAATTCGGCGGAACTTTTAATGCGCCTGAACTGGAATGGATGCCTGTCGGACACGACAAGCATCACGTCCCTAGGTTTGACGGACTTTACGAAGTTCCCCCATCATTGCGTGAAGCCATCTCGGCATTCGTGCTTTGCTGCGCTGTCAGAAAGCTGCGAGACCAGGGGAAAGAGCACTGTTCGATGCTCATCCATGTCACACGATTCACTGCCGTACAGGAAAAGGTACAGGAGCAGGTGACCAATCTTCTCAACATATTCTATGCACGTATAAGGGGCTTCTGTGAAAAGGAAAAGGCGAGCTTACTGAAGGAATGGCGAACGCTCTGGGAACGTGACTTCGTTCCTACGACGAAAGAGATCAGGTCCCGGGTCGAGAAAGAGGCCGCTAACGCTTCGACGGACGAGATCAGTTCCAAACTCGCTAAAGAGGCAGGCAGTTACAATCTTCCTTCTTGGAAAGAGGTCGTCAGGGTCCTGCAGGATGTTCTTGAAGACCTTAAGAACGTCGGCGTCAAGGCAATCAACGGGACCGCGGGTGACGTGCTGGACTATGCAGCGCGCAAAGAAGTCGGCCTCAAGGTCATCGCGATTGGCGGAGACAAACTGGCACGAGGACTCACACTGGAGGGTCTGTGCGTCAGCTACTTCGTCCGGTCCACCAAGATGTACGATACCCTGATGCAGATGGGCCGCTGGTTCGGGTACCGGGACAATTATCTTGATCTATGCAGGCTTTACACAACCCCAGAGGTTGTGGAATGGTTTGAGCACATCACGGACGCAGCAGAGGAGCTTCGAAGGGATTTCGAATGGATGGCCCAGATCCGGGAAACGCCGGAACACTATGGCATGCGTGTTCAGTCACACCCTGTACTGATGGTCACCTCGGCCCTCAAGATGCGTAGCGCAGGAACCGTCCAGGTGAGTTTCTCCGGGCAATCCACGGAAACAGTCTCATTGCACCGGGAGGAACCCGTCATTGCACAGAATCTCGCTGCCACGGAGAAGCTTCTGGAGGATGCGGGTGATCCTGAAGAGCGGTGCGGTTCGTTCACGCTGAAGCGCGGAGAGAGATCGCATGTCTGGAATGGCTTCCGTTGGAAAAACGTTCCTGCAGACTCCGTGATTGCCTTCCTGGAGACGTACAAGACCCATCCTGCAGCGCAGAAAGTGAACAGCAAGCTGCTCGCCGACTTCATCAGGAAGAAACAGAAGGAGGGCGAGCTCGTGAACTGGACTGTTGCGCTCATGGGCGCTGGCCAGGATGGAGACGGTTCCGCTGGCTGGACCTTCTGCAACAAGTACCGGATAGGCCGTCTGGTGGAACGTAACCAGGAGCCAAAAGCCAAGGGCGCCCATTACTCGATCGGCAGACTGATCTCGCCACGGGATGAGTCGATCGATCTGGATGAATCGGAATGGAATGAGGCCCTGCGTCTCACGGTGGAAGACTGGGAGGCCAACCCGGAACGGACAGTTAAAGGCATTCGTGCGATGAAGAAGCGCCCGGAAGGGCCTGGTGGAATCTGGATACGGCATGTTCGTGGTGGAGGTGAAGGCAGCAAGGTTCCGCCCCATCGGGATCGGGGACTCCTGCTGCTTTATCCAATGGATCCCCAAGGCGCGGGACTTCCTGCCGGGTCAGCTCCATTGGTGGGCTTTGGCATCAGCTTCCCCGTCAGCGGGTCACTGACCACGGTAGAGTACAAGGTTGACCACCTTCTTTGGGAGGAGCTCAATGGTCCGCAAGATTGAGGAGCTCACCATCGCATGGCGTGCGCTTTCAGATCCCGAGCGGAACATCGGTGGATGGCAAGCCATTCCCCTTCAATCCGCGGGCGGTGTTCTTCTGAAGGCTGCGAGGCAGCATCCTGGTAATGAAGAATCCCTGCTTGCGGGCTTCTTTCCGGATGCAATCCCGTCTTCCTCCATGTCACTACCTGAAGGCAAGGGCTTTCAGGTGACGGTTACAGACGCCTCCTTCGATGGACGGACCTGGATTGCACTTTCCCGCAAGGAAGGGGCAAGTCCGGATCTGTTCGCGGAAATGGTCAGGGATGTCGTCGGATGCCTGGACGGTTGCACGGCTCTTTCCCAGGGGCAGCTCGTTCACGTGATGCTGCAGCGTGTGCGGATGTGGCAGCATTTCATGGCCAAAGGGGGAATGCCGCTAAGTCGCGAAAAGGAACTGGGACTTGCCGGGGAGCTGACATTCCTGTTGCACCTCATGGATGCCGGTGTTGAACCTGATGCAGTGATCGAAGGCTGGGTGGGTCCTGAAGATGCGCCTCAGGACTTCGTGCTGGGCACCGGTGCGATCGAAGTCAAGGCAAGCATGTCGTCGGCTGGGTTTCCTGCCCGGATCGGCTCACTGGAGCAGCTGGATGACAAGGTGGCGGCCCCTCTGTTTCTCGCCGCAATCCGGTTTGCTCAGACCGAGGCAGGGCAGTCTGTTGCAGACATGATTGATTGTGTGGAACAACGCCTTCCTGGCCGCCAGGATCTTCTTGACCACTTTCACCTGTCCCTCTCCAGACTGGGGGTCCGTCCAACCGGGGAACAGCTTTCAGGCCGGCGGTTCTCCCTGACAGGTCGGGTGCTCTACCGTGTGGATGACGGATTTCCCAGGCTCACCCCCGCTTTGGTGCCACAAGGCGTCACCGGTTGCGCCTATGATATCGAGCTGACCCACCAGAAGCAGTTTGAAATCGGAATGAAGGAAGCCTTGTTGAATCTTGGAGCGATCCAATGACCTTGGAAGAGTTTCTGGCGGAGACCCGCCATGAGGTGCTGTCGCAGGTTGCTGACGGCCAGCCCTACGCGGAACTGGTCTTCTGCGAGGTCGTTATGCAGCATCTGCAAGATGCTGGCATGACCTTCGAGCCGGTACCGTGCCACTATGACGGAAAGATAGGCAATGGCAGGTTCCGTCTCAGCGGATATGCCATGTCGGAGGAAGCGGATCAGCTAGACCTTTTCGTCAGCCTTTACGGTGACTTTGATCAGCTGACAGATGTTCCTGACAGCGACACCAAGATGGCTGCACAACAATGCATCCGCTTCCTTGACCTTTGCGCTTCAGGAAAGTTGCAGGGACGCATTGACCCATCTCATGATGTCAACTCCCTGGCCATGAGCATTCATGGCATGTACAACGAACTGGAAACGGTACGGATCTTCGTGCTCACGGACGGCGTTGCACGCTCGAAGAGCTTCAAGCCAAGGGAGATCGCTGGAAAGTCGGTGACCCTGGAAGTGATGGATATCGAGCGCCTGTACCGCCACCGGGCGGAAGGCAAGCCGCGGGACGAGATCGTCATGAATTTCCGCGACGTGGTGGGTGCGCCACTACCGTGCGTGTATGTTCCGCCAGGGGACAGTGAATATTCCTATGCGCTCACCGCCATTCCCGGGGAAGCATTGCGTTTCATATATGAAAAGTACGGCCAACGCCTGCTGGAGGCAAATGTCCGCTCATTCCTGAGTATCAGGGCCAAAGGCGTAAACGCAGGGATAAAGGAAACCCTGCAGAAATCTCCGGAGCGGTTCATGGCCTACAACAACGGCATCGTTCTTGTTGCGGATGAGATGACCATCGATCGGGCGGAGGATGGTTCCCCCGGGATCGTCTGGCTTCGTGGGATGCAGATTGTAAATGGCGGACAGACAACGGCATCCATTTACTTCACAAAGAAGAAGCACCCCACAGTTGACCTCGGGAAGGTTCGAGTACCAGCGAAGATCATCATCATGAATGGGGGAGATGCTGCTTCAGAGGAATCTCTCATCGCCAGCATCTCCAGATATGCCAACTCCCAGAATGCCGTACGCCAGTCCGACCTTTCTGCCAACAAGCCCTTCCATGTGGACATGGAGCGGTTGTCCATGACCGTGTATTGTCCGGATGGTGTAGGACGATGGTTCTATGAACGTGCGGCCGGGAGCTACAACACGCTACTCGCACGTGAGATAAGCGATTCCAAACGGAAAGCCCTGAAGGATTCCATGCCATCCAACCGGAAGATCACGAAGACCGATCTTGCAAAATACCTGTTGGCCTGGGATGGAAGACCGGACATTGTCAGTCTTGGCACTCAGAAATGTTTCGACCGCTTCATGACGGCTCTGGCAGAGAAGGAATCTGACGGAAAATATCAGGCACCAAGCCCCGCGTTCTTCAAGGAGCTTGTCGCCAAGGCCATCATTTTCAAGGCAGTCCACAAGACTGCACGCACACGGGTGAAGGCCTTCCTTGCCAACGTGACCTCCTATACTGTTTCAGTTCTTGCCAGGTCCTACGGCGACAAGCTGGACCTTGACAGGGTCTGGCAGAAACAGGAGATTTCATCCGAATTGACGGACCAGATCGTCATATGGGCATCTGAAGTCGAGCAACGTCTCAAGGAAACGTCAGGCGGAAAAATGATATCTGAATGGGCGAAGCGCCCGGAGTGTCTGGAAAAGGTCTTTGAAACGCCGTTCTCTCCACCTTCTTTCAAGGTGCCTGAGTACCGAAAGGAGTGAACAGTGGCGGACATCGTTGATCGAAAGACCCGAAGCCGCATGATGTCCGCCATTCGCGCGAGGAATACGAAACCCGAAGTCCTGGTCCGCAAAGCGCTGTTTGCAGCCGGGTACCGTTTCAGGCTGCACCGGAAGGATCTTCCGGGTACACCGGACATCGTCATGTCAGGACTGCGCGTGGTCATCTTCGTTCACGGCTGTTTCTGGCATGCACATCACGGATGCAGATTCTCGAAGACGCCAGAAACAAGACGGGAATTCTGGACGCAGAAGCTTTCGAGAAACGCTCAACGCGATCTCGAGAATCGAGAAGCGTTGCTCAACGCCGGCTGGCGTGTCCTGGTTGTCTGGGAGTGTGCAACCCGGCGGCAGGCCGGCCAGCAGGCGGAGATTTCGACTCGCCTGATTGAATGGATTCAGGACGAGACAAATCGCGCTGGCGAGATCGGGTCTCCCGCAGGGCATGCATCAGCGTCCTGACAATGCCGGCAATCTTTCTCGCCAGGAGGGGAGGGACGGCGTTCCCGACCTGCGTATATTGCTCTGTCCTGTTTCCCGAAAAGAAGTAGTTGTCCGGAAATGTCTGCAGGCGAGCCGCTTCCCGGACGGTCAAACTCCGGCACTGTGCAGGATCATGATGAATGAAGTAGTGCCCGTCCTTGGCAATATGGGCAACCACCGTTGAGGACGGAGCACCTGCAATCTGGACCCTGAACCTGTCTGCGAAGGGGACATTTTCAGCGTGAATGTTTCGGTGTGCGGGAAGAAACACTGCGGGAAAGTCTGAAACCCTGGGGGAGACCCCCTGAACCCTTCCATAAGCGGCAACGAACAGATAGCGCTGCAGGTCAGCGCGCATGTGCGATCGCGTTTCGTGCTGGATGACCCCACCAAGACGCTCATCATGAAGCCAGGAATAGAGGCTTCGACTTCTGATGCGCTTCTTGTGCCGAATGAATTTCCCTCCAGAAGATTCATGACACTCTGCCTTGGTTGCAGCAATCCGCATTTCCTCGGCAACAAGTCCCATCAACCCGGTCTTCTGCCCGGACATCAGGAGCGAACCTTCCCTGACAGCCATCTGCCAGGCAATAGAACTGTCGGACTCTCGCGAAAGCCGGCTTCTCAAGGGCGGAAGATCGGAAAGGGCATCAATGACATTGACCTGCTTCATGTCCTTTCCAGGGAAAACAAGAGCACTTCCGTCCACGAACTGACTCGAGAGCCTTTCAGCAACGTCCGATCGAATGCCGAACAGGATAACCCGGTGTCGAGCTTGAGGAATTCCGTACCGCTCTGCTTCGATGATGAAGTCGGAAGGAGAAAGCTCTTCTGCCGTTCCCGGCTGAACAAAGGATCGGATCTGATAACGCAGCCCCTGTCCTGGACTGGAAAGATCCGAAACGATCTGGTCAAAGATGAAGGAGCCAGCAAGCCGGGACGACAGCATCCCCTTGACGTTCTCCATGACAAAAACGGCAGGCTTGTGCTCCCTGATGATTCTCAGATATTCCTTGTAAAGGAAGTGCTTTTCATCGCTTTCAAACTCGATCTTGTTTTCATTGCGACGCCTTGACCTCCCCGCAAGCGAATAAGCCTGACACGGAGGGCCACCGATCAGGACCCAATCGTCCTCTCCGGCAAGTCCTGCCCTGATACGACGATCAAGGTCGTCGGGGTTGTCCTTGCCAAGCTCAAAACAGAGCGCCTCCTCCTGGGCTTCCTTTCCGGCCTCAATGACGGACGGATGAGAGAAGAACTCGTTCCGGGAAATGTCTCCCCGAATGAAATCATAGTAGCACTCAGGCACCTTGCCTTTTGGAAACTTTCGATATACCGACCGGAGGGAAAGAGTCTGATGTGCAACCGGATCCTTTTCCGCAGAGACGCTCAGTCTGAAGACCGGATCCTGCTCGGAGTCAAGCAGGGATGAAAAACCTTCACCCAGCCCGCCAGGTCCAGCAAACAGGTCTATCACGGGGATCGGCTTGAGTTTCACGGTTGTCGTTAAAAAGAGTTGTAAGCCAGAAAACAAAGTACCCGTCTTGCAGAGACGGGTTGAAATTTTATCTCAGTTTTGCCACAACCGCCCCATGTCAGTCGCGTGCATTCAACACTAGCTGATCATTTCCTGGGCATGAAATTCCTGCCAGGACGCTCCTTCCTTTTACCTGCATGATTGTTTGCTGCATATTCAGGACATTTCCGCGCAAGCATTTGCCCGGAACATGCTCTTCAACACCCCACGCACTCACCCCCCAATCCCCTGATCCTTCCCCCGCCCACTCCACGCCCGCTGCAGCCGCCGCTTGATGAAGCGGGC
>ERZ772764.1609-NODE-1609-length-14061-cov-3.639512_pt1 | contig 14061 bp, 9 predicted proteins | sample MGYA00512163_ERZ772764 | MGnify/ENA primary metagenome ERZ772764 (study PRJEB29015, sample SAMEA2737903) | human oral metagenome | biome: human oral; feature: human-associated habitat; material: dental | place: China | collected 2094 ... | reverse complement strand
CTATATTTCGCTGCGCGATTCATTCGATAATTCGGTATCGCACGCGTTGGAATATTACATTGCCGACAATGCTTTGTCGCGCTTGGCCGCCGCTTTGGGCCACAAAGCCGATGCAAAGCTGTTCTATAACCGCTCGATGGGCTACCGACATTACTTCAGTAAGGAGTTCAACATGTTGCGTCCTATCCTGCCCAATGGAAAGTTTTATAGCCCATTCAACCCGCTGCAAGGCGCCAACTGGGAACCTTCTCCGGGCTTTCATGAGGGCAATGCGTGGAACTACACGTTCTATGTGCCTCACGATATTTATGGTTTGGCCAAGCTCATGGGCGGCAAAAAGCGCTTCATCGAGCAGCTTCAGTCGGTGTTTGACCGCGGAAACTACGACCCAACCAATGAGCCTAACATCGCTTATCCATTCCTTTTCTCCTATTTTAAAGGTGAGGAATGGCGCACACAGGTGCTCACTCATCAGCTGTTGCAAACCTATTTCAAGAACAGTCCCGAGGGACTTCCCGGCAATGATGACACGGGGACGATGTCGGCTTGGGCGCTTTTCAGCATGATGGGCTTCTATCCTGACTGCCCGGGTGAACCGGCTTACACGCTCACCTCGCCCGTTTTCGACAAGATTACGCTGCACCTCGATGCCCAACAATGGGGCAAAGACAAGCTCGTTATAGAGACCCGGCGCAGCAATCCGCAAGCCGTGCGCATCGAAAAGATGGAGGTTGGCGGCCAACCTTGGACGTCCTACCGCATCCGTCACAGCGACTTGGTGAAGGCAGGCACATTGAAATTCATCTTAAAATAATTATCTTTGCCGTGGCATCGAGTCCAAAAGGTGCCACGCTCACCTATTCTTAATGAAATGAAGACCTTGATAAAATTTGGTTTTAGCCTCTTGATGGGCGCCTGTTTCCTCACCGAATCACGCGCACACAACATCATTCCCAAGCCCCAAAGCATCGTGATGGGGCAAGGATCGATTGCAGTCAGTCAGCTCAACGCTGCACAAACCAACCTCAAAGGCGAAGATTTTGCCCAGTTGCAAAGCTATCTTTTGCAGACGATGGGCATTCAGTTGCGCCGCGGTAACAACAGCATCGTGCGCAAAACCCATCTCTATCCGCTGCGATTATTCTGCACCGGCACGCCCGAACAGGCACGTATGGCAGCCGACAGTGTGCGCCTTCAGGGCTATAAGCTCACCATTTCGCGCCGCGGAGTGTTCATCAAAGCCCCCACACCGATGGGCCTTTTCTATGGTTTGCAGACGCTTCAGCAACTCAAAGAGAACGGAAGACTGCCCCATGTGCACATCACCGACTATCCAAAATATCCCTATCGCGGCATCATGATCGACTGTTCGCGCCACTTCTTCCCCATCGATGTGCTCAAAAAGCAGCTCGATGCGATGGCCTATTACAAGCTTGATCGCTTCCATTGGCATTTGGTTGATGGCGGCGGATGGCGCATAGAAATCAAGAAATACCCCGGTTTAACCGAGGAAGCTGCCTACCGAACACAAGAAGATTGGACGAAATGGTGGCGCGGTGGCGACCGAACTTTCTGCCGAAAAGATGCTCCCGGCGCCTATGGAGGTTATTATACGCAAGATGAAGTGCGCGACCTTGTGGCCTATGCTGCCGCTCGTCACATCACCGTTATACCCGAAATTGAGATGCCCGGACATAGTAATGAGGTGCTATGGGCCTATCCTTCGCTCGCCTGTGAGGGCAAAGTGCATGGCCAATCCGACTTCTGTGTGGGCAAAGACAGCACCTATCAGTTCTTAAAGGATGTGCTCAACGAGGTCATGGACCTGTTCCCTTCGTCCTATATCCATATTGGTGGCGACGAAGCGGGGCGCAAAACGTGGGAGACTTGCCCCGATTGTCAGCGCGAAATGCAAGCCAATGGACTGAAAACGACGGCCGAATTGCAAGGTCATTTCACGGAGAAAATAGAACAATTCCTCAACACCCATGGCCGACAACTCATGGGATGGGACGAGATTATGGAAGGAAAGCTGGCACCCAATGCCGCCGTTATGTCGTGGAGAGGCTTTGAAGCAGGACTCGAAGCCGCGCGAAAAGGCCACGCAGTGGTGATGACTCCCGGGAAATATTGCTATCTTGACCATTATCAAGACGCCCCCATCACGCAGCCTAATGCGCAAGGTGGCTATGTAACCTTAGAGAAAGCGTACAGCTATGAGCCCCTTCCTGACAGCTGCCGGACGCCACAAACCGAGGCTTGTGTTGAGGGATTGCAAGGCAATCTGTGGACCGAATACGTGCCAACGCCGCAACATTTGGAATATATGCTCTATCCACGGGCGCTGGCTTTGGCCGAAGTGGGCTGGACAAGTGGACACAGAAACTATGCCAAGTTTCGCAAACGCGCGCTCTATGCCGTTGACTTTCTGCAACAAAAAGGCTATCATACGTTCGATTTAGCCCATGAAGTGGGTGATCGAAAGGAGTTCCGTTATGGCATGAAGCACGAGGCATTGCACAAGAAAGTGACCTATTTAAGTTCGTACGCTCCAAAATATCGTGCCGAAGGGGATAGCACTTTGACCAACGGACGCGGCGGAAACTGGGGCTTTTTCGACGGCAGATGGCAAGGTTTTATCGACCCCAAAGGCATCGATGTCATCATTGATATGGAGAAAACCACCGACATTAAAGACGTTGAAATCAACTTCTTGCAACAGGCTTCTGCCAGCATCTATACGCCCGCTTCGGTGCAGATTGAGGTGTCGAACGATGGAAAAAACTTCGTAGAAATCGATAAAACCACCTGCGATGTCGAGCCTTCTGCGCGCTATCGCATTTATCCTTACCAATGGAAAGGAACGGCAAAAGGCCGCTATGTGCACGTCAAAGCCGCATTATATGAGCCTGATAGCTGGCTCTTTATCGACGAAATTATGATTAATCGAAAATAAATTGCAAATGAAAAAAATGATTCTTGCGCTGCTCTTGCTCAGCACTTTTCACGCAAAAGCAGCCGACACCTTATTCATAAAGCAGCCCCAAGTGCCCATTTTGATTGAGCGTCACGACAATGTGTTGCTGCTCATGCGGCTCAAAGCCACTGAAACGAAGGCTTTAGACCAAGTGGAACTCGACCTCGACCCATCGCTTCCACTCAACCAAGTGAAAGCCCTTCGCCTCTATTATGGCGGCACCGAGGCGCGACAATTCGACCAAAAACTGCGTTTTGCACCCGTAGATTACGTCTCGGGCTTCACACCTGGCAAGACCTTGCGCGCCAATCCGTCGTATGCTGTGTTGCGAAGTGAGCTGCAACCCACCACCCATCACCTCACCCTTGCGGCCAAACAATCGCTCTTTCCGGGCGTGAATTACTTCTGGGTGAGCATCGAAATGCAACCCAATGTGCCCGTAAAAGCAACCTTGAAAGCCGCGCTATCCAAGGCCATTGCCGACGGAAAAGCACTGCCACTCGTCAACACTTCGAAGCCCGGTATGGAGCGAAGAATGGGCATAGGTGTGCGACATGCCGGCGACGATGGCGTGACAGCCTATCGCATTCCGGGCTTGGTGACAACAAACAACGGCACGCTTTTGGGCGTCTATGATGTGCGTTACAACAGCAGTACCGACCTGCAAGAGCACATTGATGTGGGACTTAGCCGCAGCATCGACGGCGGAAAGACATGGGAACCCATGCGCTTGCCCTTAGCTTTTGGTGAGAATGGTGGTCTTCCTGCGGCGCAAAATGGTGTCGGCGACCCCGCTATTCTCGTGGACAAAACCAACAACACGTGTTGGGTTGTGGCCGCTTGGACCCACGGAATGGGCAACCAACGCGCATGGGTTAGCTCTAAACCCGGCATGGATAAAGACCACACGGCACAGTTGGTGATGGCAAAAAGCACCGACGACGGGCGCACATGGTCGGCTCCTATCAACCTCACACCGCTGTTAAAGCAACCCGAATGGTACTTTTTCTTCCAGGGACCGGGGCGCGGAATCACCTGCAAAGACGGCACATTGGTGTTTGCCATGCAGTTTATTGACAAGGATCGCGTGCCCCATGCCGGCATCTTGTATAGCAAAGACCACGGCGAAACGTGGGCCATCTCTTCACCGGCATGCTATAATACCACCGAAGCGCAGGTGGCAGAGCTGCCTTCGGGCGAACTGATGCTCAACATGCGCAACCAAAGTGGCGGCGGAAGAGCCGTTTACACCACGCGCGATTGGGGCAAAACCTGGCAGGAACACTCCTCGAATATCAAGGCTTTGCAAGAGCCCATCTGCATGGCAAGCCTCATCAGTGTGCCCGCAAAAGACAATGTTCTGGGTAAAAACATCCTGCTGTTCTCCAATCCCAACGACCCCAAAGACCGCCGAAACATCACCATTAAACTGAGCTTCGACGACGGAAAAACATGGGAAGCCTCACATCAGGTGTTGCTCGATGACGACTATGGATGGGGCTATTCGTGCCTGACGATGATTGATCGCGAGACGGTGGGCATCCTTTACGAGAGCAGTGTGGCCCACATGACTTTCCAAGCCATCCCGCTCAAAGACTTTGTCGGCGGCAAAACGATTATCAAGGCCCAACGAATCATGCGGAAGCGAGGCCCCGTCTGTCTGACGGAATGAGGCAAGTGGGGCAACAGCCCATAAGCTTTGCCCAACCACACCCACGCCAACGGTTGAACAAAATGGTGCAGATTGCATCACAATGTCGCACAGATTGTGCCGCAATAACGCATAGTTTGCCCCGCAATATAGCACACTTTGTTCAAGCCGCACAACAAGAAGGAAAAAATAATGCAGAGAAATCAATGATTAAACCCGATTGACAATGAAACAAATGTTTTTGGGACTCATGCTCCCACTCATAGCCGTTGTGGGCACATGGGCTTGTCCTGAGCCCGTCGCACGAGACTATACGCAATACGTAAACCCCTTTATTGGCACGGGAGGACACGGACATGTGTTCCTCGGAGCCAACGTTCCGTTTGGCCATATCCAAGCAGGTCCCACGCAAAAGAAGCAGGGGTGGGACTGGTGTTCGGGCTATCACTACAGCGACTCCATCATCATCGGCTTCGGACAGCTGCACCTTAGCGGAACAGGCATCGGCGATTTGGGCGACATTGCCCTGCTGCCCGTGACGAAAAGCGATGTGCGTGAGGTGAAATTCTCCCACAAAGCCGAATATGCTACGCCGGGCTATTATGCCGTAACTTTGGCCAATGGCGTGCGCGTTGAACTCACTGCTACGCAGCGAACCGCCTTTCATCGCTACACGTTTCCGGCCGATGCACGACAAGAACAAGTGGTGGTTGACTTGGCACAAGGCGTGGGTTGGGACAAGATGACGGCCTGCACCCTGCAACAAGAAGGGCAGAACACCATCGTGGGTTCGCGCTTTTCAACGGGATGGGCAAAGGATCAGCGCGTGTTTTTCGTGGCCGAATTCTCGCAACCCATCACCCATCGCACCAAAGAAGGCGACTCGTTGAGCGTGCTTTCCTTTGAGCCCACAGGGCAACCTCTCATGGTGAAGGTGGGCATTTCGAGTGTGAGCATCGACAATGCACGCCTGAATTTGCAGCAAGAATCTCCCGGTTGGAACTTCAAAACCATGGTGATCGAGGCAAAATCTGCCTGGAACAAAGAGCTGGAAAAGGTGGCCATTAGGACCGCTAACGCCACCGACAAACGCATTTTCTACACCAGTTTGTACCACACGATGACCGCTCCTTCGGTGTTTAACGATGTCAATGGCGAGTACAGAGGTGCCGATGGCAAGACCCATCGCGGCGACTTCACGCCCTATACCACCTTCTCACTGTGGGACACTTATCGTGCAGCGCACCCCTTGATGACGCTCATTCATCCCGAAAAGCAGCGCGACATTGCCGAAACCATGCTGCACATTGCGCAGCAACAGGGGCGCCTTCCGGTGTGGTTCCTGGAGGGAAACGAAACCGATTGCATGGTGGGCAACCCCGGAGTTCCGGTGATTGTAGATATTGCTTTGAAAGGGTTTGCTGTGGATAAGCGTGCCGTTTTGGAGGCAGCCAAGAAGACCCAGCTCAACGGCGACCGCGGTTTAGACCTGCTAAAGAAATATGGTTATCTGCCATTCGACCTCGACCCCACCAACGAAACCGTGGCCAAAGGTTTGGAATATGCCTTGGCTGACGGCAGCATTGCGAAGTTAGCCAAAGCATTAAAGGACGAGAAAGACTACCAATATTTCCACAAGCGCAGCCAATCCTATCGCGATTTCTACTTCGACAAGAAGACAAAGTTCATGCGGGGCGTTGATTCTAAAGGCCATTTCCGCGAACCTTTCGACCCCTTTAAGGTCATTCACCGCGCCGATGACTACACCGAAGGCACGGCATGGCAATACATTTGGCTCGTTCCCCACGATGTTCGGGGGCTTATTTCGGCCTTCGGTGGCGACAAACCCTTTGTCAACAAGCTCGATTCGCTGTTCATTGTGAAAGGCGATATGGGCAAGGATGCCTCGCCAGACATCACCGGTTTGATTGGACAATATGCGCATGGCAACGAGCCCAGCCACCACATCATCTACCTTTATGACTACGCCGGCCAGCCTTGGAAGACGGCTTCGCGTGTGCGTGAGGTGCTGAAAACGATGTATCATGACAGCATCGACGGCCTAAGTGGCAACGAAGGCGTGGGCCAAATGTCAGCTTGGTATGTGCTTTCTGCTTTGGGTCTTTATCAAGTTGAGCCTGCAGGCGCCCGCTATGTGTTTGGTTCGCCGCTCTTTCATGAAGCCACTTTGCAGGTGGGCGAGGGCAAAACGTTCCAGATTGTAGCCCACAACAACAGCGCAGAAAACATGTATATTCAGCGTGCTACGCTCAATGGCAAACCCTATTCACGCGCCTATATCGACTTTAAAGATATTGTTCGTGGCGGAAAGTTAGAATTTTTCATGGGCAACAAGCCCTCAAACTTCGGCGTGAAGCCCAGCGATCGCCCATAAAACAGAACCATTCATCATCTTAAGCATCATAGTTATGACAGACGAAAAAGAAATTTTCGACATCCTTTCGGTGTTCCAACTGCAGGGCACCATTAAGAAAGTAGCTCCCATTGGCAATGGGCTCATCAACGAAACCCTCAAAGTAACAACGGCCGAAGCGGTGCAACCCGATTACATTTTGCAACGCATCAACCATCATGTGTTTCAAGATGTCGACCTGTTGCAGCACAACATCGAGGCCGGCACGGCACACATCCGCAAGAAATTGCTGGCACAAGGCGAGACCGATGTGGATAGAAAATGCCTGCGTTTCATTGCAACAACCGACGGAAAGACCTATCATCGCGACGGCAAAGGACAATATTGGCGCGTAAGTGTGTTCATTCCCGACGCCTATACCCACGAAGAAGTGAACGCAGAAAGCTCCCTCTCGTGCGGAAAAGCTTTCGGAGACTTCGAAAAAATGTTGGTCGATTTGGCCGAACCCCTTGGCGAAACCATCCCCAACTTCCACAACATGGAGCTGCGTTTGCAGCAGTTTAAGGAAGCTATTGCGGCAGACAAGGCAAAAAGAGTGCACCAAGTGAACGACATCATCACTACTTTGCTGCGCGATGGCGACGAGATGTGCCAGGCAGAGCGCCTGTATCGCGAAGGAAAATTGCCTAAACGCCTGTGCCATTGCGACACAAAGGTGAACAATATGATGTTTGATGCCGAAGGAAACGTGCTGTGTGTCATCGATTTAGACACCGTTATGCCGAGCTTTGTCTTCTCCGATTACGGCGATTTTCTGCGCACCGGTGCCAACTTTGTGGCCGAAGACAGCGACGATTTCAAGGCTGTGGGCTTCAACGACGTTATCTTTAAAGCCTTCACCGAGGGCTATTTAAGTAGCGCTTTGCCTTTCCTGACCCCCGTAGAGATTAGCCATTTGCCCTTTGCAGCGGCGCTTTTCCCCTACATGCAATGCGTACGTTTCTTGACAGACTACCTCAATGGTGACACCTATTATAAGATAAAATACGACGAACACAACTATGTGCGCACCAAAAATCAGCTGTTGCTCTTCCAAGATGCGCGTCGCAAGGAACGCATGATGACCGAATTTATCCACCAAACCATCCGACAATGAAAGAACTTCAAGTGCCCGAAATAGCCTGTTTCAAGACCGAAGCCGAGGCTATTCCCGCGTTGTTCAAAAGCGAACACGTGCCCTATCAGCTCATTGCCACTGCTAATTGGCACGCAACCTATCCCTATCAGCCCGAAGTGCGCTTTGCGATAGCCCACAACAATCACGCCATTTTCTTGCATTTCTGTGTGCAAGAAGACCACGTGCGTGCGGTGGTTGATGCCAATGGTGGCCACGTTTGGGAAGATTCGTGTTGCGAATTTTTCGTGAGTCCCGATGAAAAAACAGGCTATTACAACTTAGAAACCAACTGCATTGGCCGCGCTTTGCTCTGTCACGGCACAGGAAGGGAAGGACGAAAGCCTGCCCCTAACAACGTGATGCAGGCCATTCAGCGGTGGACTTCGTTGGGAACAGCACCCTTTTCTGCACGAGAAGGCAGCACAGCTTGGCAACTTGCGCTCGTCATTCCCACGACATCGTTCTTCGATGACAACATAACGGAGCTGTCAGGACGCACAATGCGGGCCAATTTCTATAAGTGTGGTGACAAGACTTTGCAGCCCCATTTCCTGTCATGGAGCCCTATTCACTCCGAAAAACCCGATTTCCATCGTCCCGAAGACTTTGGAATCATTAACTTTTTATAGTCTCAAAGTGTGGGGAGACGCACCGCTTAGGGTGTGTTTCCCCTTTTTTCGATCCATTTTTACCGTTCGGATTATCCCCCAAAATTGCAACATCACATGCACCTTCTGCACAGTTATCCGCTATTCTTGGGACTGCTTTCATGCGGCATAGCCTCCCTTTTGTTGGGTTGTTCACATCCCAAGCAGCCGCAAAGGACCATTCAAAACGCGCCCATCACACGGATAAACGTCCCCAACGACAGCGCCATCGTCGCTCAACGCGTTACCGAAATCTATGGTTTTCTTTGCAAAAGTATGAACGATTCCAACGTAGAAGCCCCAGACAAAGCTGCTTTTGAACGACGTTTTTGTTCGCGAGCATGGAACGAAGAAGGCAAAAAGGTGGCCCAAATCGATGCGCGTCATCCCGGAGATATAGGCCTTTGGGAATATGATTACTGGATACAAGCGCAAGATTACGTCCGCCTTTCCTTCCGCAATGTGCGCGTCGTTTCTATCGAAAATCATCAAACGGCACGCGTGAAGCTCATTCTTCACAATGGCGAAGACGTGCCCCTTGAACTGAAAATGGTGAGAGAACAGGGGCAATGGCGCATTGACGACCTGACAGACGCATCCAATCCACACGGTATTCGTGCCACACAAGCACAGTATATCCGCGAAAATCCTTAACCCCTTTGCGCCCTATCCCGCTTCAAAGCCCCACCCTAACGGCAGCCGTTTTCAACAAAAAAATTGCAAGGATGTCGCCTTTCACCCTCAAAATAGAACCCAACAGCACCCCACCCCATGAAGATGGCGAACTAATAGCCTTGCCCGATGCTGCAAAATTCATTTGCGATGCGCGAAATCCTTATTATAATGACAAGGCACAGTTAACGCATCTTTGGACCTTCTTCATCTTTGAAGCGCCACAACCCCTGTTGCGTTACCTCTTCGAACACAACATGTTGCCCAACATCTGTTTCCCTTATTTAGAAGGAGATGCTACCCTTGCTCATCAATTAGTGGCCGAAAACTGGGACTTTTTAGCCCGCTTCTTGAAAGGAAATGACTACGAAGCATAGGCCATCGCCAAAGGATTGTTGTGCAACCGCAGCCCTAACGCGTGATAAAAGCTATCATTTTGGCTTGCAAAAGCATAGAGATGATGACTTAATTTGCACCAAATTACAACGCAATCTCCACGCTTTTTCTTTTCCGTCACAAAAAGATACCAAAGGAATAGCCATCAAATGATATGCACACCCACTATTTTGTGTAACTTTGTAAGCACAAAATGCAGAAACACTTAAAAAGCACTTCCACCATGTTCGCCTTCGATACATTCTATGTTTGGTGGTAGGCCCGTGCTAAACATAAGACCACTACTCGTGCTGTTAGGGCGATAAATCAGAACGCTTCATTCCTTAAAAGAACTTAAAAACAGACCTTTTCTTGTTCTTTCTTTAGCGGATTTCGCCCTTATGTGCGTATTACATGCAGACAATGACGCACACTAACGAACAAATCATCGCCTATTTGCAAGGGAAACTCACGCCACAAGAGCGGGCAACCTTGCTGGAAGAAGCACAGCACGACGAGGCTTTGCGCACGGCAATCATGGCACAAATGGAAGCCAACGCCTTGCTGTTGCTCCACGAATCGCAAACCAACATGGAGGAAGGTGAGCGGCAACTTCGCGCCTTTAAAACGAGGTTGCGGCGCAAAAGATGGCTCCATGCCGCCAAACAAAGCTGGCGTTATGCCGCCGTTTTGCTCATTGGCATGCTCACCATGTGGTTCTTCCTGCCGAAACCAGCCCCCACTAAGCCCACGCTCAGCATGCAAACGCTGCATGTTCCCTATGGGCAACACTGCCAAATGACGCTCCCCGACGGCAGTAAAGTGTGGTTAAACGCCAACACAACCCTGCGTTTTGCCACACCTTTTGTGAGCGAACGCCGCCTATTTTTGCAGGGAGAGGCGCTTTTTGAAGTCGCAAAAAACAAGCAATTACCCTTTGTGGTGACGGCAAATGGCGTGAATGTCGAGGCATTGGGCACGCGTTTTCATGTAAAAAACTATGCCGGAACGCCACTCTGTGTGTCGCTTTTGCGGGGCAGTGTGCAGGTCTATCGCCCCGAAGCGCCCCAAAAGGGTGTCATCCTACTGCCTCATCAAAGCGTTGTTGCCACCAACACGGGCTTTGAACGCATCGCTTTCAACGACCAAATCAGCACATGGCAAAGCGGAATTTTGTCGTTCCAATCAGCTTCTTTGGCAGCTATTGTTCAAGAATTGCAACAGTATTATGGTGTAAAAATCAGCATCAAAAATCGCAACATCTTGCAAACTCGCTACTCAGGACGCTTCAGAACAAGCGACGGGGCTGCCGAAATACTGCGCGTGTTGAGCTGCATGCAGGGCTTTAAGATGAGCGAAAACAAGAGAAACAATGAAATTATCATCCGGTAATCGAACAGAAAGGAGGCACGAACGGCACATAGAACCTAAACAATCCCGTGGTTAACAGCATGTAAGAACATGCCAACCCAAACGTCTGTATATAAAAAATAACAACCAAACTATATCTCATTTACAACTGATACATGGACAAATTATCCTACAACCGTAAGCAAGCCACAGGTAGCCGCAAGCCATTTGCGCTACGATGGCAACTCATTTGTTGCACTTTCTTGGGCCTATTCCTGCTTTCTCAGCCGGCCTCTGCACAGCAACAAAATGTGAAATTATCCAACAAAACATTAGCGGTTGCACAATTCTTTCACGAGATTGAGCAACAAAGTGGCTACCTCTTTGTCTACAAAGACAGCGACATCGACCCCAAAAGCAGTGTCTCGTTTGGACAAACTACCGGCACCATCGCCTATTTTCTCGACCATTTTGCGCAAACACATGCCCTGCGTTACGACATCACCAACCGCAAATACATCGTGTTTTCGCAAAAAACAGCTACGCCAACTGCCACGAAACAGGTGTCGGGCACGGTGAAAGATGCGAGTGGAGAGCCCTTAGTGGGTGCGACAATCCAACAAAAAGGCACTGCCAACAAGACCATTACCGATGCCGATGGGCGCTTCACGCTCAACGCATCGCCAGGCACTTCGCTCGTCATCTCCTACATAGGGCTGCAAGATCAAGAGCTCAAAGCCTCACCAAACATGACCATTACGCTCAGCGACGACGTGAAAGCCTTAGACGAAGTGGTGGTGGTGGGCTATGGAACCGTGAAGAAAGCCGACTTAGCCGGTTCGGTTTCGGTGCTCGATAACAAAGCTTTTAAGGACCAACCCATCACGCGTGTTGACGATGCTTTGCAGGGAAGAATTGCCGGAGTGCACGTTGTGAACAGCGGAATTCCAGGCGGTGAGATGAAAATTCGCATTCGAGGCGCTGGCTCTATCAACCGAAGTAACGACCCTCTTTACGTAGTTGATGGTATTGTTCGCGAGAGTGGACTCACCGGTTTGGACCCGGAAGATATCCAATCCATCCAGGTTTTGAAGGATGCTTCAGCCACAGCTATCTATGGTTCGCGCGGTTCTAACGGCGTGGTTTTAGTGACAACGAAGTCGGGAAAGGCCAATATGAAGCAAGTATCCTTTGATGCTCAGTTTGGTTTCAGCAACATTGCCAAGCGTTATCCATTGCTGAATGCCTACGAATTTGCCACAGCTTATAACGAAGCCCATCCCGGAACGTTCGGTCAAGCCGACTTAACTGCTTTTCAAAATGGCGAAAAAGGCACCGATTGGCAGCGGGCTATCTCGCAAACGGGCTTCACACAGAACTATAAAGTGACGCTCACCAATGGGAATCGTGACACACAATATTACCTATCGGGTAATTATTTGAGTCAAACAGGAACGGTGCTTAGCACGAAGAACGAACGCTATCAGGCGAAACTCAATCTCACATCGAACATCACTCCATGGCTCACTATCACCGCAGATGTGAATGCTTCGCACAATGTTAGGAACATGGTGAACTTCAGTGCAGCCAAAACCAACATCCTATGGCTTGCATTAAACTACTCGCCTGTGACGAATGTGATGGACAATGCGGGCAACTATAGCCACGATTTCTATAACGCCATCACGGCAGATAATCCCGTTGGGAGCCTGAAACTCAATAGTGGTCAGAGCCGACAAGACATCTTTAACGGCAGAATCGATTTGCGATTCAACCTTCTTCCGGGCCTAACTTTCACCACAACCAACGGCGTAGACTACAACGATACCAAATACTATTGGTTCCATTCGAAGCGGGTTGCCGAACAAAGCAGTATGACCAACCACGACGGACAACGCATGATGCTGCAATCAACCAATAACCTTACCTATGCAGGACAATGGGGATTGCACGGTCTTACGGCTACGGGTGTATTCGAAGCCACGCAATCTAAATACCGCATGATGCACATTTCGGGCGATAATCTGCTGACCGAAAGTGTTGGATGGTGGAACATTGGCTTGGCTAAAAGCAAGACATCGGACAACGGTTACGAAGCTTGGGCGTTGCTTTCTGGCGTGGGTCGATTGATGTATAATTACGATAACCGCTATTTACTCACGACAACTTTCCGTGCAGATGGGTCGTCAAAGTTCTTCAAAAACAAATGGGGTTTCTTCCCATCTGTGGCCTTAGCGTGGTCGTTGGGCAACGAAAAGTTCATGCAGCAGCAAGACATCATCCAAGATTCCAAGCTCAGAGTGAGCTATGGATTAGTGGGAAGTCAAGCCATTTCGCCCTATGAAACCTTGGGATTGATGAAACAAGTGGGCTATGCTTATGGCGGATCAACCAAGTATACGGGCTTTTGGGCGGGCACAAGTCGTGCAACCCCCGACCTCACTTGGGAGAAAACACACCAATTCAACGTAGGTATTGATTTCGCAACGCTTGCCCATCGTTTGCGCTTCTCTATCGATTACTTCAACAAAACCACCAAAGATGGTCTGCTGAAGAAGACGCTTCCGCAATATGATGGCGGCGGAACCTATTGGGTTAACGCCTGCGAAGTGGTGAACCGAGGCGTTGATTTCACCATTGATGCTCACATCTTAAATCAGAAAGACTTGAATTGGAGTTCGTCTTTCACGGGCAGTTACCTCAAGAACAAAGTTACCTCATTGGATAACATCCCCTTCGTTCAGGGCTATTCGCCTGCAGTTGGCCTGATGGGCGATGTGACACGCATCGTCGTTGGCCAACCCATTGGCGCATTTTATCTGTATCAATGGACGGGAT
>ERZ772764.1607-NODE-1607-length-14062-cov-14.451132_pt1 | contig 14062 bp, 14 predicted proteins | sample MGYA00512163_ERZ772764 | MGnify/ENA primary metagenome ERZ772764 (study PRJEB29015, sample SAMEA2737903) | human oral metagenome | biome: human oral; feature: human-associated habitat; material: dental | place: China | collected 2094 ... | reverse complement strand
GGGCGAAGGAGACGTCGGTGAGGACCGGGCGGTCGCGCTCGTACCAGGCGGACAGCCCCTCGACCTCAAGGAGGTGGGTGGCGTCGTCGACGGCGCTCATGAGCTCGGGGGCATTCGGTCGTCGTGCTCGGTGCTCTGGCTGCCGAAGGCCGGGCGGATCACCTGGATCAGGAAGAGTGCTGACAGGAGACCGAAGATCACCACGCCCGTCGTGTCTCCCCGACTGAAGGACATGACTGCGGAGACAGCGCTGAGCACCACCACAACCAGCCGGAGGATCCAGAGAGCCCGCTCAGTCAGCATGGTCATCATCGTCGTCGCCGCGAGAGGCCAGGCGGATCAGCTGAAACAGAACGAGCACCGCAGCAGCGGCGAAGAGGATCGCGATGATCGTGTCTCCTCGTCGGACGGAAAGGACCGTGACCACGATGTTGAGCACCACGATGAATAACAGGAAAATACGTCGGTTCCGACCCGATAACACGGTTGTCTCCCCCTTTTGCAGACTCACGTCGCGGGCACCGACCGCTCGCGCCTCCCACCACTGTAGGCGCGGATGAGGCCGCGTCGGGGCAGTTCGCGGGCCATGTCGGGCAAGAATTCGACCTGTCGGAGCATTGACCATTCTCCTGCGCCGCTCCGCCCTGCACGGCTTCACAGGAGACCCACAAGGTCAACCTACGCCTGGCACACACGGCCCCGACACGGTTGAGTCATGCACAGCTCCAACGCTCTCAGCCCGACCGAGCCTCCTCAAACCGGCCAGAACCACGAGTCCGGTCGGCGCGGCCGCCCCTCGAAGTCCCGCAAGCACCCGCGCCGTCGCTTCCTCCTGGGCGGTGCCGCGGTCCTGGGCCTGGCCGCCACCGGCACCAGTGCCTGGGCGCTCAACCGCTTCGTCATCGACCACGTCGAGGTGGGCGACGTCGCCGCCCTGGAGGCCAAGGCACAGAACGCCGCCGCGAACTCCTCGGCCACCCCGGCCACCAACGTGACGGTCGGCGAGAACTCCTACTCCTCCTCCAACACGAGCATCGAGATCCAGCAGGTCTCCACCGGCTCGGGTAACGACACCGTCACCTACTACGTGGCCGACGTCAAGCTCACCAACGCCACCGACCTGCGCAGTGCCTTCGCCAACAACTCCTACGGCACCAACATCACCGCCAAGCCCACCACGATGGCCTCCGAGCACGACGCCGTCCTGGCCATCAACGGCGACTACTACGGCTTCCGCAGCGACGGCATCCTCATCCGCAACGGCGTCATCTACCGCGACAGCGGCACGCGCGACGGCATGGCCTTCTACACCGACGGGCGCGTGGAGGTCTACGACGAGACCACCACCAAGGCCCAGACGCTTCTGGACGCGGGGGTGTGGAACACGCTGTCCTTCGGGCCGGCGCTGGTCAACGGCTCCAAGGTGCTCTCCGGCATCGACCAGGTCGAGGTGGACACGAATGTCGGCAACCACTCCATCCAGGGCCAGCAGCCGCGCACCGCCGTGGGGTGGGTGGAGAAGAACCACCTCAAGCTCGTCGTCGTCGACGGCCGCAGCGAGGGCTACTCGCGCGGCGTGACCATGACCGAGCTCGCCCAGATCATGGCCGACCTGGGGTGCGCCTGCGCCTACAACATCGACGGCGGCGGCTCGTCGGCCATGTACTTCAACGGCTCGATCATCAACCAGCCCTCCAACGGGGGCGAGCGCGACACCTCCGACATCCTCTACATCGCGAACGGATCCTGAGATGAACGGCACCGACACAGCCCTTCAGACCTCGCCGCGGGTGCTGCCGCGGGTCATTGCCCCGGCGAACCGGATCGCCACGAACCGCACGGCGGGCAACCGGACGGCGCCGCGGGCCGGTAGCGGGCCCCGCCCCCGGACAGCCGTGACACTCGTAGTTCTCATCCCGGCCTACAAGCCCGACGAGCGCCTGGCCGTGCTCGTGGCCCGCCTGCGCGGGGCGCGCCGGGACTGCGCGGTGCTCGTCGTCGATGACGGCTCGGGGCCGCAGTACGCGCCCTTCTTCGCCGCCGCCCGCGCCCGCGGCGCCCAGGTGGTCAGCTACCCGGACAACCAGGGCAAGGGGTGGGCGCTGCGCACAGGGCTGGCCCATGCGGCCGCCACCTGGCCCGATGCGGACGTGGTGTGTGCCGACGCCGACGGGCAGCACCCGCCGTCGGACATTGAGGCCGTGGCCGCGCGGGTGCGCGAGACCGGGCGCATGGCCTTGGGAGTGCGGCGGTTCACCGGGCCGGTACCGCTGCGCAGCCGGATCGGCAACGATGTGACCGCCCTGCTGTTCCGCAGCGCAACGGGCTGGAAGCTGGGCGATACCCAGACCGGCCTACGCGGCTACCCCGCAGGGCACCTGGCCTGGCTGCAGAACGTGCCCGGCGACCGCTACGAGTACGAGCTCTCCGCCCTGCTGCGCGCCCACGACCTGGGGCTCGTGGTGGAGCAGGTGGAGATCGCCACGGTCTACGAGCCGGGCAACACCTCCTCGCACTTCCGGCCGTTACAGGACTCGGCGCGGATCTACGCACCGCTGCTGCGGTTCATGGGGACATCGCTGGCGAGCTTCGGGATCGACTGGCTGGGCGTCATGATCATCTTCGCGATGAGCGGCAACCTGCTGGCGGCGGTGGCGGGGGCGCGGTTGATCTCCGGGACCGCGAACTTCTTCATGAACCGCCGCGTCTTCCGGGCTCGGCGCGGCACCGTGGTGCGCACGGCGGTGCGCTACGGGGTCCTGGCGGTGAGCCTGCTGGCGGCCAGCTACCTGTTGCTCAAGGCGCTCACCACGATCGGGATCCCGCTGGGGATCGCCAAGGTTCTCGGCGACGGAGCCATCTACGTGGCCAGCTATGTGGCGCAGCGCCGGCTGGTCTTCACGGAGCGGGGGTGAGATCAGCCCGCCGGGCCCGGCGGGAAGCTCCTCGGATAGCCGTGTCCCCAGAGGCAATGTGCCGGCGTCGTCCCCGAGAGCACGGCATCGCCGCCCTCTCGATCGCACCCCGCTGACGGTTTCCGCGCAGCACCGTCAACAAGCCGCACTTAAGCACACCGGCGACGGCTCTTGAGCAAATTTTGTCCGTATGGGACGACTTTGAATGCCCCAATCGCCGGAACGCAACTACCCAAAATGCCCTGACCTGCACAAATGCAATTCTGTTTGTGCGAGTGAGCCGTCAAAGTCGTCCCTTAAGGACACTTTTCAGCCGAAGACGCCACTCGCCTCAGGCAGAGTCGCGGGCAGCAGCCTCAGCGGGCGCTGATGAGACCGGACTCGTAGGCGGCGATGACGAGCTGGGCCCGGTCGCGGGCACCGAGGCGGGCCAGGAGTGCGGTGATGTGGCTGCGGCAGGTGGCCCGGGTGATACCGAGCTCGGCCTCGATCTCACTGTTGGACAGGCCCCGGGCGATGAGCAGCAGCACCTCGCGCTGGCGGGGCGTGAGGGCCTCGACGGCATCGGCCCGGGTGCTGCCGGAGCCCCCGGCCGACACCGCGCGCGGCATGCGGGCCACAAGGCGAGACAGCACCTGGGGACTGAGCAGCGACTGCCCCTCGTGGACGGTGCGCACGGCGTCGACGAGGGGCTGCGGGTCGGTGTCCTTGAGCAGGAAGCCGCAGGCGCCGGCGCGCAGGGCGCCCAGGACGTAGTCGTCAATCTCGAACATGGTCAGGATGAGGACGCGCGTGGCCGCGAGCGTCGGGTCGGCGCAGATCCGGGTGGTGGCCTCGATGCCGGTGAGGCCGGGCATCTGGATGTCCATGAGGACGACGTCGGGGCGCAGCTCGGCGGCCAGGGCGACCGCGCGGGAGCCATCCTCGGCCAGGCCGACGACGCTCATGCCAGGCTCGGCCTCGAGTAGAGCGGCCAAGGTGGTGCGCAGGAGGGCCTGGTCCTCGGCGACGAGGACCCGGATGGGGGCGCTTTCCGGCCCGGGAACACCCTCAGGCATGGGGCCTCCCGTGGGGTTCGGCGGACAGCGTCGCCTCGATGGCGAAGCCGGGCGCGTCGGCGCGGGGGCCGGCGGTCAGGGTCCCGCCGAGCGCTGTCAGGCGCTCATGGAGTCCGCGCAGTCCTTGCCCGGCCCCGGGGTGAGGCTCCCAGCCGGTCGCGGGCCCGTCGTCGACGACGGCGATGCGCAGCAGTCCCGGCTCCCGGCGGAGGGTCACGCGGACGCGCGTGGGGCCGGCGTGGCGGGCGGTGTTGGCCAGGGCCTCGGCCACGACCCGGGCAACGGCCTGCACCACCGGGGCGGGGAGGAGATCGGGTGCCGCCGAGCCCGGGATGGCGGCCGTTTCTGCACGAGTCCCGACATCAGCGTCGAACTCGACGGTGACGCCGGATCGCTCGGCCCGGTCGATCGATTCATGGAGACTCTCGGTGAGGCTGTCGGGAATGCCGGTCTTCGCCGCCGGTGCGCCCTCCGCTGAGGTCACAGCAGTTGCAGCGGTCGCCGAGGCCGCAACGACCGCTCCCGGCGTCGGGGGCCTGCTCTCGTCGCGCAGGACGGCGAGCATGCGCCGCAACGCGTCGGTGGCCTCGCGGGAGGCGGTCTCGACGTCGTCGAGCGCGGTTCGCAGCCCGTTGGGGGTGGTCTCGAGGCGCTGGGCCACGGCGCAGCGCACGGTGATGGCGCCGAGGTTGCCGGAGACGGCGTCGTGCAGCTCGCGGGCGATGACGAGGCGGTCCTCGGCGACGGCGCGCGCGGCGGTCTCCTGCGCCAGGCGCCGCTCGTAGGCACGTTGGTCGCGCCGCCGCAGCCACAGGGAGGCGACGACGAGCCCGGCCATGACGAGCAGCACCGTCATCTGGGCACGCCAAGAAGGAGCCGGGGAGAAACCGACCATGGTGCCCAGGCCGGAGATAACCACGGTCAGCCCGGTGATGGCGCGCCCGAGCGGCGAGTGGCGCGGTGGGACATCGGGGGCAGGCACGCGGCCAGTCTAGGAAGGCGGCTGGGACGCTTCATCGAACCAGGGTCTGACGGACCTGGGTCTGAGGCGGTGGGACCGTCTCGGCTGGGCGGCCGATGCGCGCTGCCGCTCGGCGCGCTGGAGTTGGCCCATGATCAGTATTGAGAACCTCGTCAAGCGGCACGGGGCGCGGGAGGTGCTTCACGGCGTGAGCCTGGAGGCCCGTCCGGGCCGCGTCACCGGATTCGTGGGCCCGAACGGCGCCGGGAAGTCCTCGACCCTGCGGTGTCTGCTGGGGCTGGACCGGGCCGACGGCGGGCGGACGCTTATCGGCGGGCGTCCCTACCGCGAGCTGCGCGAGCCGCTGCGCACGGTGGGGACGGTGCTCGACGGCTCGGGCGCGCATCCCTCGCGCACGGCCCGCGGTCACCTGGGTTGGGTGGCCTCGGGCGCGGGAATCAGTCGGCGTCGGGTGGCCGAGGTGCTCGACGTCGTCGGGCTGAGTGATGCGGCCGGGCGGCGGGTGCGCACCTTCTCCCTGGGAATGGGACAGCGCCTGGGGCTGGCGACAGCGCTGCTGGGTGACCCGGAGGTGCTGGTCCTCGACGAGCCGGTCAACGGCCTGGACCCGGAGGGGATCCGGTGGATCCGCACGCTGCTTCGGCAGCGGGCCGACGCCGGAGTCACGGTCCTGCTGTCCAGTCATGTTCTGGCCGAGCTGGCCGAGGTGGCCGACGACGTCGTTGTCATCGCCGGCGGGCGGGTGCGGGCCGCTGGGAAGCTGGAGGAGGTCGCGGCGGGTTACGCGAACCTGGAGGAGGCGTTCTTCTCCCTAACGTCTCCGAGCGGGGGCGAGGCCGGCGGTCGGGCAGGCCGGGCCGGACGCGAGGAAGGGGGCCGTTCATGAGCGCGGCGACGGCGCTGGTGCGCTCCCTCAAGGCGGAGGCGCGCAAGACGGCGGGCCTGCCGGGAGCCTGGCTGGGGGCGGCGCTGGCGATCGTCCTGCCACTCCTGATCGAGTACTACACGGATCATGACCTGGCGGCGCGACTGGCGACCGGCGACCCGGAAGCGCCGGCGCAGCTGGGCAACGTCGGCGTCATCGGACTGTACGTGGGGACGACGGGGATCGTGGTGCTGGCGGTGAGTGTTGTGGTCAGCGAGTACGCGAGTGATCCGCGCACGAGCGGGGCCTCCAGCGGTCCACGACAGGTGGCGACGACGATGCTGGTACAGCCACGGCGCGGGGCGTCGGTGGCCGCGAAACTGCTCGTGGTGCTGGGCGCCGCGACGGTGCTCCTGGCGGTGGTGTGGACGGCGACCTACTCGCTGAGCCGGCACCTGCTGGGGTCGAGCGTACCCTTCGAACCGGTGCCGTGGTGGATGCTGACAGGGATCCTGACGTGGTGGGTGTTCTCGGCAATGGCGTCGATGGCACTGGCGATGGCGACACGCAGCGCGCTGGTGTCAATGACGGTCCTCGTCGCAATGTCGACGATGATCTCGCCGGGGGTGCTGCTCATCAAGTCCACCGATGCGGCCCGGTTCCTGCCGGATACCGCGGCGGTGCGGCTCATTGCGAACCCGACGACACTCAACTACGACCGGCTCGTCGAGCTGCTGTCGATCCCGATGGCAGCCGCCGTCTGCACGGCGTGGGCAGGTGGGTGCGCGGCGGTGTGCTGCTGGGTGTGGATAAGGCGGGACGCATGAGCGGGGCCGGTGCGACCAGCAGAGTGAGGGCTACCGCAGGGGTGACGACAGCCTGGGGGCGTGCGCTGCACGCGGAGCTGCTGAAGGTGGTGACGCTGCCGGCGATGTGGTGGTCGGCAGCGGTGGCGGGCGCGGCTGCGATCGCCACGATGATGTCGGTCCTGCAGAACGTGGTGGATGGGCAGGGCTTCGGATTCGAGGAGATCGCTCCGACGTGGACGCTGGCGGTGCAGATCGGCTTCGTGGCGGCCGGTGTGGCCGCGGCGGGTGCCGAGCACTCCACGGCGCAGGGCATGACGAGTCTGCTGGTGACGCCGGCGCGGGGACGGCTGGCGGCGGCACGACTCATGGTGCTGACCGGTACGGGACTGGTGGCGGCGAGCGTCCTGGTCGGGGCGAGCCTGGCGGCGTGCCCGACGATGTCGACGGCGGCGCTGTGGGCCGGCGGAAGGACCGTGGTCTGGTTGACGGCGGCACTGCTTTTGGCGGCCGGGCTCGGTGTAGCGCTGCGCAGCGTCATCGGTGCGTCGACGGTGGCCGTGGTGCTGGTGGTCCTGACACCGCAGCTGGCCGTGTTCCTGGGCGACGCCGCCCGCTGGTTCCCCGGCCAGGCGGGCCAGATCTGGCTGACGGCCGCCGAATCGCGGGCTGACGTCACCTCTGCCGGACTCATCGTCCTGGCCTGGACGACGGCCGCTCAAATGGCTGGCATCGTCCGGCTGGTGCGGGCGGATGCGTGATCGGGGGAATAACCGCTCGGGACAAAACTCTCATTAGCCACGCCACGTCGAAGAAGCAGTTCTACGATCCGTTCATGGAGACAACGCCGTTCCTCCCTGCCAAGTCCAAACTTGAGGCAGTCGCACGACTCTACGCCGCTGCGCAGACCCCGGCTGAGCCATTAGGACCTGGCAGCAAGGAGAAGAAGTCGGTCCTGACAAAGACGGCCGAGCGCCTCTCACTCGATGTCGACGAGAGCGTCCCAAAGGACGTGCTTGCACGGCAGATCCTCGAAGCACTCGATCAGACGTGGGACCGTTCCTTCTCCTCAACAGGACAGACCATCACCTTGCGAGGGCTCAACGCCGTCCTGGCTGCGACCGAGGCTGAACTCCAGCGTAGGACGGTACGGGAGATGCGTGGAGTCAACCCGACATTGCCTGACTGGTTCGCTCCTGCACGCGACAAACTCGAGGCGGTTCGGCGTATCTCCTCGATCACAGGCGGACGTCCGCAGGATCTGGGACCGGGAAGTAAGGAGAGGAAGTCGGTGCTGACGGACCTCGTTGACAACCTCGGCCTACCTCTCGACTCCCGACTGACGAAGACCAAACTCGCCGAAGCCATCGCTGCAGCGCTTGACATGCCCTGGAACGACTCGTGCTGGTCCTCTGGTCAGACCGTCACACTCAATGGGCTCAACGCTGTTCTTGCAGGGGCTGAACAGCGGGTGCTCCACGGCCACGGCACTAAGTTGATCCGTCTACAGCAGGAGGCTCGGTTACTCGTTGCAGCGCTGGCAGCATCCTGCCCACCTCACTGGGACGGGAGGGCATGCGTCCAAGAGATGCTGAAGAGCGAGTACAGCAAGGCACGGGGCACAGAATGGGTAGGCTGGTACTTCGAGTTCGTGGGCCTTCCTGCTCTCATCAACGCCTACGGTGGCGGTCCTGTCCGCATTGCGGCCACCGAGTTCGATTACGCCCGAGACTTCGTATGGGACCTGAAGACCCATGCTCAAGAGAAACTTGCCTCCCCAGACGGCATCTTTGGGAGAGCACCGCTCAATGACCGAGAGTCGATCCTCCAGTGCGTCGACGAGCGGGGCTCGATCGGCTTCCTGATCCTGTCCGGAACCTCATCCTTCGACGGTTTCATCGAGTTCGACGCCTGGCACCGGACAATGCGAGGCGCCTCCGAATCGAGGTCCCCGCGTCCTCGGCGGCTCAAGGTCTCTCTGCACCCTGTCACGCTACAGGCGTACGTCTTCCAGGGAACCGCCGAGGTCGAACAGGCACTCGCCGATGGTGTGCTGAAGGTGTTCAGACAAGGACACCAGCCGAGCGGCAAGCCGAGGAGGCCGAAGCTGGATCTGGTGCTCCGTAAGGCTCAGGAGGCGGGGAAAGTGATGGCACAGCATGACTTCGCAGCGTGAGCCCAAGCTCACGGTGAACAGAGCTTCCCTTCAGCTCGAACATGTGTTTAGCTTGGCTCATGACCGAGAAGTTCACCTACACCGACCTCTTCGCAGGGATCGGCGGCTTCCACGCTGCTCTATCCGGGATGGGTGGCCGGTGCATCTACGCGGTCGAGATCGACAAGGACGCAGCCCGCATCTACGAGCAGAACTGGGGCATCGACGCCCTCGGTGACATCACGATCGACGCCAACGACGACGGCGTATCCGACAGGATCCAGCCCCATGACATCCTTGCCGCGGGGTTCCCGTGCCAGCCCTTCTCCAAGTCCGGCGCCCAAGCTGGGATGCTGGACGAGGTGCGGGGCACGCTCTACTTCAACATCCTCAAGATCGTCCAGGAACGTCACCCCACGGTGCTTCTTCTCGAGAACGTTCGGAACCTTGCCGGCCCACGCCACACTCACGAGTGGGAGGTCATCGTCAAGTCCCTTCGGGACGAGGGGTATCGCGTGGCGGATACCCCCGCCATCCTCTCACCGCACCAGCTCGGTCCAGAACGGGGAGGGCGTCCGCAGGTCAGGGAGCGGGTCTTCATCACTGCCACGCATGACCCTGACGGCATCGGGTCAACGGACCCCCAGCCGGTGGCGAGACCCAAGGAACTGTATGCGGACGGGCCAGTTGACTGGAAGATAGACGACTACCTGCTCGCCGACGTCGAAGGCTACGACCTGTCGAGGACCGAGGAGGACTGGATCTACGCCTGGGACGACTGGGTACATCGGTTCCGCGACCACAATCCTGGGAAGAAGCTACCGGGGTTCCCCATCTGGGTCGATGCCTGGCAGACGATCGAGGACCTGGAGATCCAGATCGACTCGGGAGAGCTCGATGATGTTCCTACCTGGAAGATGAACTTCCTGCGCAAGAACGCGCAACTCTTCACCGAGAACGCGGCCTGGTGCCGGGCTTGGATGACCACCTCTGGTGTGAAAGACTTCCCGCCGTCGCGCCGTAAACTCGAGTGGCAGGCCCAGGACATCGGTTCTCTCTGGGACTGCCTTATGCACTTCCGTCCATCAGGCCTGCGCGCGAAGCCCTCCACCTACGTTCCCGCGCTTGTCGCCATCACGCAAACCAGTATCGTCGGGAAAAGACATCGCCGGCTGGCACCTCGGGAGGCCGCCCGTCTTCAGGGGTTCCCGGATGAGTTCTCCTTTGCCGGTCAACCCGATGCCAAGACCTACAAGCAACTGGGGAACGGCGTCAACGTAGGCGCGGTCTGGAACGTGCTCAAGATGCACTGCGATCGAGACCGCCGCATCCTTGAGTCGACGGCGTCCGGGCGCCGTATCCTCAACGCAGTGGATGCCGCTCCAGCAAACCCTGACGATGCGGTCCGTAAGCTACTGGCGAGGTGATGTATGCATGGCTGCACCATCGGATGATGGCGCGTCCAACCCACTACACGCTCCCGAACCAGCGCGAGACAAGCCCACAGATCCAAAGGTGAGCGCTCGCTACTCCAGCCTGTCTCGGCGCGACACCTCACCCGAGATGGAACTACGGCGGGCTCTGTGGCGGATGGGACTGCGGTATCGGGTGCAGTACAAGATTCAGGGACTTCCTCGCCGCAAGATCGACATTGCCTTCCCAGGCAAGAAGGTAGCTGTCCAGGTGGATGGATGCTTCTGGCACGGTTGCCCTGAACACGGAACGATGCCTGGCCGGAACTCCGAGTGGTGGCAGTGGAAGATCGCGAAGAACCAGGCCCGCGACCGCGACACCGACGAAAAGCTCGGCGCCCTTGGGTGGACGGTCATCCACGTCTGGGAGCACGAGAATGTCAACAGTTCGACGAAGACTGTTATCCAGGCGTTACAAAAGAACGGTTTCTCCGCCTGAATCATTATCAGACACTATTGTCACCCTAAAGCCCATAACTCAGTTCACCTTTCATTCTACGACCGCCTCACTATTGCGTAAAGCCACTCAGCTAGCGCTATGATTCTACCCGTCAAGACAACCGCGTCTGACACCCCACTCCCGAAGCAGATACTTGAAATCTGTCGGACTACGGGAGTCCAATCTCACCTAGGAGAACTGATGCCTGAAATCCAGTTCGAGCCGTCAAAGACGACACTCCGCGACATGCTTCGAAACGACAACTACTACGTCATTCCTCGCTTTCAAAGACCGTTCAGTTGGGATGGAGACAATTTTGCCGACTTCTGGCGAGATCTAACAAAAGATGAATCGACTGGATATTTTATCGGCCCGATGGTGATATGGCAGGAACGGGACTCCCATATCGCACGCGTCGTCGACGGACAGCAACGCCTCACCACTATCATGATGATGCTGTGCGCTATCAGAGACAAGTTTGCCGAATTCGACGAGAATGACCTTGCGAGCGCATTACATCAACTCATTCAAAAGCAAAATGACGACGGGGAAGTGACATTCTCATTAATTGTCGAAAATGGGTCGAAATACTTCCCGCACGCAATTTTGCAACAGTCCCCGAATAGGGCAATGAAGCCAACGACCGAAGAGGAAAGAAATCTCAACACAATCAACAAGAACATCCAACAGAACATCGAAGATCTTCTGAGCAAAGAAGAGAGTCGCGAAGCTCAGATCAATCAGCTCAAGCACCTGAGAAAACAGTTGCTGGATCTAAGGATTATTCTCATCCTTAATGACAATGAAGACGATGCGTACACAATCTTCGAAACAATTAATAGTCGCGGCAAGAATCTCGAGGTTGTCGACCTTCTTAAGAATCACCTTCTCAGCCTATTGCGAGGTTCCGGAAATATACTCGCCGACGACCCCAAAGTTCAGTGGACATCAATGCGGGCACAACTTGAAGCCACAGAAAACCATCGGCGCCTGAATCCAAACAGATACCTGCAGCACTGGTGGCTATCTAGAAACGACTACACGTCTGAACAGCACCTATTTAGTGAGTTCAAGGGCAAAATTACCAACAGTGAATCTGCCAAAAAGCACCTTTTATGGCTGGAAAAAGACTCTAAATATTACCGACAAGCAATGACTCCTGAAATACTTTCAGACTGGGGAGGAAATCTAGTCGAAGGAGAACAAGCGCTCCGCGGCCTCGAACTCTTCGGAGTGGTCCAGCCTGCCCCCTTGCTGCTAGCCCTCGTCCGAGCAGTGCGAGAAGAACGCTTGAAACCTGGGAAATTTAATACAATGCTAAATGTGATTGAGTCTTTTCATTACCAATATACGATAGTCTCAAAGTTGACAAGCAGCGGCGGGGTTTCACAAATGTACGCCAAGGCGGCGAGGGATCTTCATGCAGCAGCCAATTCCCCCAGAGAACAGGCAAGTGTATTGAGGGCAATAACAAACAAATTAATCGAACGGGCCCCTACTCGAGACCAGTTCATGCTGGCATTCGAAAATCGCTTTGTATACACTAAGCGAAATAGTTCAGACAAGAGAATAATCCAGTACACGCTGGAAAGACTCACAAAGGAGCAACACGGCAACTTTAAGATCGATGGCCCGTCGATCGAACATCTTCTACCTCAATCTGCCGTGAAAGAGGATCCAGATCTTGAGATGACGGTCGGGTCAATCGGAAATCTTCTTCTCGTCAACAACCGGATTAATGGTCGAGATCTCGCGAACAAGTCCTACTCGGAAAAACGACAGATTATCAACGACAAGAGCCCTATGTCCGATACCGCCGGGGCTCTTTCGAATGACACCTGGGACAAGTCCGACATAAAAAGGCGAACCCAAACTATCGGGGCGCTAGCATTCGATAAAATTTGGGAGATGCCGAACATGCATTAATACAGTGAAAGTCAACTTTCACACCTGACTCAGGACGCTTTGGTGGGTTTAGGATTTCGGGACTGACACTTCATTGATATTCCGGGGCTGCTGGGGGTGTCACACTAGGAGGCTGAGTTAGCAGTTCTGATGGTGATCGAACAGCGCCGCATCACCCCAAACCAACTGCCCCCCCTAAACCTACCCCTACACCGACACCGCGTCGGCCGGATCGGCCGACGCGGTGTCGATTGGTGGAGTCAAATGCTCCAGGCTGCTGCAGTAGGCCCTACATGGTGTCTACATCCGTCTGGGCCTGGGCGACACTACCGGCGGTGTTCGGGCCCTTGAGCAGATGGTAGCCACCCTTCTAATCGAGCCGGTCTCCAAAGCCCAGGTCCTCCGCGTCCTGAGCAATCTGGACGGACGTAACTCAGCGTACGGCCCCTGTCCCGTTCCCCGTCCCAGCACCAGGAGAGCGACTACCGTGAGAACCTCTCACGGGTCTTGTACGAGCACGTTACCGCCCCTGATCTTTTCAAGTGACATGTCCTTTGTAAAACCGTCTCAGTCACTCTTACCCACCGACTTTGCCGCCCCCTGAAACTAATTCATGAGGTGTATTTGATATGATTCCGAGGACTGTTGTGATAGTTGCCGGGAAGGCGTCTAGTGGTCTTTTGTAGCTGATTTACAGGACACGCTAGGTCCTGGGTGTTGGCGATGAATCGTTCGATCTTGTAGCGGACATGGTTTGATGGTCTTGTCGTAGACCTTGTCGTCGGGACGGAGGGGTTCGCAGGTTCTTCGGTGTGATCATTCCCAGCCCGATGTAGCCCTTGTCAACAATGTGCTGCGGCAATGATGCCCCGTCCGGGAGGTCGCTGGTGGGCACGTCGAGCAGTCCGGAGCGGCGCAGGGCCTCGGCGGTGGATTGTCCGTCCTGGGTACGGCCCGTTACCTTGTTGGTGGTCCCGGGTGGTCCGGGGGCTGGGCCAGCTGCTGTGGGCACGGGTGTCTTGCCCCTGTCCTTAGATGATCCGGGGGGCGAAAGTCACCCGCGGCAGCCGGGCGCTGGTGACCGCTGATAAGGGGAACGACCCACCGCAAAACGGTAGAGGTCTTTCGCAGGCGTGGGTGCGGGGGCCGGCCTGTCCACTGGCTGACCCCGTATCGACTTGACCGAGAGGCGGCAGGAGAGATGGATATCGAGGGCATCGAGGTCTTCATCGGTACCGGGCGTCGGTAAGAGCGAGCACTGGGCCACGGCCCTGAGCCGGGAAGGGCGGAAGGTCCTCGACAGGGCCCTACCCAACGACGAGGAGCGCCTGCGTGCTCTCTACAAGAAACTGGCCGATCATGGGAACCTACTGGTGGTGGTCGATCAGCCTGCCACCATCGGGGCCCTGGCGGTGGCGGTGGCTCAGGACATGGGCATCACCGTGGGCTACCTGCCCGGACTGTC
>ERZ772764.1606-NODE-1606-length-14064-cov-2.834963_pt1 | contig 14064 bp, 15 predicted proteins | sample MGYA00512163_ERZ772764 | MGnify/ENA primary metagenome ERZ772764 (study PRJEB29015, sample SAMEA2737903) | human oral metagenome | biome: human oral; feature: human-associated habitat; material: dental | place: China | collected 2094 ... | reverse complement strand
AGGAGGCATCGGGAAACGCCCTGTTTACGCGGGTTTGCGGCCACCCTTTCGGAAAGGTGCAATTGACAGGCGCACGCGCAGGTTAGCTATAATCCACCGCTCGTTCGGTTCGATGAAACGGAACACGGTGCCAATCCGTGGCGGGCCCGCCGCTGTATCCGGGGACGAACGCCGCAATATCGCAAGAGAGCCACCGTCGACATCCGATGGGAAGGCGCGGCAGTTCGGACGATCCGGGAGCCAGAAGACGTCTCGAACCCTGTTGCTGTCAACGCATTGAATCCGCCGGCGACGCACTATCAGGCATTTCCGCAGCCGCGCAATTCGATGGCATTCATCCCGAGGAACGGATCATGTACGTCACCATGACACTGCGGCCGGCCGGCTGCATTTCGCCTATTTCCCCTTTTTTGCCCGACGCCCCTCCGCGTCCGTGTTCAACGCAACGCCCGCGCTAGCAACACGCTTCCCCTGAACCTATATGGCATGCCGGCAAGGGGCAGTCGAAACAGCGCCGCATTCACCCGACCGGCTTCACCCGATCCGCCGCCGCCTCATGCCGCCCCGACTCCAGGAGCATTGAATGAATATGAATGAAACCCTGTTCAACGTGCCTGCGCTCGACCGCACGTTGACCGCCGCACTGCAACGCAAGATCGACCGCAAAACCAAGCCGCTCGGCGCGCTCGGCCAGATCGAAACGATGGCGATGCAGATCGGCCTGATCCAGCGCACGTTGACGCCGCAACTTAAGCAACCGCATTTTGTCGTCTTTGCCGGCGACCACGGCGCCACCCGTCTGGGCATTTCAAGCGCCTCGCAGGAAGTCACCTGGCAGATGGTGGAAAATTTCCTCGCCGGCGGCGCCGGCATCAATGTGTTTGTGCGCCAGAACGGCCTGGGCATCACCATCGTCGATGCCGGCGTGGCGCACGATTTCGGCCCGCGGCAGGGGCTGGTCGACGCCAAGATTGCGGCCGGAACGCGCAATTACGTCGACGAACCGGCAATGACGGCGGCGCAATGCGCGCTCGCCATGCAGCGCGGCGCACACATCGCGGCCTCGCTCGCCGCAGCGGGCAGCAACGTCATCGGCTTCGGCGAAATGGGCATCGGCAACAGCTCGTCGGCCTCGCTGATCACGCACTGCCTGACCTGCGCGCCGCTCGACGAATGCATCGGCCGTGGCGCCGGACTGGGCGAAGCCGGGTTGCAACGCAAGCGCCGGCTGCTGGCGCAGGCCTTGGCGCGAGCAGGCCAGCCACGCGCGCCGCTGACGGTGCTGGCCGAATTCGGCGGCTTTGAAATCGCCATGATGGCCGGCGCCATGCTCGGCGCGGCGCAGGCAGGCGTGCTCCTGCTGATCGACGGTTTCATCGCCGGTTCGGCGGCGCTTGTCGCCTCGCGCCTGGCGCCGCATTTTGCCGAGTACTGCATTTTCTGTCACCATTCCGTCGAGCCTGGACACCGCATCCAGCTCGCCGCCATGAATGCCGACCCGCTGATCGATCTACGCCTGCGTCTGGGCGAAGGCACGGGCGCGGCGCTGGCGTACCCGCTGGTATTGGCGGCCGTCAATTTTCTCAATGAAATGGCGAGCTTTGAATCTGCCGGCGTGTCGGATCACTAAGGCCGCATGCGAACCCGCGGCGGACAGAAAACGAGGTAGCAATGTTGAAAAACGACAAGGGAGCACAGGCCGGCCGTTCGGGAAAGCGAACGAAAGAAACGCCGCGCATGGCAAAAACAGCGACACCGCCGGCCGCGCCGGTCGTGTGCAGCCTGCTGGAAAACGACCTGTACAAATTCACCATGTGGCAGGCGCTGTTGCACAGCAATCCGGGGGCGCAGGCCGAATACCACTTCGTCTGCCGCAATACGCCGGCCTTCCCGCTCGCCGAACTGAAAGAGGCTTTCGAGCACGAGCTGGAACACCTGTGCTCGATGCACTTCACGCAGGATGACCTCGACTACCTGTCGGGGCTGCGCTTTATCAAAAGCGATTTTGTCGATTTCCTGTCCGTCTTTCGCTTCCAGCGCCGCTTCATCGACGTGCAGGCGCATGCCGACGGACGGCTGGACATCGTGGCGAACGGCCCGCTCGTGCATGTCATGGGGTTTGAGATTTTCGTCCTCTACATCATCAACGAACTGTATTTTCGCCGCCTGCCGCAGCAGGGCGTGCTGGACGAAGCGCGCCGCCGCCTGCAAGTCAAGATCGCGCTGTTGGAAGCGGGCGTCTCGGCCATTGCCGACGATGACGAGTCCGCCTTCATGTTGTTCGATTTCGGCCTGCGCCGGCGTTATTCCGGCGCCTGGCAGGAAGAAGTGCTGCGCACGCTGGTCGCCGCCGCGCCGGCGCATTTTCGCGGCACGTCGAACGTCTATCTCGCCCAGAAGCTCGGCATCACGCCGATCGGCACGATGGCGCACGAATACATGCAGGCGTACCAGGCGTTCGGTTTCCGGCTGCGCGATTTTCAGAAAGCGGCGCTCGAAGGCTGGGTCCAGGAATTTCGCGGCGACCTTGGCGTCGCGCTGACCGATGTGGTGGGCATGGACGCTTTCCTGCGCGATTTCGATCTCTACTTCGCCAAGCTGTTCGACGGCCTGCGCCACGATTCGGGCGACCCGATCGCCTGGGGCGAAAAAGCCATCGCCCACTACCACGCGCTGCGCATCGACCCTTCCGCCAAGCGGCTTGTCTTTTCCGACGCGCTCGACATCCCGCGTGCGCTGGCGCTCTACCGCCACTTTCGCGGGCGCATCCATACCAGCTTCGGCATCGGCACCAACCTGACCAACGATACGCCGCATCCGCCGCTCAACATCGTCATGAAAATGACGGCCTGCAACGGCCAGCCGGTCGCCAAACTGTCCGACTCCCCCGGCAAGACGCTGTGCGAGGACCAAACCTTTCTCGCCTACCTGCGCCAGGTATTTAACCACCCCGGCTAAACGGCGATGTGGCGCGCGGCGCAAGATGGCGGCGTAATCAACACCGTCGCGCCCGCCATGCCGGCACGCCTTGCGCGACGAAGTGCCTCAAAGAGACTGTCCGCCAGCCCGCGTATTTAGGGCGCCTCCAGACACCCTGCCCTGAAGCCCTTTATTTATAAGGGTTCCAGAGGCACCTGCCCGGAAACGCCCTATCCACGCGGGTTTCTGAGCGGGTGGCCGGAGACGCCCTGTTTACGCCGGCTTCAGCGGTGCTTCGGAAAAACCGTTATGAGGGCTGCAGATGCGGCGGCGTTGCGAGGGCAGCGCCTTGCGTCACTTGACTGCGCGGCATTCTCAACACAACGTCCTTGGCGTAAAATAGCGCCCGGTTTCAGGTGCCTGGCGGCAACGCCGGGTGAAACGGGAAGCCGGTGACCCCACACCTGCGGAATTCCGGCACAGCCCCCCGCTGCTGTAAGCCTGACGAATCCGGCCTCAATGCCACTGTACGACCCGCTCGTAGGGGAAGGCGCCGGAAGAGAAAGATGGTGAGTCAGAAGACCGGCCTGAAGCCATGTGGCGCCAATCCTCGGGGTGAGGGGTGAGGTTCCGAAGGTTCGTTGCCCGGCATTCCGATCTATCCGAACTGCCTGCGGCGCTTCCCCGGTTCGACTCCCTTTCACACGCTTGTTGGCGGCGGTGCTGGTTCTGCCGATGCCTGCCCCGGTGTTTTAACGTTTGCCAGCGCGCATATCTGCAGCGCTGTGTGAAAGGAGAGAACTTGATACACATCACGAAAACGCCTGTCTCCGCCGGCTCCGCAGCCGGAACGCCTGCGTGCGTGCGCACAGCCGTAGCGCCGCATGCCACATTCCAGGAAGATTGAACGTTTTATCCGAATCCTAATCTGAGCAAGCTATGAACTTCATTGCTGATACCTTTTGCACAGGAGGGCGCTATGGCCGGTAAGATCTGGTTTGTCGGCGCCGGTCCCGGCGATCCCGATCTCATTACCGTCAAGGGACGCGGCCTGATCGAGCAGGCCGGCGCGATTCTGTTTGCCGGCTCGCTTGTCGATCAGACGGCGACCCGCTACGCGCCGCCCGGCTGCGCCATCCGTGATTCAAAAGACATGACGCTGGAGGCGATGGTTGCCTGGCTGATCGAGCAGGCGCACCGCCACGCTACCGTTATCCGCCTGCAAACCGGCGACCCCGGCCTCTACGGCGCATTGATCGAAATGACGCGGCCGCTGACCGCGGCGGGCATCGAATGGTCGGTCGTTCCCGGCGTCTCTTCAGCCATGGCCTCGATGGCGGCGGCCGGCGAATCGCTCACCCTGCCGGAAGTCACGCAAACGGTGATCCTGACGCGCGTGGCGGGGCGCACGCCGATGCCCGAAGGCGAAGACTTGGAATCGCTCGCCCAACACCACTGCACGCTGTGCATTTACCTGTCGATCACGCTGCTGCACGAAGTTCAGGCCGCCCTGCGCGCCGCCGGCTGGCGTGAGGATGCGCCGATACTCGTCGTGCAAAAGGCGAGCTGGCCGGGGCAGGAAAAAATCGTGCGCGGCACGCTGGCCGACATCAAGCGCAAATGCCAGGAGGCCAAGATCGGCAGCCAGGCGATGATCGTCGCCAGCCCGACGCTGGGCGCGGCCGACTGGGAAAGCCTCGTGCGCTCCAAACTCTACGATCCAGGGTTTGCGCACCGCTTCCGCAAGGCAAGCGCCTGAGGTCAAGCTGTGCAGGAATTTGCCGTTGTGCCGACACAGGAAGCGCATTTCCCCAGTCTATACGCCGCTTTCGACAGCATCGCCAGGGCGCGGCGATACCTGGGCTTTTTGCAGGCACCGCCCAAAGAGGCAGCCTGGGCCTTTTATCGCCATCTCGTCGATGCGGACTTGTGCCACTTCGTCGCTGTGCACGCAGGGCAAGTTGTCGGCTGGTGCGACATCCTGCCGCTGTCCGGCGAAGCGCGGGCGCATGCCGGCACGCTGGGGATGGGCGTGATCGCCGGTTACCGGCGACAGGGCCTGGGACGCCGGTTGATCCAGGCGGCGCTTGCAAAAGCGCACGCACAAGGAATGTCGCGGATAGAACTATCCGTCAGAACCGACAATCTGGTGGCAAAAACGCTGTACGAGCGTGTGGGGTTTGCAATCGAAGGCGTTCAGCGCAACGCCTTGCAAATCGATGGGCAAAATTATGATGCGTACTGCATGGCTTTGCTGTGGCGCAAACAGGAGGCCGTGCAATCACGGGCATAGGCCATGCTGCGATAGGACGCAGCGTTTAAGCTACCGTTTCGAAAGTCGATGAAGATGAAAGAAGAAAGCACCAAGACAGACGCCGACGCCGGCATGGCGCAGTTTGTCAAAGAAACCGTTGTGTTGATCGCCGGGCATGGCTCGCCTAACCGGGCGGGCAACCAGGAGATCGAAAAATTCGTCGCACAATGGCGCACCCGCCATCCCGACTGGCAGATTGAAGTCTGTTTCATCGAACATGCCGACGTGCTCGTGCCGGAAGGGCTGGACAAGGCGGCCAGTCAGGCGCGCCGCGTCGTGCTGCTGCCGCTTATCCTCAACGCTGCCGGGCATGTCAAGATCGAACTGCCGGAGGCCGTCGAGGAAGCGCGCCAGCGCCATCCGGACGTTGAGTTTATCGTTGTGCCGCATCTGGGCATGTGTCGCGACGTGTTCACCGTGCTGCAACGGCAGTTGAAGCAGCTCATGAAATCGCTTGATTCGCCCGACCCGCAAACGACGGGCGTTGTCCTGCTCGGCCGCGGCTCTTCGGACGCCGAGGCCAATGGCGAGCTGGCGCGCATGGCGCGCTGGCTGTACGAAGAGAACGATCACGAACTGGTCGATCTCGCCTTCACCGGCGTCACCTGGCCGCGGCTGGAAACCATCGTGCAACGACAGGTTCGACTTGGCATGCGGCAGATTTGCATCCTGCCGGTGTATTTATTCACCGGCGTGCTGATCGAACGCATCAAGGCGCAGGTCAAGCGCCTGCAAAGCCAATACCCGCAGGTCTCGTTCGCGCTGGGCGATTATTTCGGCTTTGAACCGGAAATCTTCCGCATCGTCGACCAGTTGACCAGCGCCGGCATGGCGGGCGTCGGCGCCCTGCTGGAATGCGACAGCTGCCGACACCGCGCCTACCGTGCCTATTGTCTTCAGGGCGACGAAGCGGATTGCGGCGGCGCACACCACGCTCACGCCCGCCCGTCCCATCATGCGCATCACGCCCATCATGCGCATGCCCACCATTTTTCTCACCACTCCCATTCACATCACGGTTAAAACTATGAACTCGACCATGACACACACCAACAGCATCACCGAGCAGCTGACTGAAGCCGGCCGCGCCATTGAACACGGCTCATTCGCCATCATCGACGCCGAGGCCGGTCCTCACGACCGTTACACGGACGAGCAATGGCCGTTGGTGCGGCGCATGATTCACGCCAATGCCGACTTCGACTTCAACGGCCTGACCGTTTTCCATCCGGACGCCATGCGCGCCGGCCTGGACGCCGTACTCAAGGGCGGCACGCCCATCGTCGCCGATGTCGAAATGATCTGCGTCGGCCTTTCCCGCCCGCGCCTCGAGCACTTTGGCATGACGACGCTGCACACCATTTCCGACGAAGACGTGATCGCCGCAGCGCGCGCCGAAAATACGACGCGCGCCGTGCAGGCCATGCGCAAGGCGCACCGGATGGGCAAACTCGACGGCGCCATCGTCGGTATCGGCAACGCGCCGACGGCGCTGCTCGAAGTCATTCGCCTGATCCGCGAAGAGGGCGCCCGCCCGGCGCTGGTCATCGGCATGCCGGTGGGTTTCGTTTCCGCCGCCGAGTCGAAAGAGGAACTGATGGGCATTAACGAAGTGCCGTGGATCGCCATCAAAGGGCGCAAAGGCGGCTCGACCCTGGTTGTCGCCGCCATCCACGCCTTGCTTGCCGTCGCGGAAGCCGCACACAAGCGGGCAGTATGAGCGACGGCGAAAAAATCCGTAAGGGCGACGGCAAGCGTAAACGCGGCAATCGCTCCGGATTTACCACAGGCGCCTGCTCGGCCGCGGCAGCGCGCGCGGCGACACTTGCCCTGCTGAGCGGGGAAACGCCGGCGTCTGTATGCGTGCACCTGCCCAATGGTCACGATGTTGATTTCGCCATACTCGAAGGCGCCGTGGCGGATGGTGCTGCGCGCGCCGTCATCGTCAAGGATGCGGGCGACGATCCGGACGCCACCAACGGCGCGCATATCACGGCCGAAGTGCGCCGTCTGCCGGGGCAAGCCGGCGAAATCGTACTCAAGGGCGGCGCCGGCGTCGGCACCGTCACCCGGGAAGGGCTGGGGCTGGAAGTCGGCGGCCCGGCAATCAATCCGGTACCGCGCCGCAACATCCGCGACAACGTACGCAGTGCCGCCGGCGATCTGCTGGCCGTCGATGGACTGGAAGTTACCATCTCCGTGCCAGGCGGCGAGGACATGGCGAAGAAAACGCTCAATTCGCGCCTGGGCATTCTCGGCGGCATCTCGATTCTCGGCACCACGGGCATTGTCCGCCCGTACTCAACGGCGGCATTCCGCGCCAGCGTCGTCCAGGCGGTCGAAGTCGCCGCGCGCCAGGGACAAACCAGCGTCGTATTCACGACCGGCGGCCGCTCGGAAAAATTCGCCATGCAGCAGTTGCCGGAACTTACCGAATCCTGCTTCGTGCAGATGGGCGATTTCGTCAAGGCCGCCTTCATCGCCGCCATCAAGACGCGGATGTCCCGCGTTTACGTCGGCGCCATGGCCGGCAAGCTGACCAAGATGTCACAGGGGCTGACCGTGACGCACGCCTGGCGGGCGGAAATCGACCGGGATCTACTCGCCGACTGCGCGCAGGAAGTCGGCGCCGCGCCCGATCTTGTGGAAGCAATCCGCGCTGCCGAAACGGCGCGCTTTGCCGCCGAACGGCTACAGGCGCTCGGCCTGTCCGTCGATTTTCATCGTGCGCTGGGCACGCGCGCCCTGCGCAGCCTCAAGTCCTCCTATCCCGGCAACTATCAGCTAACGATATTGGTCTGCGATTTCGAAGGACGTTTCATCTGCCGCGTCGACGAAGCCCCGGAAGCGTCCGCAACAGAAAAAGAAGCCCGGGAGCGCGCGGTATGAGTCAATGCACACTGATCGGCATTCTCGATGAAGGCTGGAGCGAATTGGGTGAGCGCGCGCGCGACCGCATCCTGCACGCCGGTCTCATCATCGGCGCGGCGCGCACGCTCGATCTCGTGCGCCCCCACGTTGCCGCCGATGCTCGGCTGCTCGATATGGACGGCGCGCTGGCCCAGGTGCCGGAATGGACACGGTCCGCGCTTGCGGCAGGGCAATCCGTCGTCATCCTCGCCACCGGCGACCCGTTTTGCCACGGCCTGGCGCCCTGGCTGATCGGCAAGCTGGACGCGTCTCACATCAAACACGATATCGAAACGCTGCCCGCGCCCTCGACCCTGCAACAAGCCTTCGCCCGCTGGAAAAAGCCGTGGCAGGATGTGCGCATCGCCTCCTGTCACAGCAAGGACGCCGGCGAATGGACATTCGGCGCGCCCCCCACACACGGGCTTTATCCGCTGATGCAGGCCATTGCGCAGCACCGCCGCGTCTTCGCTTTCACCGGGCCGGAAAACGACCCGGCGCGGCTGGCACGCGCCCTGATGACGGCCGGCTTCGGCGCAGCCCGGCTTTCGGTCGCTTGCCGGCTGGGCTTGCCGGATGAGACCCTCTACCATGAATTACCGCCGGAAAAAGCGGCCACCATGCGTTTCCCGCACCCCAATGTCGTGCTGGTCGAACGCGATGCCGAAGCCGGCTCGCCGGCCTTCGGCCTTAATGACCTCGATTACCTTCAGCGCGCGCCGGAAAAAGGACTGATTACCAAACAGGAAGCGCGCGCGCTGTCGCTCGCCAAACTGGCGCTCAAGCCGGATGCCATCGTCTGGGACATCGGCGCCGGTTCCGGCTCGATGGGCATCGAAGCGGCGCGGCTGGCGCCATTCGGCCACGTCTGGGCGATCGAGAAAAATGCGGACGATGCCGCCAATGCCCGCGCCAACGCGCATCGCTTCCGCCTCGTCAACTACACATTGAGCGAAGGCAAAGCGCCCGACGGGCTGGCCGACTGGCCGGATCCCGACGCCGTGTTCATCGGCGGCTCGGGCGGCGAACTGGCGGCGCTGATCCGGCTGATTCTTGCCCGTCTCAGGCCCCACGGCCGGCTGGTGATGAATTTCGTAACGCTGGAAAATCTGGCCACTGCCATCGACACGCTGAAGCAGGCCAGCACCCAGGAAGACAACGCAGAACGGCAGAGCAAGCAGAGCATCCAGTGGGATGTCGTGCAGCTGCAAGCCAGCCGCAGCCAGCCGATTCTCAATATGCAGCGCATGGCGGCGCAGAACCCGGTGTGGATCGTCACCGCGCGGAAGGCAGGCTGAACGTGCATCCTGACAAAGTCGACCGCGCCCGCCTGCGGCAACTGACCGATCTGCCGAACATCGGCCCGGCCGGTGCGGCCGACCTGCTGCGTCTGGGCATCCGCACGCCGGAAGATCTGCTTGGACGCGACCCCTATGCGCTTTACGAAACGCTGTGCGCACTGGATAACCGGCGTCACGACCCGTGCGTCATCGACGTCTTCATTGCCATCACCCGCTTCATGGCCGGCGATGCCGCCCGGCCGTGGTGGGCTTACACGGCGGAGCGCAAACGCCACTTGCACGCCCAGAACGATCCGCTCGATCGGCGCGATCTGCACAATTCGCACGCACACGCCAACACGCAGCATGCCGTAGGAAATGCGCCATGATGACACCGCGCATATTCAAAACACCGCACCGGCCGCTACGTCAGCAGCTTCCCTCTGCTCCGCAGGCAGCGGCTGCGATGCTGTACGGCACGACAGTCATGGGGCATTTCCCGAGACATTGCCTGCCGATCGTGCTGGAGCGCGAGGATGGGCGCACGACGGTCACTTCGCTCACTTTTCCGCCTGTGGCGCTGCCCGGCAATCATGGGGACGCTCATCGCACGCCCTGCCGAGCCGGTAGCCGCGTCGGATAACTCCTGTCTTCATTCCTTTTCAACCGAAAGCTTTTGTATGACACAAGAAATACGCTACGGAAAACTTATCGGCGCTTCGCTCGGGCCCGGCGACCCGGAACTGATTACCCGCCGCGCCTGGGACGTACTGCAATCGGGCGCACGCTGGGTGTATCCGGTCAAAAAAGCCGAGCAGGCTTCGTATGCGCTCGCCATCGTCGAGCGCAGCGGCTTACGCATTCCCGCCGATGCCGTCGAACTGGTTTTCCCCATGACGCGCGACGCCGACGCACTGGCCAAAGCCTGGGCGCGCGCCGCGCAGCAGACGGTCGAACTGCTGGCGACAGGGCGCGATGTCGCCTTTCTCGTCGAAGGGGATGCCTCGACCTTCGCCACCTTCGGCCACCTCGCCCGCGTCGTCCGCGAACAGGCGCCGTCGATCGCGGTTGAAACGATCCCCGGCGTTTCTTCCTTCACCGCCGCTGCTGCAACAGCCGGCCTGCCGCTCGCCGAGGAAGACGAAACGCTGGCGGTCATCCCGACGGCGTACGGCATCGGCGTCATCGACCACATGCTCGACGAGTTCGATACGCTGATCCTGCTCAAGGTCAAGCCGCTGCTTGACGATGTGATCGAACTGCTCGAACGGCGCGGCCTGCTGGCGACGAGCTGCTTCATCGAAAAGGTCGGCTCGCCGGAAGAGCGCATCGTCCGCGATCTGGCTTCGCTCAAAGGCGAAACGGTCAATTATCTGTCGCTGCTGCTGGTCAAGAATCCCAAGCGGCAGCGCGGCGAATTGCGGCGCGGCTGCCGCCGCCGTCAGGAACGCGAGGCGGCCGCCCATGCCTGAAACACCGGCGCAGAAAACGGCCGCAGCGGCAGCGCCAGCGGGTGAAATCGCCGTCGTCGCCATCACCCGCCACGGCATCGTACTGGCGGGAAAAGTCGTCCGGGCGTTGCCGAACGCACGCCTTTACGCACCGGAAAAATTCGCCGCCGAGGCTGAACAGGCCGCCCCCGGCGCACAAACCTATGCGGGCAAAACCGGCGACGCCCTGGGCGCGCTGTTCGGCCGGGTCGACGGCATCGTCGGCATCGTCTCACTCGGCGCGCTGGTACGCCTGATCGCTCCTTACCTGAAGGCCAAAGACAGCGATCCGGCCGTCATCGTGCTCGATGAACAGGGGCGTTTCGTCATCCCCATGTTGTCCGGCCATCTGGGCGGCGCCAACGCCCTGGCCGGCAGGCTGGCCGATGCGCTGGGCGCCACGCCGGTGCTGACGACCGCTTCTGACGTACGTGAAACGCTGGCCGTCGATCTGCTCGGCCGCGAGCTGGGCTGGACGCTGGAAGCGACGCATGCTGCGCTGGTGCATGCCAGCGCCGCCGTAGTCAATGACGAGCCGGTGGCGCTCGTGCAGGAAACCGGTGCGCGCGACTGGTGGGCACGCCATGCCAACGGCCGCACGGGGCTGCTGCCCGCCAACCTGAGGCTGTTCGAACGCATCGAGGATGTCGATCCCGAGCATTTTTCCGCCCTCCTCTGGATCAGCCGGCGATCGCTGCCTACCACCTGCGCGGCCGCCTGGCGCGGCCGCTGCGTCATCTACCACCCGACGGAGGCCCCATGAAAATCGCACTGGGACTGGGCTGCGACCGCAACACGCCGACCGAGACACTGCGCCTGGCGCTGACGGCGGCGCTGACCATCAGCCGCACGCGGATCGAAGATGTCGTCGCCGTCGGCAGCATCGACCTGAAGGCCGACGAGCCGGCCATGCTCGAACTGGCCGCCGAACGCGGCTGGCGCATCCGGTTCTATCCCGCCGCCGAACTGGCCGCCGTCGACGTCCCCAACCCTTCCGAAACCGTGCGCAAATATACCGGCACGCCTTCCGTCTCCGAAGCGGCGGCGCTGCTGGCCGCCGGCGCGGACAAATCCGCCCTGATTATCGAAAAACTCTCGCATCGCGGCCCGGATGGGCGCAATGCCACCGTTTCTATTGCAAGGATCCCAGAATGAACGATAGCCCGAATCAAAGCGACACCTTCCCGGCCGCCCACGGCAAAACTCCCCGTACCACCGGCGGCAAAATCATGCTCGTCGGCCTTGGTCCGGGCAGCCACGATACGCTTACCGGCCGTGCGCGCGATGCCATCGCCGAAGCCGACACCGTCATTGGTTATGTGACCTACATCCGCCTGGTCAAGGATCTGCTCGACGGCAAGGAGGTCGTCAAGAAGGCGATGACGGAAGAGCTTGACCGCGCCATCGAAGCCTATGAACGCGCCCGCCTCGGCAAGAAGGTGGCGATCATCTCTTCGGGCGATGCCGGCGTGTACGGCATGGCCGGCCCGACGTTCGAGGTGCTGTTCCAGGCCGGCTGGACGCCGGATTCGGGCATCGAGGTCGAGATCGTGCCCGGCGCCTCGGCCATCAACACCTGCGCTGCCCTCGTCGGCGCGCCGCTGACGCACGATTTCTGCGCCATCTCGCTTTCCGACCTGCTGACGCCGTGGCCGACCATCGCCCGCCGGCTCAATGCCGTCGCCTATGCCGATTTTGTCGTCGCCCTCTACAACCCGAAAAGCGGCCGGCGCACGCGGCAGATCGAGGAAGCGCAACGCATCTTTTTGCAATACCGCGATCCGCAGACGCCGGTCGCCATCGTCAAGTCGGCCTTCCGTCCGAAACAGCGCATCCAGTTCACCACGCTGGAAAAAATGACCGAAGCCGAAATCGGCATGCTGACGACGGTGCTGATCGGCAACTCCAATACCTACGTCAAACACGGCCTGATGATTACGCCGCGCGGCTACGCCAACAAATACGACGTGGTTTCCGGCAAGCGCTCGGCGCGCACCGGCGAACGGCGGGGGCTCTCGCTTTCATCCGGTCTCAACGGCTGGCTGGCGGCGATTCAGGCCAGCGACCGGACGCCCGCACAGCTGGCTGCCGATTACCATCTGCCGGAAGCCTACATCCGCTCGGCACTGGCGCATCCGCTGGAGGCTGACGATGGCGATGAAACATCCCCTGCCGGAGAATAAGCCGATGGCCTCTACCGCCCCCATCGACGCAGACACCGCCGGCACGCGCCATCAGGATCGCATGCAGCGCAAGAAAACGGTGATTGACCAGCGTATCGCCGAAGCTGCCGCGCGCCGGGGCGTACTGCTGGTCAATACGGGCACCGGCAAAGGCAAATCGTCGGCGGCTTTCGGCGTGATGGCGCGTGCGCTGGGCAACGGCATGCACGCCGCCGTCGTCCAGTTCGTCAAGAACCGCACGGATACCGGCGAAATAGCCTTTTTCCGCAACTGCCCCCAGGTCAGCTGGCATGTCATGGGCGAAGGCTTTACCTGGGAAACCCAGGATCGCGCGCGTGATGCGGCCGCGGCACAAAGCGCCTGGGCGCAGGCGCGCGCCTACCTGAACGACGCCAACACCGATCTTTTGATTCTCGACGAACTGACCTACGCCTTCAAATACGGCTGGCTCGACCTCGACACCGTGCTCGCCGATCTGGCGGCACGCCCGCCGATGCAGCACGTCATCATCACCGGCCGCGCCGCGCCCCAGGCGCTGATCGACGCCGCCGATACGGTGACGGACATGGCCATGGTCAAGCACGCTTTCCGCAGTGGTATCGCGGCCATGCCGGGCATGGAGTTTTGAGATGACGACGATTCCCGTCACCCACGCGACCGGCACGGCAGACACCGCCCGTTGCCCCGCCCTGCTCTTTGCCGCCCCCGCTTCCGGCAGCGGCAAAACCAGCCTCGTTGCCGCCCTGGCCCGCCTGCATACGCGGCAAGGACGGCGGGTCAAGGTGTTCAAATGCGGGCCGGATTTTCTCGATCCACAGATTCACGCCGTAGCCAGCGGACAGCCGTGCGACAACCTCGATCTATGGATTTGCGGCGAAGACGACATCCGCGCCCGGCTGGCGCGCGCCGCACAGGAAAACGACCTGATACTCGTCGAGGGCGTCATGGGACTGTTCGACGGCCAGCCA
>ERZ772764.1602-NODE-1602-length-14084-cov-3.556633_pt1 | contig 14084 bp, 14 predicted proteins | sample MGYA00512163_ERZ772764 | MGnify/ENA primary metagenome ERZ772764 (study PRJEB29015, sample SAMEA2737903) | human oral metagenome | biome: human oral; feature: human-associated habitat; material: dental | place: China | collected 2094 ... | reverse complement strand
ATTACGGTTTTAAACGCTTTCAAGCGGCGGACATGGTGCGCGTAGATATTATGATCAATGGCGAACGCGTGGATGCTCTTGCGTTAATCGTACACAAAGACAACGCACCTTATCGTGGTCGTGAATTGGTGGAAAAAATGCGTGAACTGATTCCGCGACAACAATTTGACATCGCCATTCAGGCGGCAATCGGCAACCACATCATCGCTCGTTCCACCGTCAAACAATTGCGTAAAAACGTATTGGCGAAATGTTATGGTGGCGACGTGAGCCGTAAGAAAAAATTATTACAAAAACAAAAAGAAGGTAAAAAACGTATGAAGTCTCTCGGTAACGTGGAAGTGCCGCAGGAAGCGTTTTTAGCGATTCTTCATGTCGGAAAAGATAAATAAAGAAAACTCAGAAGGAAATTATGTCGAATTTATTTTTTGTGATTTTATTAGTGGTCGGTTTTGGTATTTGGAAAGGGTTGGATTTCCTTCGGTTGCCAAACACTTTCAGTATTTTATTACTGATTTTGACCGTACTTTCCGGCGTGTTATGGTGCTATCACCGCTTTGTAGCGGTGCCGAAGCGCAACCGTCAAATTGCGCGTGTCGAGCAACGTACAGGCCAAGCATTAAGTGATGAAGAAAAGGCCAAAATTGAACCGATTTCTGAAGGTTCCGAGTTTTTATCATCGTTGTTCCCTGTACTTGCCGTGGTGTTTTTAGTGCGTTCTTTTCTGTTTGAGCCTTTTCAAATTCCGTCCGGTTCAATGGAATCCACCTTGCGAGTGGGCGATTTTCTTGTGGTTAATAAATATGCTTACGGCGTGAAAGATCCGATTTTCCAAAATACTATTATCGCAGGCGATAAACCGCAACGTGGTGATGTGATTGTGTTTAAAGCACCGCATCAAGCGCTTATGCGTACCGGTCTTGGTGCAAGTCGGGCGGCTTATGCGGAAAATCTGGCATTGACCTCAAAAGACAATATGTCCGGCGTCGATTACATTAAACGCATTGTCGGGCAGGGTGGCGATCGTGTGATTTTCGATATGGATAAGAAAACCTTACAAATCGTTTACGCTAAAGACGGTAAACCTTGTGATTTAAATTGCGAAATCCGTGTATTCGAATATACGCAAAATCCGACGAATCCGGCATTCCCAAATGAATTGGAATTTACCGAACAAGGTGATGTTACGCACAATATTTTAATTAGCCCGTATCGTCGTTATTCCGGCCCGGAATTTTTTCCGCAAGACAGTAATCCGACAGCAGAATGGGTCGTGCCGGAAGGACAATATTTCGTGATGGGTGATAATCGCGATCACAGTGACGACAGTCGTTTTTGGGGATTCGTTCCGGAAAAAAATATTGTCGGCAAAGCCGTTTATATTTGGATGAGTTTGGATAAAGAGCCAAACGAATGGCCGACCGGCTTCCGTTTTGAACGTTTCTTTACGACAATTAAATAATATGAATCAGTTAGATAGATTAGAGCATAAAATCGGCTATCAATTTAACGATAGATCACTCCTAAAATTAGCGCTGACACACCGTAGCGCGGCCGCTCAACATAACGAACGTCTGGAATTTTTAGGCGATTCCATTCTTAATTTCACGATTGCCGAGGCGCTTTATCATCAATTTCCTCGCAGTAATGAAGGCGAATTAAGTCGTATGCGCGCGACGTTGGTGCGTGAACCGACTTTGGCGACTCTCGCCCGTCGATTTGCATTGGGCGACTATATGTTGTTGGGTTCCGGGGAATTGAAAAGCGGTGGTTTTCGTCGCGAGTCGATTCTTGCCGATTGCGTAGAAGCGATTATCGGTGCAATGTCGCTCGATCAGGGGCTGGAGACGGCAACGCAAGTGGTCCGGAATTGGTATGGCAGGTTATTGGCTGAAATCAAACCCGGCGACAATCAAAAAGATGCGAAAACCCGTTTGCAGGAATATTTACAAAGCAGACATTTACCGTTGCCAACTTATGAAGTGGTGAATATTCAAGGAGAAGCCCATTGCCAAACCTTTATCGTGGAATGTAAGGTGAAAAATGCGGATAAAATCGACCGTATTTTTGTGGCAAAAGGTTCAAGTCGGCGCAGAGCCGAACAAGCAGCAGCGGAACAAATTTTAAAAGAACTGGACATCAAATGACCGAACAACATACTCAGACCTACTGCGGCTTTATCGCCATCGTAGGTCGCCCAAATGTGGGCAAATCGACGCTCTTAAATAAAATTTTAGGGCAAAAAATTTCCATCACTTCGCGCAAAGCACAAACCACCCGTCATCGTATTGTGGGAATTAAAACCGAAGGAGTCTATCAAGAAATCTATGTGGATACTCCGGGGCTTCACATCGAAGAAAAACGTGCCATTAACCGTTTAATGAACCGTGCCGCCAGCAGTGCCATTGGTGACGTAGATTTGATTATTTTTGTGGTGGACGGCACCCATTGGAACGCCGATGACGAAATGGTGTTAAACAAACTCCGTTCCGCTCGTGCGCCGGTGGTGTTAGCCATCAACAAAGTGGACAACATCAAAAATAAAGACGATTTACTGCCATTTATTACGGAAATCAGTAGCAAATTTAACTTTGCCCACATTGTGCCGATTTCGGCGCAGCGCGGTAATAATGTACATGAGCTGGAAAAAATCGTGCGCCAATCTTTACGCGAAGGCGTGCATCACTTCCCTGAAGATTATGTGACGGACCGTTCGCAACGTTTTATGGCTTCGGAAATAATCCGCGAGAAATTGATGCGTTTCACCGGCGAAGAATTACCGTATTCCGTTACCGTTGAAATCGAACAGTTTAAAGTGAACGAACGTGGAACTTACGAAATCAACGGCTTGATTCTAGTCGAACGCGAAGGCCAAAAGAAAATGGTTATCGGAGCCGGCGGTCAGAAAATCAAAACCGTTGGTATGGAAGCTCGTGCCGATATGGAACGTTTATTCGATAATAAAGTTCATTTAGAACTTTGGGTAAAAGTAAAATCAGGTTGGGCCGACGACGAACGTGCATTACGAAGTTTGGGTTATATGGACGAATAAAACACGCTGATTTTTCTTAACAAAGCCAAGGTTTTGATGCCTTGGCTTTTGTTTTGAATGCTTTATTCCGACATAGTAAAACAGCACCGCATTGGAGGCTTCAATGCGGTGCTATTTTTGACTTCCGACAGCGGGTTCGGCAAACGGCTTAGATGGGTTTACGAACCGCCTTAGACAATAACGAGCGCAGCGTAAGTTTTAACCAAGAATTATTTTTCTCCCCAAACTTCCTTGGCGATTTCCTCCACATAACGCACTTTCATCCATTGTTGCGCTTCGCTCATAATGTTGCCTTCTTCCGTTGAAGCGAAACCGCATTGCGGGCTTAGGCAGAGCTGTTCTAACGGCACATATTTGGCCGCTTCGGCAATACGGGCCTTGATCGAATCTTTATTTTCTAATTGCGGAAATTTGGAACTAATTAAGCCTAATACTACTTTGCCTTTATGCGGATTTTCGGCGAAGTATTTTAGCGGTTCGAAACCGCCGGAACGTTCGTCATCGTATTCTAAGAAATAGCCATCGTAGTTGGTTTTCGCAAACAGTGCATCGGCAATTGGGTCGTAAGCGCCGCTTAATAAGTAAGTGGAACGGAAGTTCCCGCGACAAACATGGGTGGTAATCAACATATCTGCCGGCTTATCGGCGAGCACCACTTGAATATTTTCTAAGGCTTGGGCTTTGTCGGCTTCAAATTCTGGCTTTAAATGATTGTTACAGAGCGAACCCCAGTACACGTCATCAAATTGCAAATAACGGCAGCCTGCATCGTAAAAGGCTTGAATTGCATCTTTGTAAGCCTGTTGTACGTCTTTGGCAAATTCTGCGCGGCTAGCGTAAACGCCGGTATCCCATTGAATTGGGTACATTAATTGGTTCGGGCTTGGAATGGTGTATTTCACTATGCCGCGTTCGCCCACGATGTCTTTTAATTTTTTGAAATGCTCAATAAACGGATGATTCGGATTCCAAGATACTTTACCGCAGCAACGGGTGTTGTAAGGTTTGGTTTCCACACCGTTGAATTTGTAACCGTGTTCCGGTTGATAACCTTCAATGCCGTTTAAATTTTCTAAGAAATCAATATGCCAAAATGCTCGACGAAATTCACCGTCGGTAATCACTTTGATGCCCGCGTTTAATTGGGCTTGCACTAATTTGGCAATTTCTTGATCTTCAATTTCGGTAAGCTGTTCACGGCTAATTTCAGCGGCAGCGAATTTTGCGCGAGCCTCTTTTAACGGTTGCGTTCTTAAATAAGATCCCACGGTATCGGCGTGGAAAGGCAGGGTGGCAGTTGTCATATTATTTTCCTTATTTGAGTTGAGGATGCATTCTAACGAAAACAAAGAATGAATTAAAATGAGGTTTTTTGTTGAAAATGGTGAAATTTATTCATAAATCTGCGGCGTGAATGCCCGTTGCGCAGGCATAAGCCGAACTCCACGCCCATTGAAAATTATAGCCGCCCAACCAACCCGTAACGTCTAGGACTTCGCCGATAAAATATAAGCCTTTCACCGTTTGGCTTTCCATGGTTTTGGAGGAAATATAGTTGGTATTCACGCCGCCCATCGTTACTTCCGCGGTACGATAACCTTCGGTTCCATTCGGGGTAAATTGCCAATGATGGGCTAAATCGAGCGCATTTTTTAATTGCGCTTTGCTTAAGTTGGCGAGCGCTTCATCTTTGAACATGCCTTGTTCCAGCCACAGCTCGACCAGTTTTTTCGGCAGTAAACGCGTTAGAACGCTTTTCAGCGTTTGCTTAGGAGAGTTTTGCTTGGCTTGTTTGATTTCTTCTTCTAAATGGTGTGTCGGCAATAAATCAATGATTACGGATTCATTCGGTTGCCAATAATTAGAAATTTGCAACGGCGCCGGACCTGAAATGCCACGATGAGTAAACAAAAGTTGATTATGAAAAGATTGGCCGCATTGCGCCGTGACCTTTATCGGTAAGCTGATGCCTGCTAGCACGCTTAAAAATTTATCGGTTTCGCGATAAGTAAAAGGCACCAAGCCGGCGCGCGGCGGTACGACCGGAATACCAAATTGTTCCGCCACCTGATAGCCAAACGGAGTGGCGCCCAGTCGCGGCATGGAAAGTCCGCCGGTGGCGATGACGAGGTTTTTGCATTGCCAATGTGCACCACCGGTCTGCAAGCGGAAAGCGCCTATTTCAGCGCCTTCAATGCGGTGCAGTTTTGACACTTCACTGCGCAAGCAAATTTGTATGCCGTATCGATGACATTCCGCTTGTAACATATCGACGATGTTCTCCGCGCTTTTATCACAAAATAATTGTCCGAGTTCTTTTTCGTGGTAAGCGATGTCGTATTTCTCCACCAAGGAAATAAAATCCCGGTTGGTATAACGGGCGAGGGCAGATTTTACAAAATGCGGATTTTGCGAAAGGTAATGAGCCGGTGTGATATCCAAATTCGTGAAATTACAAAAGCCGCCGCCGGACATTAAAATTTTGCGGCCGATCTTTTTGCCGTTATCCAACACTGTAACTTGACGCCCGAGTTTGCCTAATTGCGCGGCACAAAATAAACCGGCCGCACCGGCGCCGATAATGATTGTTTCGCTGTAATTCAAGGCGTTTCTCCGCGTTGTAGAAATTCCAACATTTTCATGCGTTGAATCACCATGCGGCGATCCACCGCGTTGTTAGCCGAATCCAATAATTGCTGCAAATAATCTTTCGCTTCGTCATAACGCCCCGCTTCCAAAGCAATGGCGGAGAGCAAAGAAAGACTGGCGATTTCTTTTTTATCTTGTTGCAATGCGCGCGTTATTAAGTTTTGAATTTCCGGCGTCATACGTTTGTCGGCAAGGTAATAAAGCGCCGTCGCTTTTAAACCCAAAATGCTCGGTTTGTCGCCTGCCAATTTTTCCGCGTTATTGTAGGCAATGAGCGCGTACTCAAATTCATTATTTTGTACATAGGCTTCGCCTAACTGAGTCCAGGCTTCTTCGTCGTTCGGATTAGCGCGTAATTTATCTTGAATTTTGCCGATAATATCTTCCGTTTTATGCGCATCCGTCATTTCAATTTGCCGATTATGCCATTCTTGCATCGTTTGCTCGCCCTGTTGCACGCGCTCGAAACGATCAAGCGAAAAGTAATAGGCGATAGGCATGGCAAGTACCAGTAGGAAGAGGATAAGACTCACTTTCTGACTATTTTTTTTCCACGAAAGACTTGGTTTATTCTGCTTGTGGGCGGCACTAGACGTAGCTCCAAGGGAAGCGATGTTTTCCCTTTCTGTCCGATGGACTGTTTCTCCCTGAAGTCGGGGAGGAAAAGCATTTTTTCTGCGAGACTGATAAATTAGCCCGAAAGCCAATATTAGCAATCCTACCGGTAATAACCACAACAGTGCGGTATTCCATTGAAACGGCGGTTTGTAATTGACAAAATCGCCGAATCGCGCGGTCATCGTATCAATGATTTGTTGGTCGGTTTTGCCTTCGTCCACCAGCTTATAAACTTCAATGCGTAAGTCGTAAGCAATCGGCGAATTGGATTCCACCAAGTTTTGGTTCTGACACTGCGGACAGCGCAAGGATTTTGCCAATTCCACCGCACGCATGCGATCGGTTTGATTTTTAAATTGATAAGTATCTACCATTTCCGCTTTTGCGAAGAGGGCGAATACAAAGAAAAGTAGGGTGAGAATCTGCTTCATTGTTTCATTAATTCTTTAATTTTCGGCAAAAATACCGTTTGCCAGGTTTCACGCTCAAGCAAACCCGAATGACGGTAACGAATCACGCCGTGTTCATCCACCAAATAGGTTTCCGGCGCTCCGTCCACGCCCAGTTTTAATGCGAGTTCACCGTGACTATCGTTAATTGTGAGGATAAACGGATTGCCCATCCGTTTAAGCATTTCAATGCCGTTTTTCGGATTGTCGCGATAATTAATGCCGATAATCGGGATGGTTTCGGCAATCTCCATTAAAAGCGGGTGTTCTTCTTTGCAATAGCCACACCAACTGCCCCAAACGTTAAGCAAAAATGGACGCTTAGGAAAATCTTTCGGACTTAAAGTTTGTGACGGAGCCAATAAATTGGCTTGGTAGAATTCCGGTACCGGTTTATCGATGAGCGCGGAGGCAATTTTCTTCGGATCTTGATTCAAACCCGCCATCAAAAGCAAACACAGGCTCAACAATAAAAAAAGCGGAATAAAAAAGAGGAGTTTTTTTTGCATTATTTTTCCTGTTTTCGACGTAATGCCAAAACGCTGCAAAGCGCGCCTAACGCCATTAAAATGCCACCCGCCCAAAGCCATCGAATCAACGGTTTGTAGTGCAAGCGGAAGGTGAATTCGCCGTTGCCCAGGGTGTCGCCCATCACGATATAAAGGTCGCCCCAAAAGCCGGCGTCTATGCCGACTTCGCTCATGGTTATGGCGCGCACATCGTAATAACGACGTTCGGGAATGATTCGAGCATAAGGTCGGCCGTTTTCGGTGACCTCAAAAAAGGCGACTTCGGCGGTAAAGTTTGGGCCGATCTCGTTAGAAAATTCGCGATAATGAAATTCGTATTGCCCTAAAGTCTGGCTTTGATGCGGTGCTAAACGGACACCGATTTCGCTGCCGAAATATCCGCTCATTACCGCACCCATGGCGGCAATTGCTACGCCGCTGTGGGCTAAAATCATGCCGAGCTGCGGCAAGCGAATGCGCTGCCAATTTTGCCATAAGGTCGCCGCTAAAAGCCAAATGGCAAGGGTTAAAAGGGCGAATGCAAACGGACGGAAAGTTAAGGCCTCGTTATGGCGCAGCTGTTGCCAAATCATTAGCGCTGAAATGATAAACGCCGGAACAAGTAACCATAAACGACGTAAAAATATTGCGCGATTAAAGCCTGCCCGATGCAACGCAAGCGACGCCGTCATGGCGATTAACATGAACGCGATAATCGGCAGGAAAATACTATTGAAGTACGGACTTCCCACCGAAATCGAGCCCCAATTCATGGCTTGGAACAACATCGGATAGAAGGTGCCTAGGAAGGTGGAAACAGTGGCGACGGTGAGCAAAATATTCAGCAATAAAATGCCGCCCGCTTTGGAAATGAGTCGAAATTCAACGGTGTTTTCATTATCGTTTCCCGCCCGCAAAGCAAATAAGCCGAATGCGCTGACGGTGAGCAGAAAGAAAATTAGCAGTAACACATAACCGCGCGTATTATCCAATGCAAAGGCATGCACGGAACTAAGCGCGCCCGAACGTACGATAAACGTACCGAGTATGCTGAAGGCGAAAGCAAGCAAGGAAAAGAGGGTTGTCCAATAATTAAAGGCGCCTTGTTTTTCCGTCACCGTTAAGCTGTGTAATAACGCCAATCCGAGCAACCACGGCATGAGCGAGGCGTTTTCCACCGGATCCCAAAACCACCAGCCGCCCCAACCGAGTTCGTAGTAAGCCCACCAAGCGCCGAGCACGATACCGAGAGTTAAAAATAACCACGCACTCAGCACCCAGCACCGCATTGAACGGGCGATTTGGCGGGCGGAACGAGGGTAAATTAATGCCGCTAAACTCATAGCGAAATTTACGGCAAAGCCGACATAGCCGATGTAAAGCAGCGGAGGGTGGAAAATTAATCCGATGTCTTGCAGCATTGGATTAAGATCGCGTCCTTCTTGCGGTGGTGGAAAAATACGTCCGAACGGATTGGAGTAAAACAGGATAAATAGCGCGAAGCCGAAACAGATTAGCCCCAGCAAAGATAAGGTTTGCGCGGAAAACGTGCGGTCATGTTTACGGTTAAAGAACGCAAACGCAGCAAGCCAAAGGCCTAAGGAAAACAACCAAAATAACATTGAACCTTCATGTCCACCCCAAGTCGCCGCGACTTTGAAGAACAGCGGAAGTTGAGAATTTGAATGGGCTGCAACGTATTCAAGGGTAAAATCGTCCGTTGCGAAAGCGTAGGCGAGTAGCGCAACGGATGCGGTGCCGGATAAGGCGAGCAGATAACTTAACCACCAGGCCGAATGGATGAGCGTTGGGCTTTTTTTATACAAGCCGAGTTGCGGTAGCAAAGCGAGGAAGAAAGCGCCGGAGGTTGCCAGTAAGAGAAAGAAAAAACCGAGTTCAGGAAGCATAATTTCGTTTGTTAAGAGTAATTGGCGAAGTACGGAAAAGTCACAAAAATGGCGTATCTTATTACGCCTTTATTAAAAAGGCCATTGCTAATTTTTGGCCGAATAAACTTTAAATTTCGACGTTTGCGCCAGTACGTCGAATACGTCGAAATGGTGTTGCAATAAATCGGCATAAGGCAAGAATGCATTGGCCACAATGCGTAATTCGCCACCTTGATTCAAATGCTTTTTGGCCTGACCGATAAGTTCCTGTACAGCGCGATAGGCGGTGTTGATGCCATCATGGAAAGGCGGATTGGAAATGATCAGATCGAATTTACCTTCAACATTTGAGAACACATCGCTGGCCAAAACATCGCCTTCCAATTGGTTTTCCGCAAGGGTTTTGCGCGCTGATGCCAAGGCCATGGCGTGAATGTCGGTCATCGTAATTTGCGCGTCGGGATTGCGTTTTTTAATCATTGCACCGATTACACCGGCACCGCATCCAAGATCCAATATTTTGCCGTTGATGCGATTCTTCAAAGTTGAAAGTAACAATGCAGTGCCAACGTCCAATTCATGGGCGCTAAATACGCCGGGTAAACTGTGTACAATTAATCCATCCAACTGCGGATGCCGATAGCTTTTCCAATAATCGGCGAGGGCAAACTGCGGGCGTTTTTGCAAGGAAAAATAATAAAGCCCACAACGGCGCGCCGAATCAATTTTTGCTGTGTTGCCGAAAGGTGCGAGCATTTTTTCCACCGAACGCACGCCGCTGCGATTTTCACCGACGATTAACATTTCTTGCGCCTCTTTTGCCCGAGCCAGCAGTTGCATCAGTTGGAACTGTACTTCTTGTTTGTTTTTTGTCCAGTAATAAATGATGAGATCCGCTTCACCTTCAAATTCGACGCCGAAATCGACGGCATCGGCGTGGCGCGCATAGTCGAAATAGCCGCTCCAAATGCTGACGGCGGTGCAATGCGGTGCTATTTGAGAAGGAAATTGGTCGTTAATTCCGCCGGCAAACAAAACGGATTTACCGTGAAAAAGGGGAAGGTGGCGTTGTAAAACTTCGCTTTCAAGAGAAATCACGCTTTGAATTCCTGTCGCTTATTGGTTAAAATTGCCGCCATTTTAGCAAAGATAGCGATGATAAAAAATGATTTCATGGCTTTTGCTACTTTTCTTGAGAGGACGTTTTTATGCAAAAAATTTTCTTAGCTGTGGCGCTGGCAAGCTTGCTTTCCGGTTGCCAATTAATCGAACAATTGCAAGGTAAGTGGCAAACGCCGTCCGCCGGCGAAGTGACAGCTGAACAGGCAAAATTAGACGCGCAATATGAACGCGTGAAAAAAAATGGCGGAGAAATTCTGTTCAATGGTGAAAAATATTACAAACAAACTCAAGCGGTAAGAGGTGAAGATCCGCGTTTTATTAGTTTGGCGGTGAGTCAGGATCGCACTAATCGCAAGTCATTGTTAAGCGAAACCTTTTATTTGCAGGATATGTCCCATGAAGCGGCATTAACTGAAAAATACTTAAATTCGAATAAAAGCGCTTGCTCCTTGCAGTCTTTAAACGACGGCGCTACGCCTTATTACGCCTGTGATGGTAAAGACTTTCAACGCTTTATCGCGGTGGTGTATAAAGATAAAAATATTTTGTCGTTCCGTAGCTTAAAAGCTTATCAACAGAAACCGACGGTGTCGGAAGAAAAAGCCATTGTAAAAGGCTTAATCGACTATCCGTTTGATGCTATCGCGCGTTAATTATATGGACCGACGCCATCTCCTTTTAAACGAAATGGGTATCAGCCAATGGCAATTGCATCGCCCGGAAGTGCTCCGGGGTGTGGTGACTGTTGTCGTCGCGTCACACATTCGATTAATCGTAGTTGCCGAGGAAGACTTCAGTCAAAGCGCGCTGTTTGCCGATATTTTGCGTGCTCTTGCATTGCAAGAAGAAGATTGTCTTTGCGTGAATGACGAGCAAGTTCAGCATCTCGAATTAAATCATTCCGCGCGTTATTGGCTGCTCGCCGAGGAGGCCAAACAGCACCGCATTGAAGCCTACTGTTTAAAAGCCGAGCAGATTTATCGTTCGCCGGATTTTGCGCAGTTTCAATCTTCTCCCGCAGCCAAACGTGAACTTTGGCGACAAATTCAACAAACTCAATAATATGCCACAAATTTTCCCTGTCGAGGCGGACGATTTCGACTGCCTTTACGAAATCGAACGGCAAGCGCATCTTGTGCCTTGGTCGCTCGCTACGCTTAAAAATAATCAAGGCGAACGTTATTTGAATTTAAAATTGCTGGACGCACGCCGCATTGTCGGTTTTGCCGTTTGCCAAACGGTATTAGACGAAGCGACTTTATTTAATCTTGCTGTCGAACCGGCTAGTCAAGGTAAAGGCTTCGGCAAAATATTACTCAATAAATTGATGGAAGAATTGCGCAAAAAGGGCATTCAAACCCTTTGGCTGGAAGTGCGCGAATCTAATTCCATTGCTCGCCAGCTGTATGAAAAACAAGGCTTCAACGAAGTGGATATACGCAAAAATTACTATCCGAAACCCAATGGCGGGCGCGAGAACGCGGTGGTCATGGCGTGTTATTTGTGAGTTGAAGAGAACGGCGCATGCCTAATTCGGATGGTTTCCATTAGCTGAAGATCTAAAATAGCACCGCATTGAAGCCTTGCAGCGCAAGTATTCCCTTGTCGCTCTAGGTTTCAATGCGGTGCTATTTTGATACTTCGTTTTAACTTTCTTGTGCCGGGAAAATAAATGGATTTAAGCCGCTGCGGGCGAAGCCTTTTTCTTCCATTTCCACATCTAAGAAAATTGACGCCAAATCATCGGCGACGGCTTCGACATTCGGATCTTTTTCTTGGAACAGCATTTTTAAATAACTTTCGCAGCTGCCGCAAGTTTCCGCGCGAATCAGCGCCAGTTCTTCGTTCAATGACCATAATTCCAGCTTATCGTGGCCGTTGCAGTTGGTGCACTGGGCGCGTACCAAATTCCATTCGCTTTCACAAAGGGAGCAATGCAAATAGCGCAGACCTTGTGAGGAGCCGATATGAATCATACTGGCAACCGGTGCAGAGCCGCAAACCGGGCAATAATGCAGGTTCTCGGTGTTTTCCAGACGGCTGTGGTGAGGAATTTGCTGCGCCAGTTGGAGCCAATAAAGCGATAACGCTGCCCAGATAAACACGGCTTTGTCGCTGCCAACTAAATTGAATTCTTGTGCGAGCAAATGGTTTGCCATTTCTTCCAATTCGCCGCTTGAAGCTTTTTCCAACGAGTCGATTGTGGCGACAACTTGTTCGTTTGCCTTTGTTTTTACTTCACTTAGAATTTCCGTTAAATATTCGCGCCAAATGGTATCGCGTTTGAATTTTTTGGCATTGAGCGGTTCGACGCCGCTTAAATGTGCTAAATCTTGTTTAGGCAGCGGATTTTTTTCAAGGGTTGTGAGTTGGCTTTCCACCACATCCGCTACAAATAAAAGATAGTCGGCAAGAGGATGATCTTTCGCTAATTCTCTTAAGCGTTTGGCACGACGTTGATACAGATTTTTCGGGTTGGCGAATAGTACCGCCGGGGTTTCGTAAGAATTTTTTTTCTGTTCTTTAATCTCCGCTTCGGAGAGGATTTTGATACTCATAATGTTCTCTTTAATCACGGTCCGGTAAGTCCGTTTTCGGGTTACATAATAAAAAGTGCGGTCAATTAACCGCACTTTTATTGCATTATAAAGGGCTATTTTCCAAAACCTTTAAATAGAACTTTGGTCTTGAGATTTTTCCCTTCCTGTTCGTTGATCAGGTCTTGTTCCAATTCTTCGAGCACTTCTTCACGGTACCATTTCGGGTGGTGTTTTTTCGCCCAGCGAACAGTAACCCAACCTTCTACAATGCCGCGAATGGAACCTTTCACCCAGAACGCCATGTACATATGCACCAAAATACCGGTGAATAGCATAAATGCACTGGCTGAGTGAAGCAGAATCGCGATTCTGAGCACCGGAATGGAGAAGTAGTGTGAGAAGTATTGACGCCACATAATGATACCGGTGACAAGTAATGTCAGCATGGCCAAGTTTAATGTCCAAAAGAGCATTTTTTGACCAAGGTTATATTTGCCGTTATCCGCGACCGCGTGCTCGTTGCCTTTTAATACTTCAAGCATGCCTTTTGCCCAACGAATATCGTTTTTTTCCGGAATGTTATGATCCCAATACAATAACGCAAGGTAAATAAAGGCGAAGAACATTAAAATTCCGGTGAACGGGTGGATTGCCCGAGCCAATTGCGGCGTACCTAGAATTTCCGTCAACCACGCAAAATCAGGGAAGAAAAACGCCACGCCGGTGAACATTGTCATAAAGAAGCAGATCACCAACAACCAGTGGCTGATACGCGCAGGCGTTCTGTGACGAATAACGCGAGTATCGTTGCTAATTTCAATTTTACTCATGTTGTTCTCCCTTTTTGGCATGTTTATCTTCGTCTTCAAATTCGTGGTGATGATCTTCCACATCTTCTTCCACGTTCGGGCCGACGGTTAAGTAATGGCCGATTTCGGCTAATGCCAAACCGCCCATGGCAACCGCAGCAACCGGTTTGAGAACGTCTTTCCATAATGTCACGCTAATATCAATTTGCGGATCTTTCGGAAGTCCGTTGTAAAGTTCCGGTTTATCGGCGTGATGCAACACATACATAACATGAGTGCCGCCGACCCCTTCCGGATCGTAAAGTCCCGCATTTTCATAACCGCGTGCTTTAAGTTCCGCAATACGTTGTTCTGCGTACATTTTCATTTCTTCTTTAGAACCGAAACGAAGCGCACCGGTCGGACAGGTTTTCACACAAGCCGGTTCTTGTCCCACAGAAACACGGT
>ERZ772764.1601-NODE-1601-length-14085-cov-5.898289_pt1 | contig 14085 bp, 14 predicted proteins | sample MGYA00512163_ERZ772764 | MGnify/ENA primary metagenome ERZ772764 (study PRJEB29015, sample SAMEA2737903) | human oral metagenome | biome: human oral; feature: human-associated habitat; material: dental | place: China | collected 2094 ... | reverse complement strand
TTTGCGAAACAGCAGGCTTGTCATGAAATCGCGCGAATCGGCGTACTGATTTTTGGATACAGTAGTTTTTATCATGGTTACCTCCCGTTGGTATAAAAATTTAAAACAAAAATACCTGAAAGCCGCCCTCCAGGTATTTCAGTAGTATCTCGCTCATTATTGTATAATATTTTAAGTGATGGTGTCAATTTATTAAAATCTACCTAACACAACCCCAAAAGACTCTAGTTGCCTTGGGTCTTGAAAGTTTTTGGTATTGTAGCGACTTGGTTCTTCGTTGTACAATTGGTAGAGGAGTTATTTATGAGTGAATTAAAGATTAACTTTGGCGATAGGAAAATCCATGCGTTTGATGTTGATGGGACTCTAATGCCTGGAGCGGTTGTTGAACATGCTTTTAATGAAATTCTTTCCGATGGACAAATAAGATTAGCAGACGGCGAGATTGAAAGAATATTATCATATAAAGAGATAGACAACAATGAATATATTCGTCAAGTCGTCCAAGGGTTCAGCGAGGGTATTAAGGGAGTATCTATAAAATATTTACGTCGTTTAGCTAATGAAGTAGGCGAAAAAGATGCGGCTAACATCTTTCCAGAGATGCAAGCAATATTGGACTCCATTAAGGACGCTAAGGAGGATATAGTATTTATATCTGGATCTCCTCGTATATTTGTAGAAGCACTCGGGAGAAGATTGGGCGCAACCGTAAGCGATGGAACTCATCATTACTCTACGCGAGGCATCATTCACCAGACTAGACCGCGCCGTAAAACGATACACGAGAAAGACAAACATTTAAGGTCAATCTGTAGATCTCTTGGCGGTCAGGCTATTTCTGCTTACGGTGATTCGAATAACGATATCCCAATGCTTTTGAGCGTCCCTAACCCAGTAGCGGTAAATCCATTGCCGAGATTGAAAGAATTAGCAATGGATAATAACTGGCAAATTATAGAGTGTAGTCGCGAGAACTAGCAATTTTATATTATACCAATCGACATGTTGCACCCTGATAAACCTACATGACAGGAAGAAGTGGTTTATGCTATCATAGTACATGAGAACTAAAACACCTTAGGAGAACTTATGCGAGGAATTATTTTGGATGGCGTCTCTGCTTCGGGGAAAAGCTCAATATTAAATCTAGTCCAACAACGCATAGTTAAAGAGTATCCATCTTCAACGAAATTATTCATTAGCGAGCACTACACGCAGCGCATGCTCGAACATAAACTTGAAGCAAAAGCGCTTTCGGTTGATCATGTAGAACAGCACATAGACAGAATTATAGGCAATCTAAACCAGTATCAGGAGATGCTTGACAAATCTAAGTTTGCCAACAATCCCTCGGGCGCAGAAGCTTTTGTTACGATTGAGAGATTCCTCCTTACTTTTCTCGCCACCCAGGGAACAGACCTCTCCGATTACTCTAAGCACAAGGCTCAAAAACAGCTAGAAGAACTCGGCGACCTTAACATCTCACAGTACTTACTAATACTATCGGAGAGTAGCCTAAAAGAGCATATCGCTCGGACATTAACACATAGAAACGATAAATGGGCAGAATATGTCGATAGTAAAGGCGGTGTCGATGGGCTCGTAAAATATAGTCTTGAATGGCAGGAATCTTTTGTATCCTTAGCGGACACTTTTAAGGATGTCATAACCACTAAAACTATAGAGATAAACGACTGGAATTATGAAAAAATCGCAGATAAGCTTTTTGAAGACTCATATCAAGGAAAGGGTGCTTAGTATGTCGAAGTCTGTGATATTGGGAATTACCGCTTTTAATCATGACGCTTCAGCCGTCCTAATATGTAACGGCGAAGTTATCGCCTTTGCCGAAGAAGAACGATTCAACGGCGTGAAGCATTCAGGGTCATTTCCCCTAAATGCTATCAAATATTGCCTTTCAGAGGCTAATTTGACAACTGAAGACATAACGGATGTTGCGTTTTACTTCAACCCTAGGGAGTGTTGGGGGTCATATTTAAAGCATAATAATCCATTCTATGCTCTGATAGATTTCTCCGTCTTTAAAAGAAAGCGTTTCTACTACGAGTTTGTCTGGTTGTTGAATTTTCATAACAAAGTACGGTCAATCAAAAAGCTCATAGGAAATGATAAGGCTAGAGTACACTATGTCAATCATCATTATGCCCACACTTGGTATGGCTACTATGCCTCCGGATTTAGGGATTGTGTTGTTTTGTCAAACGATAGCGTTGGCGAAAGTGCTAGTACATTGGCAGTTCACTTCAGACGCAATGAAAAGAATGACATAACGACAGAAACTCTCATTAAACAGCATGACCCTAATTCACTAGGATATCTCTACGGTGCGGTAACTGATTATCTAGGGTTCAAGCGTGGCGAAGGCGAAGGTCGAGTCATGGCTCTTGCTAGTTTCGGCGATAGTAAATATTGCGACTACTTTTCAAAAAACATTAGCCTTCTTACTAAAGGTAGATTTAAAATTAAAAGAAATCTGATAATGCAACGCAGCTTTCAGCCAAGAGGGCAGCGTCTAGGCTACTCTTTCTACAGAAAATTTGGTGATAATCGAAAGCATGATGATCCTATCACCCAAAAGCATTACGATATATCATTTGCTCTGCAGAACACTCTTGAAACTATTGGCTTTCATCAACTTGACTATATTACATCAATATCTAATCGCATTGTGCTTGTTGGCGGTGTAGCTCAGAACAGTGTATTTAACGGCTTAGCTACCGATAGATATTCGAGTAAGGAATTTTGCATTCCACCGATTCCTCATGATGCTGGATGTTCAATGGGGGCTGCTATATATGTATTCTACAAAAAATTTAACACACTGCCAGACACGGTGGATACTTCTAAGCTTGGGCCGAAATACAGTGATGAATACATAATTAACATGTTGAAGAATAGTAAGATTCCATACGAAGTCTTAAGCGATCCTGCTGATTTCTCCGCAGAAGAATTAAGCAAGGGTAAAACTATCGCCTGTTTCCGAGGTCGCATGGAGTGCGGGCCTCGCGCCCTGTGCAACAGAAGCATACTAGCAAGTCCCTGTAGTCCCGAGATGAGAGATCATCTAAACAAGGCAATTAAGTATCGTGAAGAGTTTCGTCCTTACGGAGGCTTTATACTCAAGCGTCACCTGGATGAAGTGCTAGTTCATAATAATAAGTACAAGAGTGGCCCCTACATGACATACGTATACAAGGTTAACAGTAACTGGATAAATAAGATTCCGTCTCTAGTGCACGTTGACAATACTTGTCGTGTCCAAATCATAAATGAGGATGATAAATTCCTTGCCGAATTACTTCATTCCTTTAACAAAAGAACTAAGACTCCCATTGTAATTAATACTTCCCTCAACATACGTGGACGTCCAATCGCACGCACGCCAGAAGATGCTATCGGAACTTTTTATACTTCAGCTATCGACTACGTTCTGTTTAACGAGCGGATATTAGTCAGGAAGGCAAATTATGAGTAAAAATTTTCAAGACTTTGAGTATCTCCGTGGGCTATATGGAGACAAGAATCAAATACCTTCAAGGGGCGAGTTTCTAAAAAGATACTCAAATCGTAATCGGTCAATACGCGACGTCCTGGTTACACTCATCGGGGATTGTAATAATATGTCTGTCATTGACATTGGCGCTGGCGATGGATCTTTCCTGTCAAAAATCAAGAAAAGAAACCCCTCGGTGACCGTGTCGGCTATAGATATAATTGAGAATCCTCAAATTAAACAAAACTACGAAATTACCTACAGAGTATACGACGGAGTTCATTTACCATCCGATCTTGGTAAGTTTGATATTATCCTTATGATGCATATGCTATATCATGTTGCCGATGTTAGAGAGTTCCTAAAATCAGCTTTCAATACCTATGGCAAACAAGGGTCTAGACTTTTTATAACAACAAAATCAATGCACACGATGCCACAAATTGAAACTGAATTTCAAAGTATCGTTAGTGAGCTCAATATTGTTGACAAAGAAGCTTCAGGGGTTCGCGACGAGGCTCATTTTTGTAGAGAGAATGCAGGAGATGTCATCAAAGACTCTTTTCAAGGCCTGGGTTATTCTTTAAAGCAATACGACTTAGATACCCAAATCCTTGTAGACAATAGTGACGATCTTATGAATTATATACTATCAACGCCTAGATATGGCAGTAAATTTCAGTCTGTAAATTATGACCGCTACATAGAATGTTGGATAAATAGGCTATCTAAATATGACTTGTTTATAGACACCTATAAGGAGACTATCTGTGTCGTTGAATTTTAGGATCGGTTATAGTGCGTGGGGGTTTCTTGGTAACGGCGTCGTTGATACGCCTGATGGAGGAAGAAGCCATCGAATGACCTTACTTAACTCACTCATAGGTCGGGGCATGAAAATAGTTATGCTGCAAAAAAATCGCGATCTTGATGAAGCGGGTATAGATCTTTCTACCTCAAGCCTAAGTTTTGATAGTTTTGGATTTCCCGATATAGACATACTATTTCTAGAGTATAGATGGCCGATACCAGGAAGAAATACAGGTATTAGTACTGAAGACCGATTCTATACTCCAGACCTTGATAGACAGAATGAACTTATCAAACACTATAACCTACTAGGCAAGCCAATCTTCATATGGGACAAAGATCAACAGTTAAGTCAGAGTGAAATTAATCAAATGAATTTGAATAAATTCTTAATTTTTGAACCATCACTATCTCCTAAGAATAATCGAACCTCATTATTATTTCCAATGGACCCGAATCGTACTGCTCAGACATACGATGATCTAGTAGGCTATGATAAGAACAATAAGAGTATTGACTTAGTGTACATAGGGAACCAGTACGGGCGCGACCAAAGTTTTTCTATATACTATAACGAAGCCTCTCGGCTACTGGGTTCACCTGCCGAAATATATGGGAAATGGACAAAAACTGATCAATTTCCAAATGTTAACTTCAATGGTCGGGTGGGGTTTGAGCAAGTGCATAGCATATACACACAATCATTTGCCAATGTAATTATTGCGCCTGAAAGATACTATAAAACTGGACAATATACTCAACGCCTATTTGAATCGTTATGGGGACTATGCATTCCTCTCGTTCCAAAAGAATACGCTAAGCATGAGGACGTATTTCCAGAGGAGTTGGTCGTTAATTCCGCAAGAGACGTATATGAAAGATTAGAATATCTACGTCAACTTGATAATGATTCTATCGTTTCATTATTCAATTTATTACTTAAAAGGCTAGTAGTATTCTCAGACGATAGGCAAGCTGATACAATAATAAGATCAATCTGGACACTCTATGCATAGCAACTACAACAGGATACGACGAATAGACAACTTAATAATTAAGACTTTTGAATCTCAAGAAAGATTTGACAGTGAAATTAAGTACAATGGCGTATTTAAGAACCTAGGGTTTCGAGTTCCTGAAATTATCAGCTCCAATACAAGAGAGCTAGAAGTAGTCACAAAATTTATTTGTGGAGCAAATAAGACCACCTTATCAAGCAAGGATATAGACAGGTGTCTAAAGGAGCTGGCAAAAATATACACCATATGGTCAAGTCGAATAGAAGGCGACGAAATAAAAAAGAAATATCTGAGTAGTCTGAAACAAAATATATCGCTTTACACAGATAGCAAAGGACTAGCTGTAAACCAGATAGCTTTAGATGATGAAATAGGCAGGGTATCAGACTACTTTAGGCCTTCTCTCTTCAAGGACGCCAAGCCAACTAACTGGATTTTTAATAAAGACGGCGTTTGGATGATTGATTTTGACTACGTGAGACCATCATATTATCTTGCGGATGTTATGCAACTTCTTAATTACCAGAACCTAAACCCTCACTCTGAATATATACACGTAAAGAGGTTTCATAAATTAATAAAACTTTCACCACCAAAAGCTTCAGTAGTATCCTTGATAGGCATTAACTCTAAGATAATGTCCATGCGGTATAATAAAAATCTAAATACAAATTACAGAGATAGTTTTGACGTATCTATAAAAAACATTTTGAAGGAAATGGGTATTATATGAGCACATATAAATTTGAATCTGCCAATGAAGCCTTTGTTAAACTGGCAGAACTTATATACACAAGGCCTGATTTCAATGTGTCACCTAGAGGTAGGGCTACTAAAGAAAATCTTGGGGTATCCGTTGAAATAGTCGACCCTTATCAACGCTATGTCACAAATAAGTATAGAAATCTATCTTTACATTATATTATAGGAGAATGGCTGTGGTATGAGCGGGGGTCTAATCGCTTAGAAGAGATTTCATACTATTCAAAATTCTGGAATAAGATTAGCGATGATGGGGCGACGGTTAATTCGGCTTACGGGTATAGAATATTAGGAAATAGACCCACCGCTGTCGTTAATCAGTGGAGCTATGTAAAAAACGAGCTGCTACATGACCCAGACTCGCGGCGCGCAATCTGTATTATTGTCTCAGCCGATGACATGGTTAATGAGACTAAAGACTTTCCGTGCACCGTCTATCTGCAATTCTTTATACGGGATTCCCGTCTTTATCTATCTGCTAATATGCGCAGTAACGATTTAGTATTAGGACTACCTAATGACATTGCAGCTTTCACGCTTTTACAAGAAAAGATGCTTGTTGAATTACAGAAAAGTTTCCCTGGGTTAAGTATGGGGTCTTACTACCATTACGCTGGAAGCTTGCATATATATGAGAATAATTTTGGTTTAATAGAATCTGTGTTATCAAACAAAGATGAGAATATAGATATATCTCTGCCTCTAATGAATGATATATCTCAAATAGCAAACCTTCAACACAACGAGAAGATTATAAGGCTGGGGTCTCAAGAAAATCTCATTCCGTTAACTGATAAATTTTGTACTGCTTGTCAGGAGGTACTTTTGAAGCATGAACGATGACAGATATTTTCTAGCAATTGCCCAAGAAAAAGCCCTTAAGAGCAGCTGCTTGAGTAAAAAAGTTGGAGCTGTAGTAGTTGCGAAAGGAAAAATCTTAGCGTCTGGGTATAATGAGATATCCAAAGGTCAAATATTGTGCGGCGAAGGTGGGTGCAACCGATGTATTATGCGCGTTAGGGGTGAAATTCCCAGTGGTGTAATGAGATCCGATTGTATATGCGTGCATGCTGAAATAAGTGCCATTAATAGCTTAACCGATCTGCCTGTGGAGGCCGCTGACATGTATATAAGTATTCCGCCCTGCGAAGAATGTGCTCGGGCTATTTATAAAGCAGGATTTTCAAGAGTAGTCTATCCTAAGCCTAGTCACGATGGACGCGGCATTGCATATTTAAGACAACATCATATAACTTTGGTCAGTTTAGATATTCAAAATTCTTGTTAAACGATAGCTTATAAGGTTCTTATTATATAGTATAATAAGATAGTAAACTGTAAAAATGAAGCGGATACTTTATAAGACATGCGTATTGCTATTATTGGACAAGGTCACGTAGGTAAGGCGTTTAGGATGTTTATAGAGGGTTACTATGAGTTCGTAACATACGACCCTGCGTACGACATAGAATACCCCAAAGAGCGTATAGATGAATGCGAACTGGCTGTTATTTGTGTTCCGACGCCCATGAAAGAGGACGGGAGCTGTAACATATCTATTGTAGAGGATGTTATTGAGCGTTTGGATAATTCCCATATATTAATAAAATCAACCATACCACCTGGCACTACTGAATCTTTACGGAAAAAAACTGGCAAGAATATATCTTTTTCTCCAGAGTATATAGGAGAGAGCACCTATATTAATCCAGTGTATAAAACCATGAGAGATACAAGATTTGTTATTGTTGGCGGCACACGACAAGAATGTGAGTATATATTTAATATATTTGAACCAATATTGGGGCCGTACGCTCAATATTTCAATTGTAATCCAACCGAAGCAGAAATTATCAAGTACATGGAGAACTCTTTTCTTGCTACAAAGGTTTCATTTGTTAATGAGTTCTACGAGATATCGCAATTATATAACGCAGATTGGCACAAAGTGCGTGAAGGTTGGCTACTTGACGAGAGAATAGGGCGAGCGTTCTCTAGTGTATTTGTGAATGACAGAGGTTTTGGGGGTAAATGTTTACCCAAAGACGTAAATGCCATAGTTGCCGCAAGCGAAGATAACGGTTATACTCCAAAATTATTAAAGCAAGTTCTGGATAGTAATAGACATTTTCGAAATAAACAATAGCCTCCTTCACTTCACGTACCGCCCAATTATACAGCTCGTACAAACCTATCAAGGTCGTATTCACCCATGAAAATCATTTTATCTTTCGGGGTAGTATTTTCAGGGGAATCTCCACCTGTGACAGGTTTGCCGTGCGAGCTTGTGCGTAGACTCCGTTACGTAAAGTAAAGGAGGAAGTATGCCAATCGTAGCAAAGCAAGTAGCAACCGTTACCGCTTATAGTGGGTGGAGTAATCGCGAGACGTGGGTAATGAATCTGTGGCTTGCGAACGACGAGACTTACTGCAATGAGGTGCGCCGCATTATCAAAACATGCGATGAATATGAAAAAGCTGAGCGACTTGAATCGTTGATTCGAGATGAGCTTGAAGGTAGCTTAGAAGAATCAGGGCTGTTGGGTGACTTACTCACAACCTCTCTCGGTCGCGTCAGTTGGCAAGAGATTATAGAAAATAATCGCTAACTTCGCCGTCCTGGGTATGACGAGAAACTGCCCGAATAAAGACAGTTTAGCTATTGATTTCACGCTCAATTTACATCACCAAACAGCGTCCATACTTACCCCGCTCACTCGACATACGCCTTGTTGGCGCAGTCAAGATGAGCGGATGTAAGAATGAACAAGCTTAGGGCGGAAGTTGGCAAGATTAGTTGATAAATCGTTATCTTATTTCACAAAAAGACAAGCCAGATAGCGCGTACTGCGCTGGCGCACAAAACGCGCCATCTGTCTGTTATTTGCGAAATAAGCCTAGTCCTGAAAGCTGTGCGGCAGCTTTCGCGCGACCATTGCAAGCTCGCCCAGGGCGCGCCTGCAATCATCGCACGGCCGATTAGCTCACGCACATCCTCAAATTAACTCACAACTCATCTAATGAAATAAGCTCGTCGGGTTCATCGATGCTCGACCAAATTACAGAATCATCACCCAGCAAGTTCTCAGTCGTCGCCGTGTATACCTCGATTTCATCATCCAAGTCAAACCGGCTCCGCACGGCATGAGCAGCTCGCCGCAAACGACTTTCTGCGGATGGGTTTTCCAGCAAAAACAGGAGCTTCGGCAAATCGCTGCCCGTCGCATCCCAGCCGCCTTCATCGAAAAATTCCATGTAATTTACCAGGTGGCGATTGATGGCGCTAGGCGGCGCGTCTTTAGATACGACATCAAAGAAAAATCGTCGCAATCCATCAGCCGTTTTGAGCGACAAAAAGGCGTCGGGCGGACTGTCTGGAAAGTAACTATAAAGCGCCATTTCGCGCCGTAAAAATACTTTTAGTGGTGGGTGTTTGCGTTGCAATCTATTGACGTGAGCATAGACTTCAACCACATGATTAACGAATGATTGGCTAACAACTTTGTCGCGGTAGCTCGCTTTGATGATGGCGTCGGTGACGCGTTCGCTGCCATGAATTGATTGCAGCTGCCTAAGTCCTTTTGGTGTCAAATAATACGCCGCTGGCACACCTCGCAATTTGTAGCTTTTGTCATATCGTCTAGCCACAAAACCGTGCTTCATCAACACGTTCAACTTTTCAAACAAATTTGAACCCGACTTAATACCCAGACTATCCGCCAACAACTGACGACTACCAAACCGATATTTGTACAACGTTTCCAATATGTCTATCTGTCCCTGCTTGAGAACTGAACGTTTGTCCATTTTCATTACCAGCCTTTCACGATTCCTTTCTAATATATTTATATAGAAAGAAGAGAAAAATAGCAATAGATAACAGTAGTTTTATAGATGAATTATGCCGTATATCGATATTCGGTATATTTTACATCATAAAATAGATAAAAACTATTGAATATTTGTAGTACAAGTAGTACAATTTAAGTAGAGGTTTAATCATAAAACTGGCTCGTTAATAACACGAAAAACTAGGCTTCAAGCAGTAGCGCTTTTTGGCTATCATCCCGTGTAGTATACTGGGGTTAATGAGCCAATCAAGAATTCAGCTACAAATCGACACGTCAAAAGAAGTGCGCAACCGGGCCAAAGCCGTTGCTTATAGTCAAGGCATGAGCCTGACGGAACTGGTGCTTAAGGCGCTAGCGACGGTTGGCGATAAAGAGTTGAAGCAGCTGATTGAAAAGGATTTACAGGAGCGTTCTGGGCGCGGGCGTCCGCAGCAGCCTAAGCCTAGTTGATGTTATGACGAGTCGCGGCAGGAGGGATTATGGCGCGACCAAAAGGAAGTAAAAATAAACCAAAAGCCCCGCTGGTGGAGCAATTTTCGTTCACGACCGAGCAGCGGATTAGGCTGGTGGCAAATTTAATCGTCGAGAAGATTATCGAAGACGGCGCGTTTGCCAAAAAGTTAATCGCGATATTGGAGGATGATAAAAATGTCTCCAAATAACCAGCCGCGAATTGGCTTGCTGGCGATACGCGTTTCTTCTGACAAGCAAGGTCTTGATGGCGACTCGCCCGAAGCCCAGCGCGAGCAAGGCGAAGCTTACGCCAAGGCACACAATATCATAATCACCGAGACGATTATTTTGCTTGAATCGGCGTCGCACGAAACGCAGCCAATGCAAAAAGTAATTGATGTTTGCAAAGACAAAAGTAAAGGTTTTCAGGTCGTGCTGATAAAATCAATCGACCGCTTCACGCGCGGTGGCGGCGATTATTATTCGCCCTTGAAGCGACAGTTGACGCGGTTAGGCATCGCCCTTGAGGACATGTACGGCGTGATTGGCAAGCAGCAAATTAACACGCTGGAGCACACTGGATTTAAGTATTATTGGAGCGAGTTTAATCCGACGCAAAAGTCGGAGTATTTGGAAGCAGAGCGTGCCAAAGACGAGATGCGCGACATCATGAGTCGGATGATTGGCGCGGAAATTCGCTACACTCAGCTCGGTTATTGGATGCGTCGCCCGCACTATGGTTTTAGCAGTGTTAAGGTGGATACGAAAAATGGTCGGCGCACGATTTTGAAGCCTGATGAGAACGAGGCGAAGTTTATCATAAAACTTTTTGAAATGCGCGCCGCTCATATTTATACCAATCAGCAAATTGCCGACGAACTAAATTCGATGGGGTTTCGCTCGCGTGTTACGATTGTGCGCGACAAATATGACCGAACCAAAATTAAGCGGCAAATTGGCGGCAAGCAAATGACTGCCAAAATGATTGACCAATACGCTAGTAAACTGGTTTATTGCGGTATCATCAAAGAAAAATGGACGCACGACCAGCCAGTTAAGGCGCAGTTTGATGGATTGGTTAGTGTCGAACTTTTTAATGAAGCGAATCGCGGGCGAATTTTTGTGGAAATTGACAGCCGCGACATGATAACTATCAAACGTAGAGCTGTGCCGGAGCATTTGAAAAATAAACAAATTTACAATCCAGAATATCCGTATAAACAGGTCGTTGCTTGTCCGAAGTGCGGCAAAACTCTTTCTGGCAGCGCTTCGCGTGGCAAAATGGGCGCGTATTATCCGGCGTATCATTGTAGTCGCAATGGGCATTATTTCCGCGTGCCCAAGCCCGAATTTGACAAGACGATTGAGGCTTTTGTGCGAACTATTGCCGTGAATCCGGAGTACGTTGATGATATTGTCGCTGCTATCGCTGAACTGTGGCGCGAACGTCAAACAAAGCAGCTTGAAGCCAATCAACAGCGCTTAGAGCACCGCCAGAATCTGCAAAACCAAATCCGGGCGACCGTGGACAGAATGCGCGTTGTTACGAGCGAAACGGCGCTTACGTATTTGGAAGAAGATATTGTCAACGCCGAAAGTGAGCTAGCAAAACTAGACAAAGAAATCGCCAATCAGCCTAATCTGCAAACCGAATTCGACCAAGTCTTGCAGTACGCCAAATATATTTTGGAACACCTCCCCGAGCTACTGCTTGACCTCTGTAATCCCTTACGAAAAGCTACCTTTTTCGCTGCCATTTTCAACAAAATCCCAACCTATGATGAAATAAAGTTTGGAACTCACAAAAACAGCCCGCTACCAGAGGTGAACGAGCTGTTTCGTATCCGAATGGATGATAAATCATTTGATGGTGACCTTACCGGGAATCGAACCCGGATTGCCAGGATGAAAACCTGGTGTCCTAACCGTTAGACGATAAGGCCTCAACGCCAGTAATTGTAGCAGAAACCTATCCCTGTGTCTATACGCGTAGAGCAAAATAATTCTTACACTCACTGGTCGTTTATTGACTTTTCTAAAAATATTCTGTATAATAACAGTTATTAAATGTAGATTTAATATGTGTTAACTGGCAGTGGAGCTAGCTAACAGTAAGGAGAAGCGATGTATGCGTAAATATATCAATTGGCTGCAAAATGCGCCAAAGCAGTTTTATGCGCTGGTTATGATCGCGGCGGTGTCCGCAGTTTTACCTGTCGCATTGAACGCTTTGGGTCCGGCAAACAACACGGACGCAGCTTTTACTATCGATAAGAAAGTTCGAGTCGCTGGTACAGCTGAGTGGAAGGATAGTACTACCGCCAAACCGGGCGATACTGTCGAATACCAAGTAACCTACACCAACAAAAGTAAGATTCGCCAACTCAATGTCGCTTTACGCGATAAAATGGGCAAAGGTTTGCGGTACGTAGCTAACTCGTCTGCCCTAAACGGTACCAAACTATCTGACAAACTCATGGAAAGCGGCGTAAACCTCGGACATCACGATTCGGGCGGCAATGCTGTCGTTTACTACAAAGCCGTCATTCCTAATAAAGAGAACTTGTCATGCGGCACGACTGTGCTAAAAAACACCGCCACCATTAACGTCGGCAACACTCCTAAAAGCGACGAAGCGACAGTTACCGTAGAAAACGAATGCGCGCAGGCTCCAATTTACAAGTGTAACTCGCTAACCATTGAGAAGATTTCTCAAGATGACTTCAAGTTTTCCGTACAATACACAGCATCAAACGGCGCAGCGTTTAAGAAGGTAGTGTATAAGGTCTATGACGCCAATAACAATGAAGTTTATAGCTCAGACAAAGGCAACTTCAATGGCTTTAAACCGGGTAAATATACTGCCAAAGCTTTCATTACCGTGGCAGTAGACGGCTCAGAAAAGACCGTCACCAGCGAAACTTGCGAAAAGCAATTCGTTATCGACGGGCAGGCTACTCCTAAAAAATCAAGCGTTAAAATCGACAAGCTGGTAGAGAACGCCGAACAAAAAGCAGTTGGCGTTAATAAAGAATTTACTTACCAAATTAAAGTCGCCAACAACGGCGAAACTAGCCTTAAAAATGTCGCTGTCACCGACAATGCGCCAACAGGCATAACCTTTACTAAGGCTAGCGCTGGCGCGCTAAAAGACAACAAGTGGAACTACACTATCGCTGAATTACAGCCTGGACAATCTGTAAGCTTTACAATTACTGCGAAAGCTCCGGCTGCTGTAAATGGCGCAGTTAAAAACACCGCCTGCGCAGATATCCCGGAAACCGCGGCAAATGCGCCGGACAGCTGTGATAGCGCAACCGTGACAGTTGAGGCGGCTAATAATCCAAAACCGACAGATCCGAATGACAATAAGAGTCCATCAAAGCCGTCAAAACCGACAGAGCCAGAGAAACCTTCAACACCAACTAACCCGAATCCAAAAGCTCCGTCAAACCCTACAAACCCTTCGACGCCGACGACGCCATCAAGTCCGACGCCGACAACACCAAGCAAACCCTTAGCCCCAACATCCCCATCTCCGACACAGCCGTCATCTCCAACACCCCCATCTCCATCGACAACAAACACCGAATCAACAGTAAAAAACCCTTCAGCAGGACCGGCTGCTTTGCCAAAAACCGGTATGAATGACCCGCTAGTTGGCGGACTTGGA